>ERZ773076.292-NODE-292-length-26972-cov-4.918416_pt1 | contig 26972 bp, 26 predicted proteins | sample MGYA00580613_ERZ773076 | MGnify/ENA primary metagenome ERZ773076 (study PRJEB29015, sample SAMEA2738005) | human oral metagenome | biome: human oral; feature: human-associated habitat; material: dental | place: China | collected 2057 ...
GGCTGGGGCCGCGAGCCGTTTTTCGTCGGTCTCCCTCGGTAGGCTCGCCCCATGAGCCGATTCCGGACCCCGATCCATCGCGAGCTGAACCGCAGACTACGTGACGTCGTCGGAGCGGATTCTGCCTCGGAACTGGCCAGGCTCGGACTGTTTACTCTGGGTGATCTGCTGAGACACGTGCCGCGCAGATATCTCTCTGGCACCGAGATGAGCGACTTCCGGACCCTGCGACCCGGTGAGGATGTCGCGGTTGTCGCCAAGGTGCTGGCCACCAGAATTGTGGATGGTCGCACCACCCGGGTGGCGACCGTGCTGACCGACGGAAAAGGGGAACTGCAGGCGGCTTTCTTCGTACCTGAGAAACGCCCGAACTACGCGAAGTACTGGGCCAATCAGCTCACCCCGGGCGCCCGTGGCATCTTCGTCGGCAAGGTGGGGGAATTCAGGGGGCAGCTTCAGCTCACTCATCCCGACTACGTCATTATCGACGAGTTTGGCGCGATCATGGGCCGCAAGGCCAACGCGAAGGCCACGATGGTCAAGGTGATTCAGCGAGCTCGACTGGTCGGTCTTTACCCAGCCACCGCGAAGATGGTCACCTGGAAAATCGCAGACGCGATAGCGCTCGCTCTGCCCCATGTGCTTCCGCTGGGGGATACGCTGCCCACCTGGGTGGCGGAACGGGCCCGGGTGATCGGCCTCCCAGACGCCCTGCGGGAGGTTCACGAACCCGTCAACGTGTTCGATGCGGAACGCGGAATCGCTCGGTTGAAGTTCGACGAGGCATTCGGAATGCAACTGGCCATGGCCGTGCGCAGGGCCGCCTTGGCCGGACGCGCCACCACACCCAGAACCCGCCGTGATGACGGGATCCTTGCCGCCTTTGACGCATCCCTGCCGTACCGGCTGACCGCAGGCCAGGAAGAAGTGGGGGAGGTCCTTTTCGATGAACTGGCCGCTGAGTACCCGATGCATCGCCTGTTGCAGGGGGAGGTCGGTTCGGGGAAGACCCTCGTCGCACTGCGTGCCATGCTCGCGGTCGTCGATGCGGGCGGCCAGGCTGCGCTGCTGGCTCCCACCGAGGTGCTGGCCAAACAGCATCACGCCTCCATCACATCGCTGCTCGGCGAGCTCGGGGCAGCCGGAACCCTGGAGGCCCACCCGCAGGCCACGCAGGTGGCGCTGCTGACGGGAGGCCGCACCGCCGCCAACCGTCGCCGGGTACGGGAGACCGTCGCGTCCGGAGACGCGGGAATCGTCATCGGCACCCATGCGCTGTTGTCGGAAGACGTCAGGTTCGCAGACCTCGGGCTCGTGGTGGTCGATGAGCAACACCGCTTCGGAGTGGAGCAGCGGGCCGCGCTGGCAGCGAAGTCTGAACACCAACCCCACATGCTGGTGATGACCGCCACCCCCATACCCCGATCGGTGGCCATGACGGTCTTTGGCGATCTGGAGACTATCGAGCTGCGAGACCGCCCTGCGGGCCGCGCGGAGGTTAAGACCGTCTTCGTGGACACCGCCCGCAATCCTCACTGGGTGAAACGGGCCTGGGAACGCATCCGTGAGGAGGTGGAGCAGGGACGCCAGGCCTTCGTGGTCTGCCCAGCCATCTCTGGCAATAAAACAGAAGGGGAGCTGGAGGCTGGAACCGGCTTGAGCGCGGTGACAGAAATCACTCCCATGCTCACCGAAGGCCCGCTGAAGGGGCTGCGCGTAGGAATGGTTCACGGCAGGCAGGCCACCGCCGAGCGAGACCAGACCATGCTGGAATTCACCGCTGGGGAACTGGATGTGCTGGTTTCCACCACGGTCATCGAGGTGGGAGTGGACATTCCGAACGCCTCCGTGATGGTTGTTCTCGATGCCGACCGGTTTGGAATTGCCCAGCTCCACCAGCTCCGTGGAAGGATCGGGCGAGGCAGGCACCCCGGTTTGTGTCTGCTGCTCGCGGCTCCCGCTCCGGACGCGCTCACCGCTGTCGACAGGCTCCAAGCGCTGGTGGCCTCCAGCGATGGTTTCAAACTGGCGGAGCGGGACCTGGAGCTGCGGCGCGAGGGAGACGTCCTGGGTGCGGCACAGTCCGGGGCTTCATCGCTGAAGCTGCTCCGGGTGCTGGGGGATCGAAAGGTTATCGAACAGGCGAAGGAACTGGCCGGCGAGGTGCTTTCTGATCCCCGGGCCGCCGAGGATCCGCTGCTCGCCGACATGATCGACCAGGCAGAACAGGTTGCTGCCGGGGAATGGCTGGAGAAAGGATGACGCGCATCATCGCGGGACGCGCGAAGGGAACGCAGCTGACGGTGCCCCGCTGCGGAACCCGCCCCACCAGCGACAGGGTCCGGGAGGCGCTGTTCTCCACCCTCGTCACGTGGTTCGGTACCGTCGGGGAACCGGCGGAGAAACACCTGGTGGGGGTCGCGGTGCTGGATCTCTATGCAGGAACCGGAGCGGTCGCGCTGGAGGCCGCCAGCCGGGGAGCCTCCCGGGTGGTGGCCGTCGACTCCCACACCTCGAACCTGATCGCGGGCAATGCCCGCAGGGCCGGGTTGCGCATCGAGGCGCGGGGCGGAAGAGTCGAGGGGCGGATTCCCGCCGGCCCCTGGGATCTCGTCTTTGTGGATCCGCCCTACGAGATGGACTCGATGCTCCTCGACAGGACCTTGGCTCCGCTATTTTCCCCCGGGATGCTGAACCCACAGGCCCTTGTGGTGGTCGAGCGCTCGAAACGGTGTCTTCCTCCAGTGTGGCCGGGTGGTCTCGACGACGACTGGCGCCGGGACTACGGTGAGACGAGTCTCTACTTCGCAGCCACGAAACCAGCAGGAGAATCATGACCAAGGTGCTGTGCCCCGGCTCCTTCGACCCCATCACCAACGGCCACCTGAACATCATTACCCGGGCCCGTGACCTGTTCGGGGAGGTGCTGGTGGCCGTGGGATGCAACAGCCTGAAGGCCGGTTACCTGTTTGGGGAGCAGCGCGTCGGCCTAGTTCGGGAGGCCACCGCTCATCTCGACGGTGTCACTGTCGAGGAGATGGACGGGTTGCTGGTCGATTTTGCGAGGAAACACGGCATAACCACTGTGGTCAAGGGCCTGAGATTCGGAGCCGACTTCGACTTCGAGCTTCAGCTGGCCAACATGAATCATTCATTGACGGGCCTGGAGACGGTCCTGCTGCCAGCGGCGGCCCAGCACGTCACCCTCTCCAGCACCATCACCCGGGAGGTGATCAAACTCGGTGGCGACGTCTCACCCCACGTGCCGCCGTGCGTGGTTGAGGCTGCTACCCGGCTGCGAGAAGCGCGCTGACCCGAGTTTTTGATTTCCAGGAACTCAGGCTTCAGGTAGATGGCGTCATCGCACAGCCGGGACACCAGCGCCGGATTGTGGGTGATCATGAGCAGCCCGATACCCCGGTCCCGGGTCAGCCCCGTCAACTCGGTCCAGATCTGCGCCTGGGCCAGGGGATCCAGCATCGTCGTCATCTCGTCGGCGATCAGGTAGCGGAGCTCGGGGTGCAGCACCCGTGCTATGCAGAAACGCTGCAGCTCGCCCCCGCTGAGTTCACTCGGGAAACGACCCAACCGGGCATCTTCGATTCCCAGCTGATGTTTGGTGTCCTCGTCGACGGGCCAGCACTCAGTCAGGATGCGAGCCCATCCGCCAGCGGGGATTGACGCTGACCTCGGGGTTCTGGTTGATGTACTGCACCCGGCAGGGCCGGTGGCCCCGGAGCGAGGGGAGGTAAGGTCTCCTGGGCAGATTCTTCAACAAAGATCATAAACTCTTTACCAAAAGGAGCACCAAGCCAGAAACGAGAATTGATTTCACTCAACTTCGGTCTAGCGACCGGGGAGGGGTCAGGTCATCGTGAGGACCAGTTCGTCGTGGAGGAATCTGGCGCAGATGACCTGGTGACCGTGCAACGAGCCCGGCATCGCGATCCGACGATGTTCGTTCCGGTGCGTGAGCAGCAGGTCATCGCCGTCCTGGCAGAGGTTGAGTTCGGACCGATCCGCGTGAGGCAGGCTGATGTGGAGCCGCAGGCAGCCATCGCTGCGAGTGACGCGCAGGTAGTCACCCCGGTAGTTGACCGCCGCCGGGTCGTCGTCGCCATACATCGTCCGGGCCAGCTCACCGAGAGCCTCCAGCCCGATGGTTTCCTGCTCCTGGAGCGCGAGACGGTGGATCGGCAGGTGCACGAAGCTCTCCTCGATCCGCTGGATGCCTGTCGCCTGCGCCGTGGCCCACGGTTCGAAGTAGTCGCCAAGAGCCGAGGCAGGATAGATGCGATTGAGTACCACGGCGTCGACGACGAAGCCGTACATCGTCAACCAGGTGTGGGCGCGCCGAGTCTCGGCGATGACCACGTGCTCCGGGGTGGCGACCAGCCTGAGGGTGGTGATCTCCCCGTCGTGGAGCAGGTCGCCCAGCCGCTTGAGCCTGTCCAGCAATCCGAGTAGGTCGTCGAAGAGACGATCCTCGGGCATCGGGATCCGGGTCAACCGCTCGAACGGTTTGCCGAGGATCCGAACCAGCGCCCGCTTCGTCGGAAGCGCGGTGCGGAACAGCTGGTCGAGACGTTCCGGATATTTCAGCAGCGACAGGGTTTCGCCGGTCGGTGCGCAGTCCACCACCAGGACGTCGTAGCGCCCGGAGGAAGCATGATCGAGGACTCGCAGCAGGCTGAACAACTCGCCCAGCCCGGGCAACAGCAGCGCCTCTTGGGTGGCGAGCGTCACCTCGCCCTCCCGAACCATGAGACGCGCCAGATAGTCGCGCAGACCCGCCCACGTCCGGTCGTTCTCCACCAGAGTGTCGATTTCCAAGGCATCCAGGCCGGGGGCGACGCGGATCGGTTCGCTGGTGAGTGACAGGCTCAGCGCGTCCCCCAGCGAATGTGCTGGGTCGGTGCTCATCACCAGGACCCGGTTTCCCTGAGCCGCCAGGTGCAAGGCCGTGGCGGCGGCGACGGTGGTCTTGCCGACCCCGCCTTTGCCGGTGTACAGGATGATCCGCATGCTCACTCCTCGATGTTGATTCGTCTGGGTTCCGACGGGCCGGTCGGCTCTTGAACGGGTCCGGTCGGATCCTCGGACAGGCACTCGACGATCAGCGCCCGCCATTCGCGGTCGATGGTCCGGAGTCGTTTCCTGGGGGCGGGTGGGACCAGGCTCAGGGCTGCGTCACGGAGATGACGACGGGCGTGCAGCAGATGATGAACGAATTCGCGGTTCATGACGGGACCTCCTGTGGGGCGGGACGGAATCGGATGGTCAGGACGTCGTCGCGGAGTTTCGCTCCGGCGACGTCGTGGCCCAGCAAGGTGCTGGGCAAGGGGATGTTGCGCTGGAAGTTGCCGATGCGAACCGCGAGGTCGGTGGCGGTCAGTTTGAGGTCAATTTCCTCGGTGGTGGTTCCCGGCGCCGGGAGTTGGAGGTCGTAGCCGTCGTCAGCATTGACGTAGCGCTCGTGGGCCAGGTCCGACACGATATCGAAGGCGTGGGCGTCGATGGCTACCTCGGCCAGGCGGGCCACGTCGCCCTGGCCGACGAGATCCTTACGGAACCGTGGCACTTCAGTGATGGGGAGATGAGCGAATGACGAGCGGATCTCGGCCAGATGCTGCCGCTGATGCTTCACCCAGGTGCTGAAGAACGCACCCACCTCCCCGGTGGGGTACAACCCGCTGACGAAGACGTGGTCGATGCTGTAACCGAACAGGTTGAGATAGAGGTAGCTGCGACGGGTCTCCTCGATCACCATCCGTTCTGGAAGGGTGACCAGACGCACCGACGTGATGGAGGAATCCTTCAACAACGCCTGGATCTCCTGGAGGCTCTGGAAGAGCCGTTCGATGTCATTCATGGCGGCGGCATTGGGAAGTTCGATTCGCCACACTCCCTTGGCCACGGGGCGTAGCACCCTGACCGCGAGCTTCTGCACCGGGAAGATCCGTTCCATCCACCAGGTGAGCAGCTCCGGGAACTGGAGCAGCGACAGGGTTTCACCGGTGGGGGCCAGATCCAAGATGATGCGGTCGTAGTCGCCGCTGCGGGCCAGCTGGTGGACCCGCAGTAGGAAGAACAGTGGATCGAAACCGGGAAGGTCCAGCACTTGGTCATCGTCGCCCCGGGAGATGAGGGTGGATAGAGCGGCGGTGATGTCGGCGAACTCCTCCTCGGCGACGCGCCTCGCATCCACCTCGGTGATCTCCAGGTTTGGGGCCACCTCGGTTGGTTCGGGTGCCGGGGGCAATCGAACAGGTCAGAGAGGTTGTGGGCGGCATCCATGCTCGCCAGAAGCGTGCGTTTTCCGTTCCCAGCCGAAGCGACGGCGTGGGCGGCGGCCAGTGATGTTTTGCCGACACCTCCTTTCCCGGTCAGCAGGATCATTCGCTCCACGGCAACTCCTTCTCTATGCGAACTATTCGGAAATCGAACTATTTGTTGTGGCTTTGTGCGGTCGATGACGGGGTTCAGTCGATGGGGATGCGCCGGACGGTTCGGGGTCTGCGATCCGCCGAGCATTCGGCCAGCAGAGCCGGGATTCGATCAATGAGCCGTAGCGCCACCTCGGTCTCCTCGGGAGTCAGCTCCTCGAAGAGACGCCCGATCAGAGAGACGCTGTCTTTGATGCCCTGTGAGATGAGCCTGCGTCCCTCTGCGGTCAGGGAGATCAACACGATCCGCTTGTCGTCCGGGCTGTGCTGACGCTCCACCAGGCCGCGCTGCTGCAGCCGGGTGACCGCCCCTGTCGCCGTGTTGAGGGGGGCGTCCAGGTAGGCGGCCAGATCGCTCATTCGCGAGGGCTGAGTGCGATGAAGGTAGAGCAGGGTCAAGACGTCGTTCTTGGCCAGGTCTCGGGCGAGGCTTTGCCAGGCCCCCGGGGGCAGAAGAGAGCGGAAGCGGTCCACGTAGTCAAACAGCATGCCTTGCAGATCCATGATCTCTTCCGCCAGTTACTTCGGGTGTCGAACTTTCATTAAGACTAGCAGGCGTTTTGGTGTTGGTTGTGTGGATCTCGCGAGAGTGCTGCGCGTGCTTTCTCGACGGCAACGCCCGACTCCCGTCGGAATGTTTGGTGAATCTTCTTCAGCTCTGTAGGATTGCTCCTTGGTCATGACGTGGTCATGGTCGATCGGACGAAGGGAATGCCTGCCATGAACTCCGTGCATCACCATGTGGACCGCCGCTCACCTTACGTTTTCGACGTTTTGGAGCTGGGGCGGCGGCCAGGGGCGATGAAGGAAATTCAGGTTGATGTCCCGGCTCCGGTCGATCTCGGCTACGACGTGATTTCAGTGCCACAGGGCTCCGAAGTTGGTCTCGACCTCAAACTCGAGGCGGTCATCGAAGGAGTGCTGGTCACGGGAACGGCTCACGCGCAGGTGCGCGGAGAGTGCGCCCGATGCCTGAGTCCGATAGAGGATGAGAAGTCCTTTGAGTTGCAGGAACTCTACTTCTACCCCGGGAACGAGGTGGACGAGGACGAAAGCGTCGTCGTTGATGACGCCATCGACCTTGAGGAGGCTCTGCGTGACGCTGTGGTACTGGAGCTGCCGTTCACACCCCTGTGTGATCCCAACTGCCTCGGCCTGTGCCAGGAATGCGGTTGCAGCCTGAACGACGACCCGGACCACGGGCATGAAGCGAAGGTTGATCCGCGATGGGAAAAGCTGGCGGGGTTTGATCTTGGTGGCGAGAACTGAGACCAGAACAGGGAGCCGCTGGTCGGCGCAGCCCCGTACGGGACTGGGTCTGCCGGTGGGTAACAAGTCCGAGGAGAAGATCGTGGCCGTTCCGAAGCGCAAGATGTCGCGCAGCAACACCCGTTCGCGTCGTGCGCAGTGGAAGACTTCCGTCGTCCCCACAGTCACCTGCGTGAATCCGGCCTGCCGTGAACCGCATCTGTCCCACACCGCATGCCCTTCCTGTGGTCAGTACGGCCCTAAGGGCGAACGTCGTCAGGTCGTCGAGGCCTGAACAAGCTAACTGCCCTCCTTGATGAGCTGGGTGTCCAGGTGGACGCCCAGCTGTTCGAGCTTGCCTTTACACATCGCAGTTTTGCCTTCGAGCACGGACGTATCCCCAGCAACGAAAGGCTGGAATTCCTGGGTGACGCCGTGCTGCAGATCGTGGTGACCGAGCACATTTTCACGTCCTTTCCGAACCTTGCAGAAGGCCAGCTGGCGAAGTTGCGTGCCTCAGTGGTCAGCTCCCACGCCTTGGCCGAGGTGGCGCGCGAGCTGCATTTGGGGGAGTTGATCAGGCTGGGGCAGGGGGAGATCAACACCGCAGGAGCTGATAAGACCTCCATCCTCGCTGACACGATGGAGGCCGTGATCGGCGCTATTCATATCTCCTGTGGGGCGATTGCTTCTTCTCGTTTCGTGCATGCACTCCTCGATGAACGAATCGCCTCCAGCGAGTTGCAGGGGCATTACACCGACTACAAGACTGCTCTGCAGGAGTACTGCGCCCACAACGGTTTGGAGCCTCCCCGGTATGCGCTCATCGGTGAGGGGCCCGACCATCAACGTGTTTTCACCGCAACCGCCATGGTTGATGGGAAAGCCATCGGCTCGGGGGGGGCATCGAGCAAGAAGCGCGCTGAACAACTTGCCGCTCACGAGGCCTACCGAAACCTGTCTCCAGATGCCTGAACTTCCTGAGGTTGAGGTGGTTCGCCGCGGGTTGGAGAAACACGCGGTCGGGCGCACCATCGAGAAAATTACGGTCCTGCACCGCCGCCCCGTACGTTCTCACCTTGGTGGTCCAGAGGGTTTTGCCTCCGACCTCATGAAGCGTGGCATTGATGCTGTTGCCCGCCGTGGTAAGTACCTCTGGCTGGTTCTGGGTGATGATGCCATGATTGCTCACTTGGGGATGAGCGGACAGTTCAGGGTGAGTCGGCCCCACGATCCGCAGTTGCGCAATACGCGTGTCCTGTTCGATCTTGATGATGGTACCCAGCTGCGTTTCGTCGACCAGCGCATGTTCGGTGGACTTGAGTTCGTGTCACGAGGCGGTCAGTGTCCGGTCCCACACATCGCTCTTGACCCTTTCGATCCGCGGTTTGATCCCGTCGTAGTGGCCAAGCGGATACGAGGAAGAAGATCTACGGTTAAGCGCGCCATCCTCGATCAGAAGCTCGTTTCCGGAATCGGCAATATCTACGCTGATGAAAGTCTGTGGCGCGCGAAGCTGCACTTCGACCACCCCACACAAGGCCTCACCCAGAGCCGTGCTGTTGGACTGCTGGGGCATGCCCGCGATGTCATGTCTGAGGCGTTGACCGCTGGCGGCACATCCTTCGATTCACTGTATGTCAATGTCAATGGCGAATCGGGGTATTTTGAACGTGGACTCGACGCCTATGGACGCGAGGACCAACCGTGTCGACGCTGTGCAACACCCGTGGTGCGCCGGCGATTCGCCAATCGAAGCAGCTTCTTGTGTCCGAGATGCCAGCGGCTGCCCAAGTCGTGAGGATGGTGCATGAACGCGATCGGTCAATTGCTCCGGAGCAACAGGGATTCCCTGTTGCAGTTCGTCCGGTTTGGGGTCGTCGGTGGCCTTGGGGTCTTGGTGAACATGGGGATACTCATCACCTGCCGGAAACTGTTCCCACTGCTCTGGGCCAGCGCGGGTGTTCCCGAGGGGGAGGGCGTGTGGCTCGCCATCCCGGGCACTGAGTACAACATTCGTTGGTACCACGTCATGGCTACCATCGCGTTCCTGCTGGCGAACCTGTTCAACTTTCAGCTGAACCGCTGGTGGACTTTCAAGTCCCACAAACTGGCCGGATGGTTCCGGGAGTACTGGCCTTTCCTGATCGTCGGTTTGGTCGCTCTGGCCGTGGGACAAGTGATCATCACCGCCTTGATGCACCCCCACTCTCCGGTTGCGCTGCCCGCCACCGTGTTCGACGGCTCCTCCGGCCTTCGGAGTCGGCAGTACTGGGCCAATCTGATCTCCATCGTCTGCACCATCCCGGTTAACTTTTTGGTGAACAAGTTCTGGACCTTCCGGGCCGCCCGTCAGTCCTCCGGGAAACAAGGGGAACAGCCTGCATGTACCTCAAACAGCTGATCCTCAGGGGCTTCAAGTCCTTCGCCTCGGCCACCACCCTCAACTTCGAACCCGGCATTACCTGCATCGTCGGTCCCAACGGCTCCGGGAAATCTAACGTTGTGGATGCCCTGAGCTGGGTCATGGGGGAGCAGGGCGCCAAGAGTTTACGCGGCGGAAAAATGGAGGATGTCATCTTCGCGGGTACCTCGAGGCGTGCTCCGCTGGGACGCGCCGAGGTACAGCTGACCATCGACAACTCCGACGGTGCACTGCCCATCGAGTACTCGGAGGTGACGATCACCCGCACTATGTTCCGAAGTGGTGGCTCCGAGTACGCCATCAACGGTGTTCCCTCCCGTCTGCTGGACGTCACCGAGTTGCTCAGCGACTCCGGTATCGGGCGGGAGATGCATGTGATCGTCGGTCAGGGCCAGCTCGACGCGATCCTTCAAGCCACTCCCGAGTCCCGCCGAGGATTCATCGAAGAGGCTGCCGGGGTGCTCAAACACCGTAAACGCAAGGAAAAAGCAGTCCGCAAGCTGGAAGGCACCAGGGCGAACCTGGAACGACTCCAGGATCTCATCGGGGAGCTGCAGCGCCAGCTCAAACCACTCGGACGCCAAGCAGAGGCGGCTCGCCGGGCAGCCGTCATTCAGGCGGAGCAGCGCGACGCGAAAGCCCGCCTGCTGGCAGACGACCTCCATGCCGCGCGGGAGGCTCTGGCTGCCGACCTGGCCGATGAGGCCGCAACTGCTAAGGCGAAGAAATGTGCAGAGACCGAGGCCAACGCCGCTCTGGCTGCAGAGGAGGCTGCAGAAGCGGAACTGAAGAAAGCCGCGCAGGATTTCGACCGCTGCCAGGAACGCTGGTACGCGCTGGCCGCTTTGAAGGAGCGTGTCTCCTCGACGATCTCGGTGGCGACCGAGCGCATGAGACACGGCGACGCCCAGCCGGCCATCGACGCCTCCGGCCGGGATCCCGACTCCCTGGAGGCTGAGGCGCGCGAGATCAGGCGACGCGAGACCGAACTGGCAGACGACATCGAACAGGCCCGGTCCACCCTCCACGACGCATCCGGTCGGCGAAACGAGGCCGAAACCCGGCATGCCGAGGCCGAACAGGCCTACGCGGCTGCGCTGCGTGCGGTGGCCGATCGTAGAGAAGGTCTGGCCCGCCTCAAGGGAGAAGCTGCCGCTGTTCGCTCCCGTCTGGAGGCTGAGCAGGAAGAACAGGAACGCTTGGTAGCGCGGCGGGAGGAAGCCCTCGCTCGAGCCCAAGAGGCTGCTGAGCAGTACCGGCAGACCGAGAACACCCTCGCTGGGCTGGGAACCGACGAGTCAAACCTGGATGCCACGTGGGAGGCTGCGAACAGCTCCGTGATTGAACACGAGGCCGAGGTGGCGCGACTCGTGGAGGAGGGAACCCGTCTCGCAAAGGACAAAGCCGCTCTCGTCGCGCGGGTGGAAGCGCTGCGGCTGGCCACCCGGCAGCGCGATGGTTCCACGGAGCTACTAGGGTGCGCCGGAGTACTGGGACGCATGGGCGATCTCATCCAGGTTGCCCCAGGCTGGGAGCAGGCCGTTGCGACGGGCCTCGGAGCCGCAGCCGAGGCGATTGTCGCCGCCAGCCTCGATGATGCCCTCTCAGCCGTTGCACACTTGGCAGCGGAAGACCTTGGACGCTCTCACGTGGTTGTCGCAGGTGCGGAGGTGGGGGAGGCAACACCACTGCTGGAACTCATCGCCGCCCCCCAGGAACTGACGGGGGCACTGTCCCGGCTGTTGGCCGGAATCGTGGCGGTGGAGGATCTTCCCGCGGCCAAGCAGGCGATCGAGGAGAACCCGTCGCTGATTGCCGTTACTCGGGCGGGAGAGCAGGTCTCCCGCTGGCTGGTTGAGGGCGGGTCGACCGCAAAACCCTCACTATTGGCCTTGAAAGCGGATCTGGCCGAAACTGAAGAGCAGATGGCACAGGTGGCTGCTGACTCTGACCGGCAACGTTTCGCCCTGGAAGCGGCGCGGGCTGTGGTGCAGAGGGCACGTGCCGAGGAAGCAACCGCCCTGGCTGCCCTGCACGAGTCCGACGCACAGTTCGCGGCCATCTCGGATGCCCTCGGTTCCTATCGGCAAACGCAGGCGGCTGCGACCCGTGAGGCCGACAGGTTGACCTCGGCCATCGAGGCTGCACGCCAAGGCCGGGTTGACCACGAGACCCAGCTTGCCGAGCTGGAGGCCCGACTCGTTGCGGCCAGCGGGGAGGAGATTCTTGAACCCGACCCTACCAATCGTGATGAGTTGGCCGTCGCGGCCAGGCTGGCCCGGCAGACGGAGATGGAAACCAGGCTGCAGCTGCGAACGACTGAGGAGCAGGCACGTTCCCTCGCGGGCAGGGCTGAAGGTCTGTTGCGGGCAGCGGCTGCGGAACGTCAGTCGCGTGCTAGAGCACGCGCCCGGGCGGAGCAGTTTCGTCGTGAGGCCGCGGTGGGTCGGGCTGTCTACGATGCCGCCCAACGGCTGTTCGGGATGATCGAGAACGCCATGGAGCGAGCCACAACCAGCCGGGATGAAGCGGAAACCCGTAGGCGATTCGCTGAGGCCGCGACGGTGGAGACCAGGCAGGCCTCCCGAGCAGCTGGCCAGCGCCTCGAAGAACTCATGCGAGGCGCCCACCGGGATGAGTTGGCCCGGATCGAACGTCGGATGCGGATCGAGCAGCTGGAGGAAAAGAGCCTGACTGAGCTGGGGCTGGACGGAGATCAGCTCGTCGCCGAGTACGGTCCGAATCAGTCAGTCCCGGTTATCACCCGGTCCGACGGCACCGCCCTTGGTCCTGAGGATGAGGTTCCCGAGCCTGTCGCCTACGTGCGCGCTGAGCAGGAGAAACGTCTACGCCGCGCTGAACGGGGGCTGGCCGCCCTGGGACGGGTCAATCCGTTGGCGCTGGAGGAGTTCGAAGCGCTGAAGACCCGGCATGCTTTCCTGGCCGAACAGCTCGCCGACCTGAAACAGACCCGTGCCGACCTGCTCGCGCTGATCGATGACGTCGACAAGAGGGTGCAAGAGGTCTTCGAGGCGGCCTACCGCGATGTTGAACACACTTTCGGGGAGGTTTTCCAGCGGCTCTTTCCCGGAGGAGAAGGCAAGCTGCTGCTCACTGACCCCGGGAACTGGCTGGAAACCGGGGTGGATGTCGAGGCCCGGCCTGCGGGCAAACAGGTCAAACGGCTCTCGCTGCTCTCGGGAGGGGAACGTTCGCTGGTGGCCGTGGCCTTCCTGGTCAGCCTTTTCATCGCCCGCCCGAGCCCCTTTTACATCCTTGACGAGGTGGAGGCAGCCCTGGACGACGCCAACTTGGGTCGTCTGCTCGGAATCTATGAGGAGCTGAGGCAGAATTCCCAGCTGTTGGTGATCACTCACCAGAAACGCACCATGGAGATAGCTGACAGCCTCTACGGCGTGACCATGCGCGGCGATGGCATCTCCACCGTGGTCAGCCAGCGACTCCAGCAACCGTAACCCTGGTGGCACGGCACACCCAGTTTCGCCCGCTCCGGAGTGATGACACTGGGCATAGCTTCTGCAACAGGTCCTAGGATTGCCCCGTGGGAGATTTGATTTTCTGGTTGGTCGTAGCGATCGTCGGGGTCGGGCTGGTGGCGGCCACGCTCGTCATCAGGTACGGCAAAAAAGAACTACCCCCCGCTGAGACGCGGGAGGCGATCGAGGCCCCCGAGGCGGAAGCCGTCGTGGAGGAGGATCCGGCGGTCGGAGAGAAGCCGGTGGAGACCGGGGAACCAGCGGGCGAGACCGCTGAGCCCGAGCCTGCGAAACCCGAGCTGGACCAGCCCGAGGAGCCGCGTTCACGGTTTGCCCGGCTGCGACGTCGTCTAGCCTCGAGCAACAATGTGTTGGCCCGGGCGCTCGGTGAACTGCTGAGCGTCGATCGGATTGATTCCGAGACCTGGGACGATTTTGAGGCCACCTTGATCGCATCCGATCTGGGTGTTGGACCCACCACGGAACTCACCGAGGCGCTGCGCCGGGAGTTGAGCATCGACGGGGTCTCCGATCCCGAACGTGCTCGTCAAGTGCTGCGTGCTGAACTCCTGAAATTGGTCGAGCCAGATCTCGACCGGAGCCTGAACCTGACAGCGGCAGAGAATGATCCCGCCGTCGTGATGGTGGTCGGAGTGAATGGGACGGGAAAGACCACCACCGTAGGCAAATTGGCCCGTGTATTCGTGGCCGAGGGACGCTCCGTAATGTTGGGAGCGGCCGACACCTTCCGGGCCGCCGCTGCTGAGCAGCTCACGACATGGGGAGAGCGGGTCGGAGTTACGACGGTGAGTTCTGCCGAGGGCAGCGATCCTGCTTCGGTCGCTTTCGACGCGGTTGCCAAAGGTAAGGAAGAGGGGGCCGATGTGGTGCTCATCGACACTGCCGGGCGATTGCATACCAAGGTTGGGTTGATGGATGAACTCGGCAAGGTCAAGCGCGTCATCGAGAAGAAGGTTCCTGTCACTGAGGTTCTGCTAGTCCTCGACGCCACCACGGGCCAGAATGGCATGACGCAGGCCAAGATCTTCTCCGAGGTGGTGGACGTTACCGGTATCGTGCTCACCAAGCTGGATGGTTCCGCGAAGGGCGGAATCGTCATCCAGGTTCAGCGCGAACTCGGGGTTCCGGTCAAGCTTGTTGGCCTTGGGGAAGGTGTGGATGATTTGGCGCCCTTCGACCCCGAGGGATTCGTTGCCGGAATCCTCGGGGAATGAGAAGGGGAATACCTCAGGACAACCCGGGGGTCATGAGTGTCGGATCGACGAGACCCAGCTGAATGGCCCGCACCAGAATTTGGGTGCGGGACTTCAGGCCCATTTTGTCACCGATGTGGGATAGGTACTGTTTCACGGAACCCTCGGAGATGAACATCTTGGCCGCGATCTGTGCGTTCGTCATTCCCTGACCGAGCCAGATCAGCAATTCCTTCTCGCGGGGGGCGAGTCCTGCGGCTGCCGCCTCGTCGGTCAATATCTTGGGGTGTCCTGTCAAAAGGTCAGCGACCAGTTCGCGTCGAACCCCGGGTGCCAGCGGCATGTCGCCGTCACGGGCCTGCTGAATACCAGTCAGCAGAGCGGGGCCGCCACAATCCTTCATCAGGTATCCGGAGGCCCCAGCGCGCAAAGCGGAAATGATGTACTCCTGGGTACCGAAGGTGGTCAGAGCGACGATGCAGGCGCCGCGATGTTTCCGATTGATCTCACGAATGGCATCCACTCCCGACATATCGGGCATCTGCAGATCCATGAGAACCACATCGGGTTTCAGCTCCTCGTAGGCTTCCACGGCCTCCCGGCCGTTGCGGGCCTCACCAACTACCTCGTGGTCGTCGTGTCGCGTCAGAAACATACGGTAGGCCTCACGGACCATGGGATCATCATCAGCGACTAGTACACGGCAGAGCTCGGTCATGATGAAAACCATAATCCACATAACCGGGTTTTGCCCCATCAACCGCCGCGCCACGCGGAATGATGTGTCTTCCTCGAGAGGTGGGGCGACAGCAATGTCCAGGAATGTCTAGGTGGTGGTGCGATGCCTCACCAGATTGCCTGTGGGTGACCCGCCCCGGGGAGTGCACCCGGGGCGACGCGGTGTGTAAGATCTAAGCGTTGCTGGGAGTAGAAGGCGGTGGATCGCATGAAAAAACGGAGGAAGCGATGAAGAAGACGCGCCTTGCGGTAGCTGCTCTCGTGCTGGGATCCTGTGTGGCCCTTGGCGCGGTCCCCGCAAGCGCCAACACCACCGAGCCGGTCGCCAATCAGAACTCCATCTCTGTGGTGAAAGGCAACGAGGCCAGTCGCGGTGGCATTGGCTGTATTCTTTGGCTGTGGTTCGGGACCACTACTTGGTGCAAAAGGTAATGATGGCTTGAAAGAAACGAATGCATGGTTTCCGAATCGGGAAGTGAGCTGACCTGAGCGGGGGGACATGAACCAGGAAGCTGAGGAGAAGAGCCCGACGGTCGCCCTGGTCGACCTCGGGCGCTGGCTCGTCTTGTTCGCTGTAGGTTTCCAGTTTCTTTCCAATATTCTGGAGCTTTTCCTCGAAGGGGTCGAGATACGCCCCTTGGTTGTTCTGACTCACGTCTCGATCGCGGTGGCTTCCTTCGTGTTGCTCTGGAGGCCGTGGATCGGGCTGTGCATCGGGCTGCTGCCCTTGGTGTTCGTGGTGATCACCGGGGATGCCGGCGCGGACCCTGTGTTCTTCGTGCTGGCAGCAGCGACTTTCGCCTTTCGCTACGGCGTGCGGCCGATTTCTACGGTCGTTCTGTTGGGAACAGGCTATGGGGGAATTCGCAACCTCGTCGCCATGAGGGGTCTTGATGGGTTGGTCGGGCAGATGCTCGACTACACTTTCCTGACCGTTTTCGGCGTCTTCCTGGGGTTGGCCTTCAAAGGCGTTCTCGCTGTCCTTGAGCGCCGGGAGGTGCGCCTCGCCATCCTGGCGGGGGACATCGTCGAGATTCGCAGCGGCGAACGCCTGCGGTTGGCGGGTGAGCTCCGTCGGGTCGTGGGCGAGCGCCTCGAGGAGGCGTGGAAAGGTCACAAGGCCCCGCGCCGCACGTCCGACACCTGGGCTCTTCGAGACGCGATCGAGAGAGTGCAGACCGTCTGCCTGGACGCGGTCACTCGCGTCCGGGCCCTGGTCGGGATGCTGCGCGAGGATCCCGTGGCTGATGGCAGCGACGAGTCGAAATCCATCATCGGGTCGGTCCAGATACTCTCCAGCGCGGCGGAGGCTCTGCGCTTGCAAGGTCTCCACGTGGATCTGAAGGTCGACGAAGAGCTCGATCGAAGAAGCGTGCTCACCCAGCTCACCGCCACCCGGGTGGCGCAGCTGGTGCTGAAATCCTCCGACGCTCTGCGCCCCGATCCGTTGCGTTTCAAGGTGGAGTGCCCTTCCAGCTACACCACCCGGATGATGGTGGAGCTCGTCACCCCCAACAAACTCCGCTCGGAGGACAAATCGGCGTTCGAACGAGTCCGGGAGCGGGTGCAATCGCTGGGAGGGCAGTTCTCCAAGGGATTCACCGGCCGAGGACATCTGTTCGAAATCCGCCTCCCGGAATCCCGGTACGGGGAAGTGGATGATGCGGCCGCTGTCAGGGGAAAGAAGAAATCACTCGGAAGAAAAATCCTCGGTACCGCCATGCCCCTGTTCTTCATGGGGATCATGGCTCTTCGGACCTGCCTGACGCAGCCGCTGGGATGGGCCTTGGCGTGGCCGCTTCTCGGGTACGTGAGCAGTGCCGTCATGCTCCGGTGGCCGCTCACCGGCGGAGCCGTGGCCGCCGCGGCAGCGGCGGGCATGCTGATTACCCCCGAGCAGACCCCTGTCGCGCTGTCCGTCGTGCTCCTGATGGCGTGCTGGAAATTTGGTCGAACCCAGAATCCCTACTGGATCCTCGGCACGGGGGTTGCGGCCCTGACGGGGGTATGGGCGCTTACCGTCATTGGGCTGGACGCCGGAACGGAACTCGTGGCGGGCGCGTCGATTCCATTCGTCGGCTTGGTCTATTCCGCCCTGAGCGGGCAGTACGAGAGGATTCGGGCGGAGCAGAGCGAACGGGCAGCCGCTCTCTTGGAGGCCATTGAGGCCGCCCGCACGGAGGAACGCAACCTTCTCGCCCGCGAACTCCACGATGTGCTCGCCCACCACTTCTCCGTGATCCTGTTGCAGTGTATGGCGTATGGGGAAAGTGATGACCCTGCAGAGGTTCGATTCGCGTTGGATCGGATCGCAGGATCGCTCGAAGCGGCGGATGGCGAGCTTTTCCTGCTCACCGACGTCATGTCCGAGGGGGAGGAAGGCAAGTTGCCTGCCCTGGTGCGGCCCCTCACCGTGGCCGGTCGCCTGCAGGGCACCCTGAAGAACTCCTATATTCAGGCCGACTTCAGAATAGACCCGACATCTGACGATCTGCCCCCGATCACACGGCGTACTCTCACCCGTGCCATGCAGGAAGGGGTCACCAACATTATTCGCTACGCAGATCCCGGGGGTAAATGCTTGGTGGAGCTGGATGTGGGGGAGACCACCACCTTGCTTCGCATCTGCAACGAAATGCCGAAAAAGAAACGAGAATCTAAACTGTCGCTCGGCTACGGGCTTTCAGGAATCCAGGAACGCATCGATCTTTCCGGGGGGCGCTTCACCGCGGGGCCAGAAGGGAACCAGTGGGTGGTGACGGTGGAAATTCCCAACCGGGGGAGCGAAGCGGAGTCCGTCGGAGGACCGAGCAGCCACACGCGCTGAGGCGCCCCTGTATTCTTGGCAGGCACCGCCTCGGAATCCAAGGAGCACGGACTTGTTCGACACACTTCAGGAACGCTTGGCAGAAACGTTCAAGGGCCTCAGGTCTAAGGGACGACTCACACAGGCGGACATCGACGCCACAATGCGGGAGATCCGCATTGCCCTGCTGGAAGCAGATGTCAACCTCGGGGTGGTCAAACAGTTCGTTGCTGCTGTCAAGGAGCGCTGCCGCGGTGTTGAGATCAGCCGTGCCCTCAACCCATCGCAGCAGATCATCAAGATCGTCAACGAAGAGCTCATCAGCATCCTGGGCGGACAGGTTCGACCCATCCGGTTTGCCAAGAAACCGCCGACTGTGATCATGCTCGCCGGTTTGCAGGGTGCGGGTAAAACCACCCTTGCCGGAAAACTCGCCCGTTGGTTGAAGTCCGAGAGGCACAGCCCCCTGCTGGTTGCCTGTGATCTGCAGCGCCCCAATGCGGTGAACCAACTTCAGATCGTGGGGGAACGGGCCGGGGTGCACGTCTTCGCCCCGGAACCCGGAAACGGCGTCGGCGACCCGGTCCAGGTAGCCCGGGCAGCGCTCGAACATGCCGAACGCAGTCTTTATGACGTGGTGGTCATCGACACTGCCGGTCGGCTGGGCATCGACGAGATGCTGATGCAGCAGGCCGCGGACATCAAAGCGGCCACTCGCCCTGACGAAGTGCTGTTCGTCGTCGACGCCATGATCGGGCAGGACGCCGTCAATACCGCCAAGGCATTCAACGAGGGCATTGGCTTCGATGGCGTGGTTCTCACCAAACTCGATGGCGATGCCCGCGGTGGCGCAGCACTGTCCATTGCGCGGGTCATCGGAAAACCCATCATGTTCGCGTCGAACGGTGAGGCCCTAGCAGACTTCGACGTCTTCCACCCGGATCGGATGGCCTCCCGAATCCTCGGGATGGGTGATGTTCTGACCCTGATCGAGCAGGCCGAGAAAAATTTTGATGCGGAATCCTCTCGAAAGGCAGCCGAAAAACTCAGCGCAGGTAAGGGGAGCTTCGGCTTGCAGGATTTCCTGGCTCAGATGCAGCAGCTGCGGAAACTGGGGCCGCTGAGCAAGATCTTCGGGATGCTGCCCGGTGCCGGGCAGTTCAAGGACGCCATCAACTCCATCGACGAGAAAGAGGTGGACCGGATCGAGGCGATCATTTTCTCGATGACCCCGGCAGAACGCGATGACGTCGGCATCCTCAACGGTTCCCGCAGAGCACGGATCGCCAAGGGCGCTGGAGTGCAGGTCTCGGACGTCAACAACCTCGTCAAGCGATTCGTCGAGGCCCGCAAGATGATGGAACAACTGGCCGGGGGGAAGATGCCTGGGATGCCTGGCATGGGCGGGGGACGTGCGGCACGCAAACAGCAGGGCAAAGCCAAGAAACGCGGGCGGAAGACCTCCGGCAACCCCGCCAAACGCAAACAGCAGGGGGTCGAACGCGCTCTCGGCGCCAAACCCGGGGCTGCGCAGGCCGCTCCCCAGACGCTGGACGACTTCCAGTTGCCTCCGGAGCTGCAGAAGATGTTTGACGAGCAGCAAAGGAAGTAGCCCGCTTCGGCTTCGAAGTCTCTATGCTGTCGCTCATGACTGCGGAGCCCATGCACATACACGGCACATTTCTGCCCTACGAGGAACCCCGGGACTTCTGGGTGGTTGATGGTCGGCTCACCGCCGAACCCATCGCTGGGGCGAGAACACTGGCCAGGGACGCCTATGTCATCCCTGGGCTGGTTGATGCTCACTGCCACATTGGACTGGGAGTGGAGGGGGCGGTCAGCGTCGAGGAGGCACGCCGGCAGGCGCAGGCCGATCTGGCCGCCGGAACCATGCTGATCCGCGATGCGGGCTCCCCTTCCGACACTCGCTGGGTGCAGCATGATGAGGCCCTGCCCAAGTTGATTCGCGCGGGCAGACATGTCGCACGCACTCGTCGCTACATCCGTCACCTGGCTGTTGAGGTGGAGCCCGAGGCCCTTGTCGAGCAGATACGTCATGAGGCTCGTGACGGCGACGGCTGGGTGAAGATCGTGGGTGACTGGATTGACCGTTCCACGGGTGATCTCGAACCCTCCTTCCCAGCAGCCCTGGCTGCAGAAGCCATCGCTGTGGCCCACGAGGAGGGGGCCCGGGTCACTGCCCACTGTTTCGGGGAGCAGTCCGTCGCCGAACTGGTGGCAGCCGGGATCGACTGCATTGAACACGGCACCGGCATGAGCGACGACGTGATCCAGCAGATGGCTGACGGCGGTGTTGCACTAGTGCCTACTATGATCAACCTGAATCGGTTCCCCCAGTATGCGGAGCCGGGACGTGACAAATATCCGGTGTTCGCCAACCACATGATGGCCCTGTACTCCCGTCGCAGAGAAACCATCGGCAAGGCCATCGAAGCCGGGATCGATGTGTACTCGGGCACCGACGCGGGCACCGTCGTGCCTCACGGGGAGATTCTTTCCGAGGTTGCGGAGCTGGCCTCGCTTGGCGGTGGGGAATTCGCCATTAAGGCCTCGAGCTGGGGAGCCAGATCGTGGCTTGGCGTTGACGCCCTCGTGGGAGGAGCCAGCGCGGACCTGATCGTAACCACCGCCGATCCACGCGCCGACACCGGAGCGCTGCGGGATCCGCTGGCTCTTCTTCTGCGCGGACGGCTGATCTCCTGACTTTGATTTGATTGACTTGGTGCATGACGAAGCCCGAGCAGCAACAGAATGATTCCTGTAAACCTGAGAACAATCCCTATGCTCCGCCGCCCGGTCCTCCCATCCAACCGGTGGTGCCCCAGGCAGAAAAGGGCGGCTTCAAACGCGGGTTCGGCACCGGTATGGGGGCTGGGCTGGGTTTGATGACCGGGTTCGTGGTGCTCAGCATCGTGGGTGGGGTGTTCGCCATGATTTCGTTGGGAATGCTGCTCGGTTCTATCACCAAGGATGGGGCGAGCACATCCCTTGAGAGGGTCTGGGGAACAGAAACAGCCAGTGGGCACCTGAGGGCCATCCGGATCTCCGGCACCATCATGACCGACGCCGCTGACGGGGCGCTGCTCTCTTCTGGAACCTACGGCTACGAGGTGGCGGATCAATTGGACTCCCTGAAAACGGACAAGTCCGATGGAGTCGTGCTGCTGGTCAACACCCCGGGCGGCACCGTCACCGGCTCCAAGGCCATCGCCGACGCCATTACCCGCTATCGCGAGCGCACCGGGAAACCAGTGCTCGTGCACGTCGAGGGCTCCTCCACATCCGGCGGTGTCTACTCCACTGCGACAGCGAACGAGATCATCGCTGACCACGGCGCCATGATCGGCTCCATCGGAGTGATCCTTGGGCCGCTCCCGCGTTACAAAGACGTTGTCGCCACGGGAAGCACCCTGTTGCAGCAGGGGATCACCACCACGGGAGGCATCAGCCAGGAGTACATCACCGCGGGTAGCGGAAAAGATCTGAACAACCCGTACCGGGACCTGACCGAGCAGGAACGCCAGCGACTTCAGGCAATAGTCGACGACGACTACGAAGGTTTCGTCGCTGAGGTGGCGGCGGGCCGGAAGATCGACCCGCAACGCATCCGCGACGAATTCGGAGCCGGGACCTTTAGCGCCCGGCAGGCAGTCAATGTTGGACTTGCTGATGCCGTTATGGGGCGTGATGAATTCTTCCGGCACGCCGCCACCGTAGCCGGCCTGGATCCGGACAATACCGTGGTGGAGCGGGTCGCGGAGCCCACAGGAATGTCCTCGCTATTCGGGGCGAAACGGGCCTGGGGGACATCGCTACCGTTGTCGGCGCTGGGTGAGAAGGCCGTAGCTTCTGCCAGCATGTGCAGTCACACGGCCCCGATCGCTTACGCGGGAGACCTTTCTGGGGTCTGTGGGAACTCCTGAGTTCTGGTTCAGCCCCAGCCCAGCTCGTGGAGTCGTTCCTCATCGATGCCGTGATAGTGCCCGATCTCGTGAACCAGGGTGATGGCGATCTCCTCGAATAGTTCGTCCTCATCCTCGCACATCCGCGACAGGGGACCACGGAAAAGCACCACCCGATCCGGCAACATCCCGAACCACGAGGAATCGCGCTCGGTGAGGGCGGTTCCCTCGTAGATCCCTAGGGCCTCGTAACCGTCCTCCGGTTCGTCTTCCGCCACGATGGCCACGTTGTCTAGATTGCAGAGCAATTCCTCCGGGAGACTTTCCAATGCTTCCTCGACCAGTGCGTAGAAGTCTTCCTCACCGATGTCCACGAGCAGATCCTACGGGGAGTTGTTGGGACTGCCTGGAGAAATCTGGCAGAATACATCCGCACCTGTCGCTGGCGCCCTCTAACTCCGGCGAGCATGGTTCATCTGGTCACTGCCGGGCGTACCCCACGCGCATCGTTTGTTGGCCATCCAACTCGTCTGGTCACAGACTCACAAGCAACAGGAGATTCCGAACTTGGCTACCAAGATTCGTCTGAAGCGTCTCGGTAAGATTCGCTCCCCCCACTACCGCATCGTTGTCATGGACTCCCGCTCTAAACGGGACGGGCAGGCTATCGAGGAGATCGGTCTTTACCATCCCAAGAACGATCCGTCCTTGATCCGCGTCAATTCCGAGCGCGCCCAGTACTGGCTGTCCGTGGGCGCCCAGCCGACTGAGGCAGTGGTCGCCATCTTCAAGCGTTCCGGGGACTGGCAGAAGTTCACGGGTGAGGACATCCCCTCAGGGATTCTTCCGCAGCCCGAGCCGCGTGACCGCGAGGCCGAGTTTGCGAAAGCCTTGGCTGAGGACGGCAACGCCGTTGCTCCCGCCATCTCGAAGGCGAAGAAGAAGGCTGAGGAAGAAGCCGCCAAGGAAGCCTCCGAGGCCCCGGCCGGGGACGAGGCTGCTGAGCAGGAGGCCTGAGTCGTGCTCGCCGACGCTCTCGAGCACTTGGTGGCGGGGATCGTCTCCAATCCTGATGACGTGACCGTACGCGACAAGAACCTGCGCCGCGGTCGTCTTCTGGAGGTGCGTGTTCACCCTGAGGACATCGGAAAGGTGATTGGCCGACAGGGTCGCACCGCGAGTGCGCTGCGCACCGTGCTCGGGGCGCTGGCGGGAAACGAACAGGTTCGTGTCGATTTCGTTGATGTCGACCGGCCCCGGCGCCGCTGAACGGGGCTGCCTTGGCCGATCTGGTTGAGGTGCTCGTCGGAGTCGTGGGCCGTGCCCACGGCATCCGCGGGGATGTGGTTATCGATGTGCGCACCGATGAACCCGGACGCCGATTCCAACTAGGGGCTGTGCTGCGTCTCGCATCTGGGGCGCAGCTAGTTCTGGAACGCATCCGCTGGCATCGTGGGAGGCTGCTGGTCGCTTTCCAGGGGTATCCGGATCGGACCGCCGTTGAGACGCTTCGTGGCGAACGCCTGTTTGTCGACGTTCCCGCAGACGAGACCCCGAGCGAGCCGGAGGAGTACTTCGACCGACAGCTGCTTGGGCTTCGTGCCCTGGGCGCCGATGGCCGGCAGGTCGGTGAGATCGTGGATGTGCTGCACCTGCCTGCGCAGGACTGCCTGGCGGTTGAGACCATCCACGGGCGACGCTTGATTCCCTTTGTGTCAGCTTTGGTGCCCCGGGTTGATCTTGTGGCGGGGGAAGTGCAGTTCGCGGATGTGGGTGGACTGCTGGAGGACTTCGAATGAGAATCGACGTTGTCACGATTTTCCCCGACTATCTGGCGCCTTTGTCGTTGTCGCTGGTGGGGAAGGCAGTCGATGCAGGCATCGTCGACCTGGCCGTTCACGATCTTCGCTGGTGGACCCATGACCGGCACCACACCGCCGACGACACTCCTTACGGCGGAGGTGCCGGGATGGTGATGAAGCCCGAACCCTGGGGTGAGGCCTTGGACGCCATGGAGCACCTTAACCCCGCCTCCATGACCGTGGTGGTTCCGACTCCGGCGGGGCGGGTGCTGGATCAAGACCTGGCCTACGAATTGAGCACCCGGGAACGGTTGGTGTTCGCGTGTGGGCGCTATGAGGGCATCGATCAGCGGGTTCTGGATCACTGTTCGGAGAGCTATGAGCTTATTGAGGTAAGCCTTGGTGACTATGTCCTGAACGGTGGTGAGGCGGCGGTTCTGGTCATCACTGAGGCGGTGGTTCGGCTCATCCCGGGAGTGCTCGGGAACCCGGACTCTCTGGTGGAAGAATCACACGCTCCTGGACACCGACTGCTGGAATACCCCAACTACACGAAACCCCCGGTTTGGCGGGGTCGTCAGGTGCCCCCCATCCTGCTATCCGGCAACCATGCGGCCATTGCGACATGGCGTCGGGAAAAAGCCTTGGAGCGCACCCGGGAACATCGTCCAGACCTGTTGGAAGAGAGTCGCTGATAGGCATATTTTCGTCCCTTCTGGGTAGCGTAAAACTCCTTTGAAGCAAGGGTTTGGCGTGTTTTTGCGACGGGGCGACTCTTAACTGGCCCCGGTGTGCGAAACAACGCTGGAAGGCAGCTAGAGTGAGCTTCGTGGCAACATCACTAACTATCCATCAACGAGCGTTGCGGTCAACGGTCGCCCGGAAGGCCCTGATGGCGGTAACCGGTCTGATCCTGATCGTTTTCCTGCTCGTGCACATGTACGGCAACCTGAAGATGTTCGTCGGCTACGAAGCCTTCGATCACTACGCCCACTGGCTGAAGGGTCTCGAGGTTGAGAATGGCGTCACCAAGGCTGGTGGCATCATGTACCCGATCATGCCGGCCGGGCAGTTCATATGGGTGTTCAGGGCGGCGCTTCTTCTGGCCATCGCTCTCCATGTCTGGTCCGCGGCGACGCTGTCGGTGAAGACCGTCAAGAACCGCGGCGACAAGTACCAGGTCACCAAGCGTCAGGCTCAGACCTACTCCTCGCGCACCATGCGCTGGGGTGGCGTGATCATTCTTTTCTTCGTGATCTTCCACCTGGTTCAGTTCACTATCGTTCCTGGCATCCTGGGTGGTAAGGCCGCCGACCCGCACACCATGGTGCTCGCCGGATTCCAGCAGTGGTGGATTACCGCCTTGTACGCCGTTTCCATCTTGTTCGTGTGTATGCACATCCGGCACGGTTTCTGGAGCGCCTTCGCGACGCTGGGTGGGAACCTGTCCGCCAATTCCCGCAAGTGGCTGAACATCATTGCGCTGGTTGTCTCCGTCGCCCTCTACGTCGGATTCATGATCATGCCCCTGTGTGTCCAGTTCGGAATCCTGAAGTGAGCAGCACCATGACGACCACGAATTTCAACCCCGCCGATTACTGGGTAGACGGTGAGGACATCGTCGACACCAAGGCTCCCGCGGTGGAGATCGACAAGGTCTGGCAGACCCGCCAGTTCCAGGCCCGCCTCGTCAACCCGGCAAACCGGCGCAAGCTGAGTGTCATCATCGTCGGCACCGGTCTGGCCGGTGGCGCGGCCGCCGCGACTCTCGGTGAGGCCGGCTACAACGTCCTGAACTTCTGCTACCAGGACAGCCCCCGCCGGGCCCACTCCATCGCGGCCCAGGGTGGCATCAACGCGGCGAAGAACTACCGCAACGACAACGACTCCACCTACCGGTTGTTCTACGACACGGTCAAGGGTGGCGACTACCGCGCCCGTGAGACCAACGTCTACCGGTTGGCGGAGGTCAGTGCCAACATCATCGACCAGTGTGTCGCCCAGGGCGTTCCCTTTGCCCGCGAGTACGGCGGTCTTCTGGACACCCGTTCCTTCGGTGGCGTGCAGGTGCAGCGCACCTTCTACGCGCGCGGGCAGACAGGGCAGCAGCTGCTGATTGGTTGCTACCAGCAGCTGGAACGCCAGATCGAAGCGGGCACCGTCAAGATGTACTCGCGTCACGAGATGGTCGAGCTGATCGTCGTTGACGGGCGTGCTCGCGGCATCGTCACCCGCAACATGGTCAACGGCAAGATCGAAGCCTGGACCGCCGATGCTGTTGTCCTTGGGACCGGTGGTTACGGCAACGTGTTCTTCCTCTCGACCAATGCCATGGGTTGCAACGCCACCGCCGCTTGGCGTGCGCATCGCAAGGGCGCCTACTTCGGGAACCCCTGCTACACACAGATTCACCCCACCTGCATCCCGGTTCATGGCGATACCCAGTCCAAGCTGACCTTGATGTCGGAGTCGCTGCGAAACGATGGCCGCATCTGGGTGCCAAAGAAAGCTGCGGACTGCGCCAAAGATCCCCGCGAGATCCCCGAGGAGGATCGCGACTATTACCTGGAGCGGATCTACCCGGCGTTCGGCAACCTGGTGCCCCGTGACATCGCGTCGCGTCAGGCCAAGAACATGTGCGATGAGGGTCGCGGGGTTGGCCCGGCAGTGGCCGAGAAACAGGCGGACGGGACCACCAAGCAGGTGCGGCGAGGTGTCTACCTCGATTTCTCCGACGCTATCAATCGGTTGGGCAAGGACGGGGTCTCCAACAGGTACGGCAACCTCTTTGACATGTACCAGCAGATCACCGGTGAAAACCCCTACGAGGTGCCCATGCGCATCTACCCGGCCGTGCACTACACCATGGGCGG
>ERZ773076.293-NODE-293-length-26959-cov-10.342068_pt1 | contig 26959 bp, 25 predicted proteins | sample MGYA00580613_ERZ773076 | MGnify/ENA primary metagenome ERZ773076 (study PRJEB29015, sample SAMEA2738005) | human oral metagenome | biome: human oral; feature: human-associated habitat; material: dental | place: China | collected 2057 ...
CCAGATACTCTATCCAACTGAGCTACGGGTGCATTTTCATCACTTCGCGACTGCGTCGTGAATCAAGAAGACCGAATGATATACAAGCTGTCGGCGGCTGTCCAGTATTTTCTGGATAAAAATATTTATAATAAAATAACAATATGAAAATAAAGGATATTAATTATCGTAAAATGCCTACTCCCGATAAATCTTGCGCCATTTTTGCGGCGGCGTTGTCTGTCATACCGCCAACGAAATCTAAGATTTTCATGTAGGCTCGATACAGGCTGTCGGTTTCTTGGATGGGGTCGTGGTTTTTTAACAGATCAAGCGCGAGGGATTGGCGCACATCGACCTGTTTTTGCGCAATCATGGCGTATGCGGCGGGAACCAATAAATCCAAAATAGAACCGAGACACGGAAAAGTGGCGATTTCGGTCATGAGTTTGGTGCGGTGGCGGAAAATGCGCGTGCGGGCAAGTTCTTTCGCTTTTTCCAAGGTGTTTTGAACCTGCGGGCTGCACAACGCCAACAGGTCTTTGCCTTTGAAATTGCCGTTTAGCAGGTCGGATTGGTGCATCATGAAGGTTTGGGCGACGTCTTCTATCGCTTTACCTATGGCGATGCCGCGCAACATGGCGCAACGCTGGCGGCTGGATTGCGCGTGCCAGGTGCTTTCTTCAAAAGTGAGTTCGGATAATACGCTTTCGATTTCGGCGTCGCTCAGTAAATCCAGTTCGACCGCGTCTTCCAAGTCTAAGAGGGCGTAGCAGATGTCGTCGGCTGCTTCCATCAGGTAGGAAAGGGGATGGCGTACCCAGCAGTCTTTGCCTGATTCAATCAGCCCCAATTCGTCGGCAACGCGGCGGATGAAGGGTAATTCGGTTTGGTAAATATTGAATTTTTTTCTTCCGTTGGGGTGTTGCGTCGTCCAAGGGTATTTCAGCAGTGCGCCTATGGCGGCGGACGTCAGGCGCATGCCGCCTGCGTCGGGATACATTTCCAAACTTGCCGTGATGCGCAGGCTGTGGGCATTGCCTTCATAGGTTTGGATGTCGTTGCGTTCGGCGTCGTTTAATGTCTGTAAAAACGGCTGGTTTTTGGGATTGCGGAACCAGTCGCGCAATGCGTCTTCTCCGGTGTGTCCGAACGGCGGGTTGCCTAGGTCGTGCGCAAGGCAGGCGACTTGGACGACGGCGCCGATATCGCTCGGCGTATTGTTTTCCGGTAAAAAGCCGCCTGCCTGCAGCATCACGCCTACGCGGTTGCCGATACTGCGCCCGACGCTGGCGACTTCGACGCTGTGTGTGAGGCGGTTGTGGGTCAGGTCGTGTTCGGCTAGAGGGTGGACTTGGGTTTTACGTCCCAATCTGCGGAATGCGCCGGAGAACACGACACGGTCGTAGTCGATATGGAAGTCGGTACGCAAAGCGTCGGCTCCTTCTTGGGTGGAAGGTGTGACGGTCGGGATGATTTCGCCGTTTTTCGTGCGGAAACGTTGTGTGGAGAGTAGATTTTTCCAATTCATCTGCATGAAATTGCTCCTTGCGGGTTTTCAGACGAGCTGTGTAGGATGGACGGGATATTACTGCATTGCGGGACGGTTTGAAATCCCGATTGGCGTAGGGCGGCTGCTTGGGTTGCGGGTCTGAACAGGACTTTGTTTTTCAGTTACAATACGCACTTATTATAATGATCGACAGTTTGAAGAGACGCGATGAAAGAACATAAGGCCCGGAAACGCTTCGGGCAGAATTTTTTGCAGGACACGCGGATTATTGCCGATATTGTCAACGCCGTGCGTCCGCAGGCGGATGATGTGGTGATTGAAATCGGGCCGGGCTTGGCGGCGATTACCGAGCCTTTGGCGAAGAAGCTGAACCGCCTGCACGTTATCGAAATCGACCGTGACATCGTACGTCGTCTGAAAACGCTGCCGTTTGCGGATAAGCTGGTGATTCATGAAGGCGATGTATTGCAGTTTGATTTCAACAGCATAGCGGGCAAAAAGAAAATCGTCGGCAACCTGCCGTACAACATTTCCACGCCGCTTTTGTTCAAGCTGGCAGAAGTGGCGGACGATGTCGTCGATATGCACTTTATGCTGCAAAAGGAAGTGGTCGAGCGCATGGTTGCCGTGCCGAAAAGCAACGACTACGGCCGCTTGGGCGTGATGCTGCAATATTTTTTCGATATGGAGCTGCTGATTGACGTGCCGCCCGAATCGTTCGACCCAGCGCCGAAAGTGGATTCGGCAGTGGTGCGCATGATTCCGTTGAAACACCGCATCGGCAAGGCGGACGATTTCGAGCATTTTGCCAAACTGGTGAAACTCGCCTTCCACCAACGCCGCAAAACCATACGCAACAATTTAAAAGAGCTCGCCGGCGACGAAGATTTGCAGGCAGTCGGCATCAGCCCGCAGGACCGCGCCGAACACATCGCGCCGGAGAAATATGTGGAGCTGAGCAATTATCTCGTCCGTAAGGTCGTCTGAAAATATCTGGAAATAACATGATTAAATTCAAAAACGTACATAAACATTTCAAAGACCTGCACGTCATCAACGGCGTCAATCTGGAAGTGAAGCAGGGTGAAGTGGTGGTGGTTTGCGGACCTTCGGGCAGCGGCAAATCGACGCTCATCCGTACCGTCAACCAGCTTGAAAGCATTGAGAGCGGCGAGATTTGGGTGGACGGTATCAATGTTGCCGATCCGCAGACGGATTTGAACAAGGTGCGCGAGGAAGTGGGTTTTGTGTTTCAAGGCTTCAATCTGTATCCGCATCTGACCGTATTGGAAAACATCATCCTTTCGCCGATGAAGGTGAAAAAACAAAGCCGCGAACAGGCTGAGGAAAAGGCGATGGAGCTGTTGGAGCGTGTGGGCTTGGCGCATAAAAAAGACGCATTCCCCAGCCAGCTTTCCGGCGGTCAGCAGCAGCGTGTGGCGATTGCGCGCGGGTTGGCGATGGAGCCGCGCGTGATGTTGTTTGACGAACCGACTTCCGCACTCGACCCGGAAATGGTCGGCGAAGTGTTAAAAGTGATGCAGGATTTGGCGGAAAGCGGCATGACCATGATGTGTGTTACGCATGAAATGGGCTTTGCGCGCGAAGTGGCAGACCGTATTATTTTTGTGGATAAAGGGCAGATTTTGGAAAACGAAACGCCTGAAGAGTTTTTTACCAATCCGAAACACGAACGCGCCAAACAGTTCTTGCAGCAAGTGATGACGCATTAACAGCTTGTCAAGAGGTCGTCTGAAAGACAAATTTAGGCTTTCAGACGACCTTTGGCGAATGCAATCGATAGATATAGACGGCAAAGGGGGCATTTCCGATTTTGCCGTTTCAAAGGAAAACCATGTATTTTGTTGACCGTACCGCCGTCGTACTTAAGCCGACCGCCCACTTTTTGGAATGGCTGAAATCCGCCGATGAAAATATGCCCGACCTGACCATCGAGCAAATCCGTGCCAACTGCTCCGTCTTTCTCGTGCCACAGTTTGACAAGCCGGAAGCCGTAATTGCCTATTTTGACGAACGCTACCAACAGATTTTCGAGGCGGAACTGGCAGGCTGGGACATCGATAAAAGCAAGTGGCCGCAAGACATGAGCCTGAAGGCGTTTTGGGAATTTTTCGATACCGAAATCCACGATATGGTTTTGGACATGGAAGAAGCGGAATTGAGCATTACGCCCGTGTTCGACAATATGATGTAGGGCGATGCGCGCTTTTCAGACGACCTTGAAGCCGTCCCGTTCTTTAAAAGCCTTGTCCGTCTTGTTGCACTTGTCCGCAGTTGCTGTGTGCCTGATATGGTTTTACGGCTGGATGATGTGGTTCGGGCTGGCGGCGTTGGCGGGCAGTTTTGTCCACGCTTGGCGCGTGGTGAATTTGCGGACGGCGGGTGCGGTAAAGAAAATTGCCATCGACCGCCATGCGCGCGCTTCCGTATTTTGCGGAGACGGAGAAGGGCAGGGCGCGGTGTTGGACGGTGCGACGATGCTGACCCCTTACGCTTTGTTTTTGCAGTGGAACGCCGATGGCAAAACGATACGGCAATGCGTCACGCCCGATATGGCGGATAAGGAATCTTACCGTCGTCTGAAAGTTTGGGCGCGCTGGTGTCAGGCTCAGGATGACGCGAATCCGATTTAATCTCAGCAAGGCGGTTTCTCGTCTTGTCCTATACAAATTAAACCCAATATAAAAATAATCCACGCAAGCAGCAGTAACCGTCCAAATTATTCCGAAACGACGGTTTCAGACGACCTTTTGAAAAACGAAACACACATGAAAACATTACAAGACTGGCTCTCGCATTTGGAAACCGCCCACAGCGGCGGCTTAATCGACATGGGCTTGGAACGCACGAGCGAAGTGAAAAAACGCATGAAGCTCGAGCCGCAATGCCCCGTCGTCGTTGTCGCGGGAACAAACGGGAAAGGTTCGGTCTGCGCCTACCTGACGCAGATTTACAAACAGGCAGGCTTCAAAGTCGGTACGCTGACCAGCCCGCATTTATTGCGTTACAACGAACGCATCGCCGTCAACGCCGAGCCGGTTTCAGACGACCTCATCACCGCTTCCTTCGAGCGCATCGAAGCGGCGCGCGGCGAAATATCGCTGACTTATTTTGAATTCAATGCCTTGGCGGCGGTCGATATCTTTATACGCGAACAAGTCGATGTGATGATATTGGAAGTCGGCTTGGGCGGACGTTTGGACGCGGTCAACGTGTTCGACTGCGATTGCGCGGTGGTTACCAGCGTGGATTTGGACCATCAGGCGTTTTTGGGCGATACAGTCGAACAGGTCGGCTTTGAAAAAGCAGGCGTGTTCCGCAGCGGCAAACCCGCAATCTGCGGGCAAAACCCCGCGCCCGAATCGTTGGTCGCACACGCTGAAGCCATAGGCGCGAAACTGCTGATGGTGCAGCGCGATTTCGATTTTTCCTCATTGGAAAACATCCAATGGAACTACCGCTTCCATCCGCAACATTCAGACGACCCCGCGCGCAACCGCAATTCCCTGCCGTTCCCCGCATTGCGCGGCGCATACCAGCTTTCCAACGCCGCCTGCGCGTTGACCGTGTTGGAATGTTTGAACGAAAAATTGCCGGTGGACATCGGCGCCATCAAGCGCGGATTGCTGCTGGTTGAAAACCCCGGACGCTTCCAAGTCCTGCCCGGCCGCCCGCTGACCGTTTTGGATGTCGGACACAATCCCCACGCCGCCCGCGCACTGCGCCGCAGCCTGATTAATTTGGCGTTTGCGCAAAAACGCACCGCCGTATTCAGCATGTTGTCCGACAAAGACATAGACGGCGTGTTGGAAATCGTTAAAGACCAGTTTGACGAGTGGTATATCGCGCCTTTGGACGTGCCGCGCGGCATGACGGCGGAAGCCTTGCAGGCGAAACTGGAAGCACAAAATATCGAAAATATACAAACTTTTACCTCCGTTCGCGAGGCGTACCGCACAGCTTTGGCTAAGGCGGGCGAAAATGATAGAATCGTTGTTTTCGGCTCATTTCATACCGTTGCCGACGTGATGGCGGCGTTGTAAAAGGAAATCTCCATGTCTGACAATAAGCAAAATGAAGTTCTGACCGGTTACGAACAGCTCAAACGCCGCAACCGCCGCCGCTTGGTTATGGCATCGGGGTTGGTGGCGGCATCGACCGTTTTATTGGGCGTCGCCCTGTCAACCGGACCGGAAAACAAGCCAGAAGAAAACGCCCAAACTACAACCATCCAACAAAACAACGCCAACGCAGAACCTGCCAACCTGGCGGATGCGACCGTGTTGGAGCCTTCTACCAAAGAAGATTTGGAAGCAGCGGCAGAAGCGGCTAAAAATGCCGATGCCGAAGTAGCGGACAAACCGCAGGAAACCGCCGCGCCGGAGCAAAATGCGCAAGCCGAGCCGCAACCCGATACGCCACCGGCAGCGCCCGAAGATGTAGGCCCTCCTTTGGTGCTGATTAACGATACGCTGTCAGACAGCGACATCAAAGGTTTGGAAGAGTCTGAGAAAATCCAAAAAGCCGAAGCCGCCAAACGCGAAGCAGCCGAGCGACGCGCGGAAGAGCGCCGCCGTAACCGTGAAGAACAGCGTAAAGCGCAGCAGCTTCAAGCCCAAGAAGCAGCGGAACGCGAAGCCAATGCCGCAGCGCGTAAACGTGCGCTTCAAGCTGCCAAAGCCGAGAAGGCGGAACGTGCCGCCGCAGCCGAGCGCAACAAGCTGGCGCAGTTGGAAAAAGCCGAGAAAGCCGTTGCCGAACGTAAGGCGTTAAAAGCCAAAGAAGAAGCGGCGGCAAAACACAAAGCGGCAGCGGAAAAAGCCAAAGAAGCCGTCACAGCATCCGCATCCGAACCTAAAGAAAGAATTCGGGTAGATGCTTCCAAATACGAAAAAATCGAAACAGCCGGCAAAAAAGCTTCCGCGGTAAGGGAAGCCGAAGCGAAAGTTGCCAAAGCCAAAACCGAGCAGACGGCCAAGGCAGAGAAAGCCGCTACTGCCGAAAGGTCGTCTGAAAAGGCAAAAACCAAAACCGCCGAAGTCAAATCAGGTAAAAAAGCCGCCATTCAGGCAGGTTATGCTGAAAAAGAACGTGCCTTGAGCCTGCAACGCAAAATGAAAGCGGCAGGTATCGACTCAACCATTACCGAAGTGATGACGGATAAAGGCAAGGTTTACCGCGTCAAATCGGGCGCATACAAAAACGCCTACGACGCCGAACGCGACTTGAACAAACTGCGCGTACACGGCATTGCCGGACAGGTAACCAATGAATGATATTCCGTTAGCCGACATACTCGCCTTCGGCGTGATCGCGGCGTGTATTGTGATGTCGATGATACGCGGCGTCATTGCCGAAGCGGGTTCGCTGTTTGCGTGGGTGATTTCCTTTTTGTTGGCTAAAACGTTTGCCGTGCCGTTTTCGGAAGTGGCGTTTAAATCGATTCAACCGCGCGCCTTGGGCGTCGCCATCTCGTTTGTCGTGATTTTCTTTTTGGCGCGTTTTTTACAGCAGTTTTTACGCACCATACTGACCAACGCAGCGTCATCGATGGGCTTGGGCAGCGTCAACAGAGTATTGGGCGGCGTGTTCGGCGCAGCCAAAGGCGTGTTGCTGGTCACTTTGGCGGTCATGGTCTGCGCCCACACCGATTTGCCGGAAACGGAAGATTGGCAAAGCTCGTACAGCATTCCTTATTTCCAATCATTGTCTGAAGTCATCATGCCTTACCTGCCCGGTCAGAAGGACAAGGCGGAAGATAAGGCGGAATCGTAAATCCACCGGTTTCAGACGACCCCAATTACATCGAAGGTCGTCTGAAACCGGTTTTTCATGAAGGTTAACAGTTCGGGAACCATATTTGCCGAGCGCGCTGTTTGTAGTTTGAATCTCCGGTTAGAGGCGTGGGCGGATTTAGAAGTATTTTATGATGAAATCGGATTGTGTTTCCGATGCCTTGTTTTGTCGGACTGATTCATCAATCAGTCATGGTCCGAATCTGATTTCAAACTGAACGGGCGAATGATTGTCAACAATTTGGGCAGCTTTGTCCGATTTATTCTATAATTCTGTTTTCCAAGTTAACCTCGAATTCGGAGAAGACGATATGTGCGGTGTATTAGGTTTGGTCAGCCATGAGCCGGTAAACCAGCTTCTGTACGACGGTTTGCAGATGTTGCAGCACAGGGGGCAGGATGCGGCGGGCATTGTAACGGCGGAAGGCAGCACGTTCCATATGCACAAAGGCAAAGGCATGGTGCGCGAAGTGTTCCGCACACGCAATATGCGCGATTTGATCGGCAACGCGGGCATCGCCCATGTCCGTTACCCTACGGCGGGCAACGCGGGCAGCAGTGCGGAGGCGCAACCTTTCTACGTCAGCTCGCCTTTCGGCATCGTTTTGGCGCACAACGGCAACCTCACCAATACCGCCGAACTGTATGAAAACGTGTGCAACAAACACCTGCGCCACGTCAACACCAGCTCCGATTCCGAAGTTTTGCTCAACGTATTCGCGCACGAATTGCGCCGCGAAGTCTCTAAAAATGCCAATCCCCACCGGCTCAATATCGACAATATTTTCAACGCCGTTGCCGAAGTCCACCGCCTGGTGCGCGGCGCATACGGCGTGGTTGCCATGATTGCGGGCTACGGCATGCTCGCTTTCCGCGATCCTTACGGCATCCGCCCGCTGGTGTTGGGTTCGCAAACCGACGAGGCAGGCAGAAAATCCTATGCCGTCGCCTCCGAATCCGTTGCCTTCAATGCGCTTGCCTACGATTTGGAACGCGATATCCAGCCGGGCGAAGCGGTATTCGTCGGCTTTGACGGCACACTGATTGCCCGTCAATGCAGCGACCGCGCCAAACTCAGCCCCTGCCTCTTCGAATACGTCTATTTTGCCCGCCCCGACTCCGTGATCGACGGCGTATCGGTTTACCAATCGCGTTTGGACATGGGCGTGTCCTTAGCGGAAAAAATCAAACGCGAGCTGCCCGTGGACGACATCGACGTCGTGATGCCCATTCCAGACACCAGCCGTCCCAGCGCGATGGAACTTGCCGTCCACCTCAAAAAGCCTTACCGCGAAGGTTTGATTAAAAACCGCTATATCGGCCGCACCTTTATCATGCCCGGTCAGGCGACGCGCAAAAAATCCGTGCGCCAAAAACTCAGCCCGATGGAAACCGAGTTTGAAGGCAAAAGCGTATTGCTGGTGGACGACTCCATCGTGCGCGGGACGACCAGCCGCGAAATCGTCGAAATGGTACGCGCAGCGGGCGCGCGCAAAGTCTATATCGCCTCCGCCGCTCCCGAAGTACGCTATCCCAATGTGTACGGCATCGATATGCCCACGCGCGAAGAATTGATTGCTAACGGGCGCAGCGCGGCGGAAATTGCCGCCGAAATCGGCGCGGACGGCATCGTTTTCCAGAATTTGAGCGATTTGGAAGCCGTCGTCAAAGCACTCAATCCGAAAATCGAATCCTTCGATTCGTCCTGCTTTAACGGCATCTATCAAACCGGCGACATCGACCAAGCCTACCTCGACCGCCTGTCCGCCGAGAAATCCGGCTGCGGCGGCTTGAAAGTCCACCCGAGCAGGATGGAACACAGCATCAGCATCAGCGATGCGGGCGACGAAGAATAAAACCGGTTTGAACGATTAAGGCAAAAGGTCGTCTGAAACGGGGTCATGTTTCAGACGACCTTTGTATAGTGGGTTAACTTTAAATCAGGACAAGGCGACGAAGCCGCAGACAGTACAGATAGTACGGAACCGATTCACTTGGTGCTTCAGCACCTTAGAGAATCGTTCTCTTTGAGCTAAGGCGAGGCAACGCCGTCCTGGTTTAAAGTTAATCTACTATATTATTTTTAACGGCAAGATTATGAGTACCGAAACCAAAAACTACATCACGCCCGTCGGTTGGCAGGCGTTGAAAGACGAGCTGTATCAACTGGTCAATAAAGAGCGTCCCGAAATCGTCCAAATCGTCAACTGGGCGGCAAGCAACGGCGACCGCAGCGAAAACGGCGACTATCTTTACGGCAAACGCCGTATGCGCGAAATCGACCGCCGCATCCGTTTCCTGACCAAGCGTTTGGAAGCCGCCGTTGTCGTTGATCCCGAATTGCGCGAAGCGACCGACCAAGTGTTTTTCGGCGCAACCGTCGGATTATTACGCGGCGACGGGCGCGAGCAAACCGTCAAAATCGTCGGCGTTGATGAAATCGATACCGCGCAAAACAAAATTTCTTGGATTTCCCCGTTGGCGCGTTGTTTGATTAAAGCGAGGGAAGGGGACGAAGTCGTCTTGAATACGCCGGAAGGGCGCGAAGAGATTGAAATTTTGTCGGTGGAATACATACGGATTGATTGAGCGGCAGCCAGTGTCATGCCGTATTTGTTGTGATGAAAAGGTCGTCTGAAAACATCAAGGTTTTCAGACGACCTTTTGTTTGAAGCCGCCACTTCGCAAACTGACCTGTCCGCTGGATGTAATAATCTTTCTTTTGAGCCAAAGCAAGGCGGCGCGACCGCATTTTAGGTTTAATACACTATTGTTTTTTATCCGATAAGACCGTAAACCGGCATCCCCCGACACTGCCCTACCGCGACAGTTTTGCCGTCTTTCAAAAGCGGCGTTCCCACCTCAATCCACTTTAAGGAAAATCATGGCTTCGCGCGATTTATACCCACAGGAAATTTTACAGGTCGTCCTCGATAAAAGCTGTGCCAAAGCACAATCCAGCGTTTCCACGCTGGCGGTTTTGAGCGTTTTGGCAGGCGGATACATCGGCTTCGGTTATCTTGCCTATTTGAAAGTGGTCAGCGGCATTCCGCACGAATGGGGCGGCTTGGCGACTTTGCTCGGCGCGGCAATGTTCCCCATCGCCTTGATCTGCATCCTGCTCGGCGGCGGCGAGCTGGTAACGAGCAATATGATGATTATGTCTTTGGGGCGTTTGGCGGGGCGGATTTCCACAAAAATGCTGCTGCGCAACTGGGTCGTCGTGTGTCTGGGCAATTTGGCGGGAACGCTGGCGATGGCGTTTTTCCTCGGACACTATGTCGGCATGACCGAAGGCAGCGTGGCGGAAAAAACGATTGCGGTGGCGGAAGCCAAAGTCCATATGGATTTCGGCAGGGCTTTCGTCTCGGCGGTCGCGTGTAACTGGATGGTGTGTATGGGCGCGTGGCTGCACTTTGCCGCCAAGCATACGGCAGGGCGGATGTTGGCGATTTGGTTTCCCGTGATGATTTTCGTATTAAACGGCTTCCAACACCTTGTCGCCAATATGTTCGTCATCCCCGCCGGTATTTTGGCGGGCGCAGACATCACATGGGGGCAGTTTTTCTTCAACATGATTCCCGTGTTTTTAGGCAATGTCTTCGGCGGCGCATCGTTTGTCGGCGCGTCGTACCTTTATACTTATAAAGATACGCTGAAAGATTGCGCCGAATAATCTATAGTGGATTAAATTTAAATCAGAACAAGGCGACGAAGCCGCAGACAGTACAGATAGTACGACAAGGCGAGGCAACGCCGTACTGGTTTAAAGTTAATTCACTATACATTTGAGCATACAAAACCTGCTTTAAAAAGCAGGTTTTGCCGTTTCAGACGACCCCCAAGCCGATTTTCGACACAGTCCGTCTGATATAATGCCGCCTCAAAATAATCAGATACATGAAACACATGACTCAAGCCTCCCTCCCGCTCCGCCGCCTTTCCGTCGCCCCCATGCTCGACTGGACGGATCGCCACTACCGCTACCTCGCCCGCCAGATTACCCGCAACACATGGCTTTACAGCGAAATGGTCAATTCCGGCGCCATCGTCTATGGCGACAAAGACCGCTTTTTGATGTTCAACGAAGGCGAGCAGCCCGTCGCCCTGCAACTGGGTGGTAGCGACCCGTCCGATTTGGCGAAAGCAGCCAAAGCCGCCGAAGAATACGGCTACAACGAGGTCAATCTCAACTGCGGCTGCCCCAGCCCTCGCGTGCAAAAAGGCTCGTTCGGCGCGTGTCTGATGAACGAAGTCATGCTGGTTGCCGACTGCCTCAACGCCATGCAGGACGCGGTCGGCATCCCCGTTACCGTCAAACACCGCATCGGCGTCGACAGGCAGACCGAATACCAAACCGTCGCCGATTTCGTCGGCACACTGCGCGACAAAACCGCCTGCAAAACCTTCATCGTCCACGCCCGCAACGCATGGCTGGACGGACTGTCCCCCAAAGAAAACCGCGACGTTCCGCCGTTGAAATACGATTACGTTTACCGCCTCAAGCAAGAGTTTCCCGAGCTGGAAATCATCATCAACGGCGGCATCACCACCAACGAAGCAATCGCCGGACACCTGCAACACGTTGACGGCGTAATGGTCGGACGCGAGGCGTACCATAACCCGATGGTCATGCACGAATGGGACAGGCTGTTTTACGGCGATACCCGCAGCCCGATTGAATACGCCGATTTGGTGCAGCGCCTCTACACATACAGCCAAGCCCAAATCCAAGCCGGACGCGGCACAATCTTGCGCCACATCGTCCGCCACAGCCTCGGGCTGATGCACGGTCTGAAAAACGCCCGCACTTGGCGGCGTATGCTTTCCGACGCGACGCTCTTGAAAGACAACGACGGCAGCCTGATTCTCGAAGCGTGGAAAGAAGTCGAGCGGGCGAACGTATGGGAATAAAGCGGGTAAGTTGATTTTTAATTGCCGTTGTCCGGCATCAGAAAATCAGTTCGCCGCCCAAAAAAGAAAGGTCGTCTGAAAACGGAACAGGTTTTCAGACGACCTCTCTTTACCCTGTATGACACAATCGGCGCAGTCTATTAAAATCCCCGTTTCAGACGACCTTTAAGAAAGAACACTATGTATCACGCATTCGGCGGCGCGGCAGGCGTACGCAACCTGACCGACCGCTTTTACGACCTGATGGAACTCGAGCCGCAATACCGCGCCCTGCGCCAAATGCACGGCGAAGACATGACGCTGATTCGCGAAAAACTCTACGAATTTTTCAGCGGCTGGCTCGGCGGCCCGCCCTTGTTCGAGCAGAAATACGGCCATCCCATGCTGCGCGCGCGGCACATGCCTTTTGCCGTGAATATGCAAGTACGCGACGAATGGGTCGCCTGCTTCGCCCAAGCCATGAACGAATTGGAAATCGGCAAAGACCTCGCCGAACCCGTCCTTATCCGCATTTTTGCGATGGCGGACTGGATGCGCAACCAAAACGAAGAAGGTGTAGAACCGCCCATGCCGCCGATGGCGGTCGATCCCGCAATCCGCATTCCCGAGCTGAAAAACGTCTTAAAGCAATACGGCGTGGACGGTTATTTCCCAACCTTCCCGGCTTGAGGTCGTCTGAAAAAGACGACCCTCTTCCCGTTTTCCCTGTTTGATAAAAGGGCTGCTGCTGTAAAGTGGCAGCCGTTTGTACTCAATCAATAGTGGAGAATCCTAATAACGATATTTCTGCCGGTAACAGTCAGCTAAATTAGCAAAATAGCATTTTAAATACAGTAAGGATAGAATCACGGCATTTTCAGACGACCTCGGCCGTCGTCTGAAAATGCCGTGATTTTTTATGAAACATACATCAGGGAAGTTTGACATGAACACATGGTTGAAAAAAATGATGGTTGCTTTGCTGGCTTTGGGTATAGGGCAGGCAGCTTGGGCGGATGATGTACCGAATTTAAAGAAAATAGTGCAAAGGGCGGAAGCGGGAGAGGCAGATGTTCAAGTTGTCTTGGGTTCGATGTATTTGAGAGGGATAGGCGTTCGTCAGAGTGATCAAGAGGCGGTGCGATGGTATCGCAAAGCGGCAGAACAGGGACAGGCAGAAGCCCAATATAATTTGTGTATGATGTATTACGTAGGACAAGGTGTTAATCAAGACCATGAAAAGGCAATGGAATGGTGCCGCTCTGCAGCAGATAAAGGGTATCTCCCAGCCCAAAATAATCTGGGCATGATGTATGGTGTTCTTAAAAACTACGTAGAAGCAACGAAGTGGCTTCAGAAAGCAGCAGAGCAGGGGAGCGTAAATGCTCAAAAAAATCTGGGGTTGATGTATGAACAAGGACAAGGTGTCCGTCAAAATTATGAAGAGGCGGCGCGATGGTATAGCAAGGCTGCAGCGCAGGGAGATGCAAATGCCCAGTATCATTTGGGTGTGATGTATGCCAATGGACGGGGCGTCCGTCAAAACTATGAAGAGGCAGCGCAATGGTATCGCAAGGCAGCGGAACAGGGCGATGTAGACGCTCAAAATAATTTGGGCGCGCTATATGACGAAGGACAGGGCGTTCGCCAAGACTCTGCAGAGGCAGTGCGGTGGTATCGCAAGGCAGCAGAACGGGGGTATGTAGTTGCCCAAAATAATTTGGGTGTGGCATATAGTGAAGGGCAAGGTGTTCGCCAAGATTATCCAGAAGCGTTGCGGTGGTATCGTAAGGCAGCAGAAGACGGGTTCTCGCCAGCCCAACATAATTTGGGTGAGATGTATTATGAAGGAAAAGGCGTACACCAAAACTATCCGGAGGCGTTGCAATGGTATCTCAAGGCTGCAGAACAGGGGTTCTCACCGGCTCAAAATAGGTTGGGTGAGATGTATGAAGAAGGGCAAGGCGTTCCCAAAAATCCAAAAGTTGCCAAAGAATGGCACAAGAAGGCTTGTGCTAATGGATTCCAAGATGGTTGCAATGACTACCGACAGTTGAATAACGAAGGACATTAAACCTTTCCCAAAGGTCGTCTGAAACACATAACATAGACAAACCCAAAAATATTCTGGATAAAAAAGGATTTTAAGATGAACACATTATTGAAAAAAATGATGGTTGCTTTGCTGGCTGTGGGCATAGGGCAAGCAGCTTGGGCGGATAGTGTGCCAGATTTTAAGGAAACGTTTCAAGCTGCAGAACAAGGATTTGCAGCTGCCCAATATAATTTGGGTCTGATGTATGCCAATGGGCAAGGAGTCCATCAAGACGATGCACAGGCGGTGCGGTGGTATCGCAAGGCGGCAGAACAAGGGTATGCTCAAGCTCAATATAATTTGGGTGTGAGGTACGACAATGGGCGAGGAGTTCGTCAGGACTATACACAGGCAGTGCAGTGGTATCGCAAGGCGGCAGAACAAGGATTGGCCGATGCCCAATATAATTTGGGTATGATGTATGCCAATGGGCAAGGAGTTCGTCAAGACTATGCAGAGGCAGTGCGATGGTTTCGCAAAACGGCAGAGCAAGGGCTTGCAAAAGCCCAATATAATCTAGGCCTGTCCTATGCACAAGGACAAGGTGTGAGCCAAGACTATGTTCAAGCGGTGAGATGGTATCGCAAGGCTGCGGAACAGGGACATGCAGATGCGCAAAATAATTTGGGTGTGATGTATGATAATGGAAAAGGAGTTCGTCAAGACTATACAAATGCGGTGCAGTGGTATCGCAAGGCTGCGGAACAGGGACATGCAGGTGCTCAAATTAATTTGGGTATGATGTATGAAAAAGGGCAAGGCGTGCACCAAAACTATGCAAAGGCAGTGGAGTGGTATCGCAAGGCTGCGGAACAAGGGCATCCCTCTGCTCAAAATAATTTGGGTGCAATGTATGCCAATGGGCAAGGAGTCCGTCAAGATTACTTACAGGCAATGGAGTGGTATCACAAGTCGGCAAAACAAGGGTATGCTCCGGCCCAAAATAATTTGGGTGTAATGTATGAAAAAGGACAAGGTGTTCGTCAAGACTATGCACGGGCAGTAGAATGGTTTCTCAAAGCAGCGGAACAAGGGACGGCTACCGCCCAATTTAATTTGGGTTTGATGTATGAAACAGGACGAGGCGTCCGCCAAGACTATGCACAGGCAGCGGGATGGTTTCGCAAGGCTGCGGAACAAGGGGATGCCTATGCCCAACATAATTTGGCGCTTATGTACGCGTTTGGTCGAGGCGTCCCCCAAAATTATACAATTGCCAAAGAGTGGTTTGGTAAGGCTTGTGATAACGGACTGCAACTAGGTTGCGATGCTTATCGAAAATTGAATCAGCAAGGATATTGAATTCTTATTCAAAGGTCGTCTGAAGTACATAGGCAACCCCAAAAACATTCTGAGTAAAAAAGGATTTTGAGATGAACACCTTACTGAAAAAAATGATGGTTGCTTTGCTGGCTTTAGGCATAGGGCAAGCAGCTTGGGCAGATGATGTTCCTGACTTACAGAAAACCTTGCAATCGGCGAAACAGGGAAATGCCGATGCCCAATTTAATTTGGGTCTGATGTATGACAGTGGGCGAGGAGTCCGTCAAGACTATACAAAGGCAGTGCAGTGGTATCGCAAGGCAGCAGAACAAGGGGTTGCAGAAGCCCAATTTAATTTGGGTGTGGCGTATGCAGAAGGGAAAGGCGTTCGTCAAGACTATGCACAAGCAGTGCAGTGGTATCGGAAGGTGGCAGAACAAGGATATTCTGAAGCTCAATTGAATTTGGGTATGATGTATGACAAAGGGCAAGGAGTTCGTCAAGATCATGCACAGGCAGCTCAGTGGTATCGTAAGGCGGCAGAACAAGGGCATGCCGTTGCCCAATATAATTTGGGTGTGGCGTATAAAAAAGGTGAAGGAGTTCGTCAAGATGATAAGCAGGCAGTGCAGTGGTATCGTAAAGCGGCAGAACAAGGGCTTGCTCAAGCTCAGTCTAATTTGGGTGTGATGTATGGAAAAGGGCAAGGAGTCCGTCAAGATGATAAGCAGGCAGTGTATTGGTATCGCAAGGCTGCAGAACAAGGGAATGCCAAAGCTCAATACAACTTAGGTCTAATGTATGCTAATGGAAAAGGAGCTCGGCAAAATCTAGTGATCGCCAAAGAGTGGTTTGGTAAGGCTTGTGATAACGGACTACAACAAAGTTGTGATGATTACCGTACATTGGATTAAGTAGGATAATGAAGCCTTTCCCAAGGTCGTCTGAAATACATATACAAACCCAAAAACCTTCTGAACAAAACAGGATTTTGAGATGAACACCTTACTGAAAAAAATGATGATCGCCTTGCTGGCAGTGGGCATAGGGCAAGCAGTTTGGGCAGAAGATGTGCCGAATTTAAAGGAAATAATGTTAAAGGCGGAATCGGGAGATGCTGAGGCTCAATTTTTTTTAGGTGCGATGTATGATATAGGGCAAGGCGTTCGTCAAGATTATGTTCAAGCAAGAAAATGGTATCGCAAGGCCGCGGCGCAAGGAAATTCAAATGCTCAAAATAATTTGGGTATGATCTATGCTCAAGGATATGGTGTCCGTCGAGATTACGCCCAGGCAGTTAAGTTTTATCACAAGTCGGCAGTGCAGGGGAATGTAAGTGGTCAACATAATTTGGGTATGATGTATGCTCGAGGAACTGGTGTCCGCCAAGATGACGTTCAGGCTGTACGATGGTATCGTAAAGCTGCGGAACAGGGATCTTCACTTGCACAATATAATCTGGGGGAGATGTATTTCGAGGGGCGAGGTGTTAGACGAAGTTTTGCTGATGCCCAAAAATGGTACAGCAAAGCTTGCGATAACGGAGACTCAAGGGGGTGCGAAAAAAATCTTCGACTGATACCGGAGTATTTAATCCTGATTACGTCGCCTGAAACTTCAAGGACAAAACCAAAATGACTTTCCAAAACAAAAAAATCCTCGTCGCCGGGCTCGGCGGTACGGGTATTTCCATGATTGCCTATCTGCGCAAAAACGGCGCGGAGGTGGCTGCTTATGATGCGGAGTTAAAACCGGAGCGCGTGTCGCAAATCGGTAAGATGTTTGACGGGCTGGTGTTTTACACGGGTCGTCTGAAAGATGCGCTGGATAACGGTTTCGATATTCTGGCGCTCAGCCCCGGCATCAGCGAGCGTCAGCCGGATATCGAGGCGTTCAAGCAAAACGGCGGGCGCGTGTTGGGCGACATCGAATTGCTGGCGGACATTGTGAACCGTCGCGGCGACAAGGTGATTGCGATTACCGGCAGCAACGGCAAAACCACGGTAACGAGCCTGGTCGGCTATCTCTGCATCAAGTGCGGGCTGGATACCATTATCGCGGGCAATATCGGCACGCCGGTTTTGGAGGCGGAATTGCAGCGCGAAGGCAAAAAGGCGGACGTGTGGGTGTTGGAGCTTTCCAGTTTTCAACTGGAAAACACCGAAAGCCTGCGCCCGACTGCGGCGACGGTGCTGAATATTTCCGAAGACCATCTCGACCGCTACGACGACTTGCTCGACTACGCGCATACCAAAGCCAAGATTTTCCGTGGCGATGGCGTGCAGGTTTTAAATTCAGACGACGTGTTCTGCCGCGCCATGAAGCGTGCCGGGCGCGAGGTGAAATGGTTTTCGTTGGAACACGAAGCCGATTTTTGGTTGGAACGCGAAACGGGTCGTCTGAAACAAGGTAATGAAGATTTGATTGCCACGCAAGACATCCCGCTGCAAGGCTTGCACAACGCCGCCAACGTCATGGCTGCCGTGGCTTTGTGCGAAGCTGTCGGTTTGCCGCGCGAAGCATTGCTCGAACACGTCAAAACCTTCCAAGGCCTGCCGCACCGCGTGGAAAAAATCGGCGAGAAAAACGGCGTGGTGTTCATCGATGACAGCAAAGGCACAAACGTCGGCGCGACCGCCGCTGCGATTGCCGGTTTGCAAAATCCGCTTTTCGTGATTTTGGGCGGCATGGGCAAAGGACAGGACTTCACGCCCCTGCGCGACGCGCTTGCCGGCAAGGCAAAAGGCGTGTTCCTGATCGGCGTCGATGCGCCGCAAATCCGCCGCGATTTGGACGGCTGCGGTCTGAATATGACCGACTGCGCCACTTTGGAAGAAGCGGTTCAGACGGCATACGCCCAAGCCGAAGCGGGCGATATCGTGCTGCTCAGCCCCGCCTGCGCGAGCTTTGATATGTTTAAAGGCTATGCCCACCGTTCGGAAGTGTTTGTCGAAGCGTTTAAGGCTTTGTGAGGCCGTCTGAAACATGAAAAGAGGGTTGAAAATCAGCTTGGCGGCGGTTTTGCTTTTGGCAGTCGCTGCCGGAGTGGTTTGGTATTCCATGCCCATCCGTTCCGAGCAGACCGTTGCGACATTGGGCGAGTCGACCGTTGCCGAGCCAAGCGAAACGCCACTTCCCGAAAATGCCGTTATCGACAGGTTGGTCGTGCATAAAAGCAAGCGCACCATGTCGGCGTATTCGCAAGGCAAGCTGCTGAAAACCTACCCCATTGCGCTGGGCAAGCAGCCCGTCGGGCATAAACACTTTGAAGGCGACGGTAAAACGCCCGAAGGGAAATACCGCATCAACGATCGCAATCCCAACAGCGCATACCACAAAAACCTCGGCGTTTCCTACCCTAACGACGCCGACAAAGCCTACGCGGCGGCACAAGGCAAAAGCCCGGGCGGGCTGATTAAAATCCACGGCATCAAAAACGGCTGGGGTTCTATCGGCAAAAGGCATCTGCAAAGAGACTGGACCGACGGCTGCATCGCGGTAACAGACGAGGAAATCGACGAACTCTACCGCAGCGTGAAACACAACGCGGAAATTGAGATTCTGCCGTAAACCTTGTGCGCCATTGCCTCAAAGGTCGTCTGAAAACGTCAAGGCGGTTTCAGACGACCTTTTTGCAGCAGCGGCAGACTTGTTCCTTGTCTTTATCCGGTGTTACTGTTTCTTAAAAATTGCCTATGCGGGCAAACGGCGAGGCGGCGGGCAGCCATGCCTGACCGACAAAACGTGTGTTGATCAATCCGAAAGGAAAACCCATGAATTTTCAAGACTACATCCGTTACGATGCCGTCGGTTTGGCAGAGCTGATCCGCAAAAAAGAAGTCTCCGCCGATGAAGTGTTGCAGGCTGCTTTAAACCGCTTGGACGAAGTCAATCCCAAGCTCAATCTGTTGGCGCACGATTTGCGCGAACGCGCGGCGGCGTGGCAGGGGTCGTCTGAAAATGCCGATACGCCGCTGGCGGGCGTGCCGTTTTTGCTCAAAGACTTGCTGGCGGATTGGGAAGGCGCGCCGACATGGTCGGGGTCGCGCATGATGCAGCATTACATTGCCAAACAAAACAGCGATTTGACCCAAGCCTATATCGATGCGGGGCTGCGCGTGTTCGGCAAAACCACTACGCCCGAATGGGGCGCGTATCCCGTTACCGAAACCGAAATTTACGGCATCACGCGCAATCCGTGGCATTTGGATTACACCGCGGGCGGCAGCAGCGGAGGCGCGGCGGCGGCAGTGGCTTCGGGCGTCGTACCCGCAGCGCACGGCAGCGACGGTGGCGGCTCCATCCGCTTACCCGCGCACAACTGCGGCGTGTTCGGGCTGAAACCCACGCGCGGCCGCAGCAGTTACGCGCCGAACGCATCGGAGGCATGGCAAGGTTTGGTATGCGACCATGTGTTGACCCGCAGCGTGCGCGACAGCGCGGTTTTACTGGACATCGCCGCCCAAACCCAAGAGCGCGCCCTGTATGCCTGCCCGCCGCCGCCCGAAAACGGCTTTACAGGCAGCCTGAAACAAGAAACAGGTCGTCTGAAAATCGCTTTTTGGAAACAGGCATGGTTTGGCGGCGGCAATGACGAAGGCACGGAAGCCGCGTTCGCCCATAGTTTGAAACTGATGCAAGATGCGGGACACGAATTGGAAGAAGCCACGCCCGATTTCGCACCGCCCGAACAACTCAACCGCGCCGCCCGCGTCATCGTCATGGGCGAAACGGCAAAACTGTTCTACCAATATCAATACGAAACCGGACAAAAACTGCCGCACCGCCTGCTTGAGCCGACAACGTGGGCAATGATTGTGCAGGGGCGGCAAATCAGCGCGGGCGAAATGGCTTGGGCGCGCGATGTGATGCTGGCGCAGGAACGTGCCGCCAAAGCATTTTTCACGCGCTACGACGTGTTGATGACGCCCGTCTGCCCGCGCACCACGCCGAAAATCGGCGAGATGATGCCGCCGCCCGCCGCGCAAAAAGCCATGCGCCTGCTGTTCGGCACGCTGCGCTTGGGTTTTCTGTTGAAAAACAACCCGTTTTTAGAAAAAGAAGCCGCCGCCGCGCTGCAATACGTCGGCTATACGTCGCCGCTGAACATGAGCGGCAACCCCGCCATGAGCGTGCCGCTTTACCGGCATCACGGACTGCCCGTCGGTACCCAGTTCGCCGCCGCACACGGGCGCGAAGACACGCTGCTTAGCCTTGCCGCGCAATTGGAACAGATACAGCCGTGGGCGGAAATACCGCAGTTGGCGTAGGTTTTGCATTGGATAAGAAGCGGTCTGCGCTGACAAAACGGATTGCATCCTCTATATCAAACTGAAGGAATTTTGCCTTGTCTTTCTACCAACGTTATCTGAACGGCGAATACAGCCAAGTTTATGCCGACATCGCCCGACTGCGGCAAAAAGCCTTTCAACCCGAAGCAGCAGCGGAAATCGACCGCTTGCTTACCGAAACCTTTCGGCGTGTGCTGCACAACGCGAATATCGTTGCGGAGACCTTGCCGCAGTTCGGCTATCGGTTCAACCGATGGCGCGATAACGTGATTACGCCGCCCCTGCCCAATGCGGACGAATATATCCGCCACCTTGTCCAAGCTGTGCAGCCTGTCGGGTTCATTCCCCTTTCGCTGCAATACTTCTACCGGATTGTCGGCGAAATCAACTTTATCTGGGACTATGACGGATATCCTGAAATTGTGTGGGAATATGCCGACCCTTTGTGTGTGTACGGCATAGATTTTGTTTTGGAAGAGATGGAAAACGAAGACAACGAGTGGCTGGAATGTACTCGAGAATTGCTTGCGGAAAACCCAAAATGCCCGATTGGTTTGCCATTTTCGCCCGATGATTACCACAAAGACAATGTAAGCGGCGGCAATGCTTATGAAATCGCATTAAGCACCAAGCCAAGTGTGGATGGTAAAGTGCTGTACGCCCCGCAAAATACACAATTTATCGCGTATCTGCGCCACATTTTTGCCAACGGCGGCTTTGGCAGCGAAGTGGATGCGCCCGAATTTCAAGACTATCTGCAAACCGTATTGCCCAAATTGCTGCCGTTTTAAAGGCAGCCTATAAGGTCGTCTGAAAACATAAAAACGTTTCAGACGACCTTTTTTGGTATCAAAGGGTAGGGGAGGGCGCAAAGAACGCCGGAATCCGACTGTCTTTAAAGAATCTGAATTGTTGCTTTGCCAAGAAACCTTTAGAATGACGTTTTTCTGATTCACGATATTTTTTCAGACGACCTTCGATGTTCCGATTAGGCGGAGGGTCGTCTGAAACGCTTTGTTCTGGTTGTTTCGGGGCGGATTTTTCCGTCTGCCCCCATACGGATGTTTTTCATGATTAGTCTTTCCAAACTTCTCGATCGCCCGATTTCTTTGGACGGTCGGAAATTCGATGTGTCACTGTTGTGGATGGTCGTTTTGATGACCGCCTTCAGCCTGGTGATGATTTATTCTGCGTCGATTGCCTATGCCGCGTCTGAAGGCGGCAATCAGTTTTCTTTCGTTAGCAAGCAGGCGATGTTTGTCGGTGCGAGCGTATTGGGCTGCCTCGGGCTGTCGCTGTTGAGCATGAGTTTTTGGCGGAAAATCATTCCGTTTTATTTTGCTTTTTCCGCGATTTTGCTGGTGGTCGTGTTGTTTGTCGGCCGTGAAATCAACGGGGCGACGCGTTGGATACATATCGGACCGCTCAATCTTCAGCCGACCGAGTTGTTCAAGCTGGCGACGGTTCTGTATTTGTCCAGCCTGTTCACGCGGCGCGAGGAAGTTTTGCGCAGTATGGACTCTTTGGGTTTGAAGCCGCTGTTTGTCGGTTTGTTCAATGCTTTTATGTGCCCGTTCAGCAAGGAGGCGCGTCAGAAAACTTGGCAGAAGCTGAAGAAGTTTAAAAATATCCTGCTGCCTATCGTGATGATTGCGCTGGGTTTGGTTTTTGTCATGGCGCAACCTGATTTCGGCTCGTTTGTCGTGATTGTGTCGATTACGATGGGTATGCTGTTTTTGGCGGGTTTCCCGTGGAAATATTTTGCCGTCTTGGTACTGAGCGTGCTGGGGGGGATGGGCGTGATGATTTTGGCGGCACCCTACCGTATGGCGCGCGTGTCGGCATTCTTGGACCCTTGGGGCGACCCTTTGGGCAAGGGTTATCAGTTGACGCATTCGTTGATGGCGATTGCGCGCGGCGAATGGTTCGGTCAGGGCTTGGGTGCGAGTTTGGAAAAACGCTTCTACCTGCCCGAGGCGCATACCGACTTTATCTTTGCCGTCATCGGCGAGGAATTCGGGTTTGTGGGGATGTGTATTTTGGTGTTCTGCTACGGCTGGCTGGTGATGCGCGCATTCTCCATCGGCAAGCAGGCGCGTGATTCCGGGCTGACGTTCAGCGCGTATGTCGCCAACGGCATCGGTATTTGGATAGGGATTCAAAGTTTCTTCAATATCGGCGTCAACATCGGTATCCTGCCCACCAAAGGCCTGACTTTGCCGTTGATGTCTTACGGCGGTTCGGCGGTTGCCGTTATGCTGGTGTGCGTTACCTTGTTGTTGCGCGTCGATTATGAAAACCGCAAAAAAATGCGCGGTTACCAAGTGGAGTAAATCATGGGCGGTAAAACTTTCATGCTGATGGCGGGCGGTACCGGCGGCCATATTTTCCCTGCGCTGGCGGTGGCGGACTCATTGCGCGCGCGCGGCCATCATGTGATTTGGCTGGGCAGCGAAGGCTCGATGGAAGAGCGCATCGTGCCGCAATACGACATCCTGCTCGAAACGCTGGCGATTAAAGGCGTGCGCGGCAACGGCATCAAACGCAAGCTGATGCTGCCGTTTACTTTGTATAAAACCGTCCGCGAAGCGCAGCGGATTATCCGCAAACACCGCGTCGAATGCGTCATCGGTTTCGGCGGCTTCGTTACCTTTCCCGGCGGCTTGGCGGCGAAACTGTGCGGCGTGCCGATTGTGATTCACGAACAAAACGCCGTGGCAGGGTTGTCCAACCGCCAACTGTCGCGCTGGGCGAAGCGGGTGTTATACGCTTTTCCGAAAGCTTTCAGTCACGAAGGCGGCTTGGTCGGCAACCCCGTCCGCGCCGATATTGCCAACCTGCCCGAACCTGCCAAACGTTTCCAAGGGCGTGAAGGCCGTCTGAAAATTTTGGTGGTCGGCGGCAGTTTGGGCGCAGACGTTTTGAACAAAACCGTACCGCAGGCTTTGTCTTTGCTGCCCGACGATGTGCGTCCGCAGATGTACCACCAATCGGGTCGGGGCAAACTGGGCAGCTTGCAGGCGGATTACGACGCGCTGGGCGTAAAAGCCGAATGCGTGGAATTTATTACCGACATGGTGTCCGCCTACCGCGATGCCGATTTGGTGATTTGCCGTGCCGGCGCGCTGACGATTGCCGAGTTGACGGCAGCGGGGCTGGGTGCGCTGCTGGTGCCGTATCCTTACGCCGTCGATGACCATCAAACCGCCAACGCGCGTTTTATGGTGCAGGCGGAGGCAGGATTGCTGTTGCCGCAAACCCAGTTGACAGCGGAAAAGCTCGCCGAAATCCTCGGCGGCTTAAACCGCGAAAAATGCCTCAAATGGGCGGAAAACGCCCGCACATTGGCACTGCCGCACAGCGCGGACGATGTGGCAGAAGCCGCCATTGCGTGTACGGCATGATGACATGATGTGATGAACGAAACAGAGGTCGTCTGAAAACCAAGAAACGGGTTTCAGACGACCTTTTTGCAACTTGGCAGCCGTATTGTGCGGGAGTATGATGTAAATAGGAATTTCTCTCATTGGAGGCTGCCATGTCCGAAAAAATCTCTCCCGAAACCGTTTCCGTCCTGTCCAGTACCATGCTGATTCCCCTGTGGGCAAAGGCGGTAGAGCAGGGTAGGGCGCAGCCGCTTTTGCGCGATGACGAAGCCGTGCGGATGTTGGACAAGATAGACTACGACTTCAGCAAGTTTGCCAAAGTCAAAGCATCGCAGGTCGGCTGTTGCGGGCGGGCGAAGCTGTTGGACGATATGACCCGGCATTTTATCGCCGAACATCCCGATGCCGTCGTCGTGCAAATCGGCGCAGGGCTGGATGCGCGTTACGAACGCTTGGGCAAACCGCGCATTACCGCCTGGTATGATTTGGATTTGCCGGAAGTGATTGAAGTGCGGCATATGCTGCTGCCCGAGTCGGACAATCATTATCTGGGCGCGTCCATGTTCGACGAAGCGTGGATGAACACCGTTGCCGCGCACGGAAAACCCGTGTTGCTCGTGATCGAAGGTGTGTTGATGTATTTCGAAGAAGCGCAGGTGCAGGACTTTTTCAAACAGGTTGCCCGCTGCCTGCCGCATGCCCAACTTGCCTTCGACACCATTCCCAAAGTCTACATCGGACAAAGCAAACGCCACGACGCGCTCGGCAAAATGGACAAGCCGCCCGAGTTCCGCTGGGCGATAAGCGGAACGGACGACATCCGACGGCTGATACCGGGTGTGGAAATCATCGAAGAAGCGGGTTTGAGCAGCGTCTGCAAACCGCGTTATCCGTGGCTCTTGCGCCTTGTGTATGCAACCGCGTGGGGACGGCGCAAATTGGATATGCGCTTGATGAGGATACAGATGCCGTCAAGTTGATAAACGAGAGGTCGTCTGAAAACGGTTTTCAGACGACCTTCGGGCTTTGATGGTAAATTTATATCGTCATTCCTGCATAGGTGGGAATGACGAAGCAAACTTGCATAACCTCATAATCATATAGAAAATTTCGATTTTGAATTTCCAACTTCCCGAGAAGCCATCATGGAACCCCAGGAACTCGACACCCTAGACCTCAACGAAGCCCTTGCCGAAATCCTGCAAGCCCACGGCTATGCCTGCCAAATGCAGGGCGAAAAAATCCTGCCCAATTTCGCCGTACCCGTACAACTTGAAACTTGGGCGTTTCCGCGTGAACACGCCAACGGCGCAGTGGTAAGCCGTTTCGATGTCGGCATTACCCTGCCCGACGGGCGCGAACTCTACGAATGCTGCGGCGACATCGGCGAAAATCTGGAAGAAGCCCTTTCACGCAACCTGCAAAGCTTCTGCACCAACAGCCTGCACGTTTTGTTGGATACATTCAATCCCAACGAAAACCATTGCCCGCACGAAATCTGGACGGTACGCAACGGCAACCGTTTTCAAGCGATTTTGGGGGACTGGGTGACGAAAAATTTGGTCGAAGACACTGACGGCGGTGATATGGAAACAATCGGCAACATCATCCCCGAAGCACTGGAAAGCACACTGCAAACCATCATCTGCCATCAAAACCTCAAAGCACAATATCATTTAATCCGCTTTTTCTACGCCCAATCCGACAATGTTACGATGAACGTGGAATTTATGGTTGACAACCAAGAAGATACCGCTGAAGGAGAAAAACAGCTTGCCGGCCTCCCTTGGTTGCGCAGGGAAGCCTATTACAGCGTACGCCGTTGCATCATGCTCAAGCCCTTGGATTCGGTATAAGGCTATTGAAACCGTCAAAATCAACCCGTCTGCAAGATTTTAGGTCGTCTGAAAACGGTTTTCAGACGACCTTATGTTTTGTTTTTGCTGGTGTTTTGGTGGCTGAAGTCGAGTTTAAAAATAGGCAAAAAAGCAAAGATTCGCCGCTGAACGAAACCTCTTTTTCACCCATATTGCCACCAATGTGAAATCCTGTATGCCGAAACATCTTTAATTTACAAGAAAACTATGGCGCAGAAGCGGATAGCCCTTTAAAATAACGCCTTTACGCATCGAAAATCCACCGGAACGCAACATCATGATGAAAAATCGAGTCACCAACATCCATTTTGTCGGTATCGGCGGCGTCGGCATGAGCGGTATTGCCGAAGTCTTACACAATTTGGGCTTTAAAGTTTCCGGTTCGGATCAGGCGCGAAATGCGGTTACCGAGCATTTGAGCAGCTTGGGTATTCAAGTTTATCCCGGTCATACTGCCGAACATGTCAACGGCGCGGATGTCGTCGTTACCTCTACCGCCGTCAAAAAAGACAATCCCGAAGTCGTCGCTGCGTTGGAGCAGCAAATCCCCGTCATTCCGCGCGCCCTGATGCTGGCGGAACTGATGCGCTTCCGTGACGGCATCGCCATTGCCGGTACGCACGGCAAAACCACGACCACCAGCCTGACGGCGTCCATCCTCGGCGCGGCAGGTCTCGACCCTACTTTCGTTATCGGCGGCAAACTCAATGCCGCAGGTACCAACGCCCGCTTGGGCAAAGGCGAATACATCGTCGCCGAAGCCGACGAGTCCGATGCGTCCTTTCTGCATTTGACCCCGATTATGTCCGTCGTCACCAATATCGACGAAGACCACATGGATACCTA
>ERZ773076.295-NODE-295-length-26900-cov-3.962898_pt1 | contig 26900 bp, 20 predicted proteins | sample MGYA00580613_ERZ773076 | MGnify/ENA primary metagenome ERZ773076 (study PRJEB29015, sample SAMEA2738005) | human oral metagenome | biome: human oral; feature: human-associated habitat; material: dental | place: China | collected 2057 ...
TGCGCGCACGTTCTCGCGTGCGATGATCTTGCTGCCGATTGCCGCCTGAATCGGGATCTCAAACATCTGCTGCGGGATGATCTCCTTCAGTTTGGTCGCGAGCTGTCGGCCGCGCTGGGTGGCGCGGTCGCGGTGGACAATAGTCGAGAGGGCATCCACGGCATCGCCGTTGAGGAGGATGTCGAGCTTCACGAGGTTCGAGGTCTGATAGTCGATGAGTTCGTAGTCGAGCGACGCATAGCCCCGCGAGCGGGACTTTAACGCGTCAAAGAAATCGTAGATGATTTCATTCAGCGGCAGTTCGTATTTCAGAATCGCGCGGTCCTGCTCCATGTAGTCGGTGCCGAGGTAAAGGCCGCGTCGCTCCTGGCAGAGCTGCATGATCGGCCCGATAAACTCGCGGGTCAGCATAATCTCCGCCGAGACCACAGGCTCTTCCATGTGTTCAATCTCCGCGGCATCCGGGAGATTCGAGGGGTTCGTGAGTTCCAACATCGTGCCGTCCGTCTTATAGACGCGGTACACGACGCCGGGCGCCGTTGTCACAAGATCCAGATCATACTCTCGCTCCAGTCTCTCCTGAATGATTTCAAGGTGCAGGAGTCCGAGGAAACCGCAGCGGAAACCGAAACCGAGCGCGAGCGAGGTCTCCGGCTCATAGGTCAGAGACGCATCGTTTAACTGCAGCTTTTCGAGTGCGTCGCGGAGATCCTGATACTGCGCGGCATCCGCGGGGTAAAGACCGCAGTACACCATGGGCGTGACCTTCTTATAGCCCGGGAGCGCCTCCGACGCCGGATTCTTCGCGTGTGTGACCGTATCGCCGACCCGCGTGTCCCGCACATTCTTGATGCTGGCGGTGAGGTAGCCTACCATGCCGGCCGAAAGTTCGTCGCAGGGGATAAAGCGCCCCGGCGCAAAATAACCGATCTCGACCACATCCATCTCCGCGCCGGTCGCCATCATGCGGACGCGGTCGCCCCTCCGGACCGTGCCGTTCTTCACGCGGAGAAAGACAATGACGCCCTTATAACTGTCGTAGAGCGAGTCGAAAATGAGCGCCTGCAGCGGCGCCTTTTCGTCGCCGCCCGGCGGCGGCAGCTGCTTCACGATGGCCTCCAGTACCTGGTCCACATTGAGACCGGTCTTCGCGGAAATGCGCGGTGCGGACTCCGCCTCGATGCCGATGACATCCTCGATTTCCGCCGCGACCTTATCGGGCTCCGCGCTCGGTAAATCCACCTTGTTGATGACCGGAATGACCTCGAGGTCGTGATCCAGCGCCATGTAGACATTTGCGAGCGTCTGCGCCTCTATGCCCTGGGAGGCATCGACCACAAGCACCGCGCCGTCGCAGGCCGCGAGCGCGCGAGACACTTCATAATTAAAGTCAACATGTCCGGGCGTGTCGATTAAGTTGAAAATATACTCCTCGCCGTCCGCCGCGCGATACACCGTGCGGGTCGCCTGGCTCTTGATTGTGATACCGCGCTCCCGCTCGAGCTCCATCGTGTCCAGAATCTGGTCCTGCATCTCCCGCTCGGTGAGCAGGCCCGTCTTCTCGATGATGCGATCGGCGAGCGTAGATTTGCCGTGATCAATGTGGGCAATGATACAAAAGTTTCTGATATGTTGTCTGTCGTAAGTCGGCATGCTTCCTCCATAAAAACCGTAAGCAGACTGCGGCTTTCCTGCCTTTTTATCTGGAATGAGAATAACATTTTTGCTTTTCTCTTTCAAGTGAGCCTTGACACTCCTGCCCCTTTGCCCTACAATTTGAGGGTATGTTTACATTGAACTGTCCGTGTCCAGACTTCGATGCGAACGCCCACAGAGAGCAAGACATTTGCGCGGCTGCCCGTCCCTGACGGTTGTCTTGATGACTGTGAAACTATCATCGTATCCGTGAATGGGAGGAAAAGAAATTGGCAAACATCAAATCCGCGAAGAAGAGAATTCTGACGTCCGCAAAGAGAGCAGAGAGAAACAAGGCTGTTAAGTCCGCTGTCAAGACCGCTGTCAAGAAGGTCGACGCAGCTGTCGCAGCAGGCGACAAGGCAGCAGCAGAGGAGAGCTTCCGCAAGGCAGAGCGTGCGCTCACGATGGCAGCTTCCAAGGGCATCCTGCACAAGAACACTTCTTCCCGCAAGGTGTCTCGCCTCTCGAAGTCTGTTGCAGCAATCGGCTAATCGCTGCCATAGAACAAAGGCAAAAGCAGAGTGGATTTCCGCTCTGCTTTTTTCTTGCCGTTTTTTACTTATCTCTGTAGTGAGAGCCGCACCGGACAATCTGAAATTGTAAAATCCTTTTTAGCGTCTTTTTGTCCTGCTTTAGCCAATATTCAAAATCTCCCCACGCATCTTCTGTCCACGCTTTAATCATCGAGCTCCACTTCGTGGACCGTACCGCCCGTTGCCTCCATTTCGGCAATGGACTTTTTCAGCCTCGTCATATTGGCAGCGCTGTAAAAGGGATCTTTTTCTGCGGATATCTCAAAAGGTATTCTCCGCTCTCTGACAGCGGTTTTTGCAAACACGCAAAATGCGGTCGACATGCTCATACCGATATCGGAGCAGAACGCGTCAAACTGCTTCTTTAAATCCTCATCCATGCGAATGTTGATGCTTGTTTGTGCCATGTTGTCCCTTCTTTTATATGCATTGTATCTACATTTGCCGCAAATAACAATACAAAAAGCAGCGCAGAATTTTCCGCGCTGCTTTTTTTCTATTTCTGTCGGAAGCTATTTCCTATTCTTCATTAATTCCCGCTTGCCACGCGCTCACTCATATACATCTTGGCATCCGGATGGCGCTGTAACAGCGTCACCGGGAAGGAAGCGCTGACTTCGCCGTAAGCTGCGCGGCGAATGACCGAGTAGTGCCAGTCGCGGAACATGCCGAGACGCACCTTCTTTGCCGAGAGAATCTGCTTCATGCCTATGGTCACGCAGAGCGAAGGCATGTCCTCAAGCGCGCCGCGGAGGTCGCCGATCGAGTTCACCGCGCGGGTCTCCGGCGCAATCGTGCGGACGCGGGTCGGCAGCGCCGCAAACTCTTCGGGGGAAAGTTCCGGCTGGGGCTCATTGAATGCGAGGTGACCGGTGATGCCGATGCCGCCGAAGCAGATATCCGCGCCGCCGAGCTTCTCCAGCAGCTCATCGCCCTTCTCCGGGTGATGCGGATCCGGGAAAATGCGCTGCTCTTCGGGGATGTTGAGCTCCGGCGCAATCTTGCTGTATACGGTTCTCTCCATGAAGCCGCGGAAGGAAAGTCTGTCTTCCTTCGGAACCCACTCGCCCTCATCGGTCAGGTACTCGTCCATATTAAAGAACCAGCAGTCCTTTAACGAAACCTTTCTCTCGTTCACGAGACGCACAAAAATCGGGTAGTGTCCCACCGGTCCCACCGGGCAGATGAACACCGCGCGGCGTCCCGCCGCATTGTTCTTCTGAATCTCCTCTACCATCTCGAGTGCAAGCTCATAGAACGCCTCACCCGGCTCCTTGCAGACAACAATCGGAATTTTTGCGTCCTTTCCGAGTTCCTCTCTGCCGATCTCATAATACGAATGATACGAATGTCCTGCCATGATGCCTCCTTCTCTGCTCTCTGTTTTCAGTCAAAGTTACAAAACGCGCCGCGAAGCATAACGCGGTGAATCTCATCGTCTTTTAAAATCAAGAGGTCCGCCCGCTTGCCCGGGGTCAGATTCCCGATGCGCTTATCCTCCCCGAGAAGGCGCGCCGCATTCTCCGAGAGCAAGGGAACCAGTTCCGCGGTAGGCCGTCCCGTGAACTTCCTTAAGTTCCGGAAGGCACGCGCCATGGTGAGCGTGCTTCCCGCCCGGGCATCCCCGTGCTTTAAGCGCGCATCGCCGTCTTTCACCACGACCTCGTTGACGCCGAGCATGTACTCGCCGTCCGGCAGTCCCGCCGCCATGATGGAGTCCGTGATGGCAATCGCGCGGTCAAGTCCCTTTGCCTGCAAGTAGAGGCAAATGCTGCCCGGGTGTAAGTGGAGACCGTCCGAAATCATCTCGCAGTAGACCTCTTCCGAGGCGAGCACCGCACCGAAAATGGCCGGCTCGTGGCGGTCAAAGGGGCGCATCGCGTTACCGGTGTGCGTCGCCGCGCGCGCGCCCGCAAATATGGCCTGTTCCGTGGTGCGGTAATCCGCATCCGAGTGCCCGAGCGCCGTGACGATGCCGAGGGCTCTGAGTTTCGGAATCAGCTCGATGGCCCCCGGCAGCTCCGGTGCAAGGGTGATATAGCGGATGTGCCCCTCTGCCTTTTCCTGGTAGCGGGCAATCAGTTCATAGTCAGGCGTGCGGAGCAGGCTCTCCGGCATCGCCCCTTTATGCTTCGGGGACAAGAACGGCCCCTCTAAGTGGATGCCGAGTAAATCGGCGCCCGCGTGCGGTAGCTTCCTCCAGTCGAGAAAGGCCTGAATGGCGCGCTCCGTCTGCGCTTCCGTATCGGTGAGAATCGAGCAGAGAAAGCTGCCCGTCCCCTGACGCGCAAAAAAACGCGCCAGTTTTTCAAAGTCCTCGGCGCTCGCCGCATTGACATCCACGCCGACCGCACCGTGCGTGTGAATGTCCAAGAAGGCCGGTATGACCGCCGCCCCTCCGAGTTCCAGCACTTCCTCATTCGCAAGCGGCATAAGGCCACCCGCGATCTGCGGGGAAAATGCCGCAATCGTCTCGCCCGTCACGCGGAGATCCCCCGATACCAGGCGTTTTTCGTAATAAAAAGAGCCGTTTTTTAAGAGCATTTCTGCCTCCCCTCTTGTCCGAGCTGTACCGGCTCCAGTGTAGTCCATTCCGGGCACTTTCTCAAGTCTAACAACAACACCGGGCCTTTGGTTCCGTCTTTTTCTGTGCAATATGGTCAGCAATACCTTCACGCCCTCGCATTCGCGCTCACATTGTCAACAAAATATCAAAGTCAATTCCCGGTAAACAGCAGCGAAGCGACACAGGGCGCAACAACCCGCGCGGAACCGGGCGTAGAGATTCGCGGTCGCAGTGCGGCTCCCCCCCTCGCAAGCTCTTGTGTATTTTTTACAGAATTTCACTCTATTTCACCTGTTTAGCCTAATTTTTGTCCATATATTCTCACATCCATCAATTTTCTTAGGCATTTTTACCATAAATCTTTATTTTATTGTTGTATATCTGTCGAAAAGGCGACAGCCATGCGTTAAGATTTACTTGTACAGAGGGGAGGTGTCTGCTGCAGAAGAGAGGACTATTGTGAAAAAATTAAGGCAGTTTGCAAGCCTGGTACTGACTGTGGCAATGGCTGTTTCGCTCTGTGCCTGTGACGGCACAAAGAAGGCGGAGACCAAGAAGCTGAAGGTCGGCATCTCCTGGTCGGAGGATAATCTCGACACCGCGAAAGACGACTACTGCAACGCCGTCATCAAGGCGGGCGGCGAACCCGTCTATCTGGCACAGTTCAAGACGGAAGAAGAGGCAGCGGCAGCCCTGAAGGATCTGGATGCGATTGTCATGACCGGCGGCGAGGACATCGATCTCTCCTACTATCACGAGGCCAAGGATCCGCTCCTCGAGAAGTCCAATGAAGCGCGCGATGTCTCCGACTATGCGCTGATCAACGCAGCCATCAAGACGGATATTCCGACGCTCTGCACCTGCAGAGGCATGCAGTTCCTGAACATCATCTGCGGCGGAACATTGTATCAGGACTTCCCGTCCAAAGTCGAGAGCGACATCATCCACCGCGACCCGAACCACAAGGTCTTTGTCTACCACGACATCACAGTTGACGGCAACAACATTGTGGCAGATGCTTTCGGCGGCGCGGGTACCTATGAGGTCAACTCCTGGCACCACCAGGCTGTGGACAAACTCGGCGATCACCTGAATGTCGTCGCCAAGTCTGCCGACGGTATCATCGAGGCCGTCGTAAAGGATGACAATACCTACTTCATGGGACTGCAGTTCCACCCGGAAACGCTGATTGTCGAAGACGGCAAGGATGCCTATCTCCCGTTCTATCAGAATCTCCTCAAAGCGGCAGAAACCAAGAAGCAGAAATAAACCGTTTTTGCATCTGTATCGGATTCAACGTTCCTGATACCTTATGACTGACCCTATGGCAGCGGCATCACCCCGCGAAAAAAGGAATCCCGGATGAACTTCGGGATTCCTTTTTGCTTGTAAGGCTGTCTCAACGGTGCCGCGTAACCGATGTTCCCTTTCGCCGCGGCTCTTTTCGCATTCGAATTCATACCTTCCAACTGAGCGCCTTGTTTCTGGCCTCCACAAATCTGCGGTATATGCCGTCCTCCCGAAGAAGTTCCTCGTGAGTTCCGCGCTGCGCAATGCGCCCGCGCTCGACCACGAAAATTTGCTTCGCCGCCCGCACGGTTTTCAGGCGGTGCGCAATCATTAAGACCGTCTTCTCTTTTGTGAGTGCCGCGATTGCCTCCATGAGTTCCTTCTCATTCTCCGGGTCCACATTGGCGGTCGCCTCATCGAGGATAATGACGGGCGCATCCTTCATGATGGCTCTCGCAATCGAGATGCGCTGCCGCTCCCCGCCGGAGAGCGAGGCGCCGTTTTCACCGATCACGGTATCATAGCCCTCCGGAAGCGCGGTAATAAAGTCGTGGCAGCAGGCCTGTTTTGCCGCGACAATGACCTCTTCCATAGACGCATCCGGTTTCCCGAAGCGTATGTTGTTTGCGACCGTATCGTGAAACAGGTAAACCGACTGGAACACGAAGCTGAAGTTCTCCATCAGTGCGTCAATCGAGTAGTCCCGCACATCCTTTTGATCGAGGCGCACCGTTCCGCTCTGCACATCCCAGAAGCGGGCAATCAGCCGGCAGAGTGTCGTCTTGCCGCTGCCGGAGGGGCCCACAAAGGCCGCGCTCGTGCCGGACGGAATGCGAAGCGACACGCCGTCGATCACCTTTCGGCTCTCATACGCAAAGTCAATCTCTTCGAGTGCAATGTCATGCGTTTTCGGCGTATAGGCCTCGCCGTCAATCTCCATCGACGGAAGCGAGAGTATCTCCTGTCCTCTTGTGACGCAGAGATCCACCATGCGGAGCAGCGCGGAATAAGCACCCATGCTCGAAAGACCCGCGAAGGCATGAAAGGCCATGATCATCATGAGCACCGCCGTGACAAGGTCCATGCTGCCGTCCAAATAAAAGCGGAGCGAGGCAAGCAGAATGCCGAGTCCTGTGAGCTTCAACACCCCGTTTTGCAACGGCATGTAGCGGTTTGACGCAAACTCCAGATCGGTCATCAAACGGGCGGATTCCGCAATGCTCTCCTTCAGCTTTTGCTCGGACTCTCCGCTTAGCCCGTAGGACTTCACCTCGGAAATCCCCTGAATGTACTCAAGCACGTTCTCAATAAGCCGGGTATCGTTCGCTATTTTTTGACCGGACAAAGCCTCGTTGTTATGCTGCATGCGGGCGTTGATCATGGCAAAGAGCAGTATTCCGACAAGGGCAATCAGGCCTATCCGCCAATCGAAAATCACCAGCATCAGCACAATGAGGGCCGTATTGAGAAGCCCCTGTGTTGTCTGCATGACCACACGGGTCGCCACATCGCCGAGCAGCTCCATGGTATTGGTGGTCACCGAGCTGATATCGCCAAGGCTTTTTCGGTTAAAAAAGCCCATGGGCAAAAAGCGCAGCTTTTCCGCGATTTCAATGCGCTTGTTTGCGCACTCCCCATAGCCTGCCCGGCACTGCAGCATGGCCTGCTTGGCGCGAAGTGCGGCCTCTGCGAGTATCCCGCCGAATAAGAGCAGGAAGCAGATGCGCACGGTGCCGCCCGTCAAGCTATGTCCCAAAAAGCCGTGGAGCACGAGGCTCACAGCCGGATATTTGATCACCTCGCAAGCGGCAATCAGTACACCGAGCAACAGGGACTCATAAAACATGAGCCTATGTTTCGGAGAACAAAAGGCAAAGAACTTTTTGAGTGTCGCAATCATTCGGACAGCCCTCCTTCCTCCGAGCAATCTCTTGCACTGCTGTGTGCCTCCCACATCTTCCGGTAGAGCGGGCTCTCTCGCAGCAACTCTGCGTGGGTTCCGCGCGCCGCAATTTCTCCGCTCTTCACGACGACAATTTGGTCCGCATTTACAATGGTCGAAAGCCGGTGCGCAATCACCAGCAGGGTCTTACCGCAAGCAAGCCTTGCCACTGATTCCTGAATCAAGGCCTCATTCTCCGGGTCCGCATAGGAGGTCGCCTCGTCCAGAATGAGGAGCGGCGCGTCCTTCATCATCGCGCGGGCAATCGAAATGCGCTGGCGCTCACCGCCCGACAAATGCGCCCCGCTTCCGCCGACCACGGTGTCAAACCCGTGCTCCAACTCCATGATAAAGTCATAGCAGCCGCTGTCCCGCGCGACCGCTTCGACTTCGGCATCGCTCGCCCCCGGCCTTCCCATGCGTATGTTCTCCCGCACCGTCGTGTTAAAGAGAAAGCTGTCCTGAGAAACGTAAGCAACCTGCCGGTTATAGTCTTCCGACGAAAGTTCCCTTAAATCGACGCCGCCGAGGGTGATGCTGCCGTCTCCGACGTCCCAGAGAGAGGCAACCAGTTTCGCAATGGTCGACTTACCGCTCCCCGAGGGTCCGACCAAAGCTGTCACCTTTCCCGCCGGAATGTCGAGATCAATCCCGTGCAGAACTTCCTTGTCCCCGTAGCCGAAACACACCCCGGAAAGCCGCACTTCGCTGCCGTCCGGAACCGCACGGCTCTCTGCGGGACGCGAGAGCTCCGGAAGCGTAAGCACGGCGTCGATCTCACCGAAAATCGAGGTCGCCTTCCCGATGTCGTCGCTGTAGCTGAGCGCCGTGATGAGCGGCGTAATCAATCCGCAGGAAAGAATCAGTATCATCACATAGTCATGAAACGCGAGCGTGCCCTGCATCACGAAGACCGCGCCGAGCGGCAACACCGCAAGCAGGGTTGCCGGTGCAATCGTCATGCTGAGAGAAAAGGGCACAATGCTTGCCCGCATCCAGTCCGTAAAGCTGCGCGCGTTCTCCTCGGCCGCGCGCGCAAAGCGGGCATAGGAGCTCTCCGCCTTGCCGAAGGCTTTGATAACCTCAATGCCGCCGATGTACTCGACCGCCGTGTCATTCAGTACCTTGGTGGTCTCCTGCGTTCTGCGGAAGGGACGCTCGTAGTCGTGAAACATCGCCATCAGGCAGAGCAGCGTAAGCGGCAGGGTCGCAAGCGATAAGAGCGCCATGCGCCAGTCGATGCGGCAGAGATACAAAAACATAAGAAACGGCGCAAGCAGGTTTGCCGTAAACTCCGGCACCACATGCGCAAGTGTCGTCTCGATTGCATCCGTTCGCTCAATCATGATATTTTTGAGCGCGCCGGACGGTGTCTCGCGCACCGTTCCGAGCGGCAGACGCGCAAGCTTTTCGCAAAGTTCCGTCCGTATCCCCGCAATCAGCGCGAAGGTCGTTTTGTGTGACAAGTTGGTCGAGAGCGTGTGAAAGAGGATACCGAGCACGATAAAAACTGCCATGAGCCCTCCCTCTAGGAGAAATACGTCGTAGTTACGCTCTCCCTGCAGGAGCTGCTTTACCATAGTGCCCATCACAAAATACGGGACTATGGAGCAAATAACCCCGATACAAGCCAGCACCACACTTCGCAGGTAGCTCGCTTTACTCACCGCAGCAAACTTCGTCACATAGTTCAAAAAACTCTTTCCGCGACCCTGTTCCTGCCCTTTTTGTCTGCCTGTTTCCGCCATAAATCTCTCCCCCTTTCCGCACCCGGACGGCATTTTTTTCGCTGCCCTTACACCGACCGAAGCGGCTTGTCGCAATTAATTAGAATTAGCTAACCATTTATTACCTATGATAGCACTCCGCTTTTGTAAATAAAAGCCGCCAGTCGTTTTCTTTCAAAAAAATCTCCGGGTACGGCTTTCGCCGCCCCGGAGACCATAGTCATGTCCGCGCGTTTCAAATCAAGCTTCCGGCTCAGAGACTCTTAACGCCGGTCACCTCGTAATCCTTTTCTTCCACTGCCTGCTTGAGCGCCTCGTCGCTGACCTCTTTGCTGAGCTCCACGACCGCGTCGCCCTTTTCATGGCTCACCGCAGCGCTCTCAACGCCCGGCAGAGCCTCGAGCGCCTTCTTGACCGTCGCCTCGCAGTGTCCGCACATCATACCCTTGATTGTAAGTTCCTTCTTCATAAAATCTCCTTTCGCGCTCTTTTCGGCGCTTGCGGCTTCCAAGAGCCGCCCTGTTTGGTTTACCGTAACATGATGCCGCAGCGGCTTGTCATGCCGCGCATCGTGCACGCGGAACAAATTAAGACGCAGCGCATTGCTCACGACGCAGACACTCGACAGGCTCATTGCCGCCGCACCGAGCATCGGGTTCATCGCGATACCGAAGAAATGCAGATAAGCGCCCGCTGCCGTCGGCACCAGGAGCACATTGTAGATGAGTGCCCAGAAGAGGTTCTCCAGAATGTTCCGATAGGTCGCACGGCTCAAACGTATCGCCGCCGTGACATCCGTGAGACGGCTCTTCATCAGCACCACATCCGCCGCGTCGATGGCCACATCCGCGCCCGCACCGATCGCAATGCCGATGTCGGCGCGAGTCAATGCCGGCGCATCGTTGATGCCGTCGCCGACCATGGCGACCTTGCCCTTTTCCCGAAGCGCGCGGATTACGGCCTCCTTGCCGTCCGGCAACACGCCCGCCACGACCTCGTTGACACCCGCCTGCTTGCCGATTGCCTCGGCCGTCTTTTGGTTGTCTCCGGTCAGCATGACCACATGGATGCCGAGCCTTTTCAGCTCTGCGATTGCCTCCGCGCTGTCCTCCTTCATCGTATCCGCGACCGCGATTACGCCGAGGAGCTCTTGTCCCGCCGCAAAGTAGAGCGGGGTCTTACCCACCGCCGCGAGCGCATCCGCCGCTGTCTCAAGTTCCGCGGGAATCGCGACCTTGCCGCGCACAAAACTCAGGTTTCCGGCAAAGAGCCTCGTTCCGTTTTGCCGCGCGCTTAAGCCGTTGCCGGGAAGCGCCGCAAAGTCATCGACCTCTTCCAACGGAAGACCCTGTTCTTTCGCATAGGCGACGACCGCCTTCGCGAGCGGGTGCTCGCTCTTTGCCTCGAGCGCGTAGGCCGCGCGGAGCAGCTTATCCCGGTCGCCGTTTGCCAGCACATCCGTCACGACCGGCGTTCCGTTCGTGATTGTGCCGGTCTTATCGAGCGCCACAATCTGCACGTTTCCGGTCTCCTGCAAAGCCTCGGCGTTCTTAAAGAGAATGCCCTGTCTCGCGCCGACACCGTTTCCGACCATGATGGCAACCGGCGTCGCGAGGCCAAGCGCACAGGGGCAGCTCACCACGAGCACCGCAATGCCGCGCGCCAGCGAAAAGCCTATGCTTCCGCCCGCGAGGAGCCAGATTACAGTCGTCACGACCGCCACCAGAATGACCGCAGGCACAAAAACACCGGAGATCTGATCCGCGAGTCTTGCGACAGGAGCCTTGGTCGCCGCCGCGTCGCTTACCATCTTGATGATCTGCGCGAGCGTGGAATCCTCACCGACTCTGGTCGCGCGGCACTCAAGGAAGCCCGACTGGTTCAGGGTCGCGGACTTCACCTCATCGCCGACCGCCTTGTCGACCGGCAGACTCTCACCGGTCAGCGCGGCTTCGTTGACCGCACTGTTTCCGGAGACCACAAGGCCGTCCACCGGGATGTTCTCGCCCGGCTTCACGCGGAAAATGTCACCGACCCGGACCGCATCGACCGGAACCGTGACTTCCTCGCCGTTTCGGAGAACCCGCGCAGTCTTCGGCGCAAGCTTCATGAGCGACTTAAGAGCGCTCGTTGTCTTCCCCTTTGAGTAGGCCTCCAGCATCTTGCCGACCGTAATCAGCGCAAGCACCATGGCGGCTGTCTCAAAGTAAAACTCCATCATGTACTCCGTGACCTTGGCCTGATCGCCGTCTACCACGGCCCGCGTCATCAAAAAGAGAATCACGGTCGAGTAGAGGAAGGCCGCCGAAGAGCCGATGGCTATCAGCGCATCCATATTCGGCGCGCCGTGGAACAGACTCTTAAAACCGTTCACAAAGAACTTCTGATTCACGACCATGATGATCGCCGCAAGGAGGAGCTGCAGCAGTCCCATTGCGACATGATTTCCATCAAAAAACGCCGGAAGCGGCCACTTCCACATCATATGTCCCATCGTGAGATAGAGAAGCGGCAGGAGGAATACAATCGAGGCGATAAGCCGCCGCTTCATCTTCGGCGTCTCTCTGTCTTTTAAGGCATCCTCTTCGGCCGCGAGCTTTGCCTGATAGCTTCCGTGGCTCTGCTCTGCCGCGTCTTTCTCGGCCGCGCCGTAGCCCGCCGCCTCGACAGCCTGTATAACCTCACTCGAGGTCACATCTCCCTCAACGCCCATGGAGTTTGTGAGCAGGCTCACCGAGCAACTCTTTACCCCCGGCAGCTTTGACACCGCCTTCTCGACCCGCGCCTGGCAGGCCGCACAGCTCATTCCGCTGACTGTGTATTGCTTCATCTTACCTTCTTTCTTATGCCTTTCCCGTCTGGTGCCGTCCGCCTCACTTCATCAGCTTCTGCAGGGTTCTGACCAGCTCGTCCAGCTTTTCCGTGTTACCCTCGCGCACATCTTCCGCAACACAGGACTTTACATGCGCCGCGAGCAGCACCTTGGTAAAGCTGTTCAGCGCGCGGTTTGCTGCCGAAACCTGATTCAGGATGTCGATGCAGTAGGCATCCTCCTCAAGCATCTTCTTCACCCCACGTATCTGTCCCTCGATGCGGTTCAGCCGGTTTAAGAGCTGTCTCTGCTCCTCCCCGTCCCGCACCTTTTTCATGCCGCTGCAATGAGGACAGGCCGTCTCTATGTTCTCTGCCACACCGCACCTCCTTCGTTTTCAGATACCCAGGTGGGGTACCTACTATCTGCCGCTATCTTATACCCCCACCCCGTATCTGTCAAGCATTCGGTTTCAAAAATAAAAAACAGCCGAAGCGGGAATTCCGCCTTGGCTGTTTTATCTCAGCGCCCGAGCTCCAGGAGCCGCGCGAGTTCCGTAAAGTCTGTCTTTACGAGCACACAGTTGCCGAGGGTATTCGGTTCAATCAGCGTGATGTTCTCGCCCCGGCGCTTTTTGTCGGCGCGCGCCGCCGCGAGAATGCGCTCGCTCGGCAGCTCCGTGTTGTTCGGCAGCTGATACTTTTTGAGAAGCTTCTCCAGTATCTTCTCGCAGCTCTCGGGGCAGCGGCCGTCCCGCACGAGCGCGCGGGTCATAAGCGCCATGCCGATTGCGACGCAGTCGCCGTGGAAGAGCTTATAGTTCATCTCCCGCTCGATGGCGTGACCGAGTGTGTGGCCGAAGTTCAGAATCTGGCGCTCGCCGAAATCCTGCTCATCCTCCGCGACCACATCGCGCTTTAAGCGCACGCACTGGGCAATGATGTGCTCCAGTTCCTCCGCCGCCTCATCGCGAAGCAGAAGTTCCAGGAGTTCACGGCTCCGTATCATACCGTACTTGATGACCTCCGCCATGCCCTCGGCAAAGACCTCGGGCGCCAGCGTGTCGAGTGCCTTGCTGTCACAGAGCACAAGATAGGGCTGCGTGAAGGTTCCGACCAGGTTCTTGCCCTCCGGCAGATCGACCGCTGTCTTGCCGCCGACCGAGGAATCCACCATCGCAAGCAGCGAGGTCGGGACCTGAACACAGGGCACGCCGCGGAGATAGAGAGAAGCCGCGAGACCCGCGAGATCACCGGTCACACCGCCGCCGAGCGCAATCACGACATCCTGTCTCGTGAGCTCTGCCTTGGCAAAAAAGGTCAGCACTTTCAGGAGCGTCCCCGGATTCTTCGAGGCCTCACCCGCCGGGAAGGTAAAGGTTTCAACCGAAAAGCCCTCCTGCCGGAGTGTCTCGGCCGCCTGCTCGCCGTAGAGCGGTCCCACATTGGAGTCCGTCACGATCACCGCTCTCCGCCCGCGAATCAGCGCCGCCGTCCGAAGTCCGAGCTCCGAGAGCACGCCCGCGCCGATGATTACCTCGTAGACTCTCGAGGCCCGCACCAGAACCTGTTCCATACCGTTCCTCCTCCTCGCTCAGGCATTTGCCTCAATCGTGGCCTTCCGGATCAGCGAAATCGCGCGGGACACATCCGCGAACTGCTCCGGGCGCAGCGACTGTGCGCCGTCCGAGAGTGCGTGCGGCGGGTCGTTGTGCACCTCGATGATGAGGCCGTCCGCGCCGGAAGCGACCGCCGCCATGGCCATCGGCTTCACATAGCGCGCCACGCCTGTCGCATGGCTCGGGTCCACGATCACCGGGAGGTGCGAGAGCTCGTGCAGCACCGGAACCGCCGAGAGATCCAGCGTATTTCTGGTCGCCGTCTCGTAGGTGCGAATGCCGCGCTCGCAGAGAATCACGTTCTCGTTGCCAGAGCTCATAATGTACTCGGCGCTCATAAGGAGCTCCTTAATCGTGTTTGCGAGACCGCGCTTTAAGAGAATCGGTTTATTCAGCTTGCCGAGTTCCTTTAAAAGTTCAAAGTTCTGCATGTTCCGCGCGCCTACCTGAATCACATCCACATTCTCAAAGAGCGGAATGTGCTCGGCGCTCATAATCTCGGTCACAATCGGAAGACCCGTCGCCTTCTTTGCCTCGAGCAGCAACTTCAGTCCCTCTGCCTTCAGACCCTGGAAATCATAGGGGGAAGTGCGCGGCTTGAACGCGCCGCCGCGGAGCATGGTTGCGCCCGCCGCCTTGACGCTCTGCGCGACAAAGATAATCTGCTCCTCGCTCTCCACCGAGCAGGGGCCCGCAATCAGGCCGAAATTGCCGTGCCCGATCTTGACCTCCGGCGTCACCTCAACCACCGTGTCGTGCGGGTGGAACTTGCGGTTTGCCTGCTTGAAGGGCTCGGAGACCCGCTTCACAGCCTCGACAATGTCAAAGCTCTTCACCTGATCCTCGTCGATGCGGGAGGTGTCACCGATCACGCCGATAATATTCTGATAATCACCCTCCGTGATGTGGGTCTTCAGACCCTTTCTCTCAATCCAGTTTACCAGATCGTTTACTTTTTCCGGCTTGGTCTTGCTGTTGATGATGATAATCATACTCTCTCTCCTCTGTTTCAATGCCTGGTTCAGCGGGTAACTCGAACAAAAAAGGACATCCGCGGTGAAGTGTTTTCACCGCGGACGTCCCGAAAACGCCCATTCCGAATTCAAATTCGGAATTTAATTCGCAGCAAAAAGCACTCTTACTTTCAGACCGTAAAGCCGTAAAAGTAAAAGTACCAATAGCCGTTGACTGCGAACTTCTGACTCATAAAATAAAGACCTCTCTCGTATGGCGTTCCCTTTTGTTGAAGGGAATATAGCACCATGTGCGGGAGAGGTCAAGCTTTTTTTCAGTTGTGTGCGCTAACCCGTCGGCTTATGCCTTCTTCTTGCGAGCGCGGTAAAAGAAGACGCAGGCCGGCAGCACAATGTAGCCGAGGAACATGGCAACGATTGCGTAGTAATTCGGCACGGTCTTGCCGCCCACCTCAATCGAGAACTGCGCCGCCCACTTGAATTTCGCGAGCAGGAAGACCGTGAGGCCGAGAGAAAGCAGGGAGAACGGAACATCCAGCACAAAGTTCTTCTTCGGATTCGGAATCACCTCGCCGCGGTTCCTGCCGTAGTAGAACGTGATGACCGCAAGCGGCACGAGCACAAACTGCACGAAACGGCTGATTGAGCTGATAATCATGATGCCGCGCATGTCATACTGAAAGGCCATCGGGATGATGATGGCAAGCGCCACGGTGAGCAGGAAGGCGTAAATCGGAACGCCGCTACCCGTGCGCTTTGCGAAAACCGGCGGAACCAACCCGTCCGAAGCCATGGCCTCGAGCACACGCGGTGTCAGGAAGGACGCAGCGACATTGATGCCGAACATTGAAACCAACGCGCCGCCGACAATGAGTCCCTTTAAGAGCGGATTCGGGAAGACCGCCGCGAGCACCACGACATCCTTCGAAGTGACCAGGGACACCGGATCGATCCGCATGGCGACAAAGACAATGCCGCAGTAGATGAGGGCTATGATACCAATTGCGAGCGGGAGCGCGCGCGGCAGGTTCTTCTCCGGGTTCTCCATATCGCCGGAGCCGCTCGCGACACTCTCAAAGCCTGTGAACGCGTAAAAAGCCGAGATGACAGCCGTCACGAAACCGCCCGTCGTGAGCGCCGGAATCAGCTTCTCGCCCGCATCGTTCGTGAGGAGCTCAACTTCCGCAAGGCGGTTCACACCGGTCGTGAGAATCAGGAAAAGACCCGCGACCACCGTGAGCACCAGCGCGCCGAGCTTGCCTACGGTCGAGAGGTTCGAGACAACGCGAAACACCTGCATGCCGCAGAAGTTGATGATGAGCAGGATGACCATGAGGCAGAGGAAGCCTATCGTCACATGGGAAATCTTGCTCGTGTCGAGGCGCAGAATCTGAAGCGCCGTTTTCACGACGCCGGTCGCCATGACGCCCCAGGCAATGCTGGCCGCGACAAAGCGCGTTGCGCCGACATAGAGACCCGCACTCTCACCGAACGCCGCCTCCGTGTACGCGTAAGCCGCGCCGCTTTTTACGACATAGCGGGAGGCCGACGCAAAGGTCACGGCGAGGCACGCCGCAAAGAGCGCCGCACAGAAGTAAATCTCCGGTGCAATGCTGCCGACCTGTTTCGCGACACTGCCCGGCGAGAGGAAAATGCCGGTTCCGATGACCGCGTTGATTGTGAGTAAAACAATGGACCAAAACCCTAACTTTTGACTCTTCTCTTTCACAAAATCCGCCTTTCCCGTCCGCTCAGTTGTTCGCTGTCTGATGCCGCTGTCCCGCCGCAATGAATGCCTGCCACAATTTCCGCATGACCGGGTCCACGCTCTGTAACATCTCCGGATGCCACTGGACCGCAATCAGGAAGTCATCGCCCGGAAGCTCGATTGCTTCAACCACGCCGTCCGGCGCAGTCGCAACCTCGGCAAAGGGTTCGCCGACCTTCTTCACCGTCTGGTGGTGGAAGGAATTCACGCGGTGGGAGGTGACACCGAGAATCTCCGCGAGGCGCGAGCCTGCCTTTACCGCCACGCTGTGGGTCGCAACACGCGGACTGTGTCCCTGCGAGTGTTTTAAGACCTCACCGCTGCGCTCGCCGAGATCCTGACAGAGGCTGCCGCCCTCCGCGACATTGATGAGCTGGAAGCCGCGGCACACACCGAGAATCGGCAGATGGCGCTCTCTCGCAAGCTCATAGAGCGTGAAGTCATAGCTGTCGCGCTCCGGCACAATCTTGCCGAGGCCGCGGTGCGGCTCCTCGCCGTAGTAAATCGGGTCGATGTCGTCGCCGCCGGTGATTAACAGCGCGTCCAGCTTGTCGACCACCGCCGAAAGTGCCTCGCGGTCGCCGTTCATCGGAATCATGACCGGCACGCCGCCGGCCGCGAGAATCGCATTGATATAATCCTCATTCACATAAATGCGGCGATAGCCCGGGAACATACCCCCGTCATCCACAATCAGCCCCGTCGAAATACCGATTACCGCTCTCTTCTCCATGTTTGTCACTTCCTTTCTCAGATGCAATCGTCCACATTGACCTCGTCGGTCATGACGCGCAGAATTTCCTTGTCCGTGTCGCGCATACCGACTCTGCCGATATAGCCCATGTTCTTGATGGTCTCCTCGACATCGCCTTCGACAATGCCCTCGCCCGCCTGGAAACAGCGGTTACTCATGCTCATGTGATGCGCGAGAATCGCCGCGTGCAGGGAACTCGCAATCTTTGCCGCGCAGCTCGGCTTCGCGCCGTCGCAGACAATGCCGCCGACATTGCCGAGTGTGTTCGTAATCGTGCGGGAAATCTGCGCATAGTCGCCGCCGCAGAGAAAGCTGATGCCGGCACCCGCACCGCAGGACGCCGAGACCGCACCGCAAAACGCGGACAGGGCGCCGATATAGTGTTTGATGTAAATCGAGACCAGATTGCTCACAATCAGCGCGCGGAGCATTCTGTCCTCCGAGACCTGCAGCTCTCTCGCATACTCGACAACCGGCATACTGACCGTGATACCCTGGTTGCCGCTGCCCGAGTTGATCACGACCGGCATCGGACATCCGCTCATTCGCGCATCGCTGCCCGCCGCCGCGCGCGCGCAGGCGCGACACTTCACATCACTGCCGAAGGTCTCGAGTATCGTGCTGCCGACGTTGGCGCCCCAGTTCTTGTCGAGACCCTCCTGCGAAATCGCGAGATTGCACTCCACCTGACGCTGCAGCACCTCGCGGACTTCCGAGAGATCGGCCTCCTCCGCATACGCGAGGATGCCCTTCAAATTCATGTGGTCGCGCGGTGTCTTGTACACATTGCTCTCGACCGCGCGCGCTGCCTCATCCTGTTCGAGTTCCTTTTCATCGCGAAAAATGTGGCTGATGTTGGTGTGCTTCTTCTCGATGATGACTTCCGCCGTGTGATTGTCGCCGAAGACCTTTGCCGCGATATAGAGATTCGGCGCGTTCTCCGCAAAGAGCACTTTGCAGAAGCCCGCCGCCGCGAGCTCGCGCGTCTTTTCGCGCGCACTGTCCGTCACATCCGCAATGACCTCGAGCTGCTTCTCCGGATTGCCGCCGATAAGGCCCAGAATACCCGCGACCGCAATTCCCTTCTGTCCGCCCGCGTTCGGCACCGCGACCGCCTTTACGTTCTTGATGATGTTGCCGGAGCAGCTGAGCTCCATGCGGCGCGCCTCCTCGCCGAGCACCTTGCCCGCGACCGAAGCCGCGTACGCAATTGCAATCGGTTCGGTGCAGCCCATGGCCGGAATCAGCTCCTCCCGCAAAATGGCTGCGTAACGTTTCTTTTCCTCCTGCTTCAATTCACTCATGCCTTCGTTTCCTTTTCCGATTCTATTTCTGCCTGCAGTTCCGTCAAAAATTCCCAGCGCTCCATGCGCTCGAGAAGTTTTGCCTCTACCTCTTCGCGCTCCGCATCGAGCGCGGTGAGACGCTGAAAGTCACTCGCCGAGGCGGCATACTCTGCCTCGATTTCCGCAGCGCGCGCCTCAAGCGCCGCGATCTCATCCTCGATGTGTAAAAAGTCCTGTTTTTCCTGATAGCTCATGCGCCGCGCTCGCTGCCGCCTCGTCTCCTCGGCGCGCTGCTTGCTCGCCTCTTTTTCGGCACTCACGCCGCTTTCCGCTCCCGCACTGCCGCTCTCGGCGCTCGCTGCCTCCCGCCTTAGCTTCTCGACCTGATAGTCCGTATAACCTCCCTCATACTGCGAGATTACGCCGTCTTCGAGTGCCAGAATGCGGTGCACGGTCCGGTCCAAAAAGTAGCGGTCATGGCTCACCGCAATCACGATGCCCGCAAAGCTGTCCAGATAGTCCTCGAGCACCGTCATTGTGCGGATATCCAGGTCGTTGGTCGGCTCGTCCAGAATCAGGAGATTGGGCGCGCCCATCAAGACTTTCAAGAGATACAGCCGCCGCTTCTCGCCGCCCGATAACTTCTCGACCTTCATATAGTGCTGCGAGCTCGGGAAGAAAAAGCGCTCCAACATCTTGGCGGCACTGATCGGCCCCTCCGGGCTCGGCACAAATTCCGCAATCTCCTTGATGCTTTCAATCACCGTGAGCTCTCCGGAGAGCGCCTCGTTTTCCTGGCTGAAGTAGCCGATTTTTACCGTCTGCCCGATTTCAATCTCACCGCTGTCCGGCTTCTCAAGCCCCGTAATCAACTTTAAGAGCGTACTTTTGCCCGCGCCGTTTCGGCCTATGATGCCGAGCCTGTCGTTCTTCTGAAACTGATAGCTGAAATCCCGGAACAGATATTTTCCGTCGTAGGCCTTGCTCACATCGTGAAATGCGAGCGTGGTCTTCCCGAGCCGCGAGTAGGCCGAGGCGAATTGCAATGCCGCCTCCTCCTCCGGTCCCGAGAGTGCCGAGAGCTTTTCGTAACGGGCGATTCGCTCCTTTGACTTGGTGCCGCGGGCGCGCGCGCCGCGCTGCATCCAGGCGAGCTCCTTTCTGAGAATGCTCTGTCTGGTTCTCTCGTTCGCCTGCTGGATGTCGAGGCGCTCTGCCTTCAGCGCGATAAAGCCCTCATAGTTGGTATCATAGGAATAGAGCTTCCCGCGGTCCAGCTCTAAAATGCGCGTGCAGACCGAATCGAGAAAATAGCGGTCATGCGTGACCATAAGGAGCGCACCGTGGAAGTTCTTTAAGTAGTTCTCGAGCCACTCCGCAGTCTCGCCGTCCAGATGGTTGGTCGGCTCGTCGAGAATCAGAAGATCCGCCGGGAAGAGGAGCGCTCCCGCGAGTGCCACGCGTTTTTTCTCGCCGCCCGACATCGTGTCGCAGACCGCTTCCGCGTCGCCGACACCGAGCGCGGCGAGCAGTTTTTTTGCCGCCGCCGTCGTATCTTCGCCGCTCACCTCGCCGCCCGCCATGCGGAGACAGGCCGCGAGTGCGGTCTCCGCCGCGAGAAACTGCGGGTTTTGCGAGAGAAAGCGAATCTCTATCCCCTTTCGCACAATCAGTTCGCCGCTGTCCGGACTCTCCTCTCCCGCCAAGATGCGAAGCAGGGTCGATTTTCCGGTTCCGTTCACGCCAATCAGCGCCAGCTTCTCGCCCTCCCCGATATAGCAGGCGGTGTCGTCGAAAAGCTTGCGTGCCGTATAAACCTTTTCTAAATGTTCTATAGAGACAATTGTATTCATAATTTCAGTATAACAGAGCTTTCCACGATAGAAAAGGCTGTAAAAAATGCAAGATGCATTTTTTACAGCCTCAATTTTGTTTGGTGCAACTTATGCAAAGATGTGGTAGCCGAGGCGCTCCGAGAGATACTGTAAAATCTTCTCGCCGCCCACGCTGTTTCCCTTCTTGTTCAGCATCGGCCCGAAGGTACCGATGCCCATGCCGTTCTGCCCGACTGCGACAATGCCGCCGCCGACACCGCTCTTCGAGGGCAGGCCGACCTTCACCGCGTACTCACCGGACTCGTCGTACATGCCGCAGAGCATCATGAGCGTCGTCACAATGCGGACAATATCGGCATCGAGGAGGCGCTCTCCGGTCTTCGGGTCAACGCCCTTGTTCGAGAGAATCATCGCGTAGTGCGCGAGATCTTTTGCCGTGCACATGACCGAGCACATGCGGAAGTAGACATCCAGCACATCCTCCGGCTCGCCGTCCAGCACATGATCGCTCTTTAAGAGATAGGCAATCGAGCGGTTTCTGGTGCCCGTCCGCTTCTCGGAGTGGTACACCTTCTCGTTCAACTGAATCTTCGGATTGCCGCAGAGCTTTCTGACCAGCGTGAGGAACTCCCCGAACGGGTCTGCCGCCGCAATGCAGTCCGCCGTCACAATCGCACCCGCATTGATCATCGGGTTAAAAGGCCGCCAGTCCTTTAACTCGAGCTGGAGTATGCTGTCAAAGCGGTCGCCGGTCGGCTCCATGCCCACCTTCGAGAAGGTGTGGTCATAGCCCGAAGTCTGCAGCGCGAGAATCAGCGAAAAAGTCTTCGCGATGCTCTGCATCGTAAACGGAATATTGTAGTCTCCCGCCTTGTACATGCTGCCGTCCGCATTCATAATGCAGCAGCCCAGGTTCGACGAATCCGCCTTTGCGAGCTCCGGAATGTAGCTTGCAACCTTGCCCTCAATCAGTACGTTCTGGCCCTCTGCGAGCGCTTCCTCAAGAATCTGTTGAACATCCTGTTCCATTGTTTTTCCCCTTATCTTGTCGTAACTCAATCCTTCCAGTAATCCAGCTCATCGGGGTTCAGCCCGATATCCTTTGCGTGGAATACCGGCTCTTTTCCTGCTTTGCGCTGTGCCACATAGTCGTGGTAGGTGCCGATTGCGACGCGGCTTAACAGCACGCAAGCCACCAGGTTCAGTAAGCACATGCCGCCCATCATGATGTCCGCAATATCCCAGGCAGCTGCCATCGGAAGCAGCGCGCCGACAAAAATCACGATCACGCCGTAAATCCGGAAGCCTTTCAGGAAGCCCTGGCTCGGCATGGTCTTATGGTTTAAGTACGCGAGCGCGTTGTCGCAGTAGTAGAGATTTCCGATCAGCGTTGTGAACGAGAACAGCAACATCGCAACCGTGATGAAAAGCGGGCCGAAGTTGCCGAGCACCGCTTGGAGCGAAGTCTGCACCCACTGCGCACCCGCGAGTTCCGCGGTCGGCTCAACGCCGGAGACCAGGCACATGAGTGCCGTCGCATTGCAGAGGATAATCGTGTCGATATAGACCGAGAGCATCTGCACAAGGCCCTGCTTGGCCGGATGCGAGACCACCGCAGCCGCAGCTGCGTTCGGCGCCGAGCCGACACCGGCTTCGTTCGAATAGAGACCTCTCTTGATACCGTAGACCAGACAGGAACCCGCAATGCCGCCGAAAATTGCGCGGAAGTTAAACGCGTCGGTGAAGATGCGGCCAAAGACCGCCGGAATTCTGCCGGCATGCATGAGGAGAACCACCACCGTGACCACCACATAGGCAACGCCCATGAACGGGACAATGAAAGCCGCCGTCTTCTCAATCCGCTTGCCGCCGCCCATCACGCAGATGCCGACCAGAAGTGCGAGCACCGCGCCGATGATACCCGCCGCGAGCTTCGGATTTGCCACATAGAAAGCGTAGGTCTGGAATGTCGACTGCGTGTTGTAAGAGCAGAGCAGATTAAAACCACAGGAATAGGTGAGCAGCAGGAAGACGACGAAAATCGTCGCAAATCCCTTGCTCTTTAAGGCGTCTTCAATGTAGTACGCCGGGCCGCCGTAGCTCGTGCCGTCCGCTGCCTTCTTCTTGTACACCTGTGCGAGTGTGCACTCGGTAAATGAAGACGCGCAGCCGATTAGCGCCATGATCGTCATCCAGAATGCCGCACCTGCGCCGCCGAGACAAATTGCCGTCGATACACCGATAATATTTCCGGTTCCGACGCAGCTCGCTGTGCTGATCATCAGCGCCTGGAAAGGCGAAGTACCGTTCCCCTCCGTCGGCTTTGCCTTCATTACCCGCAAGCCCTCCGGCAACATCCGCACCTGTACGAAACCCATGCGAATCGTGAAATAAAGCCCCGCTGCCGCCATGACAATCAGCAAGACCGGATAGTACAGAAAGCCGTCTATCGCATCCAAAACCTGCATAACCATGTTGCGAAACCCCCTATTCTTTTTTTTGTCGCCACCCCAACTTGTGCATATTTACTAATACAGTCTAGCATGTAAGTATGTAAAGCGGAAATTTTCCAGACCGATAACAGCTATCCACGAAAGAAATATCAACTGTTGGGCATTCTGTTTTTCGGTCTTATGTTGTATAATGTTATCAAGAAAACCAATAGGAGGCAGGCTTGGACGCAAATAACATCAAATACATTGTCGCCATTGCAAAGTACGGCTCCATCAACCATGCCGCAAAAGCAATGTTCATCTCTCAGCCTCAGCTGAGTCATATTCTGAAGATTACCGAAGAGGAGTGCGGCCTCACGCTGTTTCAGCGCACGAGCCGCGGCACCAGGCTCACCCCCGAGGGCGAGGACTACCTGCACCACTGTGAAATTATCCTCGCAGAGATGGCAAAACTGAACCGCTATGTGACACAGGCAGCCTCCGCCCAGTCGAGACTTAAGGTCAGCATGACACGCTTCTCCCATATCTCCGAGTGCTTCAACGAGGTCTGCCATAGGCATCAGGCCGACAGTTCCATCCACTACCATCTCTACGAGGCCTCCGCCTCCAATGTTCTGAACGATGTCGTAGAGGGCAAGTCGGATATCGGCATTCTCCACTTTTCGACCACCAATCAGGAGATGACCTTGCAGGGCTTTGCCGACAAGAAGCTGAGCTTCACACCGCTCGCCACCTTCCGCCCCTATGTGTGCCTCGCCGAGAACCACCCGGTGTTGCAGGGCAAGGTGCCCGCAGCGATTGATATCCGCGAGCTCAAAGACTACGGCTTTGTGCGCTACGCGGGGCAGTACGAGGACTTCATCTACCACATTGCGAGCGACAGCGGCCTCATCGACCTAAATGAATCGCAAAAAATCATCTATGTCTGCGATCGCCAGGAGCAGATGCGCCTCATTCAGACAACGACCTTCTATACCATAGGCATCGCCGCTTTCTCCGACCAGAGCAAACTCTACCAAGTGATTTCCGTCCCGATTCTGAAAAGTTCCGAGCACCTCGCCTTCGGCATTATCACCCGGAAGGATACTGTGCTCTCCCCACTCGAACAGGAATTCAAGGAGGAGGTTATTCGGAAATATCGCACACTTGCGGAGACTGAGGGTTGAATTCAGACTATATTTTGCTAGGGCTCCGTTTGTTTAGTGCAAACTCATAATGTTTTGCCTCGTTCACTGACAAGTTTCCTTGTTCTAACTGTTCTCGCGTGTTATACTCGCAAGAACATAATTGTTTCATAAAAGAAAAGAACAGACAACGCAGCGCAAATTTGCCGCGGGAAAGGACTTTTGTCATGCAGATTCATGAATCCGCCGAGGACTACCTCGAAAAAATTCTAATGCTCCGCGAGGAGAACGGACATGTGCGCTCCGTCGAAATCGCAAACGCCATGGGCTACTCGAAACCGAGTATCAGCATCGCGATGAAGCATCTCCGCGAAAACGGGCTGGTGCGCATGGATACCGAAAACTTCATCTATCTCACCGAAGAGGGCGAGGCGATTGCGAGCCGCATCTATGATCGCCATCAGACGCTGACACAGCTCTTTGTAAAACTCGGCGTTCCCTCCGACATTGCCGAGCGGGATGCCTGCAAGGTCGAACACGATCTGAGCCCCGAATCTTTTGCGGCCCTGAAGGAATGTAGCAGACGGCTTTAACCTATACCGACATGAGACGAGATCCGCACTTTCCGGATCTCGTCCTTTTAGATTGCGCCGCAATAGCGAAGTTCGAAAAGCCGATCCCCTTGCAGCACCGAAAAGGGTTTGCTTTTTTTATGATTTCGTTTTAGCATACGCATTGAATGTCAAAAAACAGATTAAAAAGGGGTTTTGTGTATGAGTACTTCGATTCCACTGTGGCTGTGCCTCCCGTTCGCGGGCCTGTTGCTCAGCATTGCGATTGTGCCGCTTGTCGCCGGCGAGTGGTGGGAAAAGCACCGCGTCCACGCGGTCATCTTCTGGTCCCTCCTCTTCATTGTCCCGTTCACGGCAATGTACGGTCCGCTGAAGGCTTCCGAGACCGTGCTGGAAACCGTCTTTAACGACTATCTCTCCTTCATCGTGATGCTCTTCGGCCTCTTCTGCGTGGCCGGTAACATCACCTTTGAGGGCGATCTCGCAGGTTCTCCGCTCGTCAACACGCTGTTCCTGTTAATCGGAACCTTCCTGTCGAGCCTGATTGGCACCACGGGTTCCTCGATGTTAATGCTTCGACCGATGATCAAGATCAACTCCTGGAGACGCCGGAAGCGCCACATCATGATCTTCTTCATCTTCCTGATTTCGAACATGGGCGGTTGCCTCTCGCCGCTCGGCGATCCGCCGCTCCTCATGGGCTTTATGCGCGGGGTACCCTTCCTCTGGAGCCTGCATCTGCTCCCGATTCTCATCTTCAACCTAGTGATTCTGCTCACTGTCTTCTGGCAGCTCGACAAGCACTATTACCTGAAGGATGTGAAGCTCGGCTACCGCCCGGACATCTCGAAGCCCGGCACAGAGCTCTCGCTCCGCGGCGCCCACAACATTCTCTTCCTGCTGATGATCATTGTCGCAGTGGTGCTCGGCGGCACACTGCCCGGCAATCCGATGTTTCAGACCGCAGAAGGAACCGTCCGCGGCATTCACATTGTCGGCGAGGTAGTGCTCGGCTTCCCGACCATCATTGAAATTGTGCTGATTCTCGCGGCAGCTTTCCTTTCCTTCAAGACCACGCCCGAGGAGATTCGCCGCACGAACCACTTTACCTGGGGCGCTATCCAGGAGGTCGCCGAGCTCTTTATCGGCATCTTCATTACCATGCAGCCCGCCCTCATCATCCTCAAGGAAATGGGACCGAAGCTCGGCATCACCGAGCCCTTCCAGATGTTCTGGTCGACCGGTCTGCTCTCGAGCTTCCTCGACAACACGCCGACTTACCTGGTCTTCCTGACCACGGCAGGCACACTCGGCATGACAAGCGGTCTCACGACAACCGTCGGTACGATTCCGGTCATCTTCCTGAAGGCCATCTCCTGCGGCGCTGTCTTCATGGGTGCAAACAGCTACATCGGAAACGCGCCGAACTTCATGGTCAAATCGATTTCGGACGAAAACGGTATTCACATGCCCTCGTTCTTCGGCTACATCGGCTGGGCACTCGCGTTCCTAGTGCCAGTCTTCGTGATTGACACTCTGGTATTTTTCTTATAAGGAGGTAGCGCATGGAACAGTTAACAACACGCTGCCGCACACTGGCAGAAAAAATTTATACACTCGACGAAAATGTCTACAAGGCACTCGGTTCTTCCCTCGGCCGCACGCTGATCGGAAGCCGTGAAAAAGTGCTCTCGCTTCTGGAGCACGAGCTTTCGCTCCGCCCGCAGGGACAGCTGATTCTCTCCGACATGGCCTTAATCGGCAACATGGCGCGCACCCTCCCGGACGGCGCTTCCAGAAAGCGGCTCCTCACCGAGTACAATGACATTATTGTGGAGCTCAAAGCCCTCGAAGAGGAACTCGCGAAAGGTGATATTTCCGATCAGAAGCGCGTCTTCTTAAATCCGTTCGCGACCGGCGCAAAGCCCTTCTCGAAGGACGACCACCT
>ERZ773076.297-NODE-297-length-26882-cov-66.617102_pt1 | contig 26882 bp, 27 predicted proteins | sample MGYA00580613_ERZ773076 | MGnify/ENA primary metagenome ERZ773076 (study PRJEB29015, sample SAMEA2738005) | human oral metagenome | biome: human oral; feature: human-associated habitat; material: dental | place: China | collected 2057 ...
AGGCGAGATTCTCTATTATGACGATGAGGGTGCTGTTTGCCGCCCATCGACGGGGTGCCGGCGGGGAAGGGAATCTCAGGTGTGGGGTATGCCGTTGACGTAGAACCAGCGGCCGTCGACCCGCAGGAAGGAGCTGACCTCACGCATCACGCCGATCTGGCCGTCCTCCCGCCATTTGGCGGAGAACGAGACCATGCCCTCGTCGTCCCAGGCTTTGCCGGCTCCGCTGTGCTCGATGATCAGGCCGGTCCATCGCAAGTTGGGCTCAGGATCGATTGTCTCGGGCCGGGTGTTCGGATGCCAGGTCTCCAGCAGGTAGTCCGTCAGGCCGAGTGCGTAGGCGCTGTACCGTGATCGCATCAGTGCGACCGCGGTTGCCGCAGGCCGGCCCTCATGGATCGGACCGCAGCACGTCTCGTAGGGGCGGCCGGTATCGCAGGGGCAGATGTCAGTCGGATCACTCACTGTCCCAGTATCCACCGTTTCCGGCCAAAGTTCCGGCTGGTGTCCACTGACAGGACCTCCGCGGCCCCGTCTTCCCATGGTGGCTGAAAGGCCAGCTGTCAGTTGCTGCTCGCCGCTGCTGCCTCTTCCTTGGCTCGCATCATGTCCAGCGCCACCACCGTTCCAAGGATGGCCAGTCGCAGCTCTGGGGAGAGCGATGGGACGTGGAGGACGTAGCGGTCATGTCCGCGAAGAGCCTCGGCGAAGCCGACTCGCTCCCGGCTGGCCTGGGCGACGACGTTCCCGCTGCGGTTGCTGGTGATATTGAGCTCACGATCGGAGAAGCTGCCCTTGCTCTCCACCAGGAGTTCCTCTCCGGTGGTGAGCGTGGTGGTGATCCGGCGGGAGAAGAGTTTTGCCTGCTTGCTCACGGTCGCCAGCTGGGAGCCGTCCGCCCGCAGCAGCGTATAGGTGTCCCGCCAGATCTTTCGGTCGTCGCTGAGATGTGCCAGACGGGTGCCGTCGGCCTCCAGCAGGTCGAACTCCCGGGCGCCTCCGAAGAACTGGCGGACACCACTCTTCTGCGTGCAGCTGATCAGGCCGATCAGCGCTCCCTGGGCATCCTCGATGCTGAATTCGGTGGAGGCACCGGCGCGGGTCTGCTGGACGACGAGGAGATCATGATTCAAGAGAGACGTCGACTTGACCATGTAACCAGTGTAAGGACACGCCCTGGTCAAGATACAGTGGCGCAGGGGGCGTCGTGGTTGGCTGTCCGGTCCCAAGGAGGGGTCATGAACCCGCTGAGTGCTGAAGACTTCGTGGCGTGGGCTGATCAGCTAGCCGGATTGTCCTGGCCGCTTGACCTCGACGTGTTCCGGGACGCGGTGACTGGGCTCGGATGGTCGCCGACCGACAGGCCCTGGGAGTTCATAGTCGATTTCCCGGCCGGATCCAGGCGGGTGGTGCTGTTCGGCGGCAAGTCGGGCGGCATCCACAACATCTCCTTCCCCCTGTTCACGCCCGAGGCCGAGTCCGCGGAGAATACCGCCAGGCTGAACGACCTGTTCGCTTCCTACGAGGCCGCCGGCACTCAGGCATGGGGCCGGCCGTTCCACGTCGACCTGAATGAGGACCCCACCCTCACCTGGCGGCTGCCAGGCGGCTGCGTCGGCGAGATAGTCGGCGGCTCAGACCTGATCCTCCTGACCTTCTTCACACCTCAAGGCGCGTTCATCTACGAATGATCAAACCCCAGTGCTATTGAAGTGCATTGCCATCACAGCCACGAGGTGAATGATGCCAGCAATCCACGTCTTGTCGGAGACCTGCTAGATCAGGCCGAGTGATTTCACAAGGTGGGGCATCCCGCTTCCAGGAGATGGCGGCAGATCCTCAATAGGTAATTGCATTTCACCCTGCAGATGACAGCGTTTAGCTGCGAATCCCATGTTGCCATAGGGAAAGTCCTGCGGGATGCTTTTACCGGAGGTTCCAGGAGTTAGCTGATGAAAGTGTTTTTGAGCGTCTGCCTGGGTGATGTAGTTGCGTACCTGCTCGTAGTGGGCAATCAGCCAGACCTCGAAGCAGGGGCGCGAGACGACTGCGAACCAATGCTGCCTCCTGGTGCTCAGCTGGCTGCACTTGGCGAACAGTGAACTGCGATCTTTCCCGTCCTCATCGAATACCAGCCATACCTCGTCATATGCGGAGGCGTTGTACTGAGTATCACGGGTGCTTTTCAATTTGCGAAGCATCCCTTCGGGATCTCCATTTATGCAAGTCACAGTGACGCTTATATCGCCTAGGCGATTGGCCCTGATTTTCAGTTCATTGAGATAGGTGCGCTCAGTCACCAGGCCATTGGTGGCGATCAGCACGGTCTTTTTTGTGGACCGCTGTTTGCGGTTTTTAGGCATTGGCTGCTACAAGGTTGGATTCGATGAAGTTGAGGAGCGGAACTTCATCGATGACTGGGATGGCGCCGAACTTGCCCGCCAAATAGCGCAGCTCATTGTTGTTCTGGGCGCGGTTATCGAAATCATCCAGGCAGAACAGCTCCGAGCGGCCCGAGCGGTCCTTCTCGGTGAACCAGACCTGGCGGGGCTCCAGCAGCCGGGTGGGGGAGTTGCCGAGCAGCGAGACATCGTGAGTGGTGAAGATCAGCTGCGCACCGTGAGGATTCATCTGGGGGTCCAGGAAAAGCTGGACGAGATAGCGTGCCAATCCCGGGTGGAGGCTAGCGTCCAGCTCGTCAACCAACAGCAAAGTCCCGTGGCGTAGCACATTGAGCGCGTGCCAGGCTGTGGTGAGCCAGGTAATCGTCCCGGCGCTCTCGCGGCGGATGGGTAGCGAGAATGTCTTTCCGTCCTCGCCCTCGTGGCTGAAGGTGACCACGTCGCGTGTGCTGGGCGGCAGTTCTGGCAGCGGCTCATCATCCTCTCGGAAGGCCTCGATGAGGCGGCGGACTGTCTGCATGACCTCAGGTGGCACCTCCTCGGCCTCGATCGCAATGCCTTGGATTCCCACATCGGCGGCGCGCAAGAGCGCTGAGATGAGGTCCGCCTGGCTTGGGTCCTCCAGCATTTCGTACAGGGCGCGACGGAGCACATCTTCGTCCTGGCGGTCGCGAAAGGCGATGAAATCCATGCCGACGCTGGCAGCCAGGGCGTTGGCGACCGGTGCCAGGACATCGTGGCCATACTTGCGAGCGGTGGCCAGAAAAAGCGCGCGGGGTTTGGTGATGCGCCACACCGATGCGGTGGGGCCCGTCAGGGATGCCCCCTTCTCAAGCTTGCCCGCCTCTTCGCCTTCCTGCTGTGTGCGCGCGAAGACCAAGCGTCGGCTGCCCTTTGGGTAGGAGTAGAGGACCTCACGGCCGATCCCCCAGTCCAGAACCTCCAGCTCATAGCTGTGGCGGATCCCGTCCGCCAGGAAGTCGATGGAGTAGGTGACAGGCTGTTTTGAGCTGGCGGCGTTCGGCTGCCACAGCGACGGGACGCCGGGTGAGCGCAATGCCAGCGAGAGCATGCAGATCGCATCCAGCAGGTTCGTCTTGCCAGAGGCATTGGCGCCGTAGATCGCGGCGACACGCTCGGTCGCATCCTCCCAGGATGTGCCTGCCCGGGGCGTCACGGTCTTCAGATGCGTCATCGCCAGCGTGGCAGGCTCTGCGAAAGAGCGGAAATTTTCGACGGTGAACGACAACAGCATGCACCAACAGTATGCGAACTAGGGCTGTTTTGGAAGAAATTCTCCCGAAAATGGATAAAAAAGAGCCGTCATGCCTGATTTTTGTCGAAGGGTGCGTTGCGGCGGCTACCGATGGGATCTCAGCTGCCGGACCCCTGAGCCCCGACCAGGGTCAGCAGCGTGACCTCCGGGGGGCAGGCGAAACGGTACGGCGCGAAAGGCGAGGTGCCGATCCCAGCGGAGACGTGCAGCCAGGCGTGGTGTCCCTCGGTGTGGTGCTCGGACAGCCCCTTGACGCGGTCGGCTGGGAGGTCGCAGTTGGTGGTCAGCGCCCCGAAACCCGGCACGCAGACCTGGCCGCCGTGGGTGTGGCCCGCGAGGATCAGCTCCACGCCGTCGGCCGTCATCACATCCAGGATGCGGCGGTAGGGGGCGTGGGTGACGCCGAGGCTGAGGTCCACGCCGCTGCTGGGCGGTCCAGCGACAGCGGGGTAGTGGTCCAGGTCGTGGTGGGCGTCGTCGGTGCCGCGCATCTCGATGCGATACCCGCCGGCCTCGACGATGGCGCGCCGGTCGTTCAGGTCATGCCACGCGCCGCTGCGGGTCAGCGCTGCCCGCAGCTGCTCCGTCGCCAGAGGTTCCGGTGCCTCCGAAGCCTCGGAGCGCCCCCGCGTGACGTAGCGCAACGGGTTCTTGAACTCCGGCCGGTGGTAGTCGTTGGAGCCGAACACGAACCCGCCCGGCACGTCCTGCAGCCGGCCCAGCGCCGACATCAGCGGCACGATGGCGGTGTCGCTGGCGATGTTGTCGCCGGTGTTGATCACCAGGTCGGGTTTCAACTCCGCCAGCGACCGCAGGAAGTTCAGCTTCAGCTGCTGGCTGGGCAGCAGGTGCACGTCGCTGAGATGCAGCACCCGCAGCTCAGAGCCACCCGCGGGCAGCACCGGCACCGTGACGTGACGCACCTGGAATCGCGTGGCCTCCACCAGCCCCCAAGCGAAGCAGCCCGCCGCGATTGCGGCGAGCCCCTTCGCCACCCGGAAAGGGGGGATCAACGTTCACCATCCGTGGGAGCTGGGGCGGGCGGCTGGGCTCCTGGATCGGACGGGGCCGCGCTCGGCGGCACGACCGTTGGCGGGGTCGTCGGCTGCGGACCCTGGGAGACGTACATGTAGATGGTCGAGGATTTCGGCGCAGTCCCCGACGGGCTGATCTTCTTCAGGTAGGTCCCCGCCGGGGAGGCGCTGTAGACCGGCTGGTCGGCGGTGGTGAAGCCGGCATCCTCCAGGGTCTGCTTCGCCTGGTCATACTCCATGCCCGTGACGTTGGGCACCTGCACCTTGTCGCCTTCCCGCACCCGCTGGCTCGGGGCGCCGAATTCCGTTGCCGGTTTACCCTGGAGCGCGGCGCCCATCGCGGTGCGCCAGATGGTGCCCGCGTCCTCGCCGCCTGAACCCCGCAGGACTCTGCCGGTCGACATCCGCTGCCCGTCCAGGCTCTTCCTGTGGTTCTCATAGTACGAGTTGATGTTGTCGACGGCGATGAAGGAGATGCCCGCCATGTCGGGGGTGTACCCGGCGAACCACACCGACATGGCGTCGTCGGTGGTGCCGGTCTTGCCCGCCGTGGGCCTGCGGTCCGCCAGCTGCGCCGGCTGGCCGGTCCCCTGGGTCATCACCGTCGACAGGACGTAGTTGACGCCGTCGGCTACCTCGGGGTCGAGCACCTGCTTGCAGTCGGCCGACGGCACCTCGATCTTGTTGCCGTCCTTGGCCTGGACGCTCTCAAGGATGATCGGGTTGCAGTGCGTGCCGCGGTTCGCGAAGGTGGCATAGGCCTCGGCCATCGACAGCGGCGTCACGTAGGAGGTGCCCAGCACCCACGATGGGTAGCTCGCCATGCTGCGCATGTCGGTCCCGTCAGCGAGCTTCACCCCGAGCTGCTGGGCCATGTCGATGGAGGCGCAGATGCCCACCTTGGCCTCCAGCTGGATGAAATAGGTGTTCACCGATTTCTGGGCTGCCTTCAGCATGTCGATGGTGCCGTAGTCCCCGTCGTAGTTCTTCGGATCCCACGAGCCTGACGTGAACGTGCCCTCACAGTTCTTGAACTTCATCCCCTTGACTTGCATCTGCTTCGGGGAGTTGAAGGTGGTGTTCGTCCCCACCCCGTCCTTCAGGGCAGCCGCCATCACGAACGGCTTGAACGTCGAGCCAGCCTGGAAGCCCTCGATGCCGCCGTACTGCGTGGACACGTTGACGTTCTGCCAGGTCTCGCCCTCGCCGCTGCCCAGCTTGGTGCGGCTCTGCGCCATGGCGACGATCAGCCCGCTGCTCGGCTGAATCAGCACCGAACCACCCCAGACCGGGTCGGTGGGGCCGACGGTCTTCGCGACCGCGTCCTCCGCGGCCTGCTGCGCCTTTGGGTCGATGAGGGTGTTGATGGTCAGGCCGCCGCGCTTCAGCCGGTTCGTTCGCTCCTCGGTGGTGGACCCCAGCGATGCCATCTGGTCGGAGACCAGGGTGCGCACCACGTAGTCGCAGAGGACCGGGAACTGGGAGGCGGTGCAGCCATTCGGGGTGGACTGCACGTTGGAGGCGTCGAAGCCCTCCTGGATGGCGGCGTCGGCCTCCTCCTTCGTGACCGCGCCCACCTCGGCGGAGGCCATCCGCCGCAGCACCTGGTTGCGGCGCTCGATGGCCTTCTCGGGGAACTTCACCGGGTTATAGGCGACGGGGTTCTGGACGATGCCCGCCAGCATCGCGGCCTGGGCGAGGCTCAGGTCCTTGGCGCTGATGCCCCAGTAGTGGTGCGCGGCGGCCTCCACCCCGTAGGCGCCGTCGCCGTAGTAGGCGATGTTCAGGTAGCGCTCCAGGATCTCGTTCTTGCTGAACCGTTCCTCGACCGCCATGGCATAGCGCATCTCGCGGATCTTTCGCTCGATGCTGACCGCCTGCGCTGCCTGCACGCCCGCCTCGTCCCCGCGGTCCCTGGCCGTCTCGACCTGGACCAGCTTCACGTACTGCTGCGTCAAGGTGGAGGCGCCCTGGGTGGAGCCCGACAGGGTGCGCACGATCGCACGTCCGAGGCCCTGGATGTCGATGGCGCCGTGCTCGTAGAAGCGGTGATCCTCGATGGCGATCTGCGCCTTCTGCATCAGCGGGGAGATCTGCTCAAGGGAGACATAGGTGCGGTTCTCCTCGAAGAAGGTCGCCAACTCCGACCCGTCGGACATCAAGATGCGGGAGCGTTCCGACTGCGGTGGGGTCTGGAACTCAGCCGGCAGGTACTGCATCGAGTCGGCGGCCGTCTTCGTGAAGCCTCCGGCGAGGGCGACCAGCGGCAAGGCCAGCCCGGACATAAGTATCCCGCACAGCACACTGATGGCCAGGAACATCCCAATCGAGTAGGCCTTGCTCTTCGGCTCCCGCGTCTTCATGGCCCAAAGTTTACGTGAGTCTGGGGGTAGTCCTCTTTCGTCACGCGCCCTGCGAGATCTCGTCGTCCTGGGCCGACAGGTCGGGGCGGCGGAACAGATTCACAGTGGCCGCCACCAGCCCACCCCACAGGGCGGCGATGGCGACGATCATCATGACGATGGCTGGCATGCTCATTCGGACACCTCGTGCTCGTTGTCGTGCTCGTCGAAGTCGGTTGTGATGCTGCGCCGCCAGGGGATCAGGGTGAGGACCACGGCCGCGACGATCAGCACCGCGGCCATGCCCCAGCCGAAGACCGCCAGCAGCGACAGCGGGTAGTTCTCGTAGGGCTTGCCGATCTTGTCGAGGAACTCGGTGACCAGCATGGACCCCAGCGCCACGGGCACGATAGCCCCGATGAAGACCACCCACGCCTTACCCGTCCGGAAGCTGGAGAACCGGTCGAGGTGACGGCTCAGCACCGGGAGCTTGCGCACGATCCACGCCACCGCGATCACGCAGGCGAAAGCGACCGCCAGGATGCCGAACTTGTTCACGAACTCGTCGGTGATGTCCAGGAAGTACAGCGCCGTGGTGGTGGACAGCAGAGCCGTCGAGATGATCGCCAGCGGAATGCCGATGGCTAGCGTCGCCCGGACCTTGGGGATGCCCAGCTTGTCGCGCACCGCGGAGGCGAGGACCTCGACGATGCTCAGCAGCGACGTGATGCCCGCCACCGTCAGCGAGCCGAAGAACAGCACGCCCATCAGCGGTCCGAGGGGTGCCTGAGAGATGATCGTCGGGAAGGCGACGAAGGCCAGGGTCAGGCCCTTGTCGACGACCTCATTGACCCCCAGGCCCGAGGCCTGGGCCATGAACCCGAGAGCCGCGAAGACGCCGATGCCGGCCAGTAGCTCGAAACCGGAGTTCGCGAAGCCGACGACCAGCCCGGAGCCGGTCAGGTCGGTGCGGCGCTTCAGGTAGGAGGCGTAGGTGGTCATGATGCCGAAACCGACCGACAGGGAGAAGAAGATCTGCCCGAAGGCCGCAGCCCACACCCCCAGGTTGCCCAGGGCGCCCCAGTCGGGGGTGAACAGGGCGTTCAGCCCATCGGCCGCGCCGGGCAGGAACAACGACTGCACCACCAGGATCAGGAACATGACCACCAGCAGCGGCATGAAGACGGTGTTGGCCATGGCCAGTCCCTTGTTGACGCCCAGGGCGATGGTGATCAGCGTCACCGCCCACACCACGACCATGGGGATGACCAGCGAGGGCACGAAGTCGAAGCCGACGCCCGGGGTCTCGGCCACGTGCAGGAAGTCCTGCATCAGGAAGGTCTTCGGGTCGCTGCCCCAGGCCCGGGTGAAGCTAAAGATGGTGTACATCCCGGCCCACGCCACAACCGCCGCGTAGTAGAGGGCGATGACGAAGCACACCATCACCTGCCACCAGCCGAGCGTCTCCGTCCATTTCCCGAGCCGCCGCAGCGCCAGCGGAGCCGAGCCGCGGTAGCGATGCCCGATGGCGTAGTCGAAGAACAGCAGCGGGATGCCCGCGCTGAGCAGCGCTATCAGGTAGGGCAGGATGAAGGCCCCGCCGCCATTCGAGTAGGCCACGTAGGGGAAGCGCCAGATGTTGCCCAGTCCCACGGCCGACCCGATGGCCGCCAGGATGAAATAGTTGCGGGAGTTGAAGCTCTCCTGCTTGGGCGCACGCTTTTCCATTGAATTCAGCTCCGGGTAATAAAAACTACTTAGGGCCTGAAACCTATTACGAAAGCGCCCTGATAAGGAGGACCGTCCAATAATTGGTCGCACTGGCCGGCCGGACCATGATGGTCTGGCACCGTGGCCCTCCCGGTTTCCCGGCTCCGCCGGTTGGGTGGTGCGAGGGGGTGCAGCGCTAGACTTCAGCCACGTCGACCGTCCTTCAGGAGGAGTTTTGCGAACCATGACCACCCGAACCGGTCTCCTCCGAGCCGGACTGGCCTTGTGGGACGGAGCGAGCTGGTGCGTCGCCGCGATGGCTCTTGTCTTCGCGCGCTACACCTTCACGCTGGCCCGGCCGGAGACGCAGTTCGTCATCCAGTACGCCGTCGCGGCCGTCGCCCTGCAGGTCGTCGTCGGCCTGCTGACGAAGCTCTACCGTGGCCGTCACGCCATCGCTTCGTTCGAGGAGTCGGCCCTCCTGGCCCTGATCACCCTCGGGATCGGGCTGGTGCTCGGTGTCGTCTCGGTCTTCTTCGCCCCCTCGGGCTATCCGCGGGTGGTCACCTTCACCGTGCCCCTGGCGGCGCTGGTGCTGATGGCCGCGGGCCGGTTCTTGTTCCGCACCGTCAGCCGCTCCGCCCAGCGCCACGAGGACGGCGAGCCGGTCCTCGTCTACGGCGCGGGCAACGCGGGCCAGCAGCTCGGACGTCTCCTGGCCTACGACCCCGACGCCCCGTACGAGATCGTCGGCTACATCGACGACGACCCGGCCAAGAGCAATCTGCACATCCAGGGCGCCAAGGTCCTCGGCAGCCGGGAGCAGATCGTCGCCATCGCGCGCCAGCACGGCGTCGAGAAGCTCATCGTCGCCATCCCGACCGCGGACCGCACGTTCATGCGCGAGATCTCCGAGCTCGCCGACGGGGCCGGCCTGGAGACCCTCGTGATGCCGTCCACCAAGGACCTCGTCTCGGGACGCGTGGGCCTGGGCGACCTGCACCAGCTGAACGTCACCGACCTGCTGGGCCGCGCCCAGATCAAGACCAACCTCGGGGAGATCGCCGACTACCTGTCCGGCAAGGTGGTGCTCGTGACCGGGGCCGGCGGCTCCATCGGCTCCGAGCTGGCCCGCCAGGTGCACCGCTTCGGACCCAAGGAGCTCGTCATGCTGGACCGCGACGAGTCCGGGCTGCACGGCACCCAGCTGTCCATCTACAACCAGGGGCTGCTCGACACCCCCAACATGGTGCTCTGCGACATCCGCGACGTCGAGGCCCTCGACAAGGTCTTCGCCGACCACCGCCCCGACGTGGTGTTCCACGCCGCCGCCCTCAAGCACCTCCCGATGCTGGAGCAGTACCCCCTCGAAGGCTGGAAGACCAACACCGTCGGCACCCTCAACGTGCTGCAGGCCGCCGAGAAGTATGGCGTCCAGCGCCTGGTGAACGTGTCCACCGACAAGGCCGCCGACGCCACGTCGGTGCTGGGCAAGACCAAGCGCCTCGCCGAGGAGCTGACGGCCTTCTACGCCGGCAAGACCGGCCGCAACTGGCTGTCCGTGCGGTTCGGCAACGTGCTCGGCTCGCGCGGCTCGATGCTGCACACCTTCACCCGTCAGATCGAGCAGGGCGGCCCCGTCACGGTCACCCACCCCGAGATCACGCGCTACTTCATGACCATCCCCGAGGCGTGCGAGCTAACCATCCAGGCCGGCGCCATCGGCGAGCCCGCCGACGTCCTGGTCCTGGACATGGGCGAGCCGGTGCGGATCCTGGACGTCGCCAAGGACCTCATCAAGCGCTCCGGCAAGGACGTAAGGATCATCTTCACGGGCCTGCGCCCCAACGAGAAGATGCACGAGGTGCTGTTCAGCGACGACGAGTCCCGCACCCCGACCTCGCACGAGATGATCAGCCGGGTCAGCGTCCCCGCCCTCGACCCGGTGCTCCTGGCGACCGTCGACGGCTCCGACCCCGAGTCGCTGACCAAGCTGACCCACCAGCGCAACGCCGAGGAGGCCGCGCGGCTGGCGGAGGAACTGGCCCACTCCGGCCTCGACGGAATCAACCTGGAACGTCCCGAGTCCTGACATGCGCATCCTCTACATCGACCACTACGCCGGATCCCCGACCCTGGGGATGGAGTACCGCTGCCACGCGATGGCGACGCAGTGGGCCAGGCTGGGCGCTGAGACCGTCCTGCTGGCGGGCACCTACAGCCACCTGCGGAAGAAGAACTTCCCGGACGCCGAACCCCTCAGGCCCATGGAGATCGACGGGGTCGAGTTCCGCTTCATCCGGACCCGCAGCTACGACGGCAACGGCATCGGCCGGGTACTCAGCATGGCGGACTTCGTCGGCCGTGGTTGGCTGGCCGCCAGGCGGATCGCCCGCGAGGTCCGGCCGGACGCCGTCATCGCGTCCTCCACCTATCCCTTCGACACCTACCTGGCGCAGCGGGTCGCCAAGGCGTCGGGGGCGCTGCTGGTCCACGAGATCCACGACCTGTGGCCGCTGACCCCCATCGAGCTCGGCGGCCACTCGCCGAGGCATCCGCTGATGTGGGCGATGGCGCAGGCGGAGAAGTCGGCTTACCGCAACAGCGACGCCATTGTGTCGATCCTGCCGAACGCGGAACCCCACGTGCGCTCTCTCGGGATCATCACCCCGGTGATCCCGGTCCCGAACGGCATCGAGAGCGACGGTCCCCACGAGCCCGCGCCCGAGTCCTTCGCGTCGCAGGTCGCCTCCCTCAAGGAACGCGGACGCTCCGTCATCGGCTACGCGGGCGGCATGACCAACGCCAACGCCATGGACGACTTCGTCGCCGCCATGGCCCTGATCCGCGACGAGCCCATCACGGCGCTGCTCCTCGGCGACGGCATCTACCGCGCCGACCTGGAGCAGCAGGCCAGGGACGCGGGGGCGAACGTGATCTTCGCGGGCTCCGTGCCCAAGTCGCAGGTGCACGAGTCGTTGAAGTTGTGCGACGCCCTCTACATCGGGTCGAAGTCCAGCCCGTTGTACGCCTTCGGGGTCTCGGCCAACAAGATCTTCGACTACATGGCCACCGGGGTCCCGATCGTCAACGCCTTCGCGTCCGAGCACTCACCCATGGTCTACGCGGGCTCCACCATCCGCGCCCGTGGTGAGGACCCCGCCGACATCGCCCGCGCCATCAGGGAGGCCGTCTCCCTGCCCGCGGAGGAGAGGGCCAGGCTGGGGGAGCTGTCCGTGGCCTGGGTGCGTGAACACCACGCGATGCCCGTGCTGGCCAGGCAGTTCCTGGACGTGCTGGGCGGGCGGTTCTGAACCCCGCGATGACGGGCTAGGTCGTCGCTTCACAATGGTAGATTTACGGAGGACCGGGCGTCCGCCGGTCTGGAAAGGCTTCAGTACATGACGCAGGCCGCTGCCATCGGTGTGGTCAATCACGGTGTGGGAAACCTAGGGTCCGTGATGAACATGTTGCGTTACATCAACGCCGTCCCGGTGTTGGTCTCCACCCCCGAGGAGGTGGCGGCTCAGCACCACCTGATCCTTCCCGGGGTCGGCTCCTACGACGCGGGAATCGCCGGTTTGCGGGAATCCGGGATGGCCGACGCGGTCCTGGATCACGCGGCCGCCGGAAAACCCCTCCTGGGAATCTGCCTCGGGATGCAGATGCTGCTGGAGGGCAGTTCCGAGGGCGAACTCCCCGGCTTGGGTCTGATACCAGGGCATTGCGAGGCGTTCGCGGATCACGTGACCAACCGGCGCATCCCGCACATGGGTTGGAGGGATGTCCATTCCGTCGAGAACGGCGGTTTCGCCCTTCCCGATCCAGGACGCTTCTACTTCGCCCACTCCTACTTCGCGCCCTTGGACGAAGGCGGGATCACCTGGGCCCGCGCGACCTACGGGGTGGGCTTCAGCGCGGTCGTGGGCCGGGACTCCGTGGTGGGCATGCAGTTCCACCCCGAGAAGTCCCACCGTTTCGGCATGGCGGTGCTGACTGAATTCGCAGGATGGCGAGCATGAGAGCACGAGTGATAGCCACGATGCAGCTGCTGGACGGCTTCGTCGTGAAGACCCGGGGATACGGGAAGACGACCTACATCGGCGATCCGATCAACACGGTCAAGATCTTCAACGACAAGGGCATCGACGAGTTGGTGGTCGTCGACATCTCCGCCCGGCGTGGAAAACCGGTGGTGACTCCCGCCCAGATCGAGGACATCGCCACCGAGGCCTTCATGCCCCTCGCCTACGGCGGCGGCATCAAGACCTACTCCCAGGTGCGCGACATCCTCTCCGCGGGGGTCGAGAAGGTCATCTTCGGTTCCGGTCTGCTCGACGCGCAGGACACCGTGGCGACGGCCGCACAGAACTACGGCAGGCAGGCCGTGGTCGGTGCCATCGACGTCGGTGTCGACGACCAGCAGCGGTTCCGTCCCTTCCCGGGCGGCGGGGGACGGCCCCTCGACCTCGAACCCGCCGAATGGGCCCGGCAGGCCTGTGAACTGGGGGCGGGCGAGCTGATCGTCACGGACATGACCCGCGAAGGTGAGATGGGCGGCTACAACCTTGACTTGGTGCGCTGCGTCGCGGACGCGGTGCCGGTTCCGGTGATCGCGCACGGCGGGGCCGGCAGGGTCGAGCACTTCGCCGCTGCCCTGGAGGCGGGGGCCGCCGCCGTTGCTGCCGGGTCGATGTTCACCTTCTACGGCCCGCACCGGGCGGTTCTGATCACCTATCCGACGGAGCAGGAGCTGGATGCCGTCCTGCCGCAGATCAACGACTGACAGGAGCTGAGGATGACCGTTCTGGAGTGCAGCCACTGCATCATGCGCAGCGTCGACGACCCGGCCCTGGAGTTGGTCGACGGGGTCTGCAACCACTGTCGCCGCTACGAGGAGCTGCTTCCCAGCAGGGTCTTCACGGGAGCCGACGGCGAGGCGAAACTGTCCGCCATCGTCAAGGAGATCAAGGAGGCCGGCGCGAAGAAGCGCTACGACTGCCTGATCGGCCTGTCCGGCGGCGTCGATTCCACGTCGGTTGCGGTCAAGGTCAAGGAGCTGGGGCTGCGACCCCTCGCGTTCCACGTTGACAACGGCTGGAACACGGAACTGGCCGTCAGCAACGTCGAGAAGACGGTCAAGGCCCTTGACCTCGACCTGGTGACCGAGGTTCTTGACCTGCGCCAGTTCTACGACCTCCAGCGCGCCTTCCTGCTGGCCTCCACCCCCGACGCGGACGTGCCCGCCGACCACGCCATCCAGGCGTGCATGTGGAAGTTCGCGCGCAAGTACGGCGTCAAATACATCATCTCCGGCATGAACTTCCGCACCGAGGCGATCAGCGTCCCGTCGTGGTCCTACGGGCACTCCGACTGGCGCTACATCAAGGCCGTCCACGACAAGTTCGGGCGCGAGAAACTCACCACCTACCCGCATTTCGGGTTCACGGAGCTGGGCTACACCAACACGGTGGCGCGCGTGCGGATCGTCAGCATCCTCAACTACTTCGAGTACAACAAGGCCGCCGCGGTCAAACAGATGCAGGAGCAGCTGGACTGGCGTCCCTACCCGGGCAAGCACTTCGAGTCGATCTTCACCCGCTTCTTCCAAGGCTACATACTCCCCGTGAAGTTCAACATCGACAAGCGTCGCGGGCACCTGTCGGACCTGATCAACTCCGGCCAGCTCACCCGCGAACAGGCTCTCGAGGAGATCGAGCACAACGACTACACCGAGGACCTGATCCGCCGCGACCGGGAGTTCTTCTGCAAGAAGCTGAACTTCACGGATCGCGAGTTCGACGACTTGATGGCCGCGCCCGTGAAGTCGTTCCGCGACTACAAGAATTCCTATGGTTTCGTGCAATTCCTGCGAAACGGCGTCAACGTGCTCCGCAAGAGAGGTTGGTATCCGAAGTGAGTCTCGCCCTGCATCTCTACCAGTCGCCCATGGACAACGAGTCCAGGCTGATGCGGATGGCACGCAGCCTGGTGGCAGCGGACCTCGGCGTTCAGGTCCGGCTGGTGGGCTTGCAGGTGGATGAACGTTCTGGTCTGCAACCGGTAGAACCCGGCATCGTGATCGACCGGGTCGGAAGCCCCACCCCGAAACACGACACCCTCGTGAGCCGGTTCCAGAAGGTCGGGGGCTGGTTCCAGGAGGTTTACCGGGGCTACCGCGACGCCGACATCGCCGTCGTCAGTGCGCACGCCGTCTGGGCGCTGCCCCTGGCGTGGGCGCTCGCAAAACGTGCGAAGGCCCCGCTGGTCTACAACCCCCACGAACTCGAGACCCGCACCCCCACCATGACCGGGGTGAAGAAGACCCTCGCCGAACAGGTGGAGGCCCGTTTCATCCGTCGCTGCCAGGTGGTGACCGCCGTCAACGACGAGATCGCCGACTGGTACGCCGGCCACTACCGGATCGCGCGGCCGCTGGTGGTGGTCAACTATCCGGCAAAGGTGACTCGTGGGCGCCCCGCCCGTGACCTGCGGGGCGAACTGGGGTTGCGTGACGACGAGGTGTTGTTCGTGCACACCGGTCACCTGACCGAGGGACGGAACATTCCGCTCATTCTTGAGGAGTTCGCGGCAGGGGCCAGGCATCACGTCCTGTTCGTGGGGGCGGGGGACATGCAGTCCCTGGTCGAGGAAGCGGCGGCGCGGTCGCCGTTCATTCACCGCATGGATCCGGTGCCACCCGATGAGGTGGTTTCGGTGGTGGCGGGCGCTGACATGTCGCTCGCGTTGATCGAGACTCTGTCACAGTCCTATGCATGGGGTTCGCCCAACAAGCTGTTCGAGGCTCTCGCTGCGGGAGTTCCGGTCCTGGCCTCCGACGTTCCCGAGGTGCGCCGCCGCCTGGGGCCTCTCGCCGGGGACCTGGTGCTCACCTCGCCCAAAGACCAGCTGGGAGCCTTCCTGGCGCGGCTGGACCGTCCGGCGGCACTGTCCTACCGGAAGCAACTCGCCCCGCTGCCCACCTGGGAGGAGGGTATCGGCCCCATGGTTGAGGCCTACCAGCGCCTCCTCGCTTGATGGCTACCTGCTCTGTGCGTCTGGGATGTGCATGGGGTCGGCCTCGTAGAGAGGTCGGTTGCGGAAGCTCGGTTGATTTTTTGTGCGATTCCAGCAGATAGAATCGCCGCATGGGCGAGACCGACCGGGAGTGCCGCAAGGCCTTCTACCGGGCCTTGAACCTACATCAGGGGGCGCAAAAGCTAACTGAGCAGGAGGAGTACGACCGGTACTATGTGCCGATCTACGACCAGCCCGACGGGCCAGCGGGTCCGGATCTGGTCCGCGAGATGGCCACGGCGATTGACTTCACCACCGGCGGCTCGGTCCAGCTGCTCTCGGGATACCGGGGGGCGGGCAAGACCACTGAGCTCCTGAGGTTGGAACGCGAACTGGATCGTAATCTCTATGTGCCCGTCTATTGTGATGTTGAAGACTATTTCAATACGGAGCTGCCTCTTGAGGCTGGGGCATTCTTCATAGGATTGGCCGCTGGTTTTGTGGACAATTGTGAAGCCGCAGAGGTGCCTAGAGAAAGCCTGCGCGAGCGGATGCGGGATCTGCTTTCGCGCCTTGACCTCAGCGTGGAACCCAACATCTCTACCGAGGCAGGCCCCGTGAGCCTGAAGGTCAAGATGGCCTTGCGCGATGACGAATCATTCCAGTCCAGTGTCGCACATGCGTTGAAGTCGAATCGCCTGACTTTCCGGCGGGAGATGCACAGTTTCTTTGAGGCCATGGTGAAGGATATGCCCGAGGGGCGAATCCCGGTCTTCATCGTTGACTCTATTGACCATTTCAGAGGAAGAACCGCGAATTTTACTAGGGTCCAGGAATCGGTGGAGGCGCTGTTCTCGGAATATGCCTCGGAGCTGGCGCTGCCACGAATGCACGTAATCTACACGGTTCCCATCTATGTCAAGCCCATCGGCTGGGATAGCCAGATCTGGCCGGTGCTCAATGTGAAGGTGCGTGAGCGAGACGGCAGCGACTGTCGGCAGGGCATCGACCTACTGCGCGATGTACTTGCCAAGCGTGCTCCGGGAGGCGATCTCGAACGGCTCCTGGGTGGGGAAACTGACCGGATCATCCGCTCCTCCGGAGGTCTGTTCCGCGAGCTCTTCCGCCTGGTCTCCTCCCTATTGCTCAAAGAGGGCCCACTTCCCGTCCGTCCTGAGGAGATCGATGAGGTAGAGCGGCGATTGCGTTCCCAGCTCGCTGTTGCGTTGGCGCAAGAGCAATGGGAGATCCTGCGCAACGTCAAAAGGACTCAGCAACTGGATTACTCGCATGCTCAGGCATCTGATGCCTGGCTGCTTCAAGCCTTGGGACATGTGCTGTGCTACCGCAATGGGAACGTGGACTGGTATGGGGTCCACCCACTCCTGGACAGGCTCCTGGATGAGCCGGACTGAGCGAGGCACCTCACCGCCGCTGCCTGCTGTCGGCGCGGATCAGGTCTGGGCCGACCTGAGGCGTCACCTCGACTGGATTCGTGGCGTCGGCTCCGTGGTGTTCCTGGCCGCGCAGTCCCGGTTGCAACTGGACGACCTCCGGTCGAGGGCTGAGCTCTGGTGCCGCAGAGCCGGGCAGGCCTGGGCTGTACCGGATGCTGGGGACGTGGATCGCTGGTTGCGCCGCTCCCTGCCCTTGCCGGGCGTGGTGTGGCTGGACCTGTGGGATCCGCGGGGCCGGATCGAGGTGCTGCACGCTCTCAACGAGCTGCGTATTCGTGTGGCCCAGCCCGGGGCGGGCTGTCTGGTGCTCGCTGGTCCGCCGTCGATGCTGAGCGACGCCGCCCGGGAGGCCGCAGACCTGTGGTCGGTTCGTTCTTTCGTCCACCTGGTAGGCATCCCATCCGCTCCAGAGCCAGGTAGCCACCTCGTCGAGGAGCTGGGCGAAGGTTCTCTACTCAACGCACAGGAGGGGTACCGGTCCACTTGGCGGCTGACCGTCCCAGCGGAGCTGCGCAGTCCGGAGGTGGCTGGGCTGGTCAAAGATGTCGAACGCGCCCGACGCATCCTGATGCACGATCCCTTGGCTGCCCGCAGGATCCTGGATTCCATAGACCACCAGACCCCGCTGGGAAAGGTGCTCATCGGCATGACCAGGGCCGAGGTCGCCGGGCTCCTCGACGATGTCATCGGGGTGGAGGCAAACCTGAGATCCGCGCTGTCTGCGTTGAAGGATCTCCCCGAATCTTTCCGAATACAGGGCGCTGATGAAATTCGCGATATTGCAGAGTTCTTTGGAGCATTTGATTCAGCGGAGGCGGCAGCACAGGAATCTCTCGATATGCGTCGTGAGTTGGTTGAGGTTTTGCATACGTCGGAGAGTAAACGAGATCTTGCCGTTTCTTTGAGTCACATGGGGCGCATTAAAGCGGAGCGTGGGGAGCTTGATGTTGCTGAGAAAGCCTATAATGAATCGCTTGTTATATGCCGTGAGTTGGCTGAGGTATTGGGTACGCTGGAGGCTAAGCGAGATCTTGCCGCGTCTCTCAATAACGTAGGAGGTATTGCCTGGAAAATTGGGGATCTTGATGTTGCTGAGGAGGCTAATGTTGAATCGTTTGCTATTCGGCGTGAGTTGGTTGAGGTTTTGCATACGCCGGAGAGTAAACGAGATCTTGCCGTTTCTTTGAGTCACATGGGGCGCATTAAAGCGGAGCGTGGGGAGCTTGATGTTGCTGAGAAATTGTGCATTGATGCGTTACATATACGGTTTGAATTGTTCGAGATATTGGGCACGCCGGAGGCTAAACGCAACGTTGCTTTATCTCTTGATAGTGTGGGAGGTATTGCCGGGATGCGTGGGGCTCTTGATGCGGCTGAAAAAGCTTACAGCGGATCGCTGCAGCTGGTACGGGAACTGCTGGAGGCTCTCGGAACACCGCAAGCTTACCTTGATCTGATCCAGGCCTTGGGATGCCTAGCTGAAGTGGCTGAAGCTCGGGGTGAGATGGAGCGGGCCCAGAAGCTGTTGGCGGAGCAGGCAGTAATCACCGAGATGCTGGATGATCAGGATCCAGACCCCAGCGGGACGGCTCAGCGGACTGGGGGAATCTCAGAATTGTTCGTAGATGAAGCCGCCGCTGACGGGGGGACCGAACAGGACCACCCAGAGGATCGCCGCGAGGAAGCCCGCAGATAGCAGGGCCCACAGCCAGGCGCCTGCCTTCGTCTCGGGTAGCTCGAAAGCCGGTAGTTCCCCGTTCTTGACCCGGGCCGGGTTCACGGCCGGCTGCTCACCGAGGCCCTGGAGGTAGTCAAGAAGTCGCGAAATCGACACAGGCCTGGTTGACATACAGCCACCCCTTCCATCCCAGATGCATCACGTCGTACAGGAAATACGGGTCGTATTCGTGCGAGGAGAAGTCCGCCAGGCGGGCGCCGTGCTGGGCGGCCAGCTGCCGGATCTTCTCGTAGTACTGGGCCCGCCGCTCGGCCGGGTAGCCGGTGTAGTCGTACCACTTGCCGTGCACCGGGACGCTGATCAGCATCACCTCGATGCCGTGAGCCTTCGCGACCTCCAGGAACAGGTTCAGGTCGCCGTACTCCGGGGAGTCGGCCGAGTAGTCCAGAGTGGACATCGACCCCTTCGACTTCTCCAGCGCCGGTTCGACGTAGGTCTTGTAGTAGTTGTCCTCGATGTTGAGGTCGTTGCTGGAGGCCGCGGCACCCTCCTGCGTGGCCTGCGCCAGATGAGCGTCCCAGTCGACCTGCGACGCTGGCACCGACCCCTCCGCGACCGAGTATGGCGCGGTGTAGCCAGCCCCCTCGATGGCCGACTTGGCCAGTCCCACCCGGCCGCCGACGGCCAGCTCCACCCGGTCCAGCCGCGCCACCGGCTGCGACGAGACCTGCCGCAGGGCATCGGCTCGCGCGACGATCCGCTGCCGCAGTTCGTCGCTCAGGCGGGAATCACCCAGCATCCGGTTGTAGTCCTCGGCGGAGAACACGTCCTGGAAAGCCTCCGGCAGCTCTCCGTCGCGGGTGAACCACTGGGGAGAGACGATCAGCGCCACCTTCTTCATCGGCGTCTGCGAGGCGGTCGCGGACAGCGAGATCGCCTGGTACAGCGACTGCGTGTAGCCGCGCCCCGAGATGAACAGGTCGAAGTCGCTGACGTGCTGCGGGAAGAACCGGGCCGGGTTCTGCGGAGCCGGTGAGCTCAGTTCCGACGAGCCGAGCAGCAGCAGGTTCCGGTTGGATTCCGGTGCGGCTGCCACCGCCTGCGAATAGGCCGTGGGGTCGCGCAGCCGTTCCATGGTGGTGGCGTAGAACAGCTCCCGCTTCGACATCCCCGTCGGACCCTGCGCGAACACCTCGGCGCTGAAGAACGCCGGCAGCGCCGGGGTGAAGAAGAAGCCCGCGAACAGAGCCGACCCGACGAGGACGCCGACGACCTGGCTTGCCCTGCGACGCCTCACAGCTTCTCGTTGACGAAGGCGAGGATCTTATTGACCGTCGAGACGTCGTCGCGTTCGATCTCGGTGGGTGGCACCTGGATGCCGAATTCCTGCTCCAGGCCGAACAGCAGTTCGACGAAGCCCATGGAATCGACCAGGCCGGCCTCGAACAGGTCGAGATCCGGGTCCGACAGCACCTCATCGGTGTCGCAGACCTGGACGATCAGGGCGGAGACCTTCTCTTCAACTTCCGTCATGCTCATGCCTTTCATTGTCGTCGTGGTCGCTCAGTGGGCGAAATGCCCCGAGAACAGCAGGAAACCGAACATCGCCAGGTGGAACGTGGCCACTATCCCCAGCAGCCGGTACCAGAGCTTCTTGTGATGTTTCTTGTAGAACCCGGATTTGCGTTCGTAGATGTCGTTCAACACCAGCAGCACGCCGTGATAGACGCCGTAGACGATGTAGTACCACTCGCTGCCGTGCCAGATCCCCATCAGGGTCATGTTCACCAGCAGCGCCACGTGCGAGGCCCGCACCTTGTCCTTGAACACCTTACGGCGCATGAACGCCATCAGCAGTCGCGTGTAGACGTAGTCGCGCAGCCAGAAGGACAGTGTGATGTGCCAGCGGTTCCAGAAATCTTTGATCGACTCCGACAGGAACGGCAGCCTGAAGTTCTGCGGGGTCCGGATGCCGAACAGATACGACGCCCCGACCGCCATCAGCGAATACCCCGCGAAGTCGAAGAACAGGTTGAAGCCGTAGTAGTACATGTAGCGGACGGTGCCCCAGCGCGAATCCGGCAGGTCACGCATCCAGCCCGCGATCAGCGTCGCCAGGGCGAACTTGTAGAAGGCCCCGAGCACCATCAGCCACAGTCCCCGGCCGAGGATCGCCAGGTACTCCCCGGGCGTGAAACGCCGCTGTGCATCCTGCAGGAACCGGCGCGACCGGTCGATCGGGCCGGACGAGACCGTCGGGAAGAAGGCGACGAAGTACAGGTAGTCGAGCACCGACTGGGTCTTGACCAGCTTGTCGGAGATCTCGACGATCACCTGGACCGCGCGGAAGGTCAGGTAAGAGGCGCCAAGGAAACCCAGGCTCGGGAAATGGAACAGCCCCGCGACCTTCACCAGCACCAGCGGCAGCAGGGCCAGCAGCACGGCGGCGCGCCGCTCCCAAACGTTGGTGTTGCCGTATCTCGTGATGAACCACAGGTGCAGCTTCATCAGGACGGTCTCGCCCACCAGGAACGCCCCGAACAGGACCAGCTGCTTCAAGCTGCCCGCCAGGGTCAGGCCCAGCACCGCGATGGTCGCGAACAGCCCGTAATACTTCAGGTTGCGTCCCGTCAGGCCGAGGACGACGGCTGGCAGCGCCAGCGCCGCCAGCACCACGAAGAAGGTGAGCTCCCCGAAGCTGGCGATCACAGGGCGGCCTTCAGCGCCGCGCGGTCGGCCTTGCCGTTGGTGGTCAGCGGGATCGCCTCAACGTAGCTGAAAGACTTGGGGATCATGTAGTCCGGCAGCAGCTCCTTCAGCTGCTTGCGCAGCGCGACGGTCTTGCGCAGCGGGCTCTCCGGGACTTCCAGCAGCTGCACGAAGGCGTGCAGATGGGTGATCGGGCCGCCCTCCTTGCTGACCGGCAGCACCACCGCGTGCTGCACCTCGGGCAGCGTCCGCAGGTTCGTCTCGATGTCCTCGATCTCGATGCGGTAGCCGTGCAGCTTCACCTGGAAGTCGATCCGGCCCGCGAAGTGCAGCATCCCCTCACGCAGGAAACCGGCGTCGCCGGTGCGGTAGGCGCGCTGGCCGTCCACCGTCGTGAAGCGTTCGGCGGTCAGCTCAGGCTGGCCGAAGTAGCCGAGGCTGACGGTGTCGCCCGCGATCACGATCTCCCCGGCCTCACCCTCGTCGGCCAGGGTGCCGTCGGGACGCCAGATCTGGATCGTGGTGCCAGGCTTCACGCTGCCGACCGGCAGCACCGGGAAGGCGTCGAGCAGCTCCTCGTCGCACACCACCGACGTCACCGCCACCGTCGACTCTGTCGGTCCGTAGGTGTTGACCACCTGGGCCTGCGGGAACCGTCGCCGCAGCTCGCGGGCCGTCTCGTTGCTCAGCGCCTCGCCGCAGAACAGGAAGGTGCGCAGCTGCGGGAGCAGGTCGGCGGTGAAGGTCTCGGATGCCAGGCACAGATCCGCGAACGACGGGGTGGAGACCCACACGGTGGCGCCGGAGTGGCTGATCTCCTCGTACAGGTCGCGGAACCGGGCGATGTGGTCGCGGTCGATGCTGAACATCGTCGCCCCCGCCGCCTGCGACATCATTAGCTCGTAGACGGACAGGTCGAAGGAGAAGGGCGCCTGGTTCAGCAGCACATGCCCCCCGGCGGGAGCGGGGCCGATCAGGGTCAGCGCCCAGTCGACGAAGGCCGACACGGAGGCCCGGCTGATCTGGACGCCCTTCGGCTGCCCGGTGCTGCCGGAGGTGTAGATGATGTAGTAGGGGTCGTCGTCCCCGACCGGCTGGAGCTGGACGTCGCCGCCTGCCGCCGGGGAGGCGAGCTGCTCGCGGTCCCACACCTCGATGCCCGGCAGGTCGACCGGGTCGACGGCCAGCAGCAGCCCGGCACCCGAGCTCTCCACTATCGCAGCCAGCCGGGAGGCGGGCGTGGAGCTGTCGACGGGGACATAGGGATGCCCGGACTTCACGCACGCCAGGAAGGCCACCAGCATGAGGGGATGCTTGTGACCGTGCACGACGACAGGGGAGCCGCCTGGGAAGGCCACCGTGATTGTCTTGGCCAGCTCGGTGGAGCGGGACTCCAGCTCGGCGAAGGTGAGTTCTTCATCACGCCAGCGGTGGACGACGGTACCACCCGTCGTCGCCGCATGAGCGGACACAGCTGCGAGGATATCCAAGATGACTCCTGGGTAGGGAAGCGGCTCCGGTAAACCACCGGCAATTGTAGGAGGTGCGCTCAACGCTGGTCGAATGCCCTTGACGATATCTGTCAGCGGCTCTCTGGGCAGTCTCAGCTGCGGAAGACGGCGGCGAGGGTGCCCAAGATCACTTTGATGTCGCCGGTGAAGCTGCGATTCCGGACGTAGTCGCGGTACATGGCGACCTTCCGCGGCAGGATCACCTGCGTGTAGTGGGCCTCGGGGTCCTCGGCGGCCGCCAGCTCGTCCTGCTCGTTCCGGTAGGCGATGGCCGCCGGGTCCGTGATCCCAGGCCGCACGCTGAGGATCTCCGCGCGGGCCTCATCCCCCCACATCGCGACATACCGCGGCACCTCGGGGCGTGGCCCGACCAGGGACATGTCGCCCAGGGCCACGTCAATGAGCTGCGGCAGCTCGTCGAGCTTCGTTTTGCGCAGCACCTTCCCGAGGGGGGTGATGCGGTCGTCGTCGGCGCTGGTCACCTGGGAGCCGGTGTTCGCCACCCGCATGGTCCGGAACTTGTGGATCCGGAAGATCCGCCCTCCGCGGCTCACGCGCTCCTGGCGGAAGAAGACGGGGCCGCGGTCGCCCAGCCACACGAGCAGGCTCACCACCACCAGCACCGGCGACAGCACCACGAGGCCGATGACGGAACTGACCAGGTCGAACAAGCGTTTCGCGACCATGGTCAGGCCAGGATCGAGCGGACCGCCGAGGTCACCTGCGCGACGTCATCGTCCGTCATGGCGGAGAAGGCCGGCAGGCTGACGGCCTTGGCGAACTCGGCGGTGGCGACGGGGAAGTCCTCGGGCCAGTGCTGGTAGCTGTCGCGCCAGTAGGGCTGCAGGTGCAACGGGATGAAGTGCACCGACGTGCCGACCTCACGTTCGGCCATCAGCTCGATGAACCGGTCACGGGCGACGGGGGCGCCGGGGTCCAGGCGCAGCACGTAGAGGTGCCAGGCGTGACTGGAGCCCTCAGGTGCGTGGGCCGGGAGCGTGACTGGGAGGTCCGCGAAGGCGCGGTCGAACTCGGCGGCGATCGCGGCGCGGCGGTCCGCCATCTCGCGGGCGCGCTGCAACTGGACGCGTCCCATCGCGGCGGCGGTGTCGGTCAGGTTGTACTTGTAGCCCGGGGCGACGACGTCGTAGTGCCAGCCCGGCTTCGTGGACGAGTACCGGTCGAAGACGTCGCGGTTGATGCCGTGGAGGCGCATGGTGCGCATCCGGGACGCCAGGTCGGCGTCGGGGGTGACGACCATGCCGCCCTCGCCGGTGGTCATGGTCTTGGTGGCGTAGAAGCTGTAAACCGTCGCGGCGTGGCCGTGGGTGCCGACCAGCCGGCCCTCGTTCAGAGTCGGGAACGAGTGGGCGGCGTCTTCGACCACCTGCAGGCCGTGCCGCTGCGCGAACCCGGTCAGCGCGCCGTCCGGCACCGCGAGCCCGGAGAAGTGCACCGGTGCGATGGCGATGGTGCGGTCGGTGACCTTGCGCTCGGCGTCCTCCAGGTCGATGCACAGGGTCGCGGGATCGACGTCGACCAGGACCGGGTCGCCGCCGAGGTAGCGCACCGCCTCGGCGGTGGCGGTGAACGTCCAGGTCGGGACGAGCACCTCGGTGCCGGGCCGCACCCCGATGGCCTCGAAGGCCAGGTGCAGGCCCGCGGTCGCGGAGTTGATCGCGACGGCGTGCGCGTCGGCGCCCAGGAACTCGACGAACTCCTTCTCAAAAGCGGCGGCGTTCGGGCCGGTCGTCAGCCAGCCGGAACGCATCGCGCCGACGACGGCCTCGATCTCGGCCTCGGTGATGTCTGGGCGCGCGAACGGGAGGAAAGCCATGGACGGGAGCCTACACGCGCGCGCCCCGGTCACGCCTGCCCGTGCTCGTCGACGACGGCACGGGGTAGCCTGAACCGGTGATTTCCGACAGTCGAGGGGACAGGGCATGACGTTCACCCCGGTGCAGCTCAACTCCCCGGCGAAAACATCGAGTGCCCGCAAGGGCATCTTCTCCATCATCACGGTCGGTCTGCAGGGCGGAACCCGCACGATCTCCAACTGGTTGATCGCCCGGGTTGCGGGGCCGGCCATCTACGGGGCGGTCGCCAACGCCTTCTCCCTGGCCTCACTGCTCCACACGTCCTGGCCGTCCAGTGCCCAGCAGGCCGCGTCGAAGTTCATCGCCCGGGCCCGCGGCAAACAGGACGACGCGGAGGTCCACGCGGTCGCGAACCACATCTCGATCCGGGTGCTGCAGGTCACATGCCCGTTGGCCGTGGTCGCCCCGGTGCTGTGGATGACCCTCTACGGCGGCACCTGGTGGGAGGGGCTGTGCGTCAGTGCGATGCTGATCACGCTGTGCACGTCCACCTACGCCCGCGGGGTGCATTTCGGGGCCGGGCAGGTGGCGCGCGGCACCAGGGTGGACATCGTCTCCAGCGTCATCGGGATTGCGGGGACGGGTCTTCTGCTGGCGCTCGGGGTGCACAACCTCCTGCTGACCGTGCCGCTCAGCCTCGCGCTGGGGGCCTACTCGTTGCTGTGCTGGCCATGGACCGCTCACGGACGTCCCGGGCGGGGGCTGCGCAGCGAGATCGACAAGTTCGTGACCTTCTCCGCCATCGGCTCCATCGCCAGCTCGGGCATGCTGTACCTGTCCCAGATGATCACCGGGTGGTTCGGGGACGCCGCCTCGGGCGTTTACGCCGCCGCGGCCCAGCTCGTCACCCCGATGGCCATGATCACCGGCGCCCTCACCGCGGTGCTCTACCCGGCTCTCGCCGCGGCGCACGGCGCGGGGGACAGCGAGAAACTGCGTTCCCACACCGACCTGACCACCCGCGGTTTCGTGGCGTTGCTCGTCCCGGTCTTCGGGGCCCTGGCCATCGCTTCCCGGCCCCTGATCCACCTGATCTACGAGCTGGGGCGTGGGAAGGAGGGCTACATGGAGGCCGCCGTCCTGATGCCGGTGTTCTGCGTCGCCCTGCTGCTGAACAACGTTGCCACCCCGTCGGTCAGCGCGGTCACCAGCGGCGCGCACAGGAACGTGCGCTACTCAATGCTGCTGTCCCAGGCCGGGTTGCTGACCGCGATCGTCGTGTGGGTGACGACGGTGCCTTTCCTCGGGCTCTTCGGGATCGCTCTGGGCTACGGCGCGGGCGCCACCCTGACCGCCCTGTCCCTGATGGGGGTCGCGTGGCGGCAGACCGGTCAGCGCTGGAGCCGCCTGGCGGTTTTCCTGCTGGGCAGCGCTGCGTTCATCGGGGTGGCGTCGTGGCTCACCCAGACGCTGTCGCCCTCCTACTGGCTCGACGTCGTGGTGGCGGCGGTCTTCGCGGGCGTCTGGCTGGCGCTGGCGATCCGTCCGATGCGACGCATCATCGCCGCCACCAGGTCCTGAACTCAGGTGGCGGCTCAGCCGCGACTGTCGCGGGTCAGGCGAGGACCAGGCCCGCGACCTTCACGCCGGTGGCCTCGACGAGGTTGAGGGCCTGTGTCACGTTCCGGCGGGAGCTGGTGCCCTGCTGCACGACCACCAGGGCGGTGTCGGCCAGCTTCGCGCCCAGGACGCCGGCGCTGGAGGCCGTCAGGGCGCCAGTGTTGACCAGCACCCAGTCGTGGCCGGAACCGAGTTCCCGCAGCGCCTCGGCGAAGCCGGTGCGGGTCAGGAACTCGCTGGCGTTGGGCACCGGGCCGCCCGCGGTGATGACATCGACCCCGTCGGCGCTGGTGACGACGTCCGCCAGGG
>ERZ773076.300-NODE-300-length-26833-cov-10.426694_pt1 | contig 26833 bp, 27 predicted proteins | sample MGYA00580613_ERZ773076 | MGnify/ENA primary metagenome ERZ773076 (study PRJEB29015, sample SAMEA2738005) | human oral metagenome | biome: human oral; feature: human-associated habitat; material: dental | place: China | collected 2057 ...
TACAGAACTAAATCCTTTGGATAAATTAAATGTCTAACTTTTGGGGGTCAGTACATAATTTGTGAGTTTTTGTATTTATATTTTACCAGAGTCCTAATATTTTTTGTATGAGCAGGGATGCAAGACTAATCAATATCCAACAGAGCCCCCCAACTAGTAGTGCGGATCCGCCTTTGGTAATGAGTTTCTTCAGATTTGTTTGGTAACCGATAGCTGTCATTGCCATGATAATCATAAACTTTGAAAGGTTCTTTAGAGGAGCAAAAACAGTAGCAGATGCGCCAAGAGACGTTGTAACAGTTGTAATGAGAGAAGCCACTAGGAACCAGAGAATAAAATTAGGAACAGCTTTGATTATAGAAAATGACTCATTTCTATCTTCCTTTTTTGATTGCCAAATAGATAGGCCAAGTGTAATAGGAATGATTGCAAGAGTACGAGTTAACTTAACAATTGTTGCTTGCTCTAAAATAGATGTTCCGTGCAAGCTATCCCAAGAACTGGCGGTGGCAGTTACAGACGAAGTATCATTAACGGCTGTTCCAGCAAATATGGCGAATCCTTCATTACTGAGGCCTAGCCAAGATCCCAAGTGAGGGAAGAACAGAGCTGCTAAGATATTAAAAAAGAATATTACCGAGATTGCTGTGGCTATAGATTCATCTTTTGCTTTGATGACAGGTGCTGTTGCAGCAATAGCAGAACCTCCACAGATTGAAGAACCAACTCCTACTAAAGTAGTAATTTCGCTATCTAACTTAAATAACCGGTGAATGATATAAGCCGTACTGAGTGCCGTAGCAATAGTGACTAAAATGATAGGAAGTGAGGTTAAGCCAACTTGGAAAACTTGAGAAAGGTTTAGCCCAAACCCTAGAAGAATAACAGCGTATTGTAATACTTTTTTGGATGTGAACTGTATCCCAGTTTTGAGTTTTTCAGAGTCTGTAATTAAACTGCCAAACAAGAGGCCAATGAAAAGGCCAATGACAGGCCCTCCGATAATAGGAAATAATATTCCAAGATACCAGGCTACAAGCGAAATAAGTATTGCAATACTTATACCGGGTAAGAATTCTTTTATTTTCATTAAGTTATCTCCTTAAAAGTTGACTATTTGACTATATTATAGCTTATTATAAATATAATGTAAAGGTGATTTCTGCCTAGTTTCTCAGCAAAAACTAGGTGAGAAGGTTGCTTGGTATCAGTTTTTTTGATAGAATAGTATTAGAATATTATAATTGATTTTTTTATGAAGGAAGGGTTGTATGTATCGTCATTTAAAGAAGTATTTTGTTTTTATCGTGGGGGCTTTTATTTGTTCATTATTTTTAGTCTTAGCTTTTACAACCGATAGAAAAAATGATAACAGTGTCAACGCTAAAGCTGAAGCTGCTTATAACCAAACGACTACTGCTTTTATTGGTAGTATCGGTGAAACTGCGAGACAAATTGGTCAAGACTATAATATCTATGCTTCTGTTTTAATTGCTCAAGCTATTCTTGAATCGAATTCTGGACAGTCAGGTCTTAGTCAAGAACCTTATTTCAACTTTTTTGGGATTAAAGGAACTTACAATGGAAACTCGGTAACAAAGCGTACTTGGGAAGATGATGGTACAGGGAAGACTTATGAGATTGATCAGCCGTTCCGTTCTTATGGTAGCTTGAGCGACTCTTTGGCAGATTACGCAGCTTTGATGACATCATCAACATATGCTGGAACTTGGAAATCTAATACAAGCAGTTATGCAGATGCTACTCAAGCACTTACAGGAACATATGCTACAGATAGTCTTTATGCTTCTAAGTTGAACAGTATTATTGCATACTACGGTCTTACTGCCTATGACCAAGCTCCAGTTACCCAAACAACAGGTTCAACTGGTAGTCTTGTTTGGAATCGCTATAGAGGGTCTTACACGGACGCTGAAACTTTATCTATAGACGAGGTTTGGGCAAGCTATAAAAATTTTTAAATAATAGTAAGAGTCGAAAGGCTCTTTTTTGCGCAAAAATCCCCAGCAACATATGTGGGATTAAGATGAGAAGTCGTTAGCTTAGTTGTCAAAAGTGACTTCTTTAACAAGGTTTTCTAGAAATTGTTCTCCCATTTTAGAAAGTGTTGCCTTTTCATGCTTCAGGTAAACAATATCAATTTCATCATCAATATCAAGTGGAATAGAGATAATGTTGTCACCATTTAGGTTACTATTTAAGATACCAGTGGCAATTGTGTAACCATCCAAACCAATTAATAGATTGAAGAGGGTCGCACGGTCTGAAACCACTATAGACTTCTTGTGGGGGATTTGTGAGAGAATTTCTTCGGAATAATAGAAGGAATTATGAATCCCTTGATCGTAGCTAAGGTATGGGAAGTCTTCTAAATCTTCTAAAGAGACAATTTCATGCTTGGCCAATGGATTTGATTTGCTGACAAAGATATGGGGTCTAGCTTTAAAGAGACTGGTATATGTGAGACGGTTGTCATCAAACATCTTAGTCAAGACGTCACGATTATAGCTATTAAGAAAGAGGACGCCGATTTCTGATCGAAAGTTCTTAACGTCTTCAATGATTTCATAAGTGCGAGTTTCACGTAAGAAGAGCTCATAACGTGTCATATCAGCTCTCTTGAGAAGTGAGACGAAGGCATTAACCACAAAGGCATAGTGTTGTGAAGAAACACTGAACAATTCACGTGTTTCGGTATGACTTTTGTAACGTTCTTCCAAAAGGTTAGTTTGTTCCACTACCTGACGGGCATAGGAAAGAAACTCGACTCCATCCTTGGTTAAGGTGATTCCCTTAGGGTTACGGATGAAAATATCAATACCCATTTCTCTTTCCAAATCACGGACAGCATTAGAAAGACTCGGTTGTGTAATGAAAAGTTGTTTTGCGGCCTCATTCATAGAGCCGGTTTCGACGATTTTAATAATATAATGTAACTGTTGAATTCGCATAGCTTTATTATAGCATATTTTAAGGATTATTCCTTAGGATAAAAAGCGTTAAAAGTTCTTTTTAGGACTATACCAATTTTTATACTTGACAATGTTAATTATATGGAATATACTGTCATCGTTAAGCTTTCTCAAGGGCTTATTGACTATACCAATTTAAAATGAAGGAGACATAACCTCCTTAATATGGGGTTATATAAAAAATATGTGTGGAATTGTCGGTGTTGTAGGGAACACAAATGCAACTGATATCTTGATTCAAGGACTTGAAAAGTTAGAATACCGAGGCTATGATTCAGCTGGTATCTTTGTAGCTAGTGATATATCTAGTCAATTAATTAAGGCTGTGGGCCGTATTGCAGAACTTGCTACTAAGACTAAAGGAATAGAGGGAACATCTGGTATTGGACATACTCGTTGGGCGACTCACGGGAAACCAACAGAGGACAATGCTCACCCACACCGCTCAGAAACAGAACGTTTTGTTTTGGTTCATAATGGTGTTATTGAAAACTATCTTGAAATTAAGGAAGAATACCTTTCTGGTCATCATTTCAAAGGTCAAACCGATACTGAAATTGCTGTTCACTTGATTGGTAAATTTGTTGAAGAAGACGGTTTGTCAACTCTTGAAGCTTTTAAGAAGGCTCTGCACATTATCCGTGGATCGTATGCATTTGCCCTCATGGATTCTGAAGATGCCTCAACAATTTATGTGGCAAAAAATAAATCACCACTTTTGATTGGTCTTGGTGATGGCTATAATATGGTCTGCTCAGATGCCATGGCTATGATTCGTGAAACAAATCAATATATGGAAATTCACGATCAAGAGTTGGTTATCGTGAAGGCGGATAGTGTTGAGGTTCAAGACTATGATGGAAATGTCAAAGAACGTGATAGTTATACAGCTGAGCTTGACCTTTCTGATATTGGTAAAGGAACATACCCTTACTACATGCTTAAAGAAATTGATGAGCAGCCAACAGTGATGCGTAAGCTTATCCAAGCCTACACTGATGACGAGGGGCAAGTGACTGTGGATGCTGATATTATTAAGGCTGTTCAAGAAGCTGACCGTATCTATATCCTCGCAGCAGGGACTTCTTATCACGCTGGTTTTGCTTCTAAGAAGATGCTTGAAGAATTGACTGATACGCCAGTAGAGCTTGGCATTTCTTCTGAATGGGGTTATGGTATGACTCTTCTTAGCAAGAAACCACTCTTTGTCTTTATTAGTCAATCAGGTGAAACAGCAGATAGTCGTCAGGTTCTTGTTAAAGCTAACGAGTTGGGAATTCCAAGTTTGACAGTGACAAACGTTCCGGGATCTACTCTTTCTCGTGAAGCTGCCCATACAATGCTTCTTCATGCTGGACCAGAAATTGCTGTCGCTTCAACTAAAGCTTATACTGCTCAAATTGCAACTTTGGCTTTCTTGGCAAAAGCAGTGGGCGAAGTTAATGGTAATGAAAAAGCGAAGGCCTTTAACTTGGTACATGAATTGTCACTTGTAGCACAATCTATCGAATCAACGCTCTCTGAAAAAGAAGTCATTGATGAGAAAGTTGCCGGCCTTCTGGCAGAAACACGTAATGCATTCTACATCGGACGTGGACAAGATTATTATGTGGCTATGGAAGCTAGTCTTAAATTGAAAGAAATCTCATACATCCAATGTGAAGGTTTTGCAGCAGGTGAGTTGAAACATGGTACAATTGCTCTTATCGAAGATGGTACGCCTGTTATCGCTCTCTTGTCTGATCCAGTCCTTGCTAGTCATACTCGTGGTAACATTCAAGAAGTAGCAGCACGTGGTGCTAAAGTCTTGACTATTGCGGAAGAAAATGTCGCTAAAGAAGGTGATGACATCGTTCTTAACAATGTTCATCCATATTTGTCACCAATTTCAATGGTTGTACCAACTCAATTAATTGCTTATTTTGCAACGCTTCATCGTGGACTTGACGTTGATAAACCACGTAACTTGGCTAAGTCAGTTACTGTTGAATAAAAATGCCAACACCTCTTATTTTTCTAGGAGGTGTTGTTTGTTTTTACTCTTGCTTAATTATCCATTCTAAAGTAGAATAATAGATATATCAGAATTTTTAGGAGAGAAATATGTCACTACCAAATTGTACCAAATGTAACTCAGAGTATGTTTATGAAGATGGTATCTTGTTAGTCTGTCCAGAATGTGCCTATGAGTGGGATCCAAACGAGGTTGTAGAAGAAAGGCTCGTGGTTCTTGATAGCAACGGAACACGTCTTACTGATGGTGATACTGTCACAGTTATTAAAGACCTTAAGGTTAAGGGTGCTCCCAAAGACATCAAGCAAGGAACACGTGTTAAAAATATTCGCTTAGTTGAAGGTGACCACAACATTGACTGTAAGATTGATGGTTTTGGTGCTATGAAACTTAAATCTGAATTTGTCAAGAAAGTCTAAAATTAGTGCATAGGTAGGTAAGCCTAAATACTTACAATTGCTAATATTAGCTAAGTCTTTGAGGAGTGAGGCTGGGGACTCAAGTTCATTACAATGAGTTCGCCCTCTCTCCTTTTTAGTATTTTCAAAATTTTATACCCTTTTTTCGATTTTTTTGGTATAATATTCAAAATTACTAAATAATTATAGGAGTTTATATGTCATACGTTTTGGAAGTATTACCAGCCCTTTTGAATGGTGCGGTAGTCACACTTCAAGTATTTTTCATTGTTATCGTACTGTCGATTCCATTAGGGATTGTGCTTGCTTTCTTAATGCAGATTAAGTTCAAACCTTTAAATTGGTTGTTGACCCTCTATGTTTGGATTATGCGTGGGACACCGCTCCTTTTGCAACTGATATTTGTGTATTATGTTCTTCCGAGTGTTGGGATTGTCTTTGACCGTCTGCCAGCTGCCATTATTGCTTTTACCCTTAACTATGCAGCATATTTTGCAGAGATTTTTCGTGGAGGAATCTTGGCTATTCCGAAAGGTCAATATGAAGCTGCCAAGATGCTTAAATTGAGTCCTTTCCAAACGATTCGCTACGTTATCCTTCCTCAAGTGGTCAAGATTGTTTTGCCAAGTATCTTCAACGAAATTATTAACTTGGTTAAAGATTCATCATTGGTTTATGTTCTTGGAGTCGGAGACCTCCTTTTGGAAAGTCGTACCGCTGCCAATCGTGATGCGACCTTAGCACCGATGTTTGTGGCTGGAGCTATCTATCTTATCCTTGTAGGAGTAGTGACTGTAGCTTCTAAACACATCGAAAAGAAATTCAACTATTATAAATAGGAGACCTTATGTTAGAATTAAAAAATATTTCCAAGCAATTTGGTCAACACAAAATTTTTGATAAATACAACTTAACTGTTGAAGAGGGGAAAATCCTAGCTATCGTTGGACCATCTGGTGGTGGTAAGACAACTCTTTTGCGTATGTTAGCGGGACTTGAAACCATTGATTCTGGGCAAATTATCTATGAAAATGAAGAAATTCCTTTGGATCAGATGGAAAGTCGTAATTTGCTGGGCTTTGTTTTCCAAGATTTTCAACTATTTCCTCACTTGACTGTCTTAGATAACCTGATGCTTTCGCCAATTAAGACGATGGGAATGTCTAAAGAAGATGCCCAGAAAAAAGCTCAAGGTTTGCTTGACCGTTTAGGACTTGGAAAACATGGAAATGCTTATCCCTATTCTCTTTCGGGAGGTCAAAAACAACGGGTTGCTTTTGCGCGTGCTATGATGATTGATCCCAAAATCGTCGGCTATGATGAACCAACCTCAGCCCTGGACCCTGAATTGCGTCAAGAAGTTGAGAAATTGATTTTGCAGAATCGTGATACAGGGATTACGCAAATTGTTATCACTCACGATATGCAGTTCGCACAGAACATCGCTGATGAGATTGTCACTATCAATCCAAAATAGTGAGGATTTTGCATGAAAAAAATAGTAAAAACAGTTTTGCTAGGCTGTCTTGTTCTCTTGCCTTTATTTGCGCTGTCAGCTTGTAGCTCACGCTCACATTTTGCAACTCAGAAAGACCAGTGGCAAACCTACACCAAAGAAAAGAAAATCAAAATTGGTTTTGATGCGACCTTTGTTCCTATGGGATATGAGGAGAAGGATGGTAGTTATATTGGTTTTGATATTGACTTGGCTACTGCAGTTTTTAAATTATATGGCATCGAGGTTGAATGGCAAGCTATTGACTGGGATATGAAGGAAACAGAATTAAAAAATGGGACAATTGATCTCATTTGGAATGGCTACTCAGTTACTGATGAACGTAAGCAGTCAGCGGACTTTACGGAACCTTATATGATCAATGAACAAGTACTGGTAACCAAAAAATCTTCAGGAATTGATTCTGTTGCAGGAATGTCCGGTAAGACCTTAGGTGCTCAGGCAGGTTCCTCTGGTTATGATGCTTTCAATGCTTCTCCAAAAATTTTGAAGAACATTGTTGCTAACCAAAAAGCAGTCCAATATTCAACCTTTACACAAGCCTTGATTGACCTGGAGAGTGGACGTATTGATGGCTTGTTGATTGACCGTGTGTACGCTAATTACTACCTAGAAAAATCAGGAGTCCTGGATCAGTATAATGTTATGCCTGCTGGTTACGAGGGAGAAAGCTTTGCTGTAGGTGCTCGTAAGGCAGATAAGACATTAATCACAAAAATTAATCAAGGATTTAAAACCCTTTATAATAATGGAGAATTCCAAAAGATTTCTAACAAATGGTTTGGCGAAGATGTCGCAACAGATCAAGTTAAAGGGAAGAAATAAGACGATAACAACATTCTAAATAGAATGTTGTTATTTTTTATGGAAAATACTTGAAATATAAGAAGTTATCTTTTATACTATTGTTAGTTTATAAACTAACGAAAGGATAAGCATGGGATATTTTGATTATTCAAGAGAACCACAAAGTGATATTGCTTTTGTAGATATGAAATCTTTCTATGCGAGTGTGGAGTGTGTTGAACGTGGCCTGCATCCTCTTAAAACTTCTCTATGTGTGATGAGTAGGGCTGAAAATGCGAATGGTTTGATACTAGCTTCTTCACCCATATTTAAAAAAGTTTTTGGTAAGTCAAATGTTAGTCGTTCTTACGACTTACCTTTTGACATTCATTCTCGTAAATTTCATTATTATAATGCCAAAAAGCAGGGGCTTCCAACGGATAGAGATTTTGTTGAGTATATCGAATCTTGGGCTAAGGTTACCTTTATCGTCCCTCCAAGAATGGACCTTTATATCAAGAAGAATATTCAGATTCAACATATTTTCCAGAATTATGCTAGTGTTGAAGATATTCTACCCTACTCGATTGATGAGGGTTTCATCGATCTCACATCGTCACTGAATTATTTTATTCCCGATAGGACTGTTACTAGAAAAGATAAGTTAGATATGATTTCAGGGCGTATTCAAAGAGATATTTGGAGGGAGACAGGTATTTACTCAACAGTTGGGATGTCTAACAGCAACCCCTTATTGGCTAAGTTAGCTCTTGATAATGAGGCCAAACACACGCCTACTATGAGAGCCAACTGGTCTTATGACGATGTCGAGACTAAGGTTTGGAATATTCCCCATATGACCGATTTCTGGGGGATTGGAAAGCGGATGAAGAAGCGTCTAAACAAGTTGGGAATTTTCTCTATTCGAGAACTTGCGAATAGCAATCCTGATATCCTTAAAAAGGAATTGGGTGTTGCTGGACTGGACCTCTTTTTTCATGCCAATGGTATTGATGAGAGTAATGTTCATAAACCTTATAAACCAAAGTCACAAGGCTTAGGAAATTCTCAAATCTTACCACGAGACTATGAGCGTCAAGCTGATATAGAATTGATTCTAAGAGAGATGGCAGAACAGGTAGCCATTAGATTAAGACGAGCCCATAAGAAAGCTTGTCAAGTTTCCATTAGGATTGGATTTTCAAAGTTAGAAGGCAAGCGTTCGCTACAAGCACAGATGAAGATTGAACCTGCTAATAATACGAGAGTACTAATAAGCCACGTTATTGCACTCTTTAGGAAGAAGTATCAAGGAGGAACTGTTCGAAGTGTGAGTATCTCTTATTCAAATTTTGTAGATGAGACGATTCAAGTTTTCTCTTTATTTGATAATCCCGAAGAAATTGATAAAGAAGAAAGACTTCAGGCAGCTATAGATAGCATTCGTCAGGAATTTGGCTTTACTACTCTTCAAAAGGCTAATGCTTTACAAGAGGCCTCTAGGAGCCTTGCTCGTAGTAAGCTTATTGGTGGACACTCTGCTGGAGGATTGGATGGCTTAAAATGATAGACCGTAGTTATCTCCCCTTTCAATCAGCAAGGGAGCACCAGGATAGGGGAATGATGAAGTGGATGGGCTTTTTCTTGTCAGAACACACAAGTTCCTTATATGAAGATAAGACTAAAGAATATTTTACGAGTCATTTGGAGGATTTGGAGAAATTTACCCTATTAAACCAGCTTTATACGGGACAATTATTGGGAAGTTTTCAGATAAAGGATAAAAATAGATGCTGTAGATATAGTGGCTATGTGGTTGAATTGAATCTTAATCAAGTTACGGTAAAATCTGACAAGCAGCATATACGGATTTACATTAAGGATATATTAGAAATTAGCTTGGGAGTTGAAGCCCTAAATGAAGAAGAGAAAAATTTATGACGATAAGCTTCAGATTGACTATTTTTCTGATAGCTATTTAAAATTTGAAGAAGATTTTTATCGCTATTCTGCTATGGATATACCCTTGACCTTTTTGACGGATGATATTTTAAGAGAGATGGCAATCAGTCAGAAGAACTATTTTTTATTGAATAAAGAGAATGCTAGGGATGGACGCAACCATTATTTCCATTTTGAGGTCAGTCTTCTGGATTCTAGGACACTTGTAAGAAAATACAAGTATCTTGGAAATGATTGATTGGTATAAAGGACTTTCACGAAAATTTCTAATAGTGGAGAAAAAAGTTATTGTAAGCGTTGACATGTGTTATGCAAGTGCTACAATGAAAGTGTTAAAGTTCTTATACGGAGGTAACTAAAATGAGAGCAGTTGTTGTTAATCAAGCAAGCACAGGTGTTGAAGTTGTGGACCATGAAAAACCAGCGGTAGTTGGTCATGGTCAAGCTTTGGTTAAAGTGGAATATTGTGGTGTCTGTCATACGGACCTTCACGTAGCTCATGGAGATTTTGGTAAGGTTCCAGGTCGTATCTTAGGCCATGAAGGAATTGGTATTGTTGAAGAAGTTGGCGAAGGGGTTAAAACACTTAAAAAAGGTGACCGTGTGTCAATTGCTTGGTTTTTTGAAGGATGTGGCCATTGTGAATATTGTACAACTGGTCGTGAAACTCTCTGTCGTTCTGTAAAAAATGCAGGTTATAATGTAGATGGTGGTATGAGTGATTATGCTTTGGTTACAGCTGACTACGCTGTGAAAGTTCCGGAAGGGCTTAACCCAGCTCAAGCTTCATCTATTACTTGTGCAGGAGTCACGACCTATAAAGCGATTAAAGAGGCTAAAGTTGAACCTGGTCAATGGGTTGCTATTTATGGTGTTGGAGGACTAGGTAACTTGGCTATTCAATACGCTAAGAAAGTGTTTAATGCACGAGTAGTAGCTGTTGATATCAACCAAGATAAACTTGATTTGGCTAAAGAGTCTGGTGCTGATTTAGTTGTAAATGGTAAGGAAGTTAAAGATGTGGCAGGATATATCCAAGAAAAAACTGGTGGTACTCACAGTGCGGTTGTAACAGCTGTTTCTAAAGTTGCTTTCAACCAGGCTGTAGATAGTGTACGTGCCGGTGGTACGGTCGTTGCTGTTGGTCTACCATCTGAATATATGGAACTCTCAATTGTCAAAACAGTTCTAGATGGTATCCGTGTTGTGGGATCTCTCGTAGGTACGCGTAAAGACTTGGAAGAAGCTTTCGACTTCGGTGCACAAGGATTGGTAGTACCGGTTGTTGAAACCGTTCCTGTCGATACAGCGGTAGAAGTCTTTGATCAAATGGAAAAAGGTGAAATTCAAGGACGTAAGGTACTTGATTTCACCAAGTAAGAATACCCTACCAAAGGTCAGTAGTATGAGTTTAAGTGAGTAGTGGTATAGGCTGCTAAATCACATTTCGAAAGAAGTCAAATAAGATAAAAATGCCATTGATGTATTTGAGTCGATGGTATTTTTATTTGCCAATAGCGTCATTTGAATGTATAACAAAAAAAGCGTTGAACGATTAGTTCAGCGCTTTTGAAGTGTCTAGTTTTACTCCCACTCAACAGTTGCAGGTGGTTTACTTGTAATGTCGTAGACGATACGGTTAACGTGGTCAACTTCGTTAACGATTCGAACAGAAATCTTTTGGAGAACTTCCCATGGAAGTTTTGCAAAGTCAGCTGTCATACCGTCAATTGAAGTGATGGCACGGATTGCAATAGTGTAGTCGTAGGTACGACCATCGCCCATAACACCAACAGAGCGAACGCCTGTGTTAACAGTGAAGTATTGCCATACATCACGATCAAGACCAGCTTTAGCAATTTCTTCGCGAAGAATAGCATCAGACTCACGAACGGTTTCAAGTTTTTCTTCAGTGATTTCACCCATAACACGGATGGCAAGTCCTGGTCCTGGGAACGGTTGACGCCAAACGACTTCGTCAGGCATTCCCATTTCAGTACCAAGGGAACGCACTTCATCCTTAAAGAGAGTGTTAAGTGGTTCAATCAATTCAAACTGCATGTCTTCTGGAAGACCACCAACGTTGTGGTGAGATTTGATTGTTTGAGCTGTTTCAGTACCTGATTCAATAATATCAGTGTAGAGTGTCCCTTGAGCTAGGAAGTCAACACCTTTACGTTTGCTTGCTTCGTCATCGAAAACGTAAACAAACTCGTTACCAATGATTTTACGTTTTTTCTCAGGGTCATCAATACCAGCCAAGAGGTCAAGGAAGCGTTTAGAAGCATCAACACGGATAATGTTAAGGCCAAATTTACCTCCAAGCATCTCCATAACTTGGTCGCCCTCACCTTTACGGAGAAGACCGTGGTCAACGAAAATACATGTCAATTGGTCTCCGATAGCTTTTTGCAAGAGAACACCAACAACAGATGAATCAACACCACCTGAAAGTCCAAGAAGAACTTTGCGGTCACCAACTGTTTCACGGATTTGTGCAATTTGCATATCCACGAAGTTAGCCATTGACCAATCACCTTTGGCACCACAGATACCAAAAGCGAAGTTTTTCAAGATATCATTACCATAAACGGAATGACGAACTTCTGGGTGGAATTGGATACCGTAGAAATTTTTCACTGTATTTTCCATTGCAGCAAATGGGCAATCCACTGAGTCACCAACTAGATGGAACCCTTCTGGAATCTCTGTAACAGCATCACCGTGGCTCATAAGGACAACCTGCTCTTCAGGAGTACCAGAAAAGAGTTTAGAGTCAGCACGAAGGCGAAGTGTTGATTGACCATATTCACGGTTACCAGCTTCGCCGGCAGGAAGAACTTTACCACCAAGTTTGTGAGTCAACAGTTGCATTCCGTAACAAATGCCGAGAATTGGAATACCGAGTTCAAAAATCTCAGGATCAATGCTAAAGGCGTCATCAGCATATACAGAGTTTGGACCACCAGAAAGTACGATACCGATTGGATTAATCTCGCGCACTTCTTCAGCAGAAATCTTATGGCTCTTCAACTCAGAGAAAACGCCGAATTCGCGAATACGACGTGCAATCAGCTGATTGTATTGGCTACCATAGTCTAGAACAATGATTTTCTGCACATCATTCAATGTAGAAATGTCAGTCATTATTACCCTTTCTTTTTACGTCACATAAGGACTCTTATGCTTTCATTGTATCACAAATTTAAGGACTTAGCACCTAGATTTATACGAGAAACTATAGGTCATTTAATCACCTTTACAATTCTGACACTTTTTTTGTAAAATAGGGATAGCAAGGGGGGGTATTAGATGTTACCAGCGTATATTCGTATACATGATAAAATAAAAAAAGATATTGATGAAGGTACTTGGAAAATTGGGCAACGTCTTCCTAGTGAGCGAGATCTTTGCGAGACTTTTGATGTGAGTCGCATGACTGTGCGTCAGGCCATAACACTTTTAGTTGACGAAGGAATTTTGGAGCGTAAACCAGGTAGTGGAAGCTTTGTTGCCAGTAGTCGTGTTAAGGAAAAAATGCGAGGAACCACAAGTTTTACAGAAATTGTCAAAGCTCAAGGTAAGAGGCCATCTAGTCAACTTATTTCTTATAAACGTCTACATCCCAATGAGTTTGAAATCAAGAATTTAGGTGTCCTACCACAGTCATATGTGATTAGGATGGAGCGTGTTCGATTTGCCGATAACATTCCAGTTGCTTATGAAATTACCAGTATCCCTGAAAAGATTATCCGTGGCTTTGAAGAATCAGAAATTACCGAACATTTCTTCAAGACATTAACCGATAATGGTTATGAAATAGGGAAGAGTCAACAAACCATTTCGGCTAGTTTAGCCAATAGTAGTCTAGCCAAGCACCTCAAGGTTAAGGCTGGTGATGCTCTCTTAAGTCTGACACAAATTTCCTTTCTCCAAGACGGGCAGACTTTCGAATATGTACGTAGTTACTATGTTGGCGACCGTTTTGAATTTTATTTGGAGAACAATTAGAAGTCACTGCTTTTTTTCTGCACAAGAATGGTGCTAACACCATGATTTTATGGTAAAATGAAGCTTATGGAAATTGAAAAAACCAATCGCATGAATGCCCTGTTTGAGTTCTATGCAGCCTTGTTAACAGATAAGCAGATGAACTATATTGAGCTATATTATGCGGATGATTATAGTTTGGCAGAAATTGCAGAGGAATTTGGTGTGAGTCGTCAGGCGGTATATGATAACATCAAGCGTACTGAGAAGATTTTAGAAGCTTACGAGATGAAATTACATATGTATTCAGATTACATCGTCCGTAGCCAAATTTTTGATGATATCATGGGAAAATACCCAGACGATAGCTATCTTCAGGAACAAATTGCAATCCTGAGTAGCATTGATAATAGAGATTAGATTCTAGCAGAAAGTAAGAGAGGAAATGATATATGGCTTTTGAAAGCTTAACGGAACGCTTGCAAGGCGTTTTCAAAAATTTAAGACGTAAAGGAAAACTTTCAGAGAAAGAAGTTCAAGAAGTCACTAAAGAGATTCGTTTGGCACTTCTTGAAGCAGACGTAGCACTACCAGTTGTTAAGACATTTATCAAACGTGTTCGTGAACGTGCTGTAGGTCATGAAATCATTGATACTCTTGATGCTTCGCAACAAATCATCAAGATTGTTAATGAAGAATTGACAGAAATTCTTGGGTCTGAAACATCTGAAATTGAGAAATCTACAAAGATTCCAACAATCATTATGATGGTTGGTCTCCAAGGGGCTGGTAAAACAACCTTTGCTGGTAAATTAGCTAATAAGCTGATTAAAGAACAAGAAGCTCGTCCAATGATGATTGCGGCGGACATCTATCGTCCAGCAGCCATTGACCAGTTGAAAACTTTGGGACAACAAATCAATGTTCCCGTATTTGATATGGGGATAGAGACACCAGCAGTTGAGATTGTCAAAAATGGTTTGGAACAAGCGCGTACCAATAAAAATGACTATGTTTTGATTGATACGGCGGGGCGTTTGCAGATTGACGAGACTCTTATGCAAGAGTTACGTGATATCAAGGATTTTGCCCATCCAAACGAAATTCTCTTGGTTGTTGATAGCATGATTGGTCAGGAAGCTGCTAATGTTGCCAAGGAGTTCAATGAACAACTGGATATTACAGGTGTTGTTCTTACTAAAATTGATGGTGACACACGTGGTGGTGCGGCTCTTTCTATTCGTGAGATTACTGGTAAGCCAATTAAATTCACAGGTACTGGTGAGAAAATCACGGATATTGAGACTTTCCACCCAGACCGCATGTCAAGCCGTATCTTGGGTATGGGAGACCTTCTTACCCTTATCGAAAAAGCTTCTCAAGAGTACGACGAGAAAAAATCTCTTGAGTTGGCTGAAAAGATGCGTGAAAATACCTTTGACTTCAATGATTTCATCGACCAATTAGATCAAGTGCAAAATATGGGTCCTATGGAGGATTTGCTTAAGATGTTGCCTGGTATGGCTAACAATCCAGCCTTGGCTAATGTTAAAGTAGACGAAAAGCAGATTGCTCGCAAGCGTGCCATTGTATCATCAATGACACCAGAAGAACGTGAAAATCCTGATCTCTTGACCCCAAGCCGTCGCCGACGTATTGCCAATGGTTCAGGGAATACCTTCATCGAAGTAAACAAGTTTATTAAAGACTTCAACCAAGCCAAACAAATGATGCAAGGTGTTATGTCTGGTGATATGGAGCAAATGATGCGTCAAATGGGTCTTAACCCAAATAATTTGCCAAAAAACATGCCAAATATGCCTGATATGGGTAATATGGATATGTCTGCCCTTGAAGGCATGATGGGTGGCGCTGGTATGCCAGATTTTGGGAACATGGATCTTAGCCAAATGCTTGGTGGTGGTCTTAAAGGTAAGGTCGGTTCATTTGCCATGAAACATGCGATGAAGCGTCAAGCCAACAAGATGAAAAAAGCTAAGAAAAAACGTAAATAAGAAAGGACTAGAGCTTATGGCTCTAGTTTTTTTATGACATATTGACATCTAGGGATATACATTGTAATATACTAGTGTATATACAGTAAAAAGGAGTAGATTATGAAACCGAAAAAGAGAATTCAAGAAATGACCTTTGCTGCTTTGTTAACTGCGATTGCTATCCTTATCCCAAGTATTATGCCAATTAAATTAATCATTCCACCGGCTTCTTATACCTTGGGGAGTCACGTTCCAATATTTCTAGCTATGTTTATATCGCCCTGGGTAGCAGCTTTTGTTATCTTAGCATCTAGTTTAGGCTTCTTTATGGCCGGTTATCCGATTGTGATTGTTTTTAGGGCATTCTCGCATATCATCTTTGGTTTTTTAGGAGCTCTTTATTTGAAAAAGTTCCCTCAAACAATAGAAAATCATAAATTATCTTTGCTTTTTAACTTTGTTTTAGGGGTTATTCATGCCATCGGTGAAGTTCTTGCCTGCGTGATTTTTTATTCAGTAACGGGAGAGGACTTCCAAAAACTATTTTATGTTCTGTTTGTTTTAGTTGGATTTGGTACTATTGTCCATAGTATGATAGACTATGTTATAGCATTAACGATTTTCAAAAGTATTCGAAAAATTCGATAGTTGTAAGAGGAGTTGTTTAGTCTATGACTTTAAATCGCAAGCAAGAATTATTGGCCCTGTTAAAGCAGTCTAAAAAAGCGATTAATGGGCAGAGTTTGGCGGAACGTTTTGGTGTTACTCGTCAAATCATTGTCCAAGATATTGCACTTTTGCGAGCAGATGGTGCTCAAATTATTTCAACTAACAGGGGTTATATTTATAAAAATAGTAATGATAATTCTTATGCATATCGATTGTTTAAAGTGAAACATATGGTGAATGATATGGAAGAAGAGCTTCTAGCGATTGTCGATAATGGGGGACGTATTCAAAATATCATGATTGATCATCCAGCCTATGGTGAAATTCAAACCTTGTTGAAATTGACATGTCGTCGAGATGTTAGACATTTTTTAGAACAAGCAGCGTCAAGCGGTTTTCGTCCACTATCTGAATTAACCAACGGTGTTCACTATCACCTTGTTGAAGCTGATAGTCAACAAGATTTAGATTACATTGAAAAGGCACTTGACAATCTAGGATTTTTGGTCAAAGAATAATCCAAAAGAGAAATGTAAAAGTAGTTGCTTTCACTTGAAGTCAACTACTTTTTTTGATAAACTTATGTTAGTTTATTAACTTACGGAGGTAGCTATGTTTTCAGGACAAAAACTAAAAGAAATTCGAGAAGCGCAAGGAATGAGCCAAGCATCAGTGGCTAAGCATCTAGGAATTTCACGCTCCTCTTATTTTAATTGGGAAAATGGTAAGACAAAGCCAAATCAAAAGAATCTTACAGTATTGGCCCAACTTTTTGGCGTGACTGAGACCTATTTTCTGTCTGAACATGAGATAGTGGAAGTTTACTTGGAACTCAATGACGAAAATCGTAAAGAAGCTTTGCGACTTACTAAGGCTCTTCTGGAAGAGCAAGAAGCAGAAAAGAAGAAAGCACCTGTTATTCCGCTTTATTCTTACAAGGTTTTCGAGCGTTTATCAGCCGGAACAGGATATACTTATTTTGGTGATGGCAATTATGATGAAGTTTTCTATGATGAAGAATTAGACCATGATTTTGCGTCATGGGTATTTGGAGACTCTATGGAACCTACCTACTTAAATGGTGAAGTCGTGCTGATCAAACAAACTGGGTTTGATTATGATGGTGCTGTTTATGCTGTGGATTGGGATGGTCAAACCTATATCAAAAAGGTTTATCGTGAGGAAGACGGTCTGCGTTTAGTTTCTCTTAATAAACGCTACGGTGACAAATTTGCTCCTTATGATGAAGACCCTCGAATTATCGGTAAAATTGTTGGTAACTTCATGCCTATTGAGGCCTAACCAAGTGATAACAATTGGGCATCTCAAACTAAATCTGTTATAATATAAGTAAAGTAAAGCCAAGATTTTGGCTTTTTTTAAAAGAGTTTATATGATATTTTACTAAGGCTATTAAAGAGGAGAAAAACAAATGGCAACTATTCAATGGTTCCCTGGGCACATGTCCAAGGCTCGTCGACAGGTCCAGGAAAATCTAAAACATGTTGATTTTGTCACCATTTTAGTGGATGCACGTTTACCACTTTCAAGTCAAAACCCTATGTTGACTAAGATTGTTGGCGACAAGCCTAAGCTTTTAATTCTCAATAAATCGGATCTTGCTGACAACAATCGCACAAAAGAATGGTGTACTTACTTTGAGAATCAAGGCATTAAAACTCTGGCAATTAATTCCAAGGAGCAGTCTACGGTTAAATTGGTGACAGATGCTGCTAAGAGTCTTATGTCTGAGAAGATTCAACGCCTACGTGAACGTGGTATTCAGAAAGAGACCTTGCGAACCATGATTATTGGAATTCCAAATGCAGGAAAATCTACCTTGATGAACCGTTTGGCTGGTAAAAAAATTGCTGTTGTCGGAAATAAACCTGGTGTGACAAAAGGCCAACAATGGTTGAAGTCAAATAAGGACTTGCAAATTCTTGATACTCCGGGTATCTTGTGGCCTAAGTTTGAGGATGAATTGGTTGGCTTGAAACTTGCTTTGACGGGTGCTATCAAAGACCAGCTGTTACCAATGGATGAAGTCACTATTTTTGGACTCAACTACTTTAAAACCTACTATCCAGAACGTCTCGAAGAACGTTTAAAAGGGATTGACCTTGAAGAAGAGGCTCCAGAAATCATTATGGAAATGACCCAAAAACTAGGCTTTCGTGAAGATTATGACCGTTTTTACAGTCTTTTTGTCAAAGATGTTCGTGATGGAAAACTAGGCCGTTATACACTTGATATTGTTGGAGTTGATACTGATGGCGACAATTAAAGAAGTCAGGGAGCAATTAGCAACTTTGACGGACTTAGACGATCATCGTTGGAAGACATTTGAAGAAGATAGCCGTGCTGGAGTACAGAGTGCTATTAAGCAACGTCGTAAGGCCATCCTGGCGGAGATTGCGGAGGATGAGCGTTTAGAAACGATGCTTAGTTATGAAAAATCGCTCTATAATCAGGGAGTTGAACTGATTGCAGGCGTTGACGAAGTTGGACGAGGCCCCCTGGCTGGACCAGTGGTTGCCGCATCTGTTATCTTGCCAAAGCTTTGCAAAATCAAAGGCCTCAATGACAGTAAAAAAATCCCAAAATCAAAACATGAAGCCATCTATAAGCAGGTAATGAAACAAGCAGTGGCAGTCGGTATTGGTGTTAAGGACAATCATGTCATTGACGATGTCAATATTTATGAGGCAACTAAACTTGCTATGATTGAAGCTATTGAAAACCTCAGTCCTCAACCAGAACAGTTGTTAATTGATGCCATGACGTTAGATTTACCTATAGGACAAACATCAATTATAAAAGGAGACGCTAGTTCCTTATCCATTGCAGCAGCTTCTATCGTAGCAAAGGTAACCCGTGATAAATTGATGGCTGATTATGATCAAGAGTATCCTGGCTATGCATTTACCAAAAATGCAGGCTATGGAACTAAAGAGCATTTATCTGGTTTGGATAAACTTGGTGTCACGTCAATTCACAGAAGAAGCTTTGAACCCATAAAGTCAATGCTTAAAAAGTAGGTGAGATAGGGTGATTTTAGCTATTGATATCGGAGGAACCTTTATCAAGTTTGGTTTAGTTGACGATAATTTCAATATTACCAATCAATCTAAAGTTCCAACTCCAGTAAGCATAGATGATTTTTGGATAACTTTAGAAAATATTGTTTCATCATATGAAGATGAAATTTCGGGGATCACTATTGCGTGTCCGGGAGAAATTAATAGTAAACGTGGCTTTGTTTTCAAGGGTGGCCTTATCCCTTATTTAACAGCTATTCCTCTTGGAACACGTTTATCTAAAACATATCAATTACCTGTAAAGGTTATCAATGATGCTGATGCGGCTGCTCTGGCTGAAGCTAGATATGGTAGCCTACAAGAAATTGATTGTGGTGCTGCCTTGGTTTTAGGTACGGGTGTTGGCTTAGGCCTAGTCTCTCAGGGAGCCCTGTTAACACCTCTCTTGGTTTCCAAATTTCTGAGAGGACCAAGTTCCCAAAGTAAGAGTCAAACGGCTCTCCCTTTCAAGTGGGACTTGTTTAAGCAGGCACTGATTAGCCTAGTTGATAATAAAGGTTCTGCGGTTGGTTTTGTTCATGAGGCCAGTCAATTACTTGGCTTAGATCAGGATGATGGTCCAGCTGTCTTCTCAGCTATAGAAAAAGGTCAATTTGAAAAACTCAATTCGCTATTTAAGGACTATTGTCATGAAATTGCGGTGCTTATTCTGAATTTACAGACTTTCATAAACTTAGAAGGAGTCGTTATCGGCGGTGGCATCAGCAGACAACATTCTTTGATAGAAGGTATTGTTAATGCTTATGAAGGGTTATTTAATGAAAAGTCTGATATAGGTTTTGAGCCGATAACAATTCAAGCTTGTCATTTCCATAACGACAGTAACCTCCTAGGTGCAGCGTCTTATTTTATGTCTGAAAATGATTTATAATCAAGGAAAGTTCCATAAAGGGAGCTTTTTTCTTTATCTCTTGCGAATAATGAAATGGAGGTAGTTACATGAATAACTTTGAACTTTTTAAACTAAAAGCCGCTGGATTGACGAATTTAAACATCCTTAATATTTTAGACTATCAGAAGACTCAAGATAGAAAATTAAGTTTACGAGATATGGCAGTGGTTTCAAAGTCTAAAAATGCCGTTCTTTTTATGGAGAAATACAAGACTTTAGATATTAAGCAGCTTAAGGAAGATTTTCATCGTTTTCCGACCTTATCAATTTTTGATAATGAGTATCCCATTGAGTTAAAACATACCTACAATCCACCAGTTCTCCTCTTTTATCAAGGAAATCTTGAGTTGCTGAGTAAACCTAAGTTAGCAATTGTTGGAGCAAGAAAGTGTTCTGAAACAGGAAAACAGTCTGTTCGAAAAATTGTTAATGAACTTGGGAATTCCTTTACTATTGTAAGTGGTTTAGCGCGTGGAATTGATACTTGTGCTCATATGGAGGCCTTGAAAAATAAAGGTAACACCATTGCAGTTATAGGGACTGGGCTAGACGTTTATTATCCTAAAGAAAACAAAGCTTTACAGGACTATATGGCTAAAAATCATTTAGTTCTTTCAGAATATGGACCGGGTGAACAGCCACTTAAATACCATTTCCCTGAACGAAATCGGATAATTTCTGGATTGAGTCAAGGGGTTATGGTGGTTGAAGCTAAACTTCGCTCGGGGAGTCTGATTACTTGTGAGCGTGCGATGGAAGAAGGAAGAGATGTTTTTGCTATTCCAGGAAATATTTTAGATGGAAAATCGGATGGATGTCATCACCTCATTCAAGAGGGCGCAAAGTGTATTACGACGGGCTTCGACATCCTTTCTGAGTTTTCTTAAAAATCAAACTTCTCCTATAGAGAAAAAATTTTTTATTGACAGTTTAAGGAAAGGACGGTATTATGTTAGTTGCTCGGTCCAAGGTGTTGCACTTTTTAATGTCTTGTGACTAAAATGTAGACAGATTAATGGCGCAGCCAGTTTATAACAAAATAAGGAAATAATCTATGGCGACAGCAACGACAACAAAAACAACAAAAAAATCTACGGCAAAAAAGACGACTAAAAAAAGAGCGACACCAAAGAAAAATTTGGTAATCGTGGAGTCTCCTGCCAAAGCTAAAACTATTGAAAAATATCTTGGGCGCAACTATAAAGTTGTTGCCTCTGTAGGGCATATCCGTGATTTGAAAAAATCAAGTATGTCTATTGATTTTGAAAACAACTACGAGCCTCAGTACATTAATATTAGAGGTAAGGGACCTCTTATCAATGAATTAAAGAAAGAAGCTAAGAAAGCTAAGCAAGTCTTTCTCGCAAGTGACCCGGACCGTGAAGGAGAAGCTATTTCATGGCATTTGTCGCATATCCTTGGACTGGATGATCACGATAAGAATCGAGTTGTGTTCAATGAAATCACAAAGGATGCGGTAAAAAATGCCTTCGTAGAGCCACGTGCCATTGACATGGACTTGGTAGATGCGCAGCAAGCTCGTCGTGTCTTGGATCGTATTGTGGGTTACTCAATCTCTCCACTTCTTTGGAAGAAGGTTAAGAAAGGTCTTTCTGCAGGTCGGGTGCAATCGGTAGCTCTTAAGCTTATTATTGACCGTGAGAATGAAATCAAGGCCTTTAAACCAGAAGAATACTGGACTATTGATGGTGCCTTTAAGAAGGGTGCTAAGAAGTTTCAGGCTAGCTTCTATGGTCTTGATGGTAAAAAGCTCAAGCTCAACAACAATGACGATGTCAAAGATGTCCTCTCTCGTATCACAAGCGATGACTTTAACGTTGATAAGGTAGAAAAAAAAGAACGCCGTCGTAATGCGCCATTGCCATATACAACATCATCACTGCAACAGGATGCTGCTAATAAAATCAATTTCCGTACACGAAAGACCATGATGGTTGCTCAACAGTTGTATGAAGGGATTAATCTTGGTTCAGGCGCTCAAGGTTTGATTACCTATATGCGTACGGACTCAACACGTATCAGTCCAGTGGCCCAAAATCAAGCGGCTGAATTTATTACAGAACGATTTGGCTCTAAGTATTCTAAGCATGGTAGCAAGGTAAAAAATAGCTCAGCGGCTCAAGATGCCCACGAAGCTATTCGTCCTTCAAATGTTTTCCAAACACCAGAGAGCATTGCTAAGTATTTGGATAAGGATCAACTTAAGCTCTATACCCTTATTTGGAATCGTTTTGTCGCCAGTCAAATGACGGCTACAGTATTTGATACGATGAAGGTGACCTTGTCTCAAAATGGTGTCATTTTCACTGCAAATGGTAGTCAAATCAAGTTTGACGGTTATATGGCCGTTTACAACGACTCTGATAAGAATAAAATGCTTCCTGAAATGGCTGAAGGTGATACAGTTAAGAAGGTTGTGACAACGCCTGAACAACACTTTACGCAACCACCTGCACGCTATTCTGAAGCGACATTGATTAAGACATTGGAAGAAAATGGCGTTGGTCGTCCGTCAACTTATGCACCAACGCTTGATGTTATTCAACGTCGCTACTATGTCAAATTGGTGGCTAAACGTTTTGAACCAACTGAACTCGGTGAAATCGTTAATAGCTTAATTGTAGAATTCTTCCCAGACATCGTGGATGTTAAATTCACCGCTGAAATGGAAGGTAAACTCGATAAAGTTGAAATCGGTAAGGAACAATGGCAGAAGGTTATTGATGAATTCTTCAAGCCTTTCCAAAAAGAATTGGAAAAAGCCGAAGAAGGTATCGAGAAGATCCAAATCAAGGATGAACCTGCTGGTTTTGATTGTGACCTTTGTGGTCATCCAATGGTTATCAAGCTTGGTCGTTACGGTAAGTTTTATGCATGTAGTAACTTCCCTGACTGTCACAATACTAAGGCCATTACCAAAGAAATTGGTGTGACTTGTCCAATCTGTGGGCAAGGTCAAGTTATTGAGCGTAAGACAAAACGTAATCGTGTATTCTACGGTTGTGATCGCTATCCAGACTGTGAATTTACCTCGTGGGATATCCCTGTCGGACGTAACTGTCCTAAATCAGGAGATTACCTCGTCGAGAAGAAAGTACGTGGTGGCGGGAAGCAAGTTATTTGTAGTAACGAAGAGTGTGACTACAAAGAATCTGTTGTAAAATAAAAAAGAGATATATCTCAAGTTTTGATATGCCCCCTGTCAAGTAGACAGGTTAAATATCTAAAAAGTGTATGTTTTTGAAGGTCAGTCGTACAAAATAAATGTACGGCTTTTTTTATGCAGACCACTTAGACTTGTACTTTTCAATTTTGTTATTTTTAGCGATTGGGTATGACAAAGGATGTTCTGATGTTAAGGTAGCGTTTCTTACTTCCAAAGGCGTTTTACAGTCATATCTGCTTTGTGGACGCTCTTGACAGTAAAATCGGATATAGTCTTTGATGGCATATCGGAGGGAGTCCTCATCTGAAATATCATACATCTGATTCATTTCCGATTTTATAATTCCCCAAAAAACTTCTATTGGTCCGTTATTAATACAATGACCTACTCTTGACATGGATTGAATCATATCAGTATCTTTCAGCTTTTTTTGAAAGTGCTTATTGGTATATTGAAACCCTCTATGGCTGTGAAATATAGGCTTGGCTGTAGGATTTTTTCAATCGCCTTGTCAAATGTTTTGAAGAATAGCCGATTATCATTTCGACCACTTATGACAAAAGCAATAGGATAGCGGTCATATAAATCAAGTATGGCACTAAGATAGAATTTTTTACGAGAGTTAGGAATCTTATCATATCATCAAGAGGAATCCTTCGCTTGATTGAGTGTTATCTATTTATTCTATATTGACGAAGGCCTTTTTATTTGATAGGCTTGAGGAATAGAAATGATTTAGAGTTCAAAGGGAAAAGGAGCTGGCTAGGTGGCACAGATTTTATTAATCGAGGATAATAATGATATCCAAGAAATTTTGTATAGTCTCTTAAGCGAAGACCATGAGGTGCTTCAGGCTTTTTCAGGTACAGAAGGTTTGCGACTCTTCCAGCAAGAAAGCATTGATTTGGTCCTTCTCGATATCATGCTTCCTGGAAAAAATGGCGATCAGGTCCTGAAGGAGATCCGTTTGCAGAGTCAGGTGCCGGTCATCATGATGACAGCTCTTGGTGACAAACACCTCATTAGCCAGTATCTCCTTGCTGGAGCCAATGATTATATTGTCAAGCCCTTTAATCTGGATGAGGTGGTAGCTCGGGTGACAGTGCAACTGAGAAATAACCTCACTCTGGCACAGGAACCTCCATCATCGAAAAAGCTGACTTTTAAAAATCTGGTCCTGAACCCAGAAACCTTTGAACTGGAGTCTGGAGAAAAAACGCTTCGCTTGGGCAAGAAGGAATTTCAAATTTTTGAAACCTTATTGGCGCATCCAAAGAAGATTTTCACCAAAGAAGAATTGTATGAGGCAGTCTGGGAAGAAGTCTATCTGCCTGGAGACAATACGCTCAATGCTCAACTGAGCAATCTCCGAAAGAAAATTGCCCAGCTCGATCCGAATGAGGATTACATTGAAACCGTCTGGGGCTTGGGTGTTCGCTTGAAAGGAGACCAGTAATGTGGGGATTGCTTCTAGTTCTAGTCTTCCTTATCCTTCTCTTGGGACTGGGCTACGTTCGCTTGCTTTCAGCTTTAAAGGATTTGCAGGAGCAGATTCAAAAGAAGCTCCAAAATGGGAGTGGAGTACGGTTGACGTCTCGTGTTTCAAAAAAAGAATTGGTTGCCTTGACCAAGCAGGTCAGTGACCTCTTTGACCAGATTGAGCGGACCAATCGGATTGCCTTTAAAGAGAAGAAGACCTTGGATATGGCCATCGGTAATATTGCTCACGATATTCGGACGCCTTTGACTATTGCGTTGGGGTATACCCAACAAATCATCAAAGGAGGGACGCAAGAAGAGGAAAAACTGAAGAAAATTGCTTCCAATCTTCAAGTCGTCTCAAAACGCTTGGAATCTCTCTTGGAATACAGACGCTTGATGGAGGGAGCCATCCATCCTCGGCTTTCAGACGTCAATCTCAGCCAAGTCCTAACCCAGCAGTTGTTTCAGTATTATGATAGCTTGTCTGAGGCGGGGATTGCACTAGAGGTAGAGATAGAAGAGCATCTCCATTATGTTACCGACACTGAACTTTGGGAGCGCCTCTTGCAAAATATGCTCAGCAATGTTCTTAAACATGGGAAGGAGGAGGCCCATTTGACCTTAATGTCAGACGCGGACACAATTCGGGTCGAGTTGCGCAATATCGTGCAACAACCGATTCAGCACTTAGACCAATTAGCTAGTCGATTCTACTCCGAAAATCTATCGGATACAGAGGAGTCTTCTGGTTTGGGACTCTACATCATTCAAAATTTTGTAGAAATCCTAGGTGGAGACTTGCAACTGGCAACAGAGGCAGATTGGTTTATCTTAACCATTACATTAAAAAAATGAGAGTGGGACAGAAATCGGTCATTCGTTAGAATTCGATTTTGTCGTCCCACCTCCGCACAGTTGAGTAGGGTTGTAAAAGCTGATGAAATAAGCGTAGTAGAGCCCACTCAACCACGGCGTCTTGCTCGACAATCCAAAAACAATTGAGAGGCTAGGACTTTTGTCCCAGCATCTTTTTATCTATTTCCTACAGCAACAAGCTTTGGAAGGGCATGTAAATTATAATAAAATATCCTATTCTACTATAGTTTGTGAAAATTTCTCAAAATCAGCATCTGTTATGTAATAGGGATTGAGCATCTCTGAGCAGATTCTTATACATGTAAATCTCTTTGTGATAAATTAATACTGTAATCGTTTTGTAAAGCGTTTTCATGAGGAATGTCAGAAAAAACTCATTTTCAAAACGAAATCTGATCGCAAAGATGAAGTAGAAGCGCTATGCTGCATTTTTCAGGATCAAAATAGATTTAAAGGAGAGTTAGAATGACTCAAGGAAAAATTACTGCATCTGCAGCGATGCTCAATGTATTGAAAACATGGGGTGTAGATACGATCTACGGTATCCCATCAGGAACACTTAGCTCACTTATGGACGCTTTGGCTGAAGACAAAGATATCCGTTTCTTGCAAGTTCGCCACGAAGAAACAGGTGCTCTTGCAGCGGTTATGCAAGCTAAATTCGGCGGCTCAATCGGTGTTGCAGTTGGTTCAGGTGGACCTGGTGCTACTCACTTGATTAACGGTGTTTACGATGCAGCGATGGATAACACTCCATTCCTCGCGATCCTTGGATCACGTCCAAACAACGAGCTCAACATGGATGCCTTCCAAGAGCTTAACCAAAACCCAATGTACAACGGTATCGCTGTTTACAACAAACGTGTAGCTTACGCAGAGCAATTGCCAAAAGTCATTGACGAAGCTTGCCGTGCTGCCGTTTCTAAAAAAGGTCCAGCTGTTGTAGAAA
>ERZ773076.304-NODE-304-length-26718-cov-73.827101_pt1 | contig 26718 bp, 28 predicted proteins | sample MGYA00580613_ERZ773076 | MGnify/ENA primary metagenome ERZ773076 (study PRJEB29015, sample SAMEA2738005) | human oral metagenome | biome: human oral; feature: human-associated habitat; material: dental | place: China | collected 2057 ...
TAGAAACACCTAAAGTAGAAACACCTAAGGTAAAAGAAACAACCAAATCAGTTGATACACCTAATGGTGAAGAAACCCCTAAAGTAGAAAAACCAACTAAATCAGTTGAAACTCCCAATGGTGAAACACCTAAGGTAAAAGAACCAACTAAACCAGTTGAAACTCCTAAGGTTGATAGTGTGACACGTACTAATGATGGTGAAATTCATTATACGGGCAAATTGACATCACAAACTGGTAAGAACTTGCCTAAGACGGGTATGGGTGCTGGATTTGGACTTGTTGGATTCTTAATGAGTGCCGTTGGTACAATTGGACTCAAAAAACGTAAAAAATAAATTATTTTCGGATTGGTCGTTTCCAATCCTTTTTTAATCCTTACTGATTATTCCAAAAAGGTATCGTTTATGATATAATAGAACTATAAAAGAGCAGGGACTCTAATGAAATAGAAAGGAAATCGAACGCATGATTAATGATTCTATCAGGGATATGATGCGCCGAGATACTCATTTTCGTGAAAAAATGCGAAATCTAGGATATAATGACCAACCAATTGTCGCAGTTGTTGATTGGAATGATGAGGTTTTATATACCAGTCAAACTAGTTATCCGTTTGCTCAGTTGGATGTTGACTATTTGACCTTGTTACGACAAACACGACTACGGGATAACAAACGAACGTTACTGACAGAGAATGCTGTAGCGGCATCTAATGAATTGGTTGAACATACACCAGACATTCCAGCAAAACCACTACAAGGAGTAACATCTCGTGAAATTTTTCATAACATTTTTATGTATGAAATGCTTCTCATGAATATGATTGAAGATGAATTGGAATTGACCGAAGATGCTAAACTGGAACTTGTGGAAGAAAATGGTTTGACACATGGTGTTGATTTTGTGGCCCATAGTCTCATTCCAAAATATCAGCGTCCGAGAGGTTTCTAATGACACTTGAACAATTGTCCATGCAATATTTTGGGACACAAGATTACGAAACAGCACTTGTAACACTCGCACCATCGTCTATTCCTGTTCGCCAGTTTTTGATAGCGGTGCATGAACATAATTTAAATCTCAGAAAGGGAACCAATGGCTAAGAAAAATCCATATCTAAGTAAACTTAAAATGATTTTGCCGGAACCTGCAATGGTTGACCGAGCAAGTCAGTTATCAGAGCTAGAAGCTCAAGAGCTTCTCTCTTATATTAATCGACCAGGCATGTCACTTTATGTGGACCGTACTGTCGTGCCACATGCTTTGACCATTTCAACATCGTTTGGTGCAATTCATTTGGACCACACATTACAAAATGTCGATAAAGTCTATGTTGGTCGTAATTCATTTGAACCGATTTCAAATGATATTTCAGTTATGTCAACACTTCTTGATGGCAATCCAATTGATGCATTCAAACCTCGCAATTTTAAAGTTCGCGCTCGTAACAAACGTGGCCGTCGAGTGGCAAGAGGTATTGAGCAAGATAGACCATTTGAAGAAATGCAGGCTCAAACAGCCAAAGATTTATCAGGTGCTGGATTAACTTATAATTCACTATTTCTTGAATTAGCTGATGTGTTTGCGGATACCAAGGTAGATATTTCGGATATCGCTCGAGAATTGACAGCTAATGGTGTTGATGAAAAAGATATCCCCTACTTTTTGGCCTACGAATCAGCCTATAAACGAGAAATTATTTCAAATTTATATGGCCTCAACTATGGCGAAGGTGTTGTTGATTACAACTTCAAGCCTGTTGTAGCTGACCCTGATACCTTTATTGGTAAATTGATGAATCGTCTCGAGGTTGATGCTGCAGAATACGATGAAGAAAATGGTGTTTTGAAAATCGATGACCGACTCATTACTAATCTACCAAAGGTAGATGAGAAAGGTGTTTTCTCAAACGGTGACGTTCGTTATATTCCATATCACATTGGTTACTTCATTGATGCTGGTCCTGAAATGTCACGTGTGGATAGATTGCGTCATATTGACCCAGTTGAGCGAGCTATTTCAGCTGTTGAATTGCAATATAAATTGACCCGTGGGGATATCAAATTCAAAACGATTTTGGATGTAACGCGTAATCTTCCAGATTTTGATAACCATCCTTATGGCGAAGAAATTCTTGAAACATTGAAACGCAAGGTAGTTCTTGATAAATCTTATACTCGAACAAATTCACTCGTAGCTGAGTATCAAAATAGAGCTGATGAATTGGGTGCGGTAGCACTTACCATGCTTGATGAGGATGCTAAAGGTCTCATTGACCCTCTTGGTACATCAAATGGTGCTAATATGGGTATTATTTTCTATTTGACAGAAGATGCGGAATTTAATCCTGATGGTACATTCGTTGCCGGTCGCTCAGAACACTCACCAGTTGGTCGAGTTATGAAACAATTTGAAATTGATAAGGATAACTTCAACCGTCACCAAATGAGTTTCAACGCCATGTTGACTTCATCAGGTGTACAAAAACTGAAAGTAGCTTACGCGGAGTTCGCACTTTGGAATTCGGAAGATGCTGTCGTGTTGACTGAAAAAGGTGCACAATCACTCGCTGTCAAAGCCAGCTCTCACGACCTAGAAGGTATGATTGTTATTGATAATGCCTTTGTAGTAAGTGAAGAAGGTGAATTTCAACCACAATTTGTCGTGCGCGAAGATGGTGTTTATCGAACTTCTCAAACAGGTGATAAGGTTATAGATATGCATGGTAATAAATCTGTGTCATCTCTTGTCATTGACCCTAATATGGATGAAGAAACCGCTAAGGATGAACGTTTGCAATACGCTGTTGAATTTGCAAAACTCAATCCAGATGTGGACATGGTCGTATCACCCGTTTCCCTCGCATCGCGCTTGAACATGGGTGTGGCCCACGAAGGTTTAGTTGGTGAAAAGAGTGATTTGCACTTACCAGACGGTACAGTTGTTAAAGACGGTATTGTCGAAATCGCCTACATGACACTCCCTCAGACGGCTGAGCACAAGTCAAAAGACTATGGTGTTGAAGGTAACGGTCGTAAATATTCAACGCTGTTTAGATACGCGTTATCGTCTAAGGTTGGTGATGACCTCTACCGTAAAGGTATTGTTCGTGAAGAAGTTCGTAATGAGCATATTGATGAAGTGGCCACGGCCTTTGATAGACTGGGTATCAGTTTCAAAAACGAAAAAGAACTCCTCAAAGATGATAACATCGAAGGATTTGTTCCAGCTCGCGAAACTGTTTCTGCTAGTGATTTATTCTTCAAATCACCGTCAGTCATTCACCGAGAATTGACTAGTAAATTGGTCAATAATGCTATCAATATTGATTTGGGTAGTCGTGAACTCATCAGTCCAATGACAGGCCAACCGATTAAAGATGCCGATGGTAAAAATGTATTACCAATCCGTGTTGAGGATGGCAAAATCATCCCATATCGTTACACGAATGTCTTTAAACAGTTGGCTATTGGAAATGTTCCAGGTCTCCAAGAAGCCTATAATCACGCAGTCGCAATCGATTACAACCATTTGACAGATAAGAATAACATCATCAAAAACATTGATACTATGACAGTATTTGATGGTTCTAAGACTGAAATGATGTCACCAGACCCTCGATTGAAGTTGGGACAAGTGGCGACATCGGTTGATGATACTCGTTTAATTGTTCACCGTGACCCATGTATCCAATCAGGTAACGTTATTTCAATGGAAAACGTTGGTGGTAACAAACCAAATATGACCCATATTAACCCTCTTATTGTAGGGCAAATGAATGGGGACTTCGACAGTGACACGGTTGGTGTTAATGCATTTAAGAACTTGACCTTGTCAGAAGACGAGAAAAACAAGTTCTTTGAAAAATCAAATGTTTACGAACAATTGAACCGTTATGGTGAAGTTTTCCTTGGAACTGGTGAATCCCACTTTGTTGCAGCATCACTTGCTAATGGTCTTGACACATCAAATGTGACATTTGAAGATGGTAAAAGTAATCGTGAACTTGCAGCAATTGTCGAAGATTTGAATGCCAAAATTATTGACTCACCGAAATCCTATGGCGCTTATGCACTTTCATTTGAAAATGAACACACGCTTAAAGATAGTCTTGGTCGATTAGCTGATGATGGAATCAAAGGTAATCGTGCGGATATCAAACGTCACTTTGAACAAGGTTATAGTATTGATGAAGACCGTGCAGTTATGAAAGCACTTATCGCCAAATCCGAATGGACTGGTCTTGCTGGTTCAACAACCAACAAATTGATTGCTGGTTTCGGTGACAAGGATTTTGACCAAGAATTGACACGCGTAGCACTAGATGTTACTTATGCTATGACACAATCTGTACTTCAAATGAAGAAAAATGCAGATAAATTGCCTGAAATCGATAAAAAGATTACGCGCATGAAGACTGTTATGAATGGTAAATTCGGCATTGAAGAATCACGTCGAGAATTGCTTGATATCACTGATGGTCTTGCACCAGCTGAAGCAATTAATAAGTTTGTTGATGTTGTAGCTGACCGTCAAGCAAAATTAAAAGACCAAGGCCTTTATACAAATGATTCATTTGGTACAGGTGTCCTTCACTCAACTGGAGCATCTAATGCAGCGTTTGCCTTTATGAGTGAAACAACGTTTACCAAACATATTGCAAAACAAATCTTCAACGATAGTGACGATGAACCAAAATATGAAGATTCATTATCAGAAGAAGAACTTGCGCAAATTATGGCAGCATTCGAACAAACAGTTGGTGAATCACTAGAAGGTGGTACATATGGACTATAAAGAAATCGGTAAGGCTCTACAAATCGAAGGGGAAATCTGTCATAACCGATTGGACGGGGGATATCTCAGTCGCGAGGCTGGGATTGCCCGATTCAATCAAGAAGCTGTTGCAAATGGATTGAAAGAATTGCGCGACCCAAAAGGTTATATGGCACTCGATGATAACGTCTATCAGGCTATCAAGGATACCTATGAAGATGTTTATAATCAAAAAGCGCAAGATGTCGAGGATGGGTTCTCAATTCTACAAAGTACCTATGCGCTAGACGCGGTACTTGACAAACTAGATTCTGTAGTGCGTAAGGATAGTAAACGATTCACACCGGATGATATGGTGTATGGTGACTTGCGATTTGTTCGTAACACCCCAGAAATTCAACAGAGAATTGATGATATGGTTAATCGCCGTGTCGAGATGACCATGAAATATGCAATTTTTCGTTCTGTAGACGATGAAAACTTTCGTCAAACATTTGACCAGTATGTTGCAGCTGGTGAAGTATTGAAAAACGCTATCAAGCCACAGGAACAAGAACAAGGGTTAACGCTCTAGAAAGGTAACAGTATATGAATAAGGAAAAAGAAGAATTTCTCCACGTTGTTTTGGGTGAGAATTCTGATTTTAGATATGGGTATGATGATGTCAAAGAAATTTTCGTATCACCTGGTGAATTCGAAGGTGAAAATGGCCGATTTAAATTGACCGGTGACGTTAAGGCCTTTATTGATAGTAATAATGAACTTGTATTCCCAGATGAGGATAATACAAAATTTGAATTATATGATGTCGAAGAAAATACTTATAATGTTCGTTCAACATTACCACTTGGCGTTGTAGATGAACAAGGATTGGTTGGTTATCTAAAAGAAACATATACTGATGAAGATTCGGTACATAAAGTTCACCAACTAAATATGGCCTATGATTACTTTAAATCTGGTGCAGTATCTGGTACTGATTTTTATCATAAATATCCTGGATATTTGGAAACATCACCATTATCAGATTCAGAACTTTCTTTCGAATTCAAAGAATTGGCACGTCTACAACGTTCAAAAGATGATTTGAAGTATTTGGATGAACAAATTAATCGAGCGATTGAACGAAACAATCAAAACACCGACCGTGATGTTTCACGACTCGAAGTTGATAAAATGGGCGTAGAAAAGGATGTACGCAGTATTGTCATGCGATATCAACTCGATAAGGTTAATGAAATGCTCGGCAGTGATTATCAAATCTCTGAATTATGGGGGGCTAGCCACGAAAAGATTGAAAAATTGGAAGCAGAAGCCTATGAAGTTCCAAATATTCCAGGTGTTTCTGAACGTGATTTCGAACAAGCCAAATCAGATTTTGGATATGAAATTACAGAAGCTAATGTTGATGAGTTCATGAAGGAATTGGATTTACTAGCGGACCCTGGGTTGTGTCGATAGGGTTAAAAACAGTAAAAAAAACTGGGCGCTAAATGCATGCATTTAACAACCCGATAGGAGAGGATTACGGTCAGTGGCAGCTGACCTTTTTCTTCAATAGAAAAAATGGAACCGTCGTTTCACAACGATGGTTTTTGCTATATCTCATGAAAAATAGCTAAAACCCACCAACCTTGTTCAGATTGATGGGTATATCCAAAAGAAAGGAAGCCAGTGTTCCTTTTCGCCACTGAGACAGTAGCTAAAACCTGATAATCTTGTTCAAATTATCAGGCCGATTTTAGGAGGGGGTACCTGAGGGAATCAAACCCACATCTATCATCTACGCAAATAGCTTGCATGTAGATAGCTCTTTCAAAGAGTCATCAACCCCATAAGAACGCCGCGGGTAGATAAGCTAAACCCCACGACATTGAAAGGAGGCTACATCTCCCTAGATGAGAAAAGAGGGAGAGCCTTAGAGAGAAAGACATCGGATTTCGAACTAATAATCCGATGGTATCATCAATGGAAACTAGTATGGCTCGGAAAAGTTTCAAAAAAAAACCGGACTCCATTGGTGAAAGTGTCAGTTTAACGACGTAACGGTCGAGTTTGAAACAGGTTCGGAGGGAATCAAACCCCCGTTAACGGTTTTGGAGACCGCTGCAATATCACTATACTACAAACCTAAATTATGGAGGTATTGTTGGATGATGGCCTGCCCAACAACACCTCCAGACCATCCCCAAAGGATGGTTATGACTCACCAATCTCATTCAAATTGGAAAGCCTTAAGAGGAGGTGCATCAACTGTCACCTATCAAAGTGGGTGACTTGTCCCTAATTTGAAGGTAGTCGTACGGAAATGATTTCCTTCTACCATCTTCGTTCATAGAGCAAAACAATTGGGACTTCGTTTTAGAAAGAACTTTCCAAATCCGCAGGTTGATTAACTACGGCATTAACATGCGTTTACGCATGTCTATTCATTTGGTCACACTAATGGTGACGATGACTTGACAATCTTATTCAGATTATCAAGCCTGAAGGATTTGTGATAAATTATATCACAATCTTTTTGGTAATCGGGATTGCTGGACTCGAACCAACGACCCCCTGGTCCCAAACCAGGTACACTACCAAACTGTGCTAAATCCCGATGAAATCGGGGTCGGACTTAATTTTACCGACATCCTCATTTAAACAACCGTTATTCTGTCACAAACGTGGGGAACCAATATCCCCAAAAGTCCACCGTGTCTTGGTTGTTACGCCCATCCGGGCGCCGTATCAATCTTCGAGTGGATTTCATATGGCTCTCTCTGGCACAATCTTATAGTGTCTTTCGACACATCAACCACATTTCGTCATTTGGGCTTGGATTTAGACTCAAATTTCCAAATCGTTCCCTGACTAGATTCCCTGGGAGACTCTAACACCTACGTCCGCGCATACCGACATCTACTCGCCCTCATCAGGGCTCAGAGCAGCTTTTGACTGCTGAGATGCTGTGCGTTAGGTCGACAAACCTGTTCCGCCACAATGTTGGGACACCACCCAAAATGCAACGAACCCGGTGTTTGATAAGTGAACGACGTCTTCAATATGGCCTATATTGAAGATTTTGTGTCGTGTGGAGACCAGTACCCCACTACCATATGGACTGTTATGAGTTTTCAAATTGTCATACAGCAGACCTACTACTCTATTCCGTCTTATACACTTGTCACCAAGCTTCAAGACAAAAGAATGGTGATTCCTCACGTGATGGACCCATGAGACAGATGTCCGCAAATCCATTTGCTCCAAATCTTGCACACGCAAGCGGGCTATTACGCAAGGCTCATTCCCGACGGGAGAGCATACATTACAGTTAACGTTTAAATGAGAAGCACATCCTATTGGAGTTCTTTTCAAACTCCTGCAAACGATGCCTTTTGAGCTTCGCCGGATGCCACCTGCGGGTACAGTCACCAACAGGTTTCCCAATTATAAATTTCAATTTTGAAATTCCTTAAAACTATCAAATTTTGATAATCTTGAGGAATCTCAAATACCGGCTGAGATTACACCGATTACAGAAGGTCTTTTGTACACTTATATTTTATGCACGTATCCACAGACGTTCCCGTCTGTAACCTTCAATGCCCGGTCGATTTGGTCGACCAATCCTAACGAACACTCGTACTACGCCACTTTTCATTTAATTTAGAAGCCGCTGTACCTCTAAACTGCGTTACATTCATGACGTCATTTACAACCTTGCGAGCTATAAATGTGTGGGTCGAACCCACAAAAGGACACTTTCCTTGTGTTCGGGCGATGACTTTTGCTTGTAATTAGATATCAACTCAAAATATTTCATTAATATACCAAAGGCGATTATCATCAATTGCGGTACGGTAGACAGGCATCACCAGATGTTTCGACAACTTTTGATTGCCAAAATGCATCCCGCCTACGATTATGGTTCACTTGCGGTGAAACGCACTGAAAATTCTTGATAAGGGACAACTCCCTCTTTGGAAATTCTCTGTCTGACGCCCTTGTTGCGGCTCGGACTATTCAGACTTGCCTAGACTCACTTCCTCGTCTCACACGGGTTACTGTCGCAACCGCCCCTCAGCATTTGCCATTGGGTTGTAGTGCTCTGACTTCAAAAGCTGGTGCAGATTCTACACCACTCATCATGCATTGCTTAGATTGACCTCAATTCGGCGATACTCTCGTATCTAGAGTACCTTTTCCCTGTCACCAGGGGTTATCTGAGCTAAGCCTCATTGAAATATCAAAAACGTTATGAATGTAACAGTCTGCTACGCAATAGCAAAGTGACACGTTTTGATTTTTCAGAAGTGAAATGGGGATTCGGGGTGGCGTTTCGTCACCCCGTTTTGTGAGCATTTGGCGTAGGCCAAATGCGAAAAAAAAGTTTATAGAAAAGATTCGGACAAAATCCGGAGCAGTTTTGTGACTTACTCAGGCCATTATTTAATTATATCACAATTTGAATTCGATGTCAATCACCAAACAAATAATCTGTTTTATTATTTGATTTTCCGAGAGTGATGCGAATATCACCTTGATAGTTGGCCGGCTGAGGTTCACCCTCTAACCATGCAGTACGCTTGTGCATAGTCGTGGACTTACGGTATTCTATTTTGGTAATGGCTGACGATTTGGTCAAATCTCCTTCAATTTCTGAAATGCGAACCGTACGGGATGAACTATTTTCAGAATTACCAATAGTGACAGTTGTTATGTCATCACCAAAATAAATTTCACGTAAATTTCTAATATCATCATCTGTCAATGCATTGTCCGTACTCATCGTACTCCCATAAGAATTTAACGAAACTGACGCATTTAATTCATTTTCATAGATTTGATGCCACGGCTCCGTAGAATCAGACACGATTTCGTAGGTAATTATGTTGTACATAATAGCTATCATACCACACGTGGCAATGACAACAGATACGATAGGTGGTACGCCGTTATTATATTTATTCTTCAAATCGTAAACACGAGCACATATCAACGCAAGTATTGCGAGTGATAATAGCAAACCAAATGGTGTAATTAACCATGATATCATCGCTTGATTCCTTTCTGAATTTAATGTCAATCACCAAATAGAGAATTTATCTCGTTGTCTGGTCGACTTAGGACTATGCGAATATCACCATCGTAGTCCGATGTTTGGGGGTTTCCATCCAATCCAAATACTTGATAATGGAAGGTTGTTGCCTTTCGATATTCGATTTTAGTGATAGTCATATTTTCATTTACATCCCCTTCGACAGACGTGATTCTAACCTTGCGTGACGATGAATTATTACCATCTCCAATTTCAATCGTCACTAATTCGTCATGATAGTACATATCATTTAATGCATTTACATTTTGATAGGTCAGTTGCTTACCCGCAGTCAATGATTGTTCTGTTGTGGATAATTCAACTGACGCGTGTAATTCATTGGTATAAACCTTATTCCACGGTTCGGTTGAGTCTGATACGTAATGTGCGTTTACAGCGCCTAAGATTGAGACAAATACGGCTACAACACTGGCTAATGTAATTATGATAAACGGCAATGGGTAGTCATCATCTGACCTAGTGGGTGTGTCAGTGACGGCAAATGATATAAGCCAGATAATTACAATTGGAATGATGAGCCACATAAATCTTAAATTGGTAATGAACCATGATATCATATGTGTCGCCCTTTCTATTTATATATTATTTCGAATTCTCTTTTGATAGTGGTTTTCTCAAATCGATATTCAAACCTAACATAACCATAAATTTTACAGTTCTTGGTAAAATAACAATGGGTGTCAATATTAATTCCAATTTGATTAGTTGAGTAATGAGTAGAATTGTTTCGGGTTTATAAATATTTAGAATTAAAATTAGCCAGCATATGGGTAGGATTGTTACCACGAGTACATAACAAATTGCACCTTTGAATTCGCCCCATAGACTATTGGATTGAAACAAATCATCCAACCATTTATTTAATTTGTTGTCTACAAATTTTAATCGTAAAATAACGAATTGATATATGAGAATAAACATTCTTTACCAGCCTTTCTAATCCCCATTTGAATCATCACGCCTAAATGACGAGAAAATATCGATATGGAAAATACTCATGATGAAGATACCAAAATGAATCGCACCATTAAGATATCCCACATAATTATCCCATAATATCACATTTACTATTGTATCATTTGATACAAATCTTAACAAAATATTCACCACCAATAACCAAATAAAAGGTGTCACACATGTGACACCCAAATATAATTCAGAATTGATAATGTATGGTTTGAAATCTGTCGCTTCAGAAGCTTCGTCCAACCAATGTAGAACACGTTTTCTAATTGGTTTAATACCGAATAAAATGAGCTGATAGATAATTATAAACATACATAATCTACCTTTCGTTTAAAAGTCCCAGTCATCATCGGTCATTTCTTCTACGTTAGTCGGAACAACATAAGAGTCACCCTTTACGGAGAAGAAATCATGATTTTTACTAGCTGTGTTGAGTGCGTTTTCAATAATTGGATTGATTGGTTCATGTTCAAAATAGGCCGGGCGCCCTAAATTTTGAAGAGCACGGTTACCATTGTATTTTACATAGTTGATAACTTCATCAGCGAGTCCAATTTGGTCGTATAATTCATGGGTGTATTGAATTTCATTCTCTAACAATTCCAACAATAATGCTTCGACTTCCACGTCTACTCGTACTTGTTCATCAGGTGTCAACTCTTTATAAATTTCTTGAGCGGAGTAACCCACACACGAACCGTGAATCGTTTCATCGAGCATAATCTTACGAATGATTTCCCCTGATGTAGTCATTTTACCCTGGCCTGCTAAATAAAGTGGATAGAAAAATCCAGAGTAAAAGAGGTAAGATTCTAGGAATACAGATGCTACATGAGCCATGTAAATGTCAACCTTTTTAGGTTTGAGTGTTACGAGTTTATTGTAATATCCTAAAATTTTATCAGCCTTATAGGTCAATCGAGGATTGCCAGGGACCCAGTCGTCCAATAGATAATCAGTATCCCTCGAATCAAGAAGGGATGTGAAAATGGTTGAATAAGATTTAGCGTGAACCTGCTCGATAAAACTCATATAGGCATATACCGCTTGGAGACGCATGTCTTCAACATGCATCCCAAGTACGTTCATGCCGACATTTCCTTGTTGGGTGTCAAGTCCCGTAAGACCTGCGAGAACCTTTTTGTAGGTGTCTCGCTCGGGTTCTGATAGGGCATTCCAGTCACTAATATCCTTTGAGACTTTGAATTCAGTGTCGAGCCAAAATTGTTGAATGTTTTGATTCCAATACATGAAAATCAAATCATCTTGTTTATTCCAGTTAACGGCTTTCATTAAGATTTCCTTTCTAAATGCTGCAAGAAGTACATTCTTCAACGGATAGCAGTTTGTTTCGTGTATAATAAAGTGATTTGAGACCCTTGTGGTGGGCATAGGCATAAAGACGGGCCAACTCACGGGTTGAGGTTGTTGAATTGACATAAAGAATAGTTGAAATTCCTTGGTCAACGTGATTTTGAATGACAGAAATAAGGTCAATCAATTTCATTTGGTCAATTGTGTAGGCTGACTGGTAAACTGTAGCTGTCACCTCATCTAAGAATGGCATTGGATAATAAGTTTCCATATCACCATAAGCTCGTCGCTCAATTAAATCTACAATTGGCATGACACTTGATGTTGCATTTTGCACATAAGAAATGGATTGGGTTGGTGCGATGGCAAGTCTGTAAGCATGATAAAGTCCATGTTTCTTGACACGTCTTGCAAGCGTTGCCCAATTTTCCTTGGTCGGTAGGTCAACACCTTCAAATAATTTTTCAACAATAGGTGATTTTGGCAAATAATCATTTTCTATATATTTGGTGAAATAATTACCATTTGCGTACTCAGATTTGTCAAAATCCTTAAAAGTTGTTTTTGTCTTACGAGCGATATGCATACTAGCCAAAATTGAATAATAATTCATAGCTGCGAAAAATACGTCAGCGAACTCTTTAGCCTCTTCTGAATCATAAGGTATGAGATTTTTGGCGAGGTAACCGTGTAGGTTCATAACTCCGAGACCCACTGAATGGAGTTCGTCATTTGCTTTAATGACACCGGGTGCGTTATCGACGTGGCTCATGTTTGAAACAGATGTAAGAGCCTTCATGGCTGCAAATACAGCTTCATACATGTTTTTGTGTTCCATAACATTAGCAATGTTTAGACTTCCTAGGTTACATGAAATATCACGTTTGATATCCCATTCTTCACCATAGTTTCCGATTTCTGAAACTTCTTGAAGCTGCATGATTTCCACACATTGACCAGTCAATACACCATTAAACATACCCATATGTCGTTTTGATTCATTAAAACAGTATGTATCGTATTTCCCTCGTAAGGTGTCGACATTCACAACGCGAATTGGTGCCTTTACTCGAACAAGTCTGTCCCCGTTAATTTGACTATGAATACCTTTTTCTTGCAACTCGAGCAAGCCATTTTGGAGAGTATCTGATTCAATTGTGACCATATTGTCAGTCTCATTTGGTAAATCAAATTCGATGAGTGTATCAAGTGGGTTTAATTCAAAAGCTCGCACCTCTTTAACATCCTGACCATTTTGCACATAGAATTTATGATATGGTGTACAATCTAAATACATTCCATTTGAGAATTTGACACGGACCAATTCTTGACCTTCACCCGTTTGTCGGATTGGTGACAATGACCATTCTTGCCCGTTCCATACGTGCAAATCTTGACCGGATACTGTTTCAATATCGACATACCCATATTCCTTGGTGAGAATTTTGGTATCACCTGACACACACAAGTTACTCTGATGAATATCACCGATTTCTTTTAGCGCATGAACCTTGTTTGCATTATCCTTAAACATGAGATACGGATAACCTGATTGCAATTGCATTTTAGCTACTTGGTTAAGAATATCACGAGCAGAACCTTCTCGTTTCCTGATATTAGGGTCAGCTACTAACACATCATACATTTCATTCATATTCATGTCGTCTAAGTGAATACCATAGTGTTTGTAGACGTTGTGAGGATAGAACATATAGAATGGTTGATTTTTCTTGGCAAGTTCCATAAATTTATCAGGTACGATGAGACCTGTTGAAATGGTAGCTAATCGTAAACCCTCATCCGCGTTCACCTTTTTGGTGTCTAAGAACTCAGGCAAATCAGCGTGGAAGACATTCAAATAAACAGCTCCAGCACCTGGTCGTTGACCTAATTGGTCTGCATATTGAAAACTCATTTCGAGAGACTTGGCAACTGGAATAACACCTTTAGCACAATTTTCAACCTCTTTGATGGATTCCCCACGCGCACGCAAACGAGAAAGATTTAGTGCTACACCACCACCATATTTGGACAAGGTTCTTGCGACACCTTCATTATAGTTAATGGAGTTAAGTGAATCATCTATCGACAATAGATAACAGGATACCAATTCACCACGTCTGGAACGACCAGCGTTGAGCATTGTTGGCGTAGCTGGTTGATATACCTGGGTCATGAGCGTGTCAAGCAGTTCAAGAGCGAAATAATTATCACCCTGGGCCAGATAAAGAGCCACAATGACCATATGTTGCTCATAGTTTTCGAGATATTCCTTCTTGTCGTTGGTTTTCAACGCGTAACTTTGATAAAATTTGGTAGCAGCCATATAGGACGCAAATTTGAAATCGTATGTATAGGCTTTAGCTGAAATTTCCTTCAAAAAGTGTTCATCATAGATTGCAAAACAATCAAAATAAAAATCATTTTCGACCAACCATGACAGTCTGTCTAATTCTGTTGGGAATTCCTTTGTGTGTTCTCGAATCTCTTCTAGATAAACTTGAAGTGCCTCTTGGTCTTTTTCGAGGTCATAAAATCCATCTTTTTGGCGAGTGATAGCGTTATTTAATTCAATATGGTTCATGTATATGTTACCTTCCTATATTAATTCTGCAATTTTCTGTTTGACGTTTTCGACATCGTCATCTGTCCCTGCTAATTCAATTTTATAACTAGGGATTTCTAATTTACCAGTCACTGTATCAGCACCGATGGCAAAATTGGGACCCCAGTTACGATTACCAGACGATACAACCAACTTGACATTCTTATGGTGTTGTTTCAAAAATCGGATAACAGGTGATGGTACTTTACCAAACCCCACCGTTGGGAATACAAGGACAATTTGTTCATCGCTTGAAAGTCCAACATTTGCATCTTTCATGGGTTGTGTCTCAAATCCGAGTTTTTCTGCAAATCGTTTACAGTTTCCTGTCAAACTAAAATAGACAATTTTCATAATTTTTCCTTTCAATCGGGCAAAAAACCTAGGTATATGACCTAGGTTAATTATTTGGGTAGATGTAGGATACACTACCAATGATTCCGTTTGGATTAAACCATCCACGATAGTTACCAATTCCTCTAGGGTCAGCGGCGTCTGCTGAGCCTCCGTGGTTAGCTTCAAGCACCTTAATCATACCATCTTCACGGACATCTGTAACATAAGCTACGTGACCATAACCGCCATCATTCCAAACAATGACAGACCCGGCGACTGGTGTAGAACCTGTTTTGAATCCAGCGGCTGAGGCTGAAGCAGTCCATTGGGCTGCGTTACCCCAATAGTTTCCAACCCATGGTGCTAAAACTTTTACACCCCACGTACATTGACCCCAAGGATATGAATTACTTGAAGGTGTATAATCTGGTACATGGTGACTAGCTACTGGTTTTCCGGTTTCGATAGCTTCTTTACGAGCTCGTTCAGCTTCGGCTTTAGCTTCTGCAGCTTTACGTTCTTCCTCGGCCTTACGTTCAGCCTCCGCAATTCTATCTTTTTCTGATTGCAGGTCTTTCTCGGCCTTTTCGAGTCGTTGTTCGCATGCATGTAACTGACTTTGGATGGTCAATGTTTGCGCCTTTGCGAGTGATTTTTCAGAGCTATTTGCTAGACGAATCTTAATGTTGGCCTGGTTACTTTTCAGTGACGCAACTTCTTCCTCTAGTGTTTGAAGCGTGCTCTTTTGGTCGTCTGCGTGTACCGTGTGCGTGTGCATAGCGAATTGCGCAGATGCACCTAGAATGACAGCACCCATTAAGAGTTTGTTAACTTTCAAATTTATCGTTCCTTTCTGTTGATATCTATATTATATTACAATTTGACATCAAAATCTAGATTTGAAATATGACAATTGCGTAACAAACTATGCCGAGTACAGGATTCGAACCTGCGACCTACGCGTTACGAGTGCGTTGCTCTACCAGCTGAGCTAACTCGGCAATCACCACCCGAAGGTGGCAATTATCAGTCAATTCGAACTACTTGAAGGTGGAATGAATTTCCCTTATCTTCGGAATAGATATCCATGATTTCACGGTCTTGTAATCGATAAAGAGTCATAAAAACATTGTCTTCTGATTCTTCAATTGTAATGATTTTATGAGAAAAATTGATATTGACCAATCTTTTTCTCAAATCAAATAATTTACCTTTGCCGTGAATGTTTTCTGCTGATATTAGAGCTTGTTCTACACCTTTGGTAAATGATGGCACCTGAATTGATTCAATGACACCGTCATAAACAGTTGTTAAAATATACATATGATTAACCTTCTAACAATGAAATATTTTGTGGTCTAAAATCAGCCCATGGTTCGATGTTATATTTTTCTGCAGGTACTACAACGGGCATGGCTAATGTGGGTAAATCACCTTTTAGAAATACGATATACTCGTCCATGAGCCCACTTTCCTCAATATTTACTTCAATATAAGGAATATGTTTCATATCCATGATTCGTTTTGTTTGTTTACATTTGACACAATTATTTTTCGAATAGACAATTGTATCATTTGGGTTAGTATCGTGTGTAATGAGTGTCATTAAATACCTTCCTAATTATTTTGCTTTAATAGACGTATTACCCATGTGTATAGAGCGTTTCTGTCATATTCATATCCATCCAAATAGGATGCTAGTTCATATTTTAAATCTTGGAACTGTAAGTTGATACGAATAATTTCTGAACTATATCCACTTTTTTCACGAGCCTGCCGTGATAATGTACGTCTATCCAAATGGAACATGAAACGATTGTATCGCTTCTTGGCAGCTTCTAGTCGTTTGTGATATAGGGATTGTTGACATTGCAGATAACGAATGGTTTGTTCTCTATCTTCTGGGAATTCAACCACGTCAACTAAAATTTCAACCAATTCACGTTGTAAATCGAGACAATAAGAATTGATAATGTCAGGATAACAAGACACGTCATGTAGATAATCACTACATGACCCATGTGCCTGTCTATCCAATCTGTTCTTTATGGGTATCAGATTCTCCTTGACGTAATCGATAGCGTTCATCCCGGACCTCCTGTTCTTTAATATCTTTCACAAGTTCAGCCAATCCTCTAGGTGTCACGCGTTCAATCTTCGAATAATGACCATCAATAACCGTAGCAAGATAAAATGATGGAATGGATTGGTGGTTGCTACACAATCGAGCATAAAAAGTGCTGGGTGTTAGATTTCTAACCCCAGTCGTCGTGTAGTTAGTGAATCCATTTTCATTACCTAAATCGTTGACAAGTTGGATAACAAATTCCAACTTGTCAGCGTCAGTTTCCAGTTTATGGATGTCTTCCTTGTGAATGAGTTTTATGTAGCGAAGGAGTGAAATGTCTGCGACAGATACGTCACGTGTGAGTACAATGACGCGTTTAGACATTGAATGTCCCCCTTATTACCACATGGTTGCAGCACTTTCGTCTGCGCCCTCATCAGCACTTCCTGTATATACATTTTGAGCAGGTACATCATCATCTTGTCCATAGACTTTACCGTGTCCACCTTTGACAAAGATGTCATCTGGTGATTGTGTTCCTGCATCGAGTTTGATGCGAAGGTATTCATTTCCTTGATGTTCAGCAGGTGTAAAGGTTACAGTTACAACTGTACCACCTTTTAGGTAATAACCTAGGTTACCGTCTGGGTTAGTGTTGAAGTCGAAAATTGAATAACGACCGTCAGCTGTGTCGATGTTTGCAAATTTACCTGGCATATTTACAGTGAATTGTACTTTTGCCTCAAGGTTTTGACCAAACATAGAAACAACCAATTTTTTGATTTCAGCAAGTGGTGTTGCAATGGTAAATTGTGTAGATGCCAAGTCAGACCATGTAGCTGTTTCAGAAGCTTTGTATGAGAAATACTTGAATACCAATTTACCAGCACGTTCTGGTTTCTTAGATTGACTAGTTTTAATGGCAAATAGTTCTTCCGGAATGTTAACCAACTCTGATGGTTGAACAGAAACTACCAATCGACGAGATGGTGAACCGTCTAGTTTAGTAGATGGGAAGATAGATACGGGTTGTGTAATTGAAAATGGTGTTGCCATAGTCATGTGCGTGCCAGACCGAGCATTCGGATGCGCCCTCTCTGCCGAGGTGTCTGACGTCCTTTCGTTATATAAATTTGTGTTTTGAGATTTTGGCAGAAAATCGAATGGTGACTCTGTTTTACGAAAGTTCGTCACACTCTCAACCTTTTCTTGGTGATTCTAGTATATCACAACTATATCACCTTGTCAAGGAAAAACCATAGGTAAATTTAAAAATTTACCTACGATTCTTGTAATACGTTTCTCCATGCTTGCGCGAATTGTGCAATCAAATCTACGTATTCATTATAGTCTAGTTGGGCCTCAATAGCCTTTAATTCCTCATCTGATTTCTCAAACAATGATGAATTATCAATAAGAACCTTAGCAGTTGGTGAGAGGTTTGAAATCTTCTGTTCACCTAGAATTGACACACTAGGTGACGTCCGTTGGCTATTTGGTAACTCATAATCTGGGAAGTTCTGATACTCACCCGCCGTAATGGCGTCAGGGAATCGAGACACAACTCCGAGTTTCTTAAGTCGCTTCAATAAGTCGGCGTTACATACCGGGTCACCAGGTTCGACACCGCGACTCAAAGCGTCATAGTTGTCACTAGGTGTGCGTTTTGCGGTTGCGACACGTGTTAAATATAGTCCACTCTTTGTGAGCCAGGTTCTGATTGTACCCGTGTGAACATTCTCATTTGAGTCAATAAAAATACTACCACTAGTTGAACGCATAACCCATGCCGTCATCTTAATAAAGGTGAAGCGGTCACAACTTTGTCGATATTCAAGAAATGCCTTCTGAATGAGTGACTTGTCGATTGGTTTATCCACAATGTCTTCATTTTGTAGGTATCGCACGAGTACGGCGTCAACAATGGCTGGGTGTGTTAATCGTTTGTCCACAACTGGCCCACCACTTGATGTTAGTGAGGCACCACGTGCGGAGAGAACTTTTTGGTTCTCACTGTCAATTTCGGCACGGTTATTCGTATCCTTAGAAATGAGGAAACATGGTTCCGGGTCAATCTTAACAAAAAGAGCTTCCAACTCACGGTCAACAATTGCCTTATTAGTGTCTTCGTCAATATCAAACACATAAATACCATCTGTATTGGATGATGGCACGCGAGCCCCTTCTAGCGCTAAAGCTTGTGCAATAATCCATGTCATCAATTGACCGATAATGCGCATAGAGACAGCCTTGTTATTGGCGCGCACTTTAGTGTCAAATCCACCGTCTAGGACACCCGATGCGGAGTTCAAAATCAATTTGAAACCTTCTTGGGTGATGTTGGTCGCAATCCATTCTGGTGAGTTAAAAGGTATTGTCTTTAATTTCCCTTTAATTGCTAATCGGTGTTGATAGACTTCATTATAAATATCCTTACCATGCCCATCATAGAAGACACCCATATTAATAAGAAGCATTGGGTAATATCCTTGGAAGTCCTGGTGAAGGCTATCCCCAGTTGAGGTATAGCGATAACGTTTAATAAGAACTTCTTTATGTTCTTTGGGGTCATAGCAGAATGGTGTGAACTCATCAGGGTCAATGATTTCATCTACCATTTCAGACTGCTTATAAAGAGCAGGAACTTCGTGCATGAGGTGGGCTGGATATCCTGCAACAATCGAACGTGACTGACGTTTGATGATGTTGAGAAGTTTCTTACTAACCTCTTTTGACGGGATTTTTGAAATAAGACCATATTTGTCCTTCAACTCCCGGATTTTCGCACGGTCTTGTTCTAGCTGTTCTTTAAAGACTTCGGCACCGTGAATGCCACCGGATGAAAAGTTCACGTGGGTATAAGAGTCATTTCCGTACTTATCAATCAGCGGTAAATAAGTACCGTAGGTCTCGAGCAACTCTCGTCGTTCCCCTTTTTCATGTGGTTCGATTCCGTATTGCATGAAATGGGAACTTGATGTGTTCCAGTTTTTATTCCTAAATGAATTATAAAACTGATAGATGTTCATGAATTTCGCAAGATGACTCTTTGCAACTTTGGGATTATGTTTGCTCACAACTGAATAAACATTTTTCATATACCAATCTTTGGTATAATCCAAAATGTCAAATGGTTCTACACCTTTTTCGTGGGCTACGTGAGGTGCTGGATACATGAATGAGCAGACTGGGTAATCCTCGATTGGTTTATCAGGGGCGATGATGTTTTCTACGAACTTAGCAGAACTAGAATTCAGCGTCACACCGTTTCGATTCAATCGGTCACCATACATATTCAGCAATTCTGCGCGAATATTCTTAGTCAATTCCAGACGAGTACCTTTGTATACGACATCACGAAATTCATGGATATCGTTCAAGTTATAAACAATATCCGAGTAAACGTCTTCTGAGTGGCCCGTTTTGTTAGATTCACTCTCAATAATGCTACCACCTAAGATTCCGACAAGTGTCTTCAACCCGACGGTGACACGTCCTTGGTCAATCATGGATTCGTTTAAGTAGGCACCATCCACTTGATTAGCATATTGCTCGTAGGGTAAGGTGTCGACACGACGAACGGTACCATTAATAATACCGTCTGAAATGGCTCGCAATTTAGCAGGTGTGGTTTGTGTTCTACCATTGACAACGGTACTTTCGAAAAAGTTCATCATTTGAATATCATAATGAAGACCATTGTATGAATAGTAGAAATCTAGTTTTGGTAAAACTTTCTCTTCTTCAACACCTAAGAAATTGGCAAGAAGGGAATCTTTACCCATACTAGGGATTCGGCGTTTAAAGTGCTCGATAATTCGTGATGAATCGACTGCCAAATTATAAAGTTTAAAATTCTTAAATTTAGAATCGAGACAGGCTTGTCGAACTTTATCAGCGTCTTCCTTACACGTGACCAAATAATGCATCTCAAGGGTATTGTTATCATCAATCAAACCCACACAAAATAGGTTGTCAAACGATTCAATATCCCAGAAATAATCCAATTTTGGTCGATTAGTCATGGGCGCGTCCATAATTTCTATCTAGTTTCCATGCAATACCACCTAAAACACCTGCCAATGGTTTTGAGATGTATTGTGCACTGTCAGCGCGACGATATAGCCACAATAACATTTGGTCAAGTGTTTTAAATGTCATAGCACGTTTTCCAAACACTACACGATACCCGTTAAATGTCTTGATGGTTTTCGCAGTAGACCCCTTTTTAGGTTTGAAATCAATTCGCATACCAAATTCGGGTGTGCGAACTTCTAAGCGATAGCCACCTTGAATTGAATTTCGGATTTGTGACATTTCGAATTTCTTATTACGGGGTGCTTTTACCCATAATTCGTAACAGGCCAGACCATCTTCTACGATTTCAGGAATTGGTGTTTTTGTTTTGTCCATTTGTGAAGGTTTCCTTTCTATGCTAAAAGTGAAGGTTGTTGGTTATTAGTTAAGTCAGTAGCGGTGAGGACTCGTGATTTGGCAAATTCTAACTGCTCACTCAAAGACATGGTCCTAAGACGCTCAGCCTCACTTTCAACTCGTTTTTCTGATTCCAGCACCAAATTTGTTGTTTCAAGAATCGTTTCATGCAACGCTAGAATATCAGCCACCTTACCACGGTCAATGACATTACTCTTGTCAAATGGTTGCGTTGTTGGATAAGGTTGTGCAATTCCGTGTTCGGTAGCATAATCATTCAAATCATTGAATAATGAAATGACACCGTTATGTGCCCGGGTGCGATTCCTATCAAGGGTATCGAAAATTGCTTGTTTCTCTGATGGTGTCCCATCCATTTGACGAATTTCTTTCACCTTTTCATCGAACGCGTTTCTATGTGTGGTGTATTCACCAATATAGGTAAACTTGTTAGACCAATTTGCGAATTCTTCGGGATTGTCCTGATTCAATTGCGTAATTGATTCCACACAACGGCGAAAAGCTCTAATGTCAAAACCACCCAATTCGTTTTGATATCGTTGGTAGGCATCTGGTAATTCTTCGGTGTCAAGACTTGGGATAACAATTGATTCATACAAATCATCCTGTACTTGAGCTGAATATTTCATCTCGGCACTTAATTTATCAACTAAATTCATTGAGGTCTCCTTTCACGGCGTTTCGCTGAACGGCACGAGCGACCATAGCAAAATCACGAACAAGTCGGGGATAGTGCAAATCGTCAAAGAGGAAGTATCCTAACTCCTCATTGACTTGAACAGCAATATCCATAAGCTCGTAACGAGATAGGGGTTCTAATTTATAAGCGGCGTCTACAACAGGTGCCAAAACATTTTTGGTATCTTCTGTTACGGCGCGAATTAAATAATCATTTCTCATAGTTTGAGCAAAATTTCCTTTCTGTTATTTTTCATGTTCATTATATCATATTTCTTCGATTTTGTCTTTAGAAATAGGTGAATAAAGAACCTTTTAGACTGTATACACAGACAAATCTAACAATTTTATCAACAATTTGTGGATAAGTGTTTAAAATCTGTGGATAAGTCCTATTTTCGACGGATTTGGACAAAATTGGATTGCAATTTGGATTTTATGTTAGCGGTTACAAATGGCGGTATTACAATATTTTTTAACTAAACTCTATTTTGAACTAAAAAAGTACAGAAAATTTTTAAAGAGTTGTAGAAAAATTTTTTTTATAATTTTTAATTGTTTGATGACCAAACAATTATAATCCGCGCGATACCGCCATTTGAGAACGCTTTCACAAAATCCAATTTTGAATCCAATTCTGTCCAACTCAAGAATATTCAGACAATTATGCCCAATTCTATATTCATAAAATATGAATAAAATCACATATTAGCCGGGAATAATGTTGGGGAGTGGTGCCTCTTCATCGGTGTCTTCATTATAGATAACACAATCTGTGAAGTGGTGGTCGGCACATCCGTATTTATCTGAGAGATAATCATATATTTTATCATCAATATCGATAAATCCAAGGTTTTTGGAGTTCTCAAAATAATACATGTCCCCGTGATAGGCGTCTTTGATGTACGGCGCCCAATCCCAAGTGAATTCATCAGTATTAGATGCGTCAGGCTCATAATCTTTTATATGGACTTCGATGGCACCGTCTTCATTTTTAAAACTCGAGCCAGCATTAAATGGAAGGTCGAATACCTTTGTTATACCGTCCTTCTCACATACCAAGGTGATAAAATCCAATTCGATAGCCCCTAAATTTAGATGTGCTTTATCGAGGTTGGTCAATTCCTTATCAAATTTATGAGTCATGGAAATCGCAAATGTCATGGTTGATTCCTTTCATGGCTGTTAGTATGGTATTACAATAATACTATTTCCACAATGTGGGCATTTATCACCATTATCGTAATAAATAAGCCCTTTGAGGTTCTTTGGTTCTGCATCGGTGAGTGGTTTATTTGTATGCTCACAACAATCCCTCATCTCATCGTCAAAATAGATATGACAATTCATCATTGTTTTAATTCCTTTCAACTTAAAGAATAAACCCCTAAATGAGTTTAGGGGTCAATCCTGTTTCTACAATTAATGTCGAGGGCTCCAATTCATTACCTGGTTTTGTTGTCCTACTACGAGTTGTGTAATAGAGTAGCATATCCTTAGCACGTGTTGTTGCTACATACATGAGTCGACGCTCATCTTGCAATTCATCAGGGTTACCTGTCATTGGAAATACCCCTTTTTCAACACCTACAACAAATACAATCTTCCACTCAAGCCCTTTGGCCCCGTGAATGGTAGAAATGGTTACACCTTCAGGATGTTCCTCTTTAATGGCTGATGCCATTTCAAAGGTGAAATTACTCGCAATATCAAAGAGAGTCCACTCCTTATCACCTTGCTCCTCAGCAAACTGCTCGGCGTAATCGTTGACAACTTGATGAAGCATATCAATATGGCGAAGTGTGGTCTCGTTATTCTTGAGACTATTAACCCAGTTTAGATAACCAGTTTTATCAAGAAGATATTCTACGGCCTCTTGTAGGGACAAGTCCTTGTTGTGGTCTAATAATTCTCGATAAATAACACTATATTCACTAACCTTATGTTTGAGTGCCGGCGATAATTCATTGATATTATCAGACAAAATGAACTCGACAATCGATTGTTCATGCGATTTAGCAGCGGCTTCCAACTTCTCAAGCGCAACAGGTCCAATACCACGTTTCGGTCTATCAAGTGTCGCCATAAAGGCATAAATATCCTTAGGATTGGTGAAAATCTTCAGGAAGTTCATCATATCAACCATTACCTCAGACTTCATGAAATCGGCAAATTTGGTTGTATCATTCAACGGTATGTTGGCCAATTGCAACCTTTGATTGAGAATTGGTAATGCCATACGCGAACGCACCAAAATAGCCATATCTTCATATGGTACCTCATTTTGGTGAAGTGTATTTATAACGTTTACGATGTGGTCGGCTTCAGACGCGTCATCCATTGTCTCAAACCATGTTAACCCTGTCAGAGCGGCTGATTTGCGGTTAGCAACCATTGGCTTACGACTCGCCTTACCTTCTGTATTGAGGGCAATAATGCGATTTCCTACATCTAGTATTTCTTGTAGACTGCGGTAGTTTCGAGACAGGTTATAAACACGATATTGGGTAGTATAAGCGTCCATGATTGACGGTCTACCACCACGGAAGGAATAGATTGATTGGTCAACGTCACCAATAAGTGTCAATTTTTCGCCAGCAACCTGTCTAACCCAGGCGTCCTGGATATAGTTGGAATCCTGAAATTCATCGACAATGGTATGGATAATTGATTGTGAAAATGAATCAAGCAATCCCTTAGTACCCATTAGATATCCAATGAATAAAATCAGGTCATAGGTGATAACATTAGTTTCACGAGAATGTAAAATAGAATCCTTGAACAAAGCGTATAAAGCGTCCACAACAGCACGCTGTTGTGAATAATCAAGACTTCCAAATTTGTAATCACCGGCTGACAATCGTCTGAATAAATCCTTATCAAATTGACCGGTCAATAGTTGTTCGGGTTTAGCATTGTTAATCATCAAACTTAATGTTTGTGCAATTCTATTGTACTCCTTCTTGCCTAATTTTTTGTCGTCATTGTAATCATCTGAAGATAATGTCCAATATCGAAAAAGGTCATCGAATTCAGTTTTGGTTTCGACTAGGCGTCGATACATAGTAAGTGTTGAGGATTCATCAACAATTGAAAAGTTTGGGTTCAATCCAACTTCAACAGCCTTATCACGAATAAATTTACTCATGATGGAGTGATAAGTACCCGTAATAACACGTCTCATTGCATCTTCAGGTAACGCCTCTTTGAGCTTATTGCGCAAATCTTCTGCAGCGTTTCGCGTAAAAGAAATGAGCATAACTTTACCCGATGGGTAAGATTCGAGAATGTGTTTAGCCCTTGCTACGAGGGTGGTCGATTTACCTGAACCGGCAGCGGATGCCCCGATGACGATTTCATCAATCGGGGCATTAATGAGGGCCAACTGCTCTTCATTATACTGCATGGGTTACTCTCCTTTCTATTATTTGTTGGTTAATTTTAGTAAATTGTGGTGCGGAAACAATCATCCATTGGGTCATACCACTCGTCTGGAATTTCAGAAATTAAACGATTGGCGTCAAGAATGGGCACACTAACCCCATCCCATTGGTATACGCGTTGTTTGATATTGTTAATATCATCATCTGACATATCGGCGAATCTACGCAACTCATCCTCATCATCATAATAATTTATGAGTTCAGGCATATTGAAAGTTGTTTTTGACCTGTCGGGTTGACAGTATTCGTCGAAGTGCCAGAAGATTTCTAGTACCCATTCGGAACTATCGATTAGATTTTGAATATCAGTATATGAAAAGGCGATGATTCCTTCATCATCATTCGTACCGGATGTGTCATAGTGACTACCTGTGAGTTCCTCAATATAGTCGATGGATTCTTCCAAATCCGACGTCATTCCAGAAACAGAGTGTAGGCACGCCATATTAAATCGGTCAGTCGGTTGTAATTTTAAGGAATTTGGTTGACCAAATTCCTTTTCAATGTTGTTTGACAATTTAGCTACTTCGTCTAGCGCTACACGAGTATATGCACCCTCGCGATAATAAATAGCGCTGGAATATTTCCAATCCGCACCATCCGGTATATTGTTGATAATTACAAGTCGTTGAGCCATGTCAATCACCTACTCAAAAGCTTTTGCGAGTTCTACCATTGCGCCTTTGAGAGCACTGCGAACAGCGTTTCTAACAATACTATGGATAGTAGTGTTGATTTCGTCGACTGTATCCTTGTCAATAAGCGCTTCTGATGGTTGTTCTGTGGTTTTTGTTTTGGTACGTGTACGTTTCGCCTTTGGTTTGGCTTCTTCCTTGACTTCAGGTTTGGCTTCTTCCTTAGTTTCAGGTTTTACTTCTTCCTTGACTTCAGGTTTCACTTCTTCCTTGACTTCAGGTTTCACTTCTTCCTTGACTTCAGGTTTCACTTCTTCCTTGACTTCAGGTTTCAC
>ERZ773076.318-NODE-318-length-26060-cov-6.156701_pt1 | contig 26060 bp, 35 predicted proteins | sample MGYA00580613_ERZ773076 | MGnify/ENA primary metagenome ERZ773076 (study PRJEB29015, sample SAMEA2738005) | human oral metagenome | biome: human oral; feature: human-associated habitat; material: dental | place: China | collected 2057 ...
AGAGCAGTAGACTCTTAATCTATGGGTCGCAGGTTCGAGCCCTGCAGGGGGCATACATACACATTGAGAAACGTTGATTTAACAACGTTTCTTTTGTTTTTGGTCAACTTTTGGTCAACCTATTCATTTTCTATTTCATTTTCTTAAAAACACCTCTGATTAGATCACTTTCTAATTCCTCTTTCTCTTGAATCAAATGACCATAAGTTTCTGTAATTTGCTTTGTATCTTTATGTCCTACAATTTTAGCAATAACCCAAATATCAATATTCTGAGCAAGCATAACACTGATGTAAGTATGTCTAATGCCAGTGGCTGTCATCCTCCGCGGCTCAATTTCTAACTTATCCAATACTGAACGCAGATATTTATTTACACCAGCATTAGTGGGAATACCATAAAAAAGACCTAGAAAGACGCAGTTATCTTTATTTGAAATGTCAAATTCTTTAAGATAGCTTTCTTGTTGATTTTTCAATAGACTTAAAATCTCTAGAGTATCCCGATCAATAGGAACTGTTCTAATTGAAGTTTCCGTTTTAGGACCAACCCAACAATATCTAACACTATCATATCGCCGATAAGTCTTAATTTCCAGTGTTTCCCAGAGAATACAATCCCAAGTCAACCCCAAAACTTCTCCGAATCTCATGCCTGTTTTAAACTGCACATACAGCAAATAAGGAATTACGGTTTTACGATAATCCAAAATGCTCTCTAAATATTTAACGATACAACGATAATCAGACAGTGAACTAATATATTTGTCCTTAACCTTTTTACCTGTCACTTTACCAGTAATTATCACACCATCTGTAAAATTATCAATTCCAATTTTATCTCGCTTTGCAAATTGAATAACTTTCTTCACATCCGCATTGAGACGGCGGATAGAATCTTTTGAAAGCTCTTGAGCATAATGATTTATGAATTCCTGGTACTTACTGGCTTTAATTTGACTAATAGGAGTATTTTGAAAAAATTCCTGAATTTTCTTACCTCTAATCTGATATTTTTTTAATGTTGTTTCGCTTTTTCGTTGAGGTAAAATTGAAAGAGTGAACCACTTTTCCCACAAAGAAAACAATGTTACTTGCTTATCTAGCACTGTTCCTTTCAAAACTTTCGCCTCTACCGACCTAGCTTCAATTTCTGCCTCTTTTTTTGTCCTAAATCCTGAATTTGATGCCACTACCTTTTTTTGACTATCAAAAACTCGGTAGTCCCATAATTTTTTCTTTCCTCTTCTTCTAAAAGAAACTGCCACTTATTACCTCCTTATTATAAGTGATAATCAATACTTTAACCTGATTATATCATGCTCCTAAGAGTATTTCTCGAAAGTTTTGTTCAAAATATTCTTTAGTTTTTGAAGCTAAAAAAAGATATTTACCACCTTGAGCGCTTGGATATTTGACAAATCCCTGAGGACTCTTTTCAATATCTATTTTATTTTTAATATCCGGGCGATACAAAATATTGTCAATTAACCAAGGACGACTAACTGAAAGAAGTTCCAACAGTTCATTCATGGACAAATATTTCCCTTGATTTGTCCGCTTTTTAAGTTCTTCATATTCCTGTTTTTCAATGATGACCTTATCATCTGGTAAGACAACAGTAATATTTTCTAAATTTACAATCAGTTTATTCATCTTATTCACCTCAAAATAATATAAAAAAATTTAAGTTTATATACCTACTTTTAATGTCCTTCCACATACCATAGTTGCTTAGCTGTATTGGCGTCAATGACACGATAAGCAACTGTCATAGCTGGTACTCCATATACATTCATTTCAGAAATTAGAACTGTTCCATCAGATTTTATATCCTCACAAAAAGCTACATGACCGTAGGAAGGGTCAGATCCTGCCTGACCTTGCACAAAAGATACTGCTGTATGCTTTTTAGGATTATGGCTAGCCTTGAATCCTTGTTTCTGAGCCCACTGGCCTCCGTTTCCCATATATGAATCAAATTGAATACCAAGTTGTTTTGCACGATTATAAACGTACCAGGTACACTGTCCAGCTGGATAAGCGCTACTACCATCATAAGCATGTCCATCATACTTGCTAATATTGCCCCAGCCCTGCGGAATATCAGTAGAGCTAGTCCCCGTGTTATTATCTTGAGCAAAGGTTACCTGACCTTCTTTGAGAATATCGTAGATAGTAACGGCCCATTCTTCAATGTCGCTGACCTTGGTTTGAGAATCGCTGATAGCGACCCCCTCGTAGTATTGGGACCAGTCCCGAGCTGCCTGCTTAGGATCCGTGCTAGGTCCAACCTTTTCGACCACTTGCGCATAAGAACCCTCTAGTTCAACACTCATCAAGTCTAGCTGAATTTGTTTATCCAACTTCTTTTCCCTTGCCTGGCCCCAACGATTACCATTGATAGTGCTAGACCAACCAGACCATTGAAAGAATCCTGCGACACCACCGCTTTGATTAACGGCCGTATAATCAAAACCACATTCCCGATAAGCTACAGCCAGACTACCGCTCGCTCCTTGTAAAGTGAAGTGGTGTTGGTTCATTAGACGAGCTCCAAAATCTAAAGCGGTCTGAGCATTTTCTTCACTCATCTGACGGCCTGTCTTCTCTGTAAATTTCTGGGCAAAGTCTTTTGCAGACATGGAAATGCCCCCAGAAGAAGAAGTATAGGTTTGAGAATCAACCGAACCACTACCAATTACTAGGAAAACAAGGGTAAAGAAAAGGACTGAAACAATCCCTAACCCGATTAATCCTCGTTTAATTACTTTCATTTTACCCCTTTCTCAAATAGTTCATCCGCTGAATCCTTTAGATATTGTTGCTTTTGCCACTCTCGTTTCAGCTTCGGAGCTAACAAACGCTCTTTCCATTCATTCTTAAATCCAGGTTCCATATTTCTACGTCTTTCATCTCGGAAATGGTTAAAGTTAATAGAATCTTGTTGTCGCACATTTGTACGTTCCAAGCGCTCTTGTCTACGTTCTTTCCGTTCCTGACGAGCCAATTGAACTGGTGTATCAGAATCGCCAGCCAAGTCATGAACCTTAGCCCAGAAAGACTCACCTTTTACACCTGCAAACAAATCCTGTAATCCTTCTGCTCGATCCTGTAACTTACGTTTGAAATCTGCCCTGCTTTGTTGAGCCAATTGTTTATCCAGTGTGTCTTTCTTACCATACCTTAAGCAGTCATAGGCTTGTACTGTTCCATTTTTACCAGCTCTAAACAAGGTACCTAGTGACTTTTTATAACTTGCCTGAGGAGGTGCTACAGGAATATTCTCAGATGAATAGTTTGCTAGTCGCACAGTTTGATTAGATCCGTAGCTCTCTGTAGCTGTAGAAAGCTTTGGCATAGAAATACGATCAAAATTAAACTGTGCTTTCTGAGCCAACTCCTGAGCCGAAATGGTTCCCTTGACAAAGAGACCTCCCAACAAATGACGACAACGATAGAGGGCAAACCAAATCAGCCCTTGAATAATAGCAGACCAAAAATAAATATCGTTCATACCGCCAGCGGCACCTTCGACCAAGCCATTGACAAACAGAAAAGCTCGTACAAAAAAGAGACCAAGACCGCCTAATAAGGCAAACTGCATCAGTTTCTTGCCTGCGTTTCCAAGAACTTGTTCAAAACCTGGAATCATAGCAATAAATAACAAAATAACCGAACAAACAATCATCAGCAAAGCAAGATATTTAAAAACTATTGAGATTAGTCCAATGACAATTAAAGCAAAGCCAATAACCAGCGCTTTTATAAAGGCCGCAAAGGCTGTGAAAATTTTGACACCAACCGAACCAAAGGAAACTTGTTCAATTTTTTCATTTCCCTTTGCAAAATCCTCAACTTTCTTTGGGTCACCTTTTGTTGTAAATAGGTCTTTGACCTTATCTACTGGAATGTCGTCTTTATTTGATGATGTGAAATTAAGGGCAAGAAACGGTTCATAAACAAGCTTGTCGAAAATTGCATTCTTAACTGAGTCAATATTATTCTTCCCATTTTGACTAGACAAGGTTGCATTATTTGCATCAATGGCATCAAACCCTTTAATAGCAGTAGAAGTCATATCTTGTCCCATTCCGTCTGCCATTTTAACCAGGACTGAAAGATTATAACTTGCAGTTACCTGGGAATTACCATAATTAGGCTGAAAGGATGCTGGCTGATAAAGTAAGGCCGCCACAAACCAAACCAAGAGAAAGCGGAAAGACAAAATAGGAAACCGGCGAGTTTTAAAATATTCTGTCAAACCACCAAACAAAGCAAGACCATAAACCAGATATTTGTAGTCCGTCATGAAAGTATTGAAAAAGTTAGCTGAGAAACCAACAACCTTATCTAGCTCCTTATAAGTGTTCGCTGTAAAGACCTGTTCCAAAATGATGATAACTAAGCAATAGATTGCTTTGACCAAGAAAAAGATTCCTTGAGCAATTGCATTGACGGCTTTAGGAAAAAGATCGTCAGAATTAAAAAAGCCACCTTCTACATACATGTAAGAAGTCAGCTTAGACATATCTGCTGGATTGACCGTTTCTCTGGCATTGTTCAGATATTCCTGAGCTTCTTCCCGTGCTTTGGCATCATCTAGCTTACTTCCCACTTGTTCATTGTAGTTATTTTGAGTTGTTTTAAGCCCCTGAATTTGAGAAGCATCTTCCTTGTCCTTGTTCTGTTCAATATACTTATTGATATCTTCTATGTCTTTCCCTGCTTTTTTAATATCCTTGGTAGAAGCATTTTTGTTCTTGAGGACCTTGTCAACATTTTCAGCTTTCTTTTGGATAGATTGGTAATCGTCATCCTTTTCGATCTTCTTTTCGTCCTTTTTCTTCTTATCCTGCTTACTTTTCTGTTGTTGTGCCTCTCTAGCATTTGCCTCTTGAACATTAGGAGGAGCATAGCTATAAGATTGCTTAGGGATAATATTGTTATTTGAATTAGGATTATATCCATTAGCTCCTGGCTGAGGAGCGCCTGTATTTGTACTAGGAGCTGGTGAATCAGTATTATAACCATTAGCACCAGGCATTGGGGCTCCATTAGCATATACAAGAACTACGGGAAAACACGTTAAGGTGAGGATGAAGAAAATCCATTTCATCCTTTTCTTGTTCATTAAGCCACCTCCTCTTTTTGATTTTCTTGATTGCGAACGGTTCTGAAAAGTTCACTAATTTCTGGGAAAAATAGACCATCAACGGTAATCCGTTCTACCCGACCATGCGTATCTTTCATGAGACATTGTGCCTTGGTCAAATTATCAAACCAAGCCTTACTATCTTCTGTCACTTCCACTTTGAGCCGCGAGAGGACCTTTTCAGCAGAGCCAGGGGTATCATTATGGAAACAAAGATACGTTCCAAATGATGTTGCTTCTCCGTCTGCTCGGTTGGAATCCTCTGGTAGTTGGGAAGTAAAAACATAGAAATTATTTTGAGAACGACCAACCCGTTTAATCCGGTCCTGGAGTCCTCGGCCATAAGCTGTGATACTCAATACCCAAGCTTCATCTTGGCCAATTACAGTCTTCTGTCCATAGTCTCGTTCACCAAATTTGATACAGAAATCACCCAGAGCATAGAGCACCGCCATAGCTTTTCTATTTTGCAAGGTCAATTCTGAGTGCTCATCTGCTGGCAGATCCAAATGCGCAATCTCCAGAATCGTATTGCGAGCAGTAAGGTCAACAGCTGAATTAGTTCCATCTGAAAAAACTAAACTCAATACGGAAGCTGTCACTTTTTCCAATAGATTTTCGGCTGTCTCTCGGACTTTCTCAACATCAGATTGCATTAACTCTTGAATAATGGACAAGGTTCCTACTTTTTCACCATTAGCCCTTTTTGCAGCAAAAACCCGAATCATTTTAGAAAGTTCAGTCTCAAATTTATCTTTACCATCCAGAGGCATGAATTCATTAATCATGGAAAGAATCAGGTCTTTTGCCTGCTCCCCACTTAAAAAGACTAGCGGATCCAGAACCCCATGATTTTCAGGTTTTGTGTAATCCAAAGTCACAAAGTGGATGCTCCGGATATAGTCCCGAATTTCTGGATAAATATCCTTTTCTTCCAGCTCCTTCAAAAGTTTGTTATACCAGTAACGCTTTTCCATTTTCGGATCAATGTAGAGTGTTTGACAATTCAGTAAACTAGCATAAAAGAAAATGTAAGAAATAGCAAAAGTTTTCCCTCTCCCCGTATCACCTGTAACAGAGATATGCGGATTATCGGTATTCTTACCCTCTCCCTTTTCGTTCGCTTCCAAAATATTGACAAAGACCGGTTTGTCAGAAGCAGCAATAGCATCTTCATAACGACCATGCCAAGAGTTCAGCTGATTGTCAATCATCCCAAAGTAAAAACCAGTATCCTGACCGACTTTTTGAGTAACAAAAAACAAGTCTTCAGCTAAAGCTCCGACTTCGTCAATTTGAATAAAGTTTTTATCCTCGGATTGAAGCAGTTCTCCAAAGCGATTTTTTGCAAACAGATATAGTTGGTAAGGTGTAGCTCGGGAGACTTTGATTTTACTACCTTTCATTTCTTCCATCAGCAGGTTAACTTTCTGCTTTAGGACCCCTAAATCACTGTCAAACACTACTAGGGTCTGCAAGTAATTGAGAATAGGAACGCCATCTTCAATTTTGGATTCGATATCCTCTACCAGATACTTACTCTGGCCAACAGAATTTTTCTGCACACTATCTGCTTCTGCAGACTCAGTCTGAGCCCCTTTCAATTTCAGGCGGACATTACGGGCCTTAGTCCGTATATTGTTAAAGGGCAGTCCTTTAACTTTGGCAAATTTGGCCTTGGTCCAAACCTCAATCGGAAAGCCCAATGACTGCACTTTTTCAATGAAGTGCAAGTAAGAAGCATTTTCTGGCTTATAAGCCACTGGAAGAAAGGCGACATATTGAGAGCCTTCTTCATTTTGGAACTCCAGAACATTAATACGCTTATAATCAATATTCTTGTCTCCTAGATTATCAATCCAGTTTTCAACCAAATTCACTTCATATTTTTTATCGACATTCAAAGAATGTAAATATGAATAACGATTAACAAAAATTGTCTCCCGAGTTGACAGCCGGCGATAATCTAGCAATGACAAATTTTTTTCAAGTTCTGCCCGTTGTTTTTCGTACTTTAATTCCCACCCTTCCATTACGCTTTTCTGAAGCCCCAGACTCTCTGCCAGAAAATCAGAAGCTGTATTGATAGAATCCTGAATCACTTCTTTTAGATCTACGGAAATTGAAAAAGATTTCAAAGGAATACTGATAAAGTAATGATAGTCGCATAATTCTTTAGATGCTAACAGATAATCATAGGACTTTTCAAGGACAGAATAAGCCATTTCTTCTGTATCAGTCGCAAAGTTTTGAGAAAGCTTCTGAAATTTTTTCAGTAGGTCTTTTTGAAAAGGTAGCATGACAATATCTACATCGCCATATTGTTTAATATTAGTTAGCCAGGCTTCAACTGATGCCTTAAACTTTTCCTTTTTTGTAAAATCCACTGGATTAGTTTCTTGGGGATTGACCTCATACAAGGCAAAGACGCTGCCATCTTTTTTCAACAACAGGTTATCAACAATATCTACAATTTCATTCATTAGTTTCACTCAATTCCCCCTCTTTCTTTAAGATATAGTCTGGTTTGTAATACAAAATGCCATCATTCAGATATTTCTGCTTGCGTTTTCTACCGTAAATTCGATAGAATTTTAGATAGTCACGGATGAAGCGACTGATTTTCTGCTGCTCAATAGTAAAATCAGACAAAACTATGCCCGCACTCCAAAGTAACGGTGTCCCAACTCCAATCCAAAAAGGAAGCGGAATTGGTATCATTTTCATTACCAAACGTGTTACAATCCAGTAATAGGCGAAAAATAAAAAAGCTGTCCATCCAATCGTAGACAGCTTAATTGCGTTTGGCAAAGAGAAACGATCGGATAGCTTTTGAATCCAAGTCGGCTGTTCAAAAGCAGACCGATAATGATAAACTCTTTTATCTTTCTTTGCTTCTGACATCTTCATCACCCACCAAATTTAATAAAGCGAGCAGCTAAATCTATTAACTCATTAAATTTATTCATAACAGTTTCTGGGTTCCAACAACAGTAAGCAAGCAAAAAACCTACCACGATAATCCCAATAATTTTTCCGGTTGAGCGAGAGCTCAAATAAATGAATACCGCTACTCCAATGGCTCCTCCAATACAAAGCCAAGCCAAAAAATTATCCAAAATGATTTTCACAAATTCTTTCATTAACTTTTTATTCTCCTCACTTTATTTGTTTTCGATATTTTTCAGCAATCCCATGCTCAAAACTTTGAACACGGAACGTATCATTTTCTTTGTCTACTTTCAAACTGACCACGAAATTTTCTTGATGGGACAGCCCCAAACCGTCCGTAAAGGTAACTTGCAGTACATCCACTAGCTTATCTTTATGATCCTTATCCGTAATAAAGTAAGAATAATCAATAGATGTCAGCTGGTAGCCTTCCAAGGGCTGAATATCCTTTGAAAAAGGAGTTAGCTGTGTTTTATCACCGCTCGTATAAGCCGTAAATAGAGCTTGGACATACTCTTTGGCTTTGTCAAACTCTTTTTTACTGTCCTGCTGGTCCTGCAAGTGTATGCCAGCCTTTACATATTTGGCCGCATAAGAATTTTCCTTAGTGAAATAAGGCAAGTCTGAAACATAGAATTTATTATCCTTAACAGCATAAGGTATATGAAGCAAGCCATAGTTTGGTTGCCATTCCTCCCCTTTCTTAACAGAATAAGTTACGCGATAAGTCGCCAGATCATCTGTTACCTCTACCAGAGTAGCACCTGTTAGCTGACTGTCAATTCGGTTATTTTCTGTATTTTTAATATCAATGCCTGAACCGTAGTATTCCTTGAGTTTGGCTTGATTTTCAGCATTATTTTCTGAGAAATAAATATTTAAAAAGTCCGTCATAAAGAGACTAACCTGATTAGAATAGGTCCGAGTGTTTTTGTTTGTCACCTGAATCTGGTTTTTATCATTCCTCAAACTACGAAAAGTGTTAGAAACGATGGTTAGCGCCGATAAGAGTACAACGCCAGCCACAAATCCCAGAAGCAAACGATTAGCTGTCTTCTGACTGATTTTCCGAGGTTTCAGCTCTACCTTGCTTTTGTTTGGTTTGGGAAACTTTACTTTCCCAGCTTTCTTTTTTAGTTGAGAAAGCCATTTTTTTACATTCAAATTTATTCTCCTTTACTTATATTTTCCACTAAAGCAGACAATTTTAAAAATGTCTGCTTTAGTGGAAAGTTTAACCATCCTGAATAACGGCTGAGACAAAGTCATTATAAGCATTAATATCGCCCCTCATAGCAACAGCCTTAGCCTTGTTCAAACGACCCATTTCTACAAACTTATCCATTTCTCTATAAGCCCAATATACTGCCTGTCCGTAAGATAAGTCATCTTCAATAAGGATCCCATCTAAACGCCAAATGCTGTAAGGATTTTCTTCCTTTGACGGGTGCTTTTGGATTGAATATACAGCCATTTTCTTTCTCCTTTCACACAATCTGCACATAAAATCCTTTATTAGTATTTAAAACAATTCCACGGTCAATATAAGTCTGTAAGGCATTTACCCAACTAGAAGCCTGAAAGAAAAAGTCTACAACACTATCCATATCCGCTTCCCTTAATAAATGTTTCATGACTTTGGTTTCATCTTTTGAAATAAATCGGAAGTAATGCGTCATAATAAACATGGGAGATTGGTGATGTCTTAGCATATGTTGAATTAAAAAGTCGTCCCCATCATACAGCTCTAGGATAACTTTTCTCAACAGATAAGCCTCCTCCAAAGACATAATTGTATCAATTTGCCAATCTGAAAAACCACAAACAAAAAGGCTATCTTCTTTGATTCCTCGCTCACTCATTCTTTGACGGATTTCCTCAATCCCAAACTTCATTAGATCCAATTGACACAAAGATTGACTGTTTCCATCAGCCTGAATCCGAATATTAGCAATCATTTATCTTCTCCTTGCCTTCGCAATATTTCTTCAATCTCTTCACGGTGATTCGCCCAAAGATGATATTCAAAACCTTCTGGATCTACGTAAAAACAAATATGAAACATATTTTTTAGTAAAAATGGAGCACGCTGTCTAAATATCATTAACAACCATTCTCTACTTGGTAGCTCCTCTAAATGATAATCTGATAGCAACCAATTCACAATATCAGCGCCAATATAAGAATTCTTTCGATAAAGCGTATCTGTGATTTTATAATGAGAATACCATAAATCATAAATAGACTGTAGCACTGCTTGGTCTGGGTTTTGAGACAAGTTAAAGTTATTTTTCAAAAACTCCTTTGCAAAGTTTCGTCCACAATATGACATTTCTTCTCTGGTAATGTCTAATGGAACATAAATTTGTTTCATCAAAACACTATCTGAAACAATAGAATCAATATCTTGCCGTAACTTTTTTAAATCCATTCATTTATACCTCACTTTTGCTCCAGCAAAGCATTAAGTTTGACCGATTCAACCTCAATCTTTTTCTGCAAGGCTTTCTGTTCATCTACCAGTCTTTGACAAAGCTGTGCTTGGCGGTCAAGGTCTTTCAAGTCTTCTTCAGGATCAGCACGGTTTTTCTTTTCATGTACCTTGACAAGTGCTGCATTTAAGTTCGATACAGTTTTCTGACCGGCATCTGAACTGAGAAAATCCAGCATCATCATAATTGCTAGTCCAATTTTAGCCCACATTTCAATTCTCCTTCCAAAATGAAAAAAGAGAGGAATCGAACCCCTCTTATCCCTTATTTAATAGCAGCAGCAATATCTGCCAATTGGTGACCGACTTTTGCCATTACAGTGTGAGCTTTCTTCTCCACATTGACTTGGTAGTAGTAGTTTTTCTTGTAGTTCATCAGAGCGTCTACTGCAAAAGCTGGCAAACTCGTTCCTTCCATATCCTTTGACAAGTCATGGACTTTCTTCATAGCTTCATGCCCTTCAGTCCATTTATAGCTTGTCAGCAACTCAGAAGCTTCTTGCAAGGCCACTTTTAATTGTTTATCTTTTTCACTCATGATTGATTTTCCTTTCATTTTAAGCCATTTTGTTTAATAGGTTTATTTCTATGTAGAGGTGGAGCATGAATCTGATTCACCTATTCTCCTTTCTAATTGTAAGTCTTTAGACGCTTCAACAAGTATTCATGTTGACTTAGTGTCAGCAATAATAATGCAGCTTTTATCTCTAAATCTGCTTCTAATAAGGTTTTTTCCCAGATTTGACGTTTTGACCGCACTAATTCATCTAGCCTATCTTGATAACTAGATAACAATTGATAATAGCGAGCCTGTAGCTGTTTGTCTCCCCTGTAAGCAAAGGAATGCAATTTGGCTGCCATTGTTTTTAGCTGCTCTCTGTCAGTCACAAAAGGGGCTTCATGAATTTCTGGTTGATAAAATTGTCGATCAGGTAGTAAGATAGCCAACTGCTTTATGACTTGGTCTAAATGATGGATATTACTAGCAAGATAAGTTTCTACTGTTCGCTTCATGTACTCTCCTTTGATTTTTTCAGTAGGACATCGGCTTGTATATTCTTCAAAATTAATTCGCCACGTTCATTTACACAGCCGGTATCTAAAATCATTTCCAGATACTTGGTATCCATGATTTTGTCTGCTTCTTCCACTAAAGCTAGACTATCAGAGACTTGATGTAAGAGCCATTTAATCGTACGACCGATATTATAAGGCTCTGGATGAACAGATAATTTCAGCTTTTCTGTACCGCCAAAGAGGGCTTGCCATTTCTTATCTGGCAGAAATGCTCCGTATTGATTTGTGCGGTCATACACCTGCATTTCAGCATTAACAACTCCTTTTGCAATTTCAGCTAAATCTGTACCTTCTACAAACCTTTTGATAGCTTCATTAGCCTTGGTTTGGGAGAAGCGCAGCTCATAGCGATTCCATATTCCAAATATTTCTAATGATTCTTCTAAACTAAGTCCCTCTTTTCGGGCTAGTTCGTAGCGCTTCTCATAAAAGTTAAAGTAGAGATTGGATTGCCTAGAACCAAAATATATAGAAATTCCTTGGCTTCGTTCTGCAATTTCTTTCCGATTCTCAAATTTCAAGCCACCACCGCCGATATGATTCCAGGTTCGCAGATGGTCAAAAACGACTTCTTTTTGATAAACCTTAGCAATCATATCCACCAAATGGAACTGTTCATGTTCATGGCCATAACCCCGATACAGCTCGTCCATAGCAATATCTAGCCGAGTTACTTTCATATCTGACCGCTCATAGACCATTTTCTGCAAAAGGTCATACCAAGTCAGACCGTGTTTTTCCAGAATCAATTCCATTTGTCGGCAACCCTGACCGGATAGCTGCAGCGTAATCTGATAATTATCTGTCCTTTCTTTATCAAAGTAATCAAAAATCCAAATATCACCCCGCCGCCATAAATGGCTATAAGTCATGAGCCTAGTATCGTTTGAGGAAAATTCTTTTAAATCGCAATGTAAAAAAGTCTTGCAAAAATAAGCCAAGTTTCGAACTTCTTTAAAAGTGATTCTCAGATAATCAATCATAACCCGCAAACGCTGACTTTTTGAAATTTCATAACCCAATGCTAGCTTCATCAACTGAAATCGCTCGGTCGTTAAAGCTCGCCGTCCTCTTTCAAAGGAGCGCAGACTATCTACACTCACAGCTGCCGCTTTCGCAAACTCTTTTTGAGTCAGGCCTGTTGCTTTTCGCAGTTCTACCAAATGCTTTCCATCAATGATTCTTGCTTTTGGCATGATTTTCCTTTCTAAAGTGGTACAAATTTTCGGAGAAAGTAGTACAAGTCAGTGACATTTAAAAACCTTGGTACTCTAAGGACAAGGGGATTCGCTTTTTCGATTTTTGCAAATCGTAACCCCCCTATTAGAATATGGGGGTTTTCATCAGGATTGGCTTTCAGGTCGTATCGGGTCGTACCGCCCAGCTCCCGCTGGTCGCTGGGCTGACCCTGACCTTTCAGCCAATCCTGAAATTTGCCATTCTATTGGACACTAAGCCACTTCCTTGCCTTGTTCGAAGATTTTTTGAATCACTTCCTGATACCGTTCTCCTGTCTTTTCCTTTTCTTCAAAAATCGCTACAATTACATCTTTCTCAAATTCCTTGAGAACAACCTTATTTTCTTCTCGCTTGAATTGATAATATGCTCCTTGCTCAATGCGATCAATCACATCTTTTACCTGTTTAAAGCTCTTATTGAGCTGTTTTGCCAAATTGTCTACATACCAAATCGTTCGCTCTTGTTCTTCAAAGATTGGATCAACTGGTAAATGTTTGGCCTCAGACAGCAAATCTTCCTGAGTTTGTTCAGTAGGAAGAGACACTTCATCATCTGGCAATACAGGTAGCTTCTTAAATTCCTCTAAGAAATCAAAACCTTTGTCAAATGGCACATAGGGACTGAAAAACTCACCAGCCGTTTGACCGCCATTGGCTATATAGCCACGGCCTTTTACTTTTTCGCCATTCACTACATCAACATTCTTAAAGTTTTTGTTTCGGTTGGCATCTCCAAAAAGCATGGTGTAGCCTGTATCTTCCAGAACACCAACTGACAAACGCTTCATAAAGTTATCACGAAGAGCTGTTTTGATAAATTCACCATCTGGACGCTGTAAACCTAAAATCATAAAGATTCCAGCCTGACGACCTTTAAGTATAATTTGCGTTAACAGTTGAACAACTTCGGAAGCCATCTTATAGTCACTATCCAAGAGAGCAATAAAGGCAGCCCATTCATCAAAGATGATAAACTTAGGCTTTAAGCCATAGTCCTTGTAGGACTTCCCAATCTTATTATCTGGATGACTTGCCATAAAACGGTAGCGCTCAACCATCAGAGCCACATTATCCCGCAAGCACTGAATCATTTCTTCCTTAGAAGCAAAGACACGATTTTTGAAGACTTTCGCTTTCTTCAAAACTGTCAAGTCTGATTCTTTTGGATCGCATAAGTCTACAGAACCAATTTTAGCCAAGGCTAAGGCAATCTCCATAATCAAAACGGTTTTACCACCACCAGTACCACCTGCTAGAAGCAAATGTGGTTCACTGTCAAAGTTCCACCAGACATCTTTCATAAGCCGCAAACCTTTTGAATCAACCACTACTTGGTGAACATTCAAGCGGCTAGAAAAGCGGTCAATTGCGATACGGTAGAATGTATAGCCCTTGATATGATTCCGAGACATAAAATCTCCATCAAAGGTATTTTCTAATTCTCCGCCCAATTTTAAGAATCGCTCCTGAAATTTACCACCTCGCAGCTCGAAGTAAATATCCATTCCATACTTACTCTGTTTGATATAAACTTTGGGCAGGCGGTAGGTGTCTTTTTTCTCTTGCCAACGAGATTTTACAGGGTAAATAAAGCCATTCTCATATAGGAAACGTTGCATAATGGCTAGAGAACGTAAGCGAGAGAAGAACAGGACATGTGCTTCTAATTTCAAAACAATGTAGACCGAAAGCAACAAGGAGAATACCATACCGCCCCCATACAGTCCGACATAGAGCATAGGTTGTCGCATAAATTCAGACTGAAGAGAATAGGCAGACCAAGCCAACAGGGAAGCAAAGGGTAAGAAAAAAAGGACTATCTGCATAGCCCGAATATCTTTATAAAATTTCCTAACCCGCAACCCCTTGAAACTCCAAATATCCTTGAACAATCACATCAGCTCCTTACTGTTTGTTTTCATCTTTTGGTTTTGGTGTAGGAGTAGCCGCTTTCTTAGCAATTGCAGACGCAAAGAGTTTATAGTTGTCATTCCCATTGACAGATGAATAGGTCACTACTGGATCTGTGAGTGTCACTTCTTCACGATAGTTCAAACCAAGGTCTTCAATTTCTCCTTGAGTCATGTCAACTATCGTAAAGAATAGCGTTTCACGCTGGGTAGCAGAATGGATTCCAACAACTGTCCCCCGAACTTCTCCAGTAGACACTTGAGCGAATGTCCCATCCTGATTCCGACGGCTGGTATCATCTTCATAAATGATATCCTGACCTTCAATTTTCCGAAAAGTCAGTTTACCAAAAAGAGCAGCCAAATCCAGGCCATCACTGATTACCCGATAAGATTTATCTGCAATCTGCAGTTTTTCACCAAAATTCAAACCAATTTTTGCCATGTTATATTTCTCCTTATTTTACAACTTTCAATTTTTCAGCAAAGACATTCAGAGCTGGAGCAACATTGCGACCATTCAAGCTACGGTCAGGGAAAAAGATAGGATTAACTACTTCCACAAGTGAATCTTCTGAAATCACTTCAGCGGAAGCAGGAGTAATCACATGAAAAGACCCATGCTTTTCACTGTTCAGGATATGACGCTGGTACTGTCCAGGTTTCCCCATCACTGTTCGAGGAGCATTCCCCAATTTCTCATAGTAGGCTTTCCCGATAAACTCAGGTTTCATTTTCAAAGTTCCGTATTCCATTACAATTTTCCTCATTTCTATTTTTGTTTTTTCTATTTGATTTCGAATAAAAAGTAACTGCAGGAGCACGAGGCAATTTCATAGTCTTACTCCATTTCTAATCTAAAATACAAATTTCTTTTCTTTTTGAATTATAGTAAGCTCTCCCGCCAAATAAATTCAAAAAGTCATTTAGTTCTTCCAAAGACTGGAAATTCATCATAATATCAATTTCATCAATTTCGTAGTGATATTTTTTGAAAATTTCAGCATGTCTTGCAATACTTTTATGAGCATTAAACATACTTTTATTAAAAATTACCGCGTATTTCATTTTCAAATCCCTAAATATTCTTTCTTCAAGAGGCGCTTATAGTCATTCTTGCAGTCCATCAGACGCTTAGAAAAGCTATCATGGCAATCATGACGACTAAAAATACTTTCCATTTCGCCCAAGCTTGCACGATAACATACTTCACAGCGTGTCCAATCATCCCGATACATCCTCATAGAAAACTTGAAATTTTCTATGATTCCTTTAAATCGTTCTTCAAAATAGTCCATCTACTAACTCCTTTCAATTTTCCAATGTTCCTTTTCAATAATTCGCTGGTAGGGTCGCATTAAATGAGTTGTGACAATCTTATCTTGTTTCAAAGATTTCTCATTCAGTCGATTTAATTCATTCAAGCTAGACTTGCACAACCTTAAGAGCATCAAACGATCCGCAGCATATATCTCAAAGGAAAATAAAAAGTTATCGAAAATTCTTCGATAACCCTTTCTATAATATTCAATTACTGCATCACTATAGTTCATTCCACTTTCATTTATACCCCTTTCACAAACCTACAAATTATCATAATCATCAACATAAAGACAAAAACAGAAAGAGAAGTAGCTAGTAATAACGTTCCAAACATAAACCATAATACTTTCTTTAGCATGTTATCACCTCAATCTTTCCACATTACAATATTGGTCCATTTAGATTTTGTTTTCAACAAAAATCGCATCATTCCTGTTTGTACTTGGCCACTATAGATAATAAATTGACCATCCTCAATATACATTTTCAAATATTCTTGGTCAAATTCGGGTAAGTCAGCAGCAAAACAAATATTTGATTTCTTCTCCATCTTCACAATGATAAAGCCACGATCAGAAAAATATAAACCCACATCATTGTTTTTTCTACGATTTTTCAATACACTTAATAACAATTGCTTTCGATACCAATTTAAAAACCACTTACTCATGGATAAGCCTCCTTTCTATTAAAATATTCAGCAATCATCTGCTTAAGAAAACAGAAAAAGCAGATTACCATAAAAAAGCAATCTGCCTACAATTCAATTTTCTATTTTCCTAAACAGATGACTAGTCTATTTAGTATATGCTCATATCTTCGCATATTCATTCTTCACCAGAAGTCATACTCTGGCTACCGCCCACGCAACATAAAGGTTGATGTCTCACTCCAACAGAGCCTCTGCCTGCGTCTCCGACCCCCTAGGGCCAGCAGTTCCTGATGATTCATCCAAGTCAGCTCATCAGGCTAAAAGCTGGTGCGTGTGTTCCTAGGTCCCTAGGGCCTAAAACAGCTCCAGCCTCCCTCGCTTTTAACCCCAAAACTTAAGTTTGACATATCATCAATTTTAAGATATAATTAACTTGCTACAGTTAAGTGTGTTGGTTGGTTTCAGTGGGAACTGTCCGACGCACTTTTTTAAAATTTTCAAAGTTCTAAAAAATCTATATATCAAACCTTACTGCTCAATTTTTTACTTATCCAATAATAACGTTGAGTAAACTTCGATTAGATTTTATACCCTATCGGATATATTTTTATTATATAACCTTTCGGATATAATGTCAAGGTTTTTTTGAAAAAATTTAAAATATTTATAAAAGAGGTTATCTCATGTTTCCAGAAAGACTGAAAGCCCTGCGTTTAGAAGCAGGACTTACACAGAAACAAATATCTGAAACCCTTGGAATAAATCAGCCACAATATGCTAGATGGGAAAAAGGTGGACGTGAACCTTCCAAAGAAACACTCCAAAAGTTCGCCGAACTTTTTAACGTTTCTGTAGACTATCTTTTAGGGAACACTGATATAAAAAAACAGCCTGAGTCAACTTTAGAGTCTGCAGAATTCATGTTTAGAAAAACTGTAGATGACTTTAATCTGACAAAAGAACAACAAGAGCAATTTAAAATTGATATTAACAATTTTATTGAAATGCGCAGAAGAGCCTTTGAAGAAGATAAAAATCAAGAATGAATCCCATTTATAGAAATATTGCCGACTTTGCCAGAAAAGAAATTTATCAATTCATCAAACTACATAATATTTCTTTGCTCAGCTATTCCTTTGAAACGTACTTTCAAGCGATGAAAGAAAAATACAATTTCAAGGTTTTAGAACATCATATTGAAAATGATCTAATCTCAGGTATTACTATGATTGATTCCCAAGGAATTTCTATCTCTTATGAAGAAGATTGCATCCAAGAGAGACAGAATTTCACAAAGTGTCATGAATTAGGCCACCTTGTTTTAAAGCATAATGGAAATTTTTTCACCGAAAGTTTAGCATATAAAACCACTCAGGAACTAGAAGCAGATTACTTTGCTTCTATTATTTTAATGCCAGACATTGTGCTCCTGACTAAAATTTTCTACCAAAAAAAATCTTATCAAGAAGTCATGCACGACCTATCTGTTTCAAATAAAGCCCTAGAAGTTCGATTAACTCAATTATTTCAGCACTATACAGATATAACCTATCCTAAAGCTAAAGGACTTGTCACAAGCTATAGAGCTGGCACAGCTACTAAACAAAAGCTTTTAACACTTTTGGAAGTTATCAAAGACAATATCATCAGTAACTATGAAAAAATCCAAGTAGCTGCCACCGACAGACTAAAACTATTGTTAGATAAAAAAGACTTTATTACTCAAAAAGAATTACCAGAGCTTAAAGATCAATCCTTTTGCCAACAAGTAAGAAGATTATTCCCCAATATTAAGACCTGGGCCAAATATGAACGAGGTAAAACTCTCTGGTATGCCTGGAATAGCAAAAAAATGACTGAAAAAGAAGTTAAACGAGCTGTCAATTTTGCCTTATATGATCTACAAAATAAAAACGACTAATCTTTACTAGTCGTTTTCATAATCCCATTCAGACATTTTTTTAGCCTTCTTATAAATCTCTGAACCCTCTTTCACGTATGAATCATTATTAAATGTTAAAACACCATCTTTTAAAACATAAGGATATTCATGTAAATTTGTTTCTTGAACTTCAATCACCTGTTTTTCAGTATCTACACGCCACATGTCCCCCTCATTTTCGTCACCGTTTTTTACCCAATAAGCATCTTTAAATAAAGCCGTTTTCCCATCAACTTTCAAGATATTATCTTCAATGACTGTATTGTTCTGTCTATGATAAACATAATAAATACCATCTAGGTTATTCCCTGAACTTTTAGAACCACCGTTAGAATTGATAGCCACCAAGTAAACTACAAGAGCTAAAACAGCAATCGATCCTATAAGAATCCATGCGAACTTTTTATTAATAACTTTATCTTCTTTTTCTTCCATTATTCCGCCTCCATATATTCTGTAAATATTATACCATACACTCTATACAAACTAAATACCCTTGACTTTTATGGAATGTATAGTATAATAAGACTACTAGGAATTGTGCTCACTGCACACCCAAACACCCCAACTACTGCAAATAGATGGGGTGTTTTTTTATGTTCCTTGCGGTTTAAACAGGGTTAGTTAGGCTAGTCATCTCGATTGTCCTTGCTATCTAGCCATTTGCAAATGAAATACGCGATTACGTTTGCTGCGATAGCAAGTAAGAGCTCTAGGAATTGACTCACTGATACCACCCCCTTTCGCTTCTCAACGAAAGTTAAGAGATGATACCGCCATTATATCATAAAATAGACAAAATAAAATGTACGAATAAAAAACTCATACCCTTTATTTTACCTTACTCCATCTCCTATCTCTAATCATTACTTTCCAAAATTTCTTCTAGCATATTTAATCGAGAACGCATCCGCCAAATCTGTAATTTCAGTTCTTTATTAGTTTTATCCCATCTAAAATGTTGAACAACATCTTGAATGCTCCAGAGTATATCTTCTTTTGTAAAATTATGTTGAAACTTATTCATAAATCAATTTTAGCAAAATTTTACAAAAAATAAATAATTCTCCCTGAAATGCACTTTTTTCACCCTTAAATGACCATAATTGCTTTCTGTTTTAAACTATAGACAATTATTTCTTTTTTTTATATAATAAAGTCAATTATATAATTGACTTGTGGGGGGGAGATATGTTTAAACCAGAAAAATTAAAAAACAGGCGATTAAAATTAGGTCTTCGTCAAGTTGATATAATCGAAAAATTGAATGTTAGCAAACAAGCCTATTCTGCTTGGGAAAAAGGGAAAATCAAACCTTCACAGGATAACTTAAAGAAACTTGAGACAATATTGAAAGTTCCCGAGGGCTATTTTACAGAATTAGAAATTGCTACTCTTTATAAAAAACTAAATAAACCTAATCAACAAAAAGCAAAAATCTATGTTGAAGATTTGTTAGAAACCCAAGAATCCAAAGTACAAAGCATCAAAAAAGAACGCTACGAATACCATGTCTATGAAAAGATGTCTGCTGGTATAGGAGCATCAATTTATGGCGATGTTAATTATGATACCGTTTATTTTGATGAAGAACTTGCTCATGACTTCGCTTCTTGGGTATCTGGAGATTCTATGGAGCCTAAGTATCAAAATGGCTCCGTTGCTTTGATACGTGAAACAGGATTTGATTATGATGGAGCAGTTTATGCAGTAGTTTGCAACAGTCAAACTTACATCAAGCGTGTTTTCCGAGAAGAAGACGGTTTACGATTAGTGTCTATTAATCAAAAATATAAAGATATCTTCATTCCCTATGAAGATGATCCACGAGTTATTGGGGTCATTGTTGGGAACTTCTTACCATTAGAGGAATAAAAAATGGGCTATATTGATTATTCAAGAGAGCCCCAAAGTGATATTGCGTTTGTTGATATGAAGTCTTTTTATGCCAGTGTAGAATGTGTAGAAAGAGGTTTGCATCCACTCAAAACATCTTTATGTGTCATGAGTAGAGCCGATAACTCAGCAGGTCTGATTTTGGCTTCTTCTCCGATGTTCAAAAAGGTTTTCGGAAAATCGAATGTTGGCCGCTCATATGATTTACCATTTGATATCCATACTAGGAAATTTTCATATTATAATGCTAAGAAGCAAGGTTTACCAACTACTTCTGACTATATTAGATACATTGAAGATTGGGCGAAAGTCACATTCATTGTCCCTCCTAGAATGGATGAATATATAGCAGTAAATTTAGAGATTCAGCGTATTTTTCAAAACTATGGAAGTCCGGATGATATTTATCCCTATTCCGTTGACGAAGGCTTTATTGATCTTACAAGTTCTCTAAATTATTTTATTTCTGACAAGAATATTTCTAAGAAAGATAAACTAGATGCCGTTTCCGCAAAAATTCAAAGGGATATTTGGAGAGAGACAGGGATATATTCAACTATAGGAATGTCGAATGCGAATCCTCTTCTCGCAAAGCTGGCTTTAGATAATGAGGCGAAGAAAACACCTACTATGCGAGCAAATTGGTCATATGAAGATATCGAAAGGAAAGTCTGGGCAATACAAAATATGACAGATTTTTGGGGCATTGGGAGTAGAATGAAAAAACGCTTAAATGCTTTAGGTATTTATTCAATCAAAGAATTGGCCAATACTAACCCAGATATATTAAAACAAAGTTTGGGAGTAGCAGGGCTTCGCTTATGGTTCCATGCTAATGGAATTGATGAAAGTAATGTTCATAATCCCTATAAACCAAAATCAAAGGGCTTAGGAAATTCTCAGGTTTTACCTCGAGACTATGTAAAGCAAAGAGATATTGAAATTGTTCTCCGAGAGATGGCGGAACAAGTCGCAATTCGTCTAAGGAGAGCAGGAAAGAAAACTACAGTAGTTTCAATACACTTAGGATACTCTAAACACGAGAATAAACGCTCTATTAATACTCAAATGAAAATAGAACCTACTAACAATACAGATATACTGACAAACTATGTTTTACAACTATTTCATAACAAATACACCTCGGGAGCAATCCGAAGTGTTGCCGTCAATTATTCAGGATTCGTTAATGAGTCTTTTGGCTTAATTTCGTTATTTGACGACACAAACAAAGTAGAAAAAGAAGAAAGGCTCCAAGCAACTATTGACTCTATTAGGGATCAGTTTGGTTTCACTTCTCTTTTAAAAGCAAATTCTTTAGATAAAGCATCAAGAAGTATTGCGAGAAGTAAACTGATAGGAGGTCATTCTGCTGGAGGATTGGATGGATTAAAATGATTGATCGTTCCTATTTACCATTTCAATCAGCACGAGATTATCAAGATCCAGGTATGCAAAAATGGATGGGGTTCTTCCTATCTGAACATACCACATCATTAAGTGCGGAAAGAAATCAAATTGATTTATCAACTGATTTAAGCAAGTGTCAGAAACTTTTGTTTATTTCTCAGCTCTATGTTGGACAACTAAAAGGTAGATTTACTGTAAAATACAAAACTCAGAAAATGATTCTAATTGGCGAAGTTAAAGATTTATCGACTAAAGAATTATCCATCAAAACAAATGATGGGTATCGGTTGATTCAAGTTGAAGATATTTTGCAAATCCATCTCTTGGAGGAAGTGGTCTATGAGTAGAAAGGAACTATATGAGAACAAATTACAGATAGATTATTTCTCAGATGAATACATACGTTTTGAGGAAGATTTTCAAAAATATTCAGCAATGAATGTCCCTTTAACATTTTTGATTGATGATATTTTAAGAACAATGGCTATTAATCAGAAGAACTATTTTAAACTGAATAAAGAGAATGCGAAGGATGGTAATAATCATTATTTTTATTTCAATGTTGATATGAGTACAGAAAATAAAAACACCAGAATATTTAGATATCATAAGCATCTTATCAAATCCAATTAAAAAGCATTAATTTAATTATCTCACAACAAACATACAAAAATACATATTTTACGAAGACAGGTAATCCTAATGAAAAAATCTTATATTTACATTATAGACTGGACATCTACACAGGATGCCATAAAAATTGGAAAAGCAGATAATATATATAGCAGATACTTACAGTTAAAATCTAGTTTCGGAGAAGCAGACTTATCCAATTCTTATTGGATAGAAGTACCAGCTTCAAAAGTAACACAAATAGAATTATTAATTCATCTGCGATTAAAGAATTATCGTAAAGAAATAACAACCAAGTCTGATGGTTCTACAGAATTCTTTGATAAAAAATCAATAGAAAGCTTGATTGAATTATGTAAAGATATGGATTTAATTATTAGAAAAGGTATAAAAGAACCCCAAAAGAAAAATAAGAAGGTAATAGATCATGCATATCAACAACAAAAGAAAAAAGAGAGAATTGAAAAATCAATAAGAAAGGACCAAAGAACTCTAAAAAGATTTATAACTGTATTTAAGTATTTAAACACAGAAAGAAATAACTTTGTTATCAAGTATCTAAAACCAAGCGAAAATAGTTTAATGGAACATTATATTAAGAATTCTGCCCCCAAAAGATGGGTAGAAAGTGTTATTATTTGTCCTGAAAAAAAATTAAAAAGAAGGTTTATGGAATGGTTTTTTAAAAAAAAATATTTAGATATGGAATACGAAATTAGAAGTAGAATTCGTAAGAACCTATTTTCATCTTACGAATATAGTTACAATACCGAGTATGTTACCTCTATTAATTTTGAAGAATACTATCTAAATGACTTTAAAGACTTATTAAGAGATATAAAAAAATCAGAAGATTCTGGACAATATGACTATAATCAAAAACATCTACTTCCTTACCTTAAAGAAATTATTTCGCAAATAGAAATATTTTTAGAAAAAAGAGAAGCAGATTTTGATATAGAAAATTGGCTACATCCGAAATATGAATGGGAAAATAATGAAAACAGTGATGAACACTTTGGGACATTTAAATTTTTAAAACCATCTATGAGAGAAATTAAAGTAAAATTAGAGGTTAATAAAATTAAATCTATCATTGAAACCACTAATAATTGGATTTTAAAAGCAAAAGATACAAATTCAGAAATCTTAATATCACGATTCCCCTTTAAAGAAAATACTGATTTTGGTAAGCAATTATTTTTCCTCTCAGATGAAGATAATCATTATAAATTTTTAAAGTTTCTAAATGAATTGTTCATCAAAGATATAAGTAATACTAGTGGTACAAAAACAAATATTTATTATCCTAAATTGATCTCAAATAAACTATATTCTTTAGATGATCTTTTTGACGAATACGAACAGTTGTAATTCAAATTCAGGTAGAATAGATTTAAAAATATACTATATTTAGTAAAAATAAGGAGACTAGTATGGCAGGCAAATCATATATCTATATTTTAGATTGGACTCATGCACATAACGCTATAAAGATTGGAAAAGCTAACGACATTAACGCTAGATATTACCAATTAAAACAGCATTATGGAAAAGCTGATTTAGATAGATCCTACTGGATTGAAGTACCAGATTCAAAAGTTACTAAAATTGAAACACTCATTCACTTACGATTGAATCAATATAAAAAGAACCTAACAATTCAAGCTGACGGTTCAACCGAATTTTTTGAAAAATCAGCTATTAATAGTTTAAAAGAACTCTGTGAAGATATGGGACTTACTATCCACAAGGGTATTAAAAAAGCCCCTAAAAAAATTAAGCGAAGGAAAGTTGATTATGCTTATCTGCAACAGAAGAAACAAGAAAGATTTGAAAAAGAAATCAGAAAGAATCAACGAACTTTAAGAAGGATTGTAACAGTTTTAAAATATTTGCATTCTCAAGAAGACCTATTCATACCTAGATATGAAAAACCAAATGACAATCAATTAATTGCATTTTATAATTCAACTTCAAATATAAAAAGGTATGTAAATAGCGTAATTCTATGTCCGGAAAACAGAATTAAAACTTATTATTTAGATTGGCTTGGGGACAAAAGCAAACTAAACATGACCTACGAAAATGGTAATTCAAGTACTAGTGTTCTTATTCCTGATTTCTATTACAATTTTAATAAAAAATCTCAAAATTTAAATTCAGTATACTTTGATAAAAGTTTTTTAATTCCTTTTATAAAATTAAGAGACGTCAAAAAATCAGAATCTCCAGCAGAATATAACTACATTCAAGAACACTTAATCACTTATATCAATGAAATTGTTAGTCTGACTGAACAGTACTTAAACAAAATGACAGCCAACTTCGATATTAATTCATGGCTAAACCCTGTTTTTGAATGGCAAAATAAAAAGCAAGCGACTAGCAAAGCGGGTGAATTTAAATTCCTAAAATTATCGCAAAGGGAAATTATAATTAAACTCGAGATAGACAAAATTAAATCAATTACTAAAGGTAAGAATACTTGGGAAATTAAACTAAACGATGAAAAGTCAACAATACTTTCAATAAGTCAGAATCTTCTTAAAAATAATTCTGATAATGATTCCTTAAGTAACCGAACTTTATATCCATTCGATGAAAACAATTACTTCAAGTTTTTAAAATTTATTGAAGATCTATTCATCAAGGACAATATTTACTCAAACTACTCCGATCAGATAATTTTTTATCCCAAAAAAATTCTTAAAAAGGATTATTCTCTTGACGATTTATCTGATATTTTTTAAAAACTAAAAATAATATAATGTATCATAAAATAAACGAAATAAAATATATGACTAAAAAAGTTCAGATATTTTATTTCATTATACATTCTGTAATTTGGTCAACTTTTGGTCAACCTCTACTATTTCTATACTTTAAAGAAACTGACGAAGTTCAGATATAACTCCATTTCTATTACTCTATTTTTCATATTTTAGGAACTTTATCCCTGCAGGGGGCATAGAAATAGAGAAAAAAGCCTTGAAAATCAAGGCTTTTTTGCTTAAATTTTTAGGATATTCTGAGTCTAATATAGATGAAATTCTTTTCTCATAACAAAAAAACGCTATGTAGCGTTTTTTGTTATTCTTAGCTACTCGTCTAATCGAATAAACATCATCGCGTTAAGTAAGGAGATGAGTGCGACCGTATTAATATTATTGGAATAAATCAGTCTCTTGTTCTCAATTGGTGGAATAATAAAATTAGAAATAATGATGTCGTAAGGTGATTCCTTTAGAGACTCAAGTGATAACTCTAATTCACTCCAAACCTCCAGTTCAAAATTGTTACTGCAATAGTAAGAAAGTGTCTCTGCTACTGATTTTGCATGATACTGATCAAAATTACTCATGACCAAAACCTTTAATT
>ERZ773076.324-NODE-324-length-25842-cov-5.747121_pt1 | contig 25842 bp, 28 predicted proteins | sample MGYA00580613_ERZ773076 | MGnify/ENA primary metagenome ERZ773076 (study PRJEB29015, sample SAMEA2738005) | human oral metagenome | biome: human oral; feature: human-associated habitat; material: dental | place: China | collected 2057 ...
GGGGAGATAGCAATCAGGGAGTGGGATGCTCGGAGCGGCAGCGTTTGGGGTGACGGCGGCCACTGTGGGCGCGTGCGTGGTGGCACTCGGCTGGTCCTGTAGCCTGTCATAGGCGGCCGATCGGCCGCCAGGAAAGGAGAGGCATGGGCGTAAATTCCATTGCTGCGTCTCAGATGCAGTACTGGTGCCAGGCCGGGCCGGGGAAGCCGCAGGGTGGGGCCTACTCGGTCGGCTACTCGCAGCCCGACCGTCTGTTCTCGTACCGCGACAGTGACGAGGACGGCTGGCTGCAGCGTGACTCGAACATGGACTGTTCGTCTGCGGTGCGGGGGGCGATCAACTACGGCCTTCATAGGGCGTGGGGGTACGGCTGGGGTGACAGTCGGCTGCTGCCCGAGTCGACGTGGACGGGGTCTATCCGTTCTGAGTTGACGTCCCGCGGCTGGTATGAGGTTCCATGGTCGGACGCGTCCTTGTATCCGGATGGCGGCTTCCAGGATGGTGACGTGGTCCTGTCGGAAGGGGCTTCTGGCGGTGTAGGCCATGTCGCGATGGTTGTTCCGGATGGTCTGGCCGAGGCGTGGATCGCTGAGGATGGCACGATCGATGGGTATGTGGGCGACCAGACTGGCTCTGAGACCAGGGTTGGCGACTACGCGACTCACGTGTACACGCGTGGCGGCAGGTGGACGCACTGTCTGCGTCTGCCTGAGGGCGGTGACAGCCCCTCTGGCGGCCGTTCTTCGTCGTCCGGGTACTCGGGTAGGGTGATCGCGAATATGGGCGCTCTTGTGGCTGCTGCGGACGCCGTGGGGCTGCCCCGGTGGGTGGGTCTCGGCCTGGCGGAGCAGGAGTCGAACGGCGAGAACGTGTTCGGTCATGACGCTGGCGGCGCCTACCAGGGTGGCGGTGAGGTCACGGAAGCGAAGTTCCGTGATTTCTACGCTCAGATCAGTGCTGGGGCCACGTCGAATGGTGTCGGACCGACCCAGGTGACGTACCCGGGTTACTTTTTCAACGACCCGGATCGTGCTTGGTGGGACCCGCAGGCCTCGTCGGAGGTTGGTTTCGGGATCCTGGCCGGCTACCTGGGCGGCGACTACTCGTGGGACTCGCTGTGTCGAGCTGGGTCCACGTACAACTGCGGTAACCCGGACGACCGTTACGAAACGTACGGGCAGTCTTTCGCGTCTCTGGCTTGGGCGTGGAAAGATCAGCCGCTGGGCGACTATGCTGGCGGCGGTGTGTCATCTACTGATGAGGAGCTGGAAATGTCTGCTGCTGTTGATCTGCTCACTGAGATCCGTGATTCGCTGCGTGCCGGCAAGGAGGGTGACCACTACGCCGGTGACATGGCCTGGTACTCCGGGGCGATCCGCGACGAGCTGCGTTCCTTGAACTCGAAGGTGCAGGTCATCTCTGACGCTGTCACTCCTGGTATTGCGGGCGTCAAGTTTGACGGGGACTTGTACAACGCGGTCAAGGAGACCCGGAAGTCCCTCGCTGTTATTGAGCAGCGCCTGAACGCTCAGCAGGGCGGCCAGGACGTCCACGCCGACTCATGATCGTTCTTTTTGCTGTCGCCGCCGCCGTCCTGGGCGCCTACTGGGTCGGCCTGTGTGAGGGTGTTGAGAACGGTTACCCGTGGGGACGAACGAACAAGGAGGAGAAGAATGACTCTGACGACTGAACAGTCCGCGACCTTGACGGCGGTCGCTGCGATCGTGTGGCCTCTGATCCAGGCGGCCCTGGATAGGCCGTACTGGACGGCTGGCCGCCGGCGGGCGATCGCCCTGGCTGCGATTGTTGTTATCGCGGCCGGCACTTGGTTTGTGGGCGCTTACCCGGCGACCGCCGAGGCAGCCACCACCCAGGTCCTGGCCGTTGCGGGTCTTGTCCTTGGTGCTTTCAACGCCCTGAAGTCCGTGAAGGTCAACGGGATCAGCATCCTGGATTGGGCTGGTATTGTCACTCCCGGTGGTGTTGGCCTGCGGAAGTCGGAGGGCGGCGCCCACAAGGCCTGACCTGCCCTCGGCATGCGGTCCGGCGGCCGTCTCACATATCCTGTGGGGCGGCCGCCGCTGGTTTCTGGCGGTATGATTAGGGCACGCTATGACCGAGAGGGGCTGAGATGCCGCAAAAACCGCCGCCGCGGCTGAGTAAATCCGCCCGGCGCATGTGGGATGACATCACTGCCAGGTGGGAGCTCCGCCCGGACGAGGTTCGTTTGCTGGAGGACGCCTGCCGGGAGGCGACAATCCTCGACCGGATCGAGAGGGAGCTCGCGGGCGCCGATTATGTGATGCCCGGGTCGCAGAAGCAGTTGCGGGCTCATCCGCTCCTGTCGGAGGTGCGGCAGCATCGCGTGGCGATGGCGCAGCTGCTATCGAAGCTGAACCTTCCGGACGAGGAGGCGGACGCCAGGGCGCAGGCCTCTAGGTCTGAGCATGCGTCTATTGCGGCGGCCGGCAGGTGGGGTTTGACTCGTGGCCAGGCCTCGTGAGCGGAAGGCTGCCGCCGGGGACGATCCGCGTTTGCTCGCCGAGATCCGCGCCTATTACGAGGAGCGTCTGAAGTCACGGCCGGCTGCCCTGCCGGGGGCTGGCGGCATGTTCCCTGCTGTCGCGCATGGGCCGGTGTGGGCTTTGAAGGATGGCGGGTGGCTGCTGCCCGAGCACACTGTCGGCTGGGATGTGTCCTGCTGGGCGTCCGCCCACCTTGCCGGCCCTGGCGGCGGCCCTTTTCTGTTCACGGACGAGCAGCTGCGGTTCGTGCTCTGGTATTATGCGACGGACTCGGCTGGGAAGTTCCTGTCGCCCACGGTGGTTCTGCAACGATGCAAGGGGTGGGGCAAGGATCCCCTGGCTGGTGTTATCGCCCTCGCGGCGCTCTGCGGCCCGTCTGTCCCGTTTGTGGGGGAGGATGGTGTGGTGCGAGGGCGCCGCGAGGAGTCACCCTGGATCCGCCTCCTGGCAGTCTCACAGCAGCAGACGGAGAACACGATGGGGGCGATCCGTGCCCTGGCGCCGCCGGACGTCCGTGAAGACCTCGCCATCCGCGTGGTGACGACTCTGGTCCGTCCGACGGACGGGAGTGCGGGATTCATTACTGCGATCACGTCGAACCCGGACGCGGCTGAAGGGGCACGCGCCACCCTGACCGTATGCAATGAGACGCAGAACTGGACGCGGTCGAACTCAGGCATGGCAATGATGGGTGTCGTCCGCGGTGACGCGGCGAAGTCCCCGCCGGAGCGGCAGGCCCGGGTCCTGCATATCTGCAACGCGGCGCGGGTTGGTGTTGAGTCTGTGGGGCTGTCTGTCCGTGAAGGCTGGGAGGAGCATGGAGGTAAGGACGCCGGCCTCATGTACGACTCGTTGGAGGCGCCGCCCGACGCGCCGCTGACGGCGGAGGCCGCACCTGAAGTGGTCGAGTCCGTTCGCGGTGACGCGTCCTGGCTGACTCCCGACCGGATCGTTCAGGACATCATGGACCCGTCTACGCCGCCGTCTGAGTCGCGCAGGAAGTGGTACAACCAAGTGGTCGCTTCTGAGGATGCGTGGCTGACTCGTGAGGAGTGGGATTCCTGTCTCGATAAGGAGCTGCCCGCGTTGGAGCCCGGAGATGAGGTGGCGGTGTTCTTCGACGGCGGCAAGTCGGACGACTCGACCGCCTGTGTGGCTGTCCGTGTCAGCGATGGCGCCCCGTTCGTGGTCGGTGTCTGGCAGCGGCCGCCTGATGCCCGCGCCCATAACTGGGTTGTCGATCGGGGTGCGGTCGACAAACGTGTCCGCGACTTCTGTGAGCATCACAATGTGGTCGCCCTGTGGGCGGACCCGTCCCACGCTGTTGAGGACGAGAGCATGGAGCAGTTCTGGGACTCGGTCGTGGACGGCTGGCATCGTGACTACGGGCGCCGGCTCCGCTTGAAGGCCAGCCAGGGGCACTCGGTGAAATGGGACATGTCTTCGCCTGCGAACCAGAAGGCGTTCGTCCATGCCGTGCAGGTCACTACCACCGACGTGGTTGACCATGCGCTCGTCCATGACGGCGACGCGCGGTTGCGCGCCCATGTCCTCCACGCTGTCCGCTATCCGACCCGGTTCGGCATGTCGATCTCGAAGGACGGCCGGGAGTCGCGCAAGAAAATCGATTTGGCCGTCTGCATGATCGGCGGTAGGATGATCCGTAACATATGGCTGAATAGCCGCCGCCGGAGCAGAGGATCGATATGGTGAACGGACCGTGGGATGACATTGCGGCTCGCCGCGACGAGGCGCGGGCACTTGCCGCCCAGCGTCGCGAAGAGATCGCCCCGGGGGCGTCCACGCGGACTGCGGCCAGCGGCCCTCTGTACGGCGTCGACTCGGATCGTGCTGATGCTACGAAGCGGCGTCTGAAAGCGTTGTCGCTTGGCCCTACCCTGGGGCTGCTGTTGGACACGCTGGCTCGGCAGATAGTCGCCGACGGTGTCTCTTCTGACCGGGATGATCAGGGGTCCGCCAGGCTGTGGGCGCCGTGGGAGGCGTCGGGCATGCCGTCCCGGCAGACGGCTCTGTGGCGTGAGGCCCTCATCGATGGGGCCGCCTACGCCGCTGTCCTGCCGTCGAACGGCCCTTCCGTGCTGCCGTTGCCGGCCTCTAGGGTCGCCTGCGATTGGGGTGGGGCGGAGGCGAACGAGTGGCCCGTCGCGGCAGTCGTGTTGCGCGGCGATGGCGCCCCGTGGCGCTATCTGACCGCTACTGAGGAAGTTGACTGTGGGACTGGCGCTGTTCTCTGGTCCGGGGTCCTGCGGTATTGCCCTGTCGTGCGCGTCGCCCCGTACCAGGCGTTGGATGGGGAGTGCGAGTCCCTGGTGGACAGGCTGCGTCTCCCTGCCCGCCGCTACATCAAAACTGTGCACGACCGGCTCCTCGTCCAGCATCACAATTCGTGGCGTGTCCGTACTGCGACTGGCCTGGCCGACCCGGGGTCCCCCGAGGAGGCGGAGCGGCAGAAAGCCCTCCTGGAGCACGGCGACGTGCTGACCGGTGGGGAGGGCGTGCAGTTCGGGTCACTGCCCGAAACGAACCTGCAGTCCTTGCTTGATGCTGAGAAGGGCGACCTGGGGACGTTGGCTGCGCTCGCGTCGGTGCCTTCCTGGGCTCTGTCGGGGTCGCAGCTGGTCAACCTGAGCGCGGATGCTCTCGCTGAAGCTAAGGCCGCCGAGCGGGCTCACCTGCAGGCGCTCACGCGTGCTTTTGGGCGCCCCGTGTGCAACCTTGTCCGTTTGTGTGCCGCCGTGGACGGCCGCCCCGGCGACGCTGGGGACACTACGCTCTCCGTCGACTGGCGGGACACCGAGGCTCGTTCTTTGTCGCAGGCCGCGGATGCTCTCGGGAAGCTGTCGCAGACGCTCGGAGTGCCCGCAGCCTTGCTGTGGGATCGCATTCCCGGCGTGTCGCCGTCCGAGGCGGCCGGCTGGCGTGAGTACGCGGACAGTCACCCTGACGCGCTCACCTCGTACACGCAGGCGCTCGCCGGCGTCGACAACCCTGGCAAGGTCGCGGCCCTGGAGGAGGAGTGACCCTTATCGGCGACCATCGTGTCGCCGTTGGGGCGCTCGCCGCCAAAGCCCGCGACTCCGCGGTCGACCTGTTCGACGTGGTGCTCGACCCGGATAACTTGGATGCGTCGTCTGCGGCGTGGGCGTCCCAGACGGCGTCCGCCCTGCGGGGTGCTTCGTCGGGCGTGGACCGGGAGGCCTCCAAGTATTTGGGCGCCTGGGGTCGTGAGCACGGGCGCAGCATGGGTTTTGTCCGGCCGGCCCTCACTGATTCTTCTCTTGATAGGCAGCTGATGTTGTCCGGGCCGATCCGCGTGAAAACCCTCGTGGGGAATGGTGTGGATCGCTCCGCGGCGGTCGCTGACGCCCGCCGCCGCGTGGGCGCGACCGCGGCGAAGTCCGTGCGGGACCGTGACCGCCTGGACGTCATCTATTCCTGCCGGAAGCAGCGCGTCCGCTGCCGCCGTGTGACTGTTGGGAAGACATGCGCTTTCTGCTGCATGCTCGCGGCTAGAGGCCCCGTGTACACGAAAGACACGGCCGCCTTTCAGGCGCATGTCTACTGCGACTGCACGTACGAGCCTGTCGACGTGCCGAACTCGAAATGGAAAGCAACGGAAGCGTCCGACCATGACCTGGAGCTTGTAGGCCTGTACGATGAGGCCGTGGCCTCGCAGAAAGCTGCCGGCACCAGCGGGCTCAGCGACCTCCTGGCCCGCATGCGCCGGTCCGGCAATGGCTTACTGTCGGACGGGGTGAGTTAAACTATCCGCAGCACTACGTCAGGAGACGAAATGGCAGACCAGCCCAGAAACGTCCGAGACGCCGACGAGGACGCGAAGCCTCAGCCTGGCGCCACGGCAACTAAGCAGGACACCCCCGCCGTTCAGACTGAGCCGGACGCGAAGCCTCAGCCTGGCGCTAAGCCCGCGAACGATCCGCCCGCGAAGCCGGCCGCCGACACGCCCGAGCCGAAGCCGACCGAGGAGGACAGCCAGGCTGAGCCGAAGCCGACCGAGGAGGACAGCCAGGCTGAGCCGAAGCCGACCGAGGAGGTCAAGCTGGAGGACCCGCGCATCGCTGACCTGCAGGCCAAGCTTGCCGCTGCGACCGCGCAGGCATGCGCTGTTAGGGCGCTCGCCGAGGCTGGCCTGCCCGTCAACCTGGCCGACCTCGTCACCGGCGGCGCTCCCGAGGACATTACAGCTAACGTGGAGGCACTCGCCCAGGCCATCGATGCCGCGGCCTCCCAGAGGAACGCCCCCGCCCAGCCCTCTCTTCCGCCCGACGCGGAAGAGCCCGAAGAGGACATGCGGGCTCGCGCCCGCAGGATCTTCGCCTGACCGAACGAACACTGAAGGAGAAACCAAATGGCGAACTTCGCAACGACCGGCAGGAAGGTCGTCCTCTCGGACATCGCCTCCCTCCACTACCTGTCTAGCATCGCTCTGACTGTTAACCGTGACGCCGAGGCCGGCTATGAGCGCGGCTATGGCTCGACCGTTGACGTCGCTATGCCCGTTGAGGCTGCTTCTGGTACGCGCAGCAGCGCCCAGCGCGAGGCCCGCACCGCAATCACGTTCGGTGACCTGACTCGCAAGTACGTCCCCGTCAAGCTTGAGGACGAGCTTTACTCCGCGGTCCGTCTGCCTTCCGAGTGGCTTACCTGGACGCTCGCCGACTTCGAGCGTGAGGTGGTCAAGCCCCAGGCCGAGGCTGTCGCTTCCCTTATCCCCGCGAAGCTCGGCGCTGTCATGGCGACCGTTCAGGCTTCGCAGGCCACTGACCCGAACGCCGCCGGCGTCGCCTACACCGACGCGAAGGCGCTGAAGTTCAAGGCTGACGGCTCCAACCTTCTTGAGGTCGTTGCCCGCGCCAACCGGATCCTCAACAAGCAGAAGGTCCCGTTCATCAACCGGACCCTCGCTGTGGGCTCCGGTGTCGCCGAAGTGTTCCGCAAGAACAAGGACCTCCTGAACGTGTCCTTCTCCGCCGACAATGGCGGTCTGCTGCATGACGCCACCATCGCGAAGGTCGGCGGCTTCACTGTCGTCGAGGAGCCCGCACTCCCTGAGGCGTTCTCCGTGTTCTACGAGAAGAACGCTTTCGCTCTGGCTGTCCGCGCCGCTGACGTCCCGGCCGGCGCCACCTTCGGTGACAGCGTCGCTCAGGATGGTTTCGCTCTGCGTCACATCTGCGACTACGACCCGACGTACGCCGAGGACCGTTCCGTCGTGGACGCCTACTTCGGCGCTGCTGTCCTTGACGCCCGCCGCGCTACCGCGGCCGGCCTGGCCTGATCGGACCGTGTGATGGCCGCTACCCCGCTCGCTTCTGTTGAGGACCTCGCCGGCTGGCTCGGCGAGCCTATAGCTGACGGCGCCGACAAGAAGCGGGCGGGGTGGCTGCTGCGTCGCGCCTCCTCCCTTGTGAACGAGGAGGCCGACCGGGTCCGCAATCCGTGGACTGTTGAGACTGTTCCGCCTGGTGTTCAGGAAATTGTGCTGTCGTGCGCCGCTCGCGCGTACGACAATCCCGAAGGCTGGACGGGGGAGCGTCTTGACGACTGGATGGGGACCGGCAAGAAAGTCGACGAGGCTGGCCTGTTCCTGACGGCGACGGAGCGCCGCGCCCTGCTTGCGTACGCCCCCTCGGGGCCGTCCGGGGTTGGGATTCTCCGCACCACGCGTGAGGTATGGCCGCCCGCAGTCCTGAATGCGGCGCCGTACACGTTCGGCGAGTGGGTGCAGCCGTGAGCGCCCTCCGGACCCGTCGGCGCCGGGCGGACTGGCTGATGACGGATACCTGCGTCATTGACCGGCCGACCGGATCTATGAACTGGGATCCCGACACGAAACGCGACGAGCCGACGCTTGAGCGCGTCTATGAGGGGAAGTGCCGGTTGAAGCAGACCACCATGTACGGGGCATCGCAGACTGTGGGCGGTCACACGTACACGGTGCAGCAGACCGAGCTGCATATCCCGTACGGTTCTTACGACGCCCGCGTGGACGATGTCGCCACGGTTACCGGCTACCGGTACGGTTTCCGTGTGCGCGGCCTGATCAACACGACGCACGCGACCGCCCAGCGGCTCCTCGTGGACGCGGTGACAGCATGAGCGGCAGTCGTGTTGATGTGTCGCAGCTGACGGCGCTGGCGGCCGATTTCCTGTCCGCCGGCGAAGCTACGGAGGCGGTCAAAGTGTCCGTCCGGAACGCGTTGGACACCGCGAAGGAGCGCGCCCGCAAAGACTATGCGGCGTTCCCCGACAAGGGGATCGCCAAGGTCGGCCAGGAGTTCTCCTACGACACGAAAGGGAGCGGCGCTGTGGTGGAAGCTCAGTTCGGGCCGTCGAAGCCTCGTGGCGCTCTCGCGAACATTGCGATCTGGGGGACCTCCCGCGGCGGTGGCGGCTTGCCGCATCCGGCCGACTACATGGATGACTCCGTCGTCAATGAGATCGGGGACACCATGAACGAGATCACGAGGAAGCTGTCATGATTAAGCTGTCCCCGTTCGTGAAGGCCGTGGAGCGGGCCCTGCGGGAACGTTGCAAGTACTCCGTGTACCTCGGAGAGGTCACGGCCGATAACCCGCCGATGCCGTACGCCCTGGTCGGCTTCCCGAAGGCGAATCTGGGGGACGCCCCCACTCTCAGCAATGTCGTGTCCGAGATCAGTTTCCTGCAGCCCGTCACGACGGTCGCTTCCACGGCGGATCGGCTCCTCGTGGTCCTGGATGATGTGCGCGCCGCCCTGGAAGGGTATGAGCTGCAGGCCGGCCGGCAGTACTGCGAGCCTCTCGTATTGGAGTACTGCTCCGCGATGCTCCGCGATAACCAGGTGAACCTCCCTGAGAAGAAGCATCCCCTGTACGCGGTGGACATGTGGCGGATCCGGGCGGTCAACCGGTTCCACTGAGATACACTGACATCATCTACTGGTACGCCGTCACCGCGGCGGCGGCATGGATAGGAGAGCAAATGGCTACCAGCATCCGTACGCTCGGTGACGGGCGCATCACCCTTGTGGCGTTGGCCGACGACAAGCGGGCCGCTGACCCGAAGAACCCGACCGCCGCCGAGCTGAACGCCGGCCTGCACCTGGAGATGCAGGTCATGAAGTCGGACTACAAGCTCGGCTCGAAGGGGAGCACCAGCGTTGAGGAACCTGTCCTCGGTGCTGCCGGTAAGGGAACCGTTCCCGGTCCTGCCGAGTATGAGGGCAACGTTTCCGTCTACCAGTTCTTTGACGATGACGGCAACTACGTCGTCTCTGACGACTCGCGGGCCTGGGACCTGCTGAAGCGCACTGGTCTTGAGTACGACTTGTACGAGCGTGAGGGTAAGAAGCCGGAGGTTCCGTTCTCGGACGGCGACCATGTTGATTGGTACCGTGTCGCTAACGGCCAGCCGCAGAAGCCTGACGACAGGACGTCGTACACGAAGCGCACCGTGGCACTGTTCGTCAGCGACGCCCGTGAGAACGAGATTATTCTTGGCGGTGGTGTCGCCATGGCGGCTCCGACGATCACTTCGATCGACCCTGCCGGCAAGAAGGCCGGTGACACGGTCGCTATCTCCGGCACGAACTTCGTTGGTGTTACTGGCGTGACCTGCACAGTCTCCGGTAGGACCGCTCCGGTTGCTTCGTACCGGGTCGTGTCGTCCACGATGATCACTGCGGTGCTGCCTAACGGCGTCCAGACCGGTAACTTCATCGTCTCCAACAGTAAGGGCTCCTCCGCTGGGAAGTCCTACACTGTGGGGGCCTGATAGGCTTTCCTTCGCGGGGGCCTGGCCGGGAGTGTTGGCGGTCTCTCCCGGCCGGGCCCCTTCCATTTCCGCCGCACCGCTTGACCGCCGCCGGAAGGGGGAGCCATGACCGACACGTCGCAGATCACTGAGGTGACCGACGAGGACCGCACTGCCGACTCGGCCAGGCCCGAAAAGTTCGACTTCGCCCAGTGGATGGCTGGGTTCCAGCCAACCCGAAAAGCCTGTGTGCTGTACGGGCGTACGGATCTGCTCGCTGTGATCGACCGCCTCGACGAGGAGGCGCGCCTGCCTGGGCTGACAGACGAGCAGAAGAAGGAGCTTCTCACTGAGGCGCAGGAGACGCTCGAGGTCCTGAAGGCGTCGGGCGTTGAGTTCGTCGTGCAGACCATGTCCGTGTACGCGCAGAAGGAACTCATGGAACGCCTGGGTCACAAGACGAAGGACGACCCGGTCACCCATGAGATGGAGTGCGCTTTCCTCGCCGCCCATATCGTGGAGCCGACTGGTGTGACCGGCGAGGATGTCGCCGCCCTGTACAAGGCGTCCCCACAGCAGGTGGAGAAGCTGTCTCGCGTCGTGCGGATGGTCGACACGGAGAGCCCGACCATCACGGCCCCTTTCTCGTCGAAGTCCTGAGCGCCCCGACAGGACAGTGGCTGCGGGCGCGCGTGAAGCACGCCCTGCAATGGGGTCGGCCACCCACTGGCATTCTGCGTGAGTCGTCGGATTGGGTGCCGCAGGACTATGTCCTCGCCGAGGCGTACTCCATGTTCGAGGATTCGTTATGTCCGTGCGGGTGCGGCTACCCGCGCGGCACTGCGTGGGATGAAATGATGGACGGGTGGTTCGAAGTCCGTCAGGAGGTGTGCTACGCGAAAGCAGCTCGAGAGCAGTGGGAGGCTGAGCACGCGGAACGGAACCGTGATGGCGAGCTGATCGACCCGCCGAAGAAGGGGGCGCTCGTCTATGTCGCGGACACGCGCGATGAGGGCTAGGTAAACTGGGGACCGGTTAACGTCGGAAGGGGCCGTGGTGGCGGATCGTACAGTCGTGGTGAAGCTGGTGGCGGATGCGTCCAGCGTCAAGGCGGGCATGTCCGAGGCGTCCGCGGCTACTAAGTCTGCCGCCGATGCGATGCAGGGCGCCGGCCAGGCCGCACAGGGTGCTGGCGACCAGATGGGAAACGCCTCTGACAAGGGCAGGACAGGTCTTGCCGGCCTGGCGGATTCAGCTCGCCAGAACGGCGCCGCGTGGACGACGCTCGGCACGACCGTTGCTGGCGCTGGGGCTGGGCTGCTCGGGCTGGCGGGGATGGCGGGCACGATGGCCGCGAACTTCGACGCCAGCATGTCGTCCGTGCAGGCCGCGACCCACTCCTCGTCTGAGGAGATGTCGCAGCTGCGAGAGGCTGCCATCCAGGCCGGCGCCGACACGGCTTTCTCTGCGACTGAGGCCGCTTCTGGCATTGAGGAGCTAGCCAAGGCAGGCGTTTCCACGAAGGACATCCTCGCGGGAGGTCTGAGCGGGGCGCTGGACCTGGCTGCCGCCGGTGAGATCAGCGTGTCTGAGGCGGCGGAGACCGCGGCCACCGCCATGGTGCAGTTCAACTTGTCCGGTGACAAAGTAACTCATGTCGCTGACCTGCTGGCCGCTGGCGCCGGTAAGGCGCAGGGCGGCGTGCACGACATGGCGTACGCCCTGAAACAGTCCGGCCTTGTGGCCTCTCAGGCCGGTCTGAGCATCGAGGAAACGACGGGGTCTATCGCCGCGTTCGCTTCAGCCGGGTTGATCGGCCAGGATGCTGGTACTAGCTTCAAGACGATGCTTCAGCGGTTGGAGAACCCGTCCAAAGGCGCAAAGAACGCGATGGATGACTTGGGTATCCATATCTACGATGCGCAGGGGCACTTCATTGGGATCACTGCTGTCGCCGAGCAGCTGCGCAATGGTATGAAGGACTTGGGCGAAGAGGAACGCAACACGGCGATGAGCACTATCTTCGGCTCGGACGCTATCCGCGCCGCGAACGTGCTGTATAACGAAGGCGGTGAGGGGATCCAGGGCTGGATCGACAAGGTCAATGATGCCGGCTACGCCGCTGAGACTGCCCGTTTGAAGCAAGATAACCTGAAGGGTGACATCGAGAAGCTGGGCGGATCCTGGGAGACCGCCATGATCAAGATCGGGTCATCTTCTCAGGCTCCCGTGCGTTCTGTTGTCCAGCACATCACCTCTCTGGTGGATAAGCTCGGGGAGCTCGGCAGCGGAACGCAGTCGATGATCTTCAATTTCGCCGCATTCGGGGGGGCCGCACTGACGGCTGTCGGCGGCCTTATGGTGATGGCACCGAAGATAGTTGAAATCAAGGATGCGATGAACACCCTGAACTGGACCGCCGCGGGTTTGAAGGGCAAGTTGGGTGAGGTCGCTACTGGGATGACCGGCTTCGGCCGGGCCGGCCGGATGATGATCACGGCCGCCCTGATTGAAGGTGTCAAGCACTACGGGGACGAGGTTCGCCGCACCGGCGTGTCCGTGGACGAGATGTCGTCGGCGCTCGCTCATGGCGGATCTGTCATGAACAACTTGGATTTCGACAAGGGGAAGTACTCCCTGCAGGAGTACTCGCAGGCCCTGGCGGACATCAGCCGTCCGTCCGTGTGGTCCTCTGTGCAGCAGCACCTGGCGTCGTTCGCCGATGGGATCGCCGGCGCCTTTGGGGCGGACACCCGGTCTGACCTGCAGCGCACGAAAGACGCCCTTGAGACGACAGGCAAGGCCCTGTCGGGGATGTCGACGGACGAGGCCGTGTCGCAGTTCAAGAGACTTTCGTCTGAGATGACGAACGGAACGAACAAGTCGATGATTGACCTGATCAACTCGATGCCGGACTTCAAGGCCCACCTGAACGAAGTTGCGAAGCAGATGGGCCTGACCGCGGACGACAATACGCGTCTAGCTATCGCTCTCGGTCAGATCGACCCGAACGCCCAACAGGCCGCTGGCGGCACCAGCCAGTTGGACGCTGCGATCCGCAAGGCCAAAGAGGGGACCGACCAGATAGTGCCCTCGATTGAGGAGGTCATTAAGGGCATCAAGACGTATGGTGACACGGTGATCGCGAACTCTAACGCGGACATCAAGTTCCAGGAGGCGCTGAAGAACGTCAACGACGCCGTCAAGGAGAACGGTGCCACGCTGGATATCACGACGGAGAAGGGGCGCAAGAACCAGTCCGCCCTGAACGACTTGGCGTCCGCGACGTTCGCGCAGGTGCAGGCCGCCCAAGCGGCCGGGGCGGGGCAGGATGAACTGCAGTCCAAAATGGAGACTGGACGCGAGGCGTTCATCTCTGCCGCGGAATCCATGGGGCTCACCGAGGATGAGGCGGTTGAACTCGCCGACAAATACGGGCTGATTCCGGATAAGATCAACACTGAGGTTACGGCCGACACGACGCAGGCTACCGAGGCTGCCGACGGGGCGACCGCTGAGATTAACGGGATGACGGGGACGATCAGCATTTCCGGTGATGCTGCGCAGGCGGACTACACGCTGACGGTCACCGCCGACTCCGTGAACGGGACGACAGGCGTCATTGACATTGACGCGGACAACGACAAGGGGTTGTCGGGCCTGCAGGAGACCGTCCAGACGATCGACAATAGCGACGGCACTGTCTCTATTCTTGGTGACGCCACTGGCGCCCGGTGGGAGAAGGATTCCATCCACACGGAGATCGACGAAACCACGGGCACTGTGACTATCTCTGGTAATGACCAGGCGTCCGGGAAGGTGCGCACGGTCAAATACAACATCGACCAGCTGCACGACAAAGAGATCAGCATCACTACCAGAATTAAGCAAATTTTCACGTCCGTCGGCCACTGGATCGGCGACCACGTGCCGAAAGGCTCCTGGCTGCGCGCCGAGGGTGGCCCGATCACCCCGATCAAGGGGTACGCGAATGCGGGCGCAGTCCACGGCCCTGGCGGCCCGAAGGACGACTGGATCCCGGCGTGGCTGTCCAATGGGGAGCATGTCTTGACGGCGGCCGAGGTCGCGGCGGCCGGCGGCCAGGACGCCGTGTACCGCCTAAGGAAGCTGATCCGCGACGGAGACATTAAGCGGTACATGGAGGCGACTCGATTCGCCGATGGGGGTGCTGCTGGTGCTGTCTCGCCGTCCACCGGTGTCGCGGGAGGGGTTTCCGTGAAGACACTCCGCCGCGCTATGGACGGCATGAACCTGGAGTTGACCATCGATGGGCGGACCACGCTGACGTCTAGAATGAGAACCGTCGCCGACCAGCGAGTGGTGACCGCCTACCGCATGAGCAGGAGATGACATGGCAGACCAGTGGATGGCCGGATTCACGGCGGCGCATACGGGGCTCCTGAGTGTTGTCCCGGAGCCGTCGCCGGAAGGGTACGCCTCCTATCCTGTGTACGTCACGTCCGACAGTGACCGCGTGCTGATCTGGCATCCGCAGGACCGGTCTGCGGTGTCTGATCCGCTCGCTCCGATCGGCATCCCGACCACGTACACGCAGGCCGACCTGCCTCCGGTGACGTTCACCCGCCGCTCCACGGGGTCGGACATTATCTCTGATTGGTCGGGGCACGTGCGTGCCCGCGTCGACTTGATGCCGTCCACGTCGTACACGTACGAGGGTGGGCTGTCTACGGTCACCGCTTCGACTGGTGTTGTAGATCGGTGGAGTGCGGTCCCTTCGCCGCGGTCGACAACGATCGAGTGTCGCACGAAAACCTTGGATGACTTCCGGACGCTTCGCGGCCTCGTGGAGGCGGCCGGCTACCTGATCGTCGCTCATGACACGGAGAGGTGCCGCATCCCCGGGTGCACGATCGAGCCGATCCGCGTGGTCGCCGTGTCGAAAGCCACCGGCGAGCAGACTGAGGCGCGGGCCCGCGGCACCGTGGAGTGGCAGCTGTCCGTGACGGAACGGTCGAAGCGGAAGATCTACACGGACGCGGAGCATGCCGGATGGACGTACGGCGCCACCTATGCGAAGGCGGGCGTCAGTCTGGGGACGTTCTCCCCGTGCGTGACCTGGGGGGAGTGGCTGCAGTTCGAGAGGGACGTCTATGACGGTAAGGTCCGGCAGCACCTCACATACCTGTGGGGCGGCCCCGACCGACCGGAGGATGACAAGGCGATCGGCGGGGAGCGGTCTGAGAACTGGTCGCCGCACGGGAAGCCGACCCGCGGCGGGGGCGTCCGCAACGTGACGCCAACCGCGGGGACGCGGAGTTTCCGGCAGTCGCAGCCGGGGCACCGCATCCACCTGTCTATGTATGCTCGACGGATCACTCAGGACAAGTACGGCATATCGAACGTCAGTGTGGGCTTGTGGTGCTCGGACGGGTTCGGTGACGCTTCGAAGAGTCGGGCGTTCGTATACGACGCCGACAGTGTCACGAAATCCCTCCCGGACGACAATGGGTGGGTCCTGGTCCAGGACGACGTAGTCGTCCCAGACGGGAAGCCGTGGATCGCCCCGTACATCCTGCTCGACGGCGCGGACGTGCCGCTGACGGAGTTCGGGGAGCTGACAATGGCGGACATGGACGCCCAAACCTCATCCACGCTGCAGACCCGCACCTACCATGACGTGTGCGTGCTGCTCGCGGGGCAGGAGGACAGGAAGTGAGGCCCGGCCCGAGCATTCCGGAAATGAGCGGCGCGGGCCGTTGGTCCGCACGGATGGACATCCGCTACGGCCCCAGACTGTTCAAGGACATCCCGATGACGTCCTGTTCCCTGGATTGGGGGGAGCTGAAGGTGGATGGCACGTCCGCTACCGCGCCGGCGTCTCTGCGTGTGGGCGCCCCTGACGACTACGCCCCGCGGCACGAGGGGGATTTCTACTCCAACTACGGGCAGATGATGTGCCCGTCTGTGATCTGCGCGTTCGAGCATGGCGGCAGGTACGAGATTCCGTTCGGACGGTTCCGCATCACGGAAACGTCGCAGTCGCCGGAGTCGACCCCCGTGCAGGGGAAGGATCTGCTGCTTGACCTGGAGGAGAACCCTCTGTCGTGGCCGCACTCTCCGCATCCGGGGGGCACGCTGATCACGGAGATGAACCGCCTGAACCCGAATCAGGGCATGACGGCGATCCGTGTTCCGGACTCGCGCCGCGACTATCGGATCAGTTCCTACCTGCAGCTGCCCACGGATCTACTCGTGTCGATGTCGATGATCGCGAAGGAAGCGGGGTGCGGGCTGCGGATGTCGTACCGCGGCGAGATCGAGGCGTACCCGCTGCCGACGCCGTCCTCGCCGCCCGCGGAGACGTACTCGCAGGAGTCGCACATGGTGATCGGTGCGGCCCCCGTCCAGTCGCCGTCGGGGCGTATCCCGAACTGGTACTCCGTCGTAGCGAAGGGGGACGGGTCCCGCCAGTACACCATCCATAAGGGAGACTCGTACGAGTCCGCCGTGAAGGACGACGAGAAGAATAAGACTGAGGTTGAGATGGCGATCGATAACCTCTACCTGCACAAGGAGCGCGTGTGGGCGGAGAACGCGACCCCCACCTACCAGAAGGATGCGGCGCGCTGGTCGTGGTCCCGGCAGCTGCATCCTCATTGGACGCGCACAGAGAACGGTTGGAAGTCGGACTACGATTTCAACTTCTACGTGAAGATGAATCAAGCGTACGGCTACTACCATCCGTCCTGGTACGGGTGGGTGTCGAAGACTACGGACCTGTCGTCGCAGAAGTCTTGGGACAAAGTCGTCGAGGAGGCCAACCGGTGGGCGAAGTTCGGCATGGACCGGGCGAAGTCGTGGCGGATCCAGCTGGTCGCCGACCCGCGCATCGAGGTTGGCGACGTGATCGCCGTGGAGTACGAGCGGGGGAAGTGGTGTGTCGTGTCGGTGACGTCCTTCTCTTTGGACTTGATGGACCCGTCCCAGCCGATGACGCTGACTGGTGCGGAGCTGCGCGCCTGGTGACGGTACACTGTGGTGCATGACCGCATCTGACTTCAGCTCGGCCGGGTCCTTGTTCCTGGACATGCAGGACGCCCGGAAGAGCCATTCCGCCTCCGATTCCATCACTCGTTGGGTGAAAGGGCAGGTAGTTGACACGCCTGACACGGATCCGACGTTGCCTGCGGGGTGGGTTCGCGTCGGGATGCCGTACAACGAGCCTGACACGTACGTGACCGGGGAGACGCCCGGCCTGTACACGTGGAAGGGGGCGATGGTTACCGTCAAGATGCACTCCGACGGGACGCTCTTGTCGATCAGTGACGGCCAGGATGAGCCTGGTGATGAGCGGACCCAGGTGGAACGCCTCGGCCCGGCCGGCCGGGAGATCGCCGGCGCCATGTCTGACGCTGTGAAAGCACAGAAAGCCGCCGAGGAGATCAGGGGGCGCGCGGACGTAGCTGCGAAGGACGCTGCCGCCGCCCAGAGGGCTGCCCTGGGCGCGAAGGTGGCTGCGGACGCTGCCATGCAGAAAGCAACAACGGTGGAGGGGCAGGCGTCCGGCTTGGACGGCAAGATCACTGCCGCTCAGAAGGCTGCCGATGAGGCTAAGGCCGCGGTCGCTGGCGCTGACTCCAAAGCGACGGCCGCACAGGACAAGGCGCAGGCGGCCTTGGATGCGGTGAAGAAGTCTGGCGACAATGCTGCTGCTCTGGCGGCGGCGACCGAGGCGAAGCAAGCGGCGGATGCCGCGAAAACGCTCGCCCAGCAAGCGCGGACGGCTGCCCAGCAAGCGCAGGCGTCTGTCGCGGACGCCGCCCAGAAGGCGACAAAGGCGCAGACTTTGGCGGAGAAAGCTGACGCGACCGCCGCGGCGGTGAAGTCGACGGCGGAGTCCGCTGACGCTGCAGCCAAGAAGGCGGCGTCAGATGCGGCCGCAGCGCAGGCGTCCTACAAGTCGCTTCAGGCTACTGTGTCTGCGAACTCTGCGGACCTGGCGGCAGCGAAGTCGAAGGCGGACCAGGCTACGAAGGATGCGGTGGCCGCGAAGGATGCTGCTTCGAAGGCTACCGCTGACGCGTTGGGGGCCCGTCAGGCTGCCGATGCTGCCTCGAGTAAGGCGTCCACGTTGGCCGGCCAGGTGACGGTGTCGCCGTCGGTGCCAGTCTCGGCGGACGGGCAGGGGAAGCCGAAAGGCGCCGTGTGGTTCGTGCAGAACGGGCAGGGTGTCCTTACGTCCCAGTACGCGTGGGATGGGGCAAAGTGGTCGCTCATGCCTGTTGATGGCTCTGTCATTAAGGATGCGACGATCACGTCCGCGAAGATCGGTAATGCGGCGATCGGGTCCGCTCAGATCGCTGACGCGGCGATCACGGATGCGAAGATCGGCGGCTTGTCGGTCAGTAAGCTCCTGGTGACTGGCGGGGCGAAGATCCCGCGGGCCGTGATTGATCAGCTCGCTTCGGATGAGGCGTTCATTGGGAAGTTGTCTGCGAACTCCGTGACGGTTGACCCGGAGAACATGTTGCGTGACCCTGGGTTCACTGGTTCCCCGTCGGGGGTGTGGAGTCCGTCCGTCCCGGCGGGCGGCAGTGTCGCGTTCGTGTCGGACATTGAGGGCGCGCCGGGCGGAAGGTCGACGGGGGGCCGGCTGGTCGGGGGTACCGCCTCGGAGGCGCAGCTGAATCAGCAGTTCAAGATCCCCGCTGGGAAGGTGTGGGTCTTGCGGCTTACGTACCGGTACCTGCAGGGGTCTGCTGGCGGTCTGCAGCTGAAGGCTGGCGGAACTGCTCTCCCTGCGTTTCCGTACAAGGACGCGGGGTGGCATACGGAGGACGTGGATTGGTCTCCGGCCAGTTCGGTGACGGGTGGCGTCTGCCAGGTGTGCGCCGGTAAGGGCACCAAGGCTGAGGTTGCCGCGATCGTTCTGTGTCAGAAGGTTGGCGCGACCATGCTCGCACCGGGCAGTGTCACGTCTGACGCGATCTATGCCAGTAAGGAGCTGTGGGCGAAGGTCAGCGCGTTCGGGTCGGTGACCACGGAAATGCTTACGGCTGGGAAGGCGACTATCACTGGCGACGCGGTGGTCGGCAACCTGAAGGGCAACAATATCTTCGGGTCTAAGATAGTCGGGTCGTCCATGTACGCGTACTCCGAGTCGGCTGAGTCACTCAACAAGAAAGGCTTGCCATACAAGTCGGTCGATGCGGATGGGGGGGACTGGGTTTCTCAGGCGATCCCTATGACGCGAGCGTGGGCGAACCGGTACGGCGCCAACGACAGCGACGGGGTGTGCACGATCACGTCCGCGTCGGACAGTGAGATGACTGGCAAGTACACGTCGCGCCTGGACTTTACGTACAATGCATGCTGGGAGACGTATGTGGACCTCCCGGACGGTGACGTATTTGATCCGTCCCTGGATTTCTGGTGTGGTGACGTGGGCGGGACGAGCGAGATGGAGATCGTGCTGCTGCGCGACGGCGTTGAGCTGTCTCGTAACCGCACGTTGGATGGATGGCAGACGCTCAGTATCGCGAACTGGAAGAAAGGGGACGCGGGCACGCGGCGCTACTATCTGCGCATTTTCCCGCTTTACTCGCCGACGAACGTGTCGTTCAAGGACTTGAAGCTTTGGTATCGGACGGTGTACGACACTTCGTCGATCCGTCTGAAGGGTAACTCCCTGCTGTTCCGCCAGTCGGTGCCGGACGACAAGGGGACCAACTCGTGGTTCCGTTTCGCGGGCGGGCAGATGTATGCGTCTGGCACTAACCGGCTGGAGTATCAGCGTCCCCTGAAGTCGCTGGTCATGCCGCCCCACTTCATTGGGACGACGAACCAGCAGCGTATCCTGCAGCGAAACTACTGGGAGTGGTGGCCGGGTAAGCTCCAGAACGACACTGAATGGTTTGAGTACGATGCCCAAGACTTCCGTATCGGAAAGAACAACATCCCGCAGGCGTCGTACAGCGGCCTGTACTGGGTCACTATCCAGGTGACCGCGTCGAGCCACTACTCGTCTCTCTGGACGACGCTGCTTGTGGAGCTGAACCCGGCGGGTAACTGGGACCTGGCGGTCGGGAACTCCATCACCTTGGAGCCGGGCGTGAAGGGCGTGAAAGTCTCGGCCGCCGGCCTGATGCAGTTGCGCACGAACGTCCGTCTGTACTGGCATTTCGCGATCCGCACCCCCGACATGGGGTCCGAGAACGGCACGGTTGAGATCAACAACATGCGCTTGTCGGCAATGTACATTTCGAACTGAAAGGACCGAAGGATGGCTGACACTAGATGGGATGGGGCGGTCGTTCCGACCGCGTACTCAGATCTGCTCGGTGCGTGGGGTCGGTTCAGTGACTCCGTTGGGACGTTCATTCGTGTCGCGTCGATGCAGGAGGCGCGGGCGCGTCTCGCTCAGGCGCCGGCTGGTGTGGTGACGTCCGCGTCGCCGGCGATGTTCCTGATCGGCGGGGTCCTGTACTCGGCGAACGGTTCCAGGACCGGCGCTGACTACAACATCGTGCCAGTGTCGGGCTACTCGGGGGTGCTCGTCGACCAGTGGGATAAGTCGGACGGGCGGGGGCGGCCCACGTCGGACCATACGACACGCCGGTGGGGGCAGTCCACGTTCCAGCTGCCTGTCCGCAGCCTCCTCGAGTTCAGCCTGGACGTGTGCGTGTCGATCGTGCACTCCGACTTCAACTCGGAGGATGAGAAAAACAAGGCCAGCGGGTCCTACTACTTCGGCTTCCTGCTGGACAACGTCAACCAGTGGCAGACCGAGCTGCAGTACAACCGCACGTTCATGACGCATCATCTTTCCTGGAAGATGGAGGCTGATGCGGGCACGCACACGGCCGCGTACACGACGACCGGTTCGTACGGCACTGACCCGTACTGGCATTTCGATGGCGGCGTCTACCCGGGCACGCGTTTCCGCGTGTTCTCGCTCGGCGCCACAGACTGACGTCCAGGCTGTTACCTGTCCCTCCTGTGAAACAATCGGGGGGGGGCAGGTTCGTCGCTACTTGGAGGAGTCATGGCCACACTGGAGCCGTCAGAGAGTCGTCGTGCGCGCACCGAGGCGCTGCGCGGCAGCGTGCAGATTTCCGCATATGGGGCGCCTGATGGAGCCAGGTGGGCGCGGCAGGCCGTCGCGCTCGGCGGCACGCACATGCGGGTGACGAACCTCTTCGAGGAGTCGACCGCCCAGGCGGCCGCCAACGGCGGGGATAAGCTCGGCGAAATGGATAACAAGGTGCGGGCCGCCGTAGACGCCGGGTTCCGCATCGTTGTTGATTTCTCCTACTACCGGAACCTCCTCATCAAGGAGAAGACGAACCCGTATTTCCTGGAGTGGCCGTCGTGGTTGGCGCCGATGGCGCAGATCCTCGATCGCCAGTTCCCGGGCGCCGACTACGACTATGCGCACGCCCCTGAGGTTGCTGCTGTGGCCCTGTCGGGGGAGCCTGACATTCTGTGGGGTGACGACAATCCGGTCCAGCGGGCAGGGTCGGCCGACCAGTACCTGTGGGCGATCCGGCAGCAGGTGATCGCGGTCCGGAAGTTGGACTATGACGGCCCTGTCACTGCTGGTGGGTTCAACCACCTGAACTCCGAGGGGCCTGACCGGGGCGCGTACGGCGACGCGGTGGACCGGCTCGCTGGCGTGCCGTGGGTGGATGCGCTGACGTTCCACGGGTATGACGAGCCGGAGAAGCTGCGGTCCGGTATCTCCAAGTTCGTGGATGTTGCCCAGTCCGGGGGGAAGCTCGCCCTCATGGAGGAGTGTGGCTTCAACTCGGACAATACGGCGGACGCCGCTAGGGCGGCGAAGTTCCGGGCGTTGGTGCCGTGCGTTGCCGCGTCCGGCCTGGCGGGCCTGGGACTGTGGAATGTCGGGGAGTACAACGGGTATGACGTGCGCGCCACTCACCCTGAGGCTATGAAGGCGTGGAATGAAGTCGTTGCTTCGCTGCCCGTGCTGGGGCGCGCTGGTGTGGCCGCACCGGCTGGCGGTGACACGCCGCCGGTGCCGCCCCAGTGGGCGACGTTCTCGGGGGACGCCACCCCCGGCGACACGTTCATTGCCTCCATGGAGGGGAGTGCCCTTTGTGTGGGGCCTCGGTCGGAGTGGGGGACGGTGACGGTTCCCGCGGTCGGGCAGAAGCGGCTGGCTTCGGTCCCGCCGGCGGTGCTCGGCGGCCGGAAACCTCAGCGCGTCTGCTATCCGCTGTTGAAGACTGACGGCACGTCGGACGGGTCTGTGGTTGAGGTGTGGCCGAACAGTACCGTTGTCACGAACGTCGTGTCGGGGGGCGGCGGGAAGCGCATCTGCCCGATGATGTACGCACCTCTTGCGTGAATGTCGCCGCACCGCTCCCGGTGGGACACTTGGCCTATGCATGAGATTTCCTTTCCTCCGCTCCCGGCGGAGCTGATCGGTGCCGCTCTGGCGGGCGTTGCCTCGTGGGTGGGGTGGTTGTTCGCGAGGGCGGACCGGACCGCGGATCGGCGTGTTGAAGCTTTGGAGGCGGTCACGAAGGCATTGACCCGCAGGGTGCAGCTCCTGGAGGAGGGGCGTGAAAAAGCTGAGGCGGCGCGCGACCTCGCTGAGGAGGAGGCGCACCGTCTCCGCATCCGCGCGTTCCGGCTGGAGGAGTACGCGGCGGCTTTGTTGAGGTGGGGTGTTGGTTTGGTGGCGATGATGGCGCCTGCGGAGAGGCCGCCTAAGCCGCCGTCACCGCCAGCCGACCTCGATGATGTGGGCGATCTGGGTGGCTGCGGCGTGCCGACTGGTTCCTTTCCAGTGGGCGCCGCCGCCGGTCACGTACCAGGTGACGCCTCGGCGGGTGAGAGTCACTCGGGTCCCTGACGGGCGCCGGCCTCGGCGGATGATCGCTCCGTGGTGGTCGGTCGCTACTTTCAGTTGGGTGCGGTCGAGGCCGCACGCGTCGATGATGGTGAGGGCTTCGCTGACGACTCCGGCGGGGGTCATTCAGTTCACCCCCAGCCACTGCCAGAGGCCCCAGATGGTGAGGGCGGAGCCGAGGGTGATGAGGCCGGCGGCTAGGCCGGCGATGGCGTAGGCGATGCCGGCGAAGATGAGCTGGCCGGCTCGGTTGAGTTTGCGGTCGATGCTGGTGGTGGGGGCGGCGTGGCGCATCTGGCTTCCCTTCAGGCGGTGCGGACGATAACGATGGAGCCGGCGGGGGCGGTGGCGTAGGAACCTTTCTGGGTGCCTGCGCGGCCGCCTCGGAGGGTGAGGGTGCGGTAGGCGGGCCGGCCGGGGGTCGGGTTGTTGGCTTCGACTCTCCAGATGGCTCCTTCTCGGATGATGAGCGAGCCGGCAGAGACGTCCTCGATGGGGGTCGGCTTGGTCGGCTGGTGGGGGTACATCACTTTGTTCTTCCTCTCTAGGGTCCTGTGGGGGCTGTTTGGCGGCCGTTCAGTTGCCGCCCTTGGTGGTTGCCTGGGCGGCCTCCTTGAGGGCGTTGTAGAGGCTGCTGAGGGTGTCTGTGGGGCCGTAGGGGGTGTGGGTCGGCTGTCCGCCGCGGGGGTGGAGGGTGACCCATCCGTCCTTGATGGTGACCTTGGTGCCGGCGGGGAGCTCGGCGTCGGCGATGACGTTCCAGGCTGCGATCCGGGCGATGGTGGCTGCGTTCATGGCGGGTCCTTTCGGGGAGGGGGGGCGGGGCGTGGCGCCCCGCCCCGTTCGGGAGGGTCAGAGGGCGTTGAGGGCATCTGTGTCGAGGCGGCCCATGACGGTCAGCCAGTCGCAGAGGTCGGCGTGGAGGTCTCCGTTGGGGGACCCGTCGTAGGGGAGGCCCTGCTGGTCGACGTCCTGGAAGGCCAGCTGGTCGCCGATGGTGAGCGTCCAGCGAGTGAGGTTGTTGCCGGCCGCGTCGGTGCGGGGGGTGGCGTCCAGCTGGGCGGTCTGCAGGGGGGAGGTGGGGTTGGCGGTCATGTCCGTTTCCTTTCTGTCTGTTAAACGATCGGACGTGGGTAATGCTCCTATGGTGAGGGGGTGGGTGTCAATCCCGCACGCCCGTTAGATCTGTCACGCGAGTGTCGGGGGGTTGGAATTGCAAGGAAAGGTTCGGCCCTCCCGGACGCCGGGATGGCGGGGAGGGCCGAACCGTGAGATGCCGTGGGGTCGCGCGTTGGGAATGTGACGGCCCGTCGGGCGTTTATCGGCATGCGGCCGTGACGGAAGTCAGGACCATAGGCGCCACTCGGACGAGGTTCCCGCCCCCAGTTCGAACGTCAGCAGGGCCGGCTTGGACGACTCCCCGCTGGCGTTCTGGAACCAGGAGCTGCCGGGGTCGATGGTTGGGGCGCAGATGATCTGCCGGCTGTCTCCGACCGTCTGCACGGAGAAGGAGTGCCAATGGCCGTGCAGGAGGACTCGGGCGTTCTGCATGCCTGCCACGCAGCCGAACGCTTGCCCGCGGAACCAGTCGGCGACGCGGTTCTTGCTGCCGGCCGCGTGGCCGTGGGTGACTCCCATGACCGTGCCGTCTTGTGCGCGCACGGTCAGCGACTCGAGGCGCGGCGAGGGGGCTGCGAACCCCACCCCCTCATAGCCGGGGCGGCCGTCCAGGGCCATCTGGATGTTCGACTGGATCAGGAGCCCGTAGTCGTCCGCGGCGATGTTCGCCCGGTTGGACCGGCCGATTCCCGCGCGGACCTGGCAGTGGTTGGACGGCACTGCCACGTAGGTGACTGACGGGCAGGCCGCGGCGAGCTGCCGGACGCAGTCGGCGAGGGTTGCCTGGGCGGTGCGGATCTGTTCGACGAGGCCCATGTCGCATGTCTGTGCCTGGCTGACTGTGTTCGTGAAGTTCTCGGTGCTGTCGCCGCAGTCCACCATGATGACCTCGTCGTAGGAGGCGGCGTTGAGGGCGATCCGGGCGATCGCGGACCGGACCGCTTCGACTGTTTCCTTGGTTCCCCCGCGGGCGTCCGTCTTGCCGATCTGCATGTCGGAGATAACGACCACGTACGTGCCCTTCCGGGGGTGGTCGTTGGCCGGCGATGGCTTCTCGGTGAACAGTGGGGCGATGTCGTCGTAGGCCAGGCGCTTCACTTCCGCTCGTTCGGCCGCGCCGGGCTTCCAGGTGATCTTCTCGTAGGAGCCGTCGGCCAGGCGGACAGTCTTGCCGCGGGCGGTGATCGCTTCGGCGGGGATGCCGAAGTAGGCGTCAGTGCCCTGCTGGCGCTGCTCGGAGCGGCGCTTCAGAGCTTTCCTGTGACGGCGGACGGCGGCCTCGCTGGTGCCGTACTCGTCGGCAATGGCCTGGTTGGTGCGCCGCTGGTGCTGGGGGAGGGAATCGTTCGCGATGATGGCTTCGTCGAGGGGGGACATGTCACTCTCCTGCCTTGTAGTTGTTGACCCACTGGCGGAGGCGGAACATGTTGAATCCTGCCCACGAGTCGTAGACGCGGCCGGTGTTCCTGTCGGCGACGTAGCAGACGGGGGCGGCGGTGTAGCCGTGCTCGTCGGCGAGCTCTTGTGCTGTCTTGTCGTTCTTGAACCGCGTCTCCATGTAGG
>ERZ773076.326-NODE-326-length-25813-cov-3.089526_pt1 | contig 25813 bp, 17 predicted proteins | sample MGYA00580613_ERZ773076 | MGnify/ENA primary metagenome ERZ773076 (study PRJEB29015, sample SAMEA2738005) | human oral metagenome | biome: human oral; feature: human-associated habitat; material: dental | place: China | collected 2057 ...
CCTGCCGCACCTGCCTCAGACTGCATCTCCGTGATCTGAACCGTGTGACCGAAGATATTCTTCAGACCCTGCGTTGCCCACTCATCCGTGTGCTCAGCCATCGGAGAAGAAGGCGTGATCGGATAGATAGCCGCGACGTCGGTGAACGCATAAGACGCATGCGCCGCCGCCTGGTTACCATCCATGGTTTTCCATTTTCTTGCCATGTGATACCTCCCAAGTGAAATTGGAACTCAGAAACACTTGTTTCTGAATTTTTATAGCGTCTGACAATATTATAACAGGCAGCTGCGCCAAAATACAATGCGCAACTGCCTGTTTCATGTATCTTATGGGGTACACGTTTTTTAATTCTGCGGTGCCGCCTGCACGGTTTCCTCCGTAGAAGGTGCCATGGTCGGTCCCTCCGAGATGTTCGCGCCGGGTCCCTTCGTGGTCTCGGCTGCCGGTGCCTTCGTCTCCGCGCTCTTGGAGGTCTCGGTTGCCTTCGTCTCGCTGTTCTTCGGCTCAACCTTGCTCGCCGCGCTCTCGGCTGCCTTGCCCGGGTTCACCGCCTCGGTCGGCGATGCGGTCGCCTGCCCTGCCGCCGTCTCGGTGTTCTCGGTGATGGTCATCGCATCTGCCGCCTGCGTCGCCGTGACCTTGCCGCTCGTGTTTCGCGCAATCTTCTTCGAGTGTCCCTTGTAGCTCGAATTGTGGAAGAACTCGTCCGAAGTCACCTCGCCGTTTTTCTTGGTCACAATGTTCGTGACCCAGCGGCTGCCGATGGTGCCGTCCGCAATTTTCTTCTCGACACCCGGCTTCAGAGTCGTGTCCTCGACATATTCCACACCGCCGTTATCCATATCCTCGAGTTTCTTCGAGACCATAGAAATCGTGACGCCGTCGTCCAGAATCGGAATACCGACCAGCGAGACCGTCACAGTCTTTGCCTTCGGGTCAAACTTTGCGCGAATGGCCATCGCGTACTTGGTCGTATTGATAAACTTCATGTCCGGACCGGCATAGCCGTCGTAGCTGACTGCCGCGTCCTCACCCGGCGTCACATAGGTCGGCGCGAAGGTGTGCGCGTGACGCTCGGTCGGCATGATACCGGCCTTTACCACTGTGTTGTACAGCGTGGTCGAAACCTGGCAGACACCGCCGCCCGGCTCCAGCACAACCTTGCCCATCTGGTAGGCACCGGCAGGCTTGTAGCCGCGCTCCAGCGTACGGTTGCCAGTCGTCTGGTTAAACGAAAACTCGTCGCCGACTTTCAGAATCTTGCCGTCCAGTGCCTCGCAGGCGAGCTTTAAATTGTTGTTTCGATCCGCATTGTCGGTCGCGGTCGTCGTAAAGGTCGCGATGACCTTGTATTTGTCCTTTGCGTCTGCGGTCGTCAGTTCCGGTTCCGTTATCTCTGCCTTGAGCGGAAGCACGGCTTCGTAATTCTGATTGTTCATCGCAGCCTTGATGGCATCCGCCATGGCTGTCTCGTCCACCTTGCGTCCGTCGGTGGAATCGCTGTACGAAAACGTATTGGTTGTCTTGTCAAAACTCTTGAGTTCCGCACTCTTGGCGCTCCGGTTCCACTTCTTCGCGATGTTCTGCACCTCGGAAGCAATTTCGGCATCCATGCTCTCGGCGTCCAGCAAGTAGTTATGGTCTTCCTTCTTGTCGCCCTCGTCATAAATCTCCGTGAGCACCTTCTCGAGCTTCCCCTTGAGAAGGTCCGCGACCGCATAGTCCGCATCGTCCGCGCTGTCCTTGGCGGTCGATGTCTTTGCGGCCGAACTTGTCTCCTTCTCCGCTGCCGTCGTGTTATCGACAGTGCTGCCGTCCGCTGCACCGCTCTCGGTTTCGGTCTCCGCCGCAGCGTTCTCGGAGACCCGTAAATTCCACTTGTACTTTTCGAGCACGGCCTTTCTCGCCGCTTCCTTTGTCATGCCGGAAATATCAACATCGTTAATTTTGCAGCTGCCCTTCAGTTTCTCATTGCTCTCCGTACTCGCAACCGCCGCCCTGCCCTTATCCCGTTTGCCCGCTTGCACAATGCGGGAAATGCCGAAAATCGAAAGAGAAACGACAAGAACCGCCCCTGCCGCTCCGATTATGACTCTCCGCTGCCGATCCCGCAGTCTCCGCTGCCGCTGTCTGTAATAGTGACTCCCCTTATCGCCTCTCACGCTCATCGTCCGCTCTTCTCTATCTTTCAGAAATTCATTCTTCACAAATTCGATTTTCAGGTACACGCGCCGCGTCGTGTCCGACGTAACACAATATTAAGGAAAGTATAACATAGTCTGCGCGAAAAAAAAGAGTTGTTCCTGTTACGAGAAGTTACAATTTCATTACAACAGCTTGTGCCTACTGGTAACTCTGCACAAGAGTCTTGTGTTTTCCCGCGCCCCATCTCCGAAGAAACCCGGAATTCTTACTCGCTTTTATCCAATTTGCAATTCACTTGCTTTCCTCTTTTGAACATGTTGCCGAACGACCGTCCGAAAAAGATTGTATTCCGATTAGAAGAGCGCGGTTTTCACCGCGCTCTTTCCGTCTAACAATTTATATTTGTCTCTCAGACTGCATCCGCAATTCTGACATGGGACACGTACCAGCGGCGCAGTTTCACAAAGCCCCAGGGTGCGTAAAGACCGCAGGTCACGATGATCAGAAGGAGTACCACAATGTACTGACCGAAGAGCTCGGCACCGCTTCCGTCAAAACGGAGGCGCTTTCCGGAAATGCGGGCATTCGGCGCATACCACTTGTTAAAGCTGCAAACCACCCACGGAACCGCAATGCCGCAGGTCAGCGTCCCTACCAGTGCGGTGACCAGGTTATAACCGATCCACTCAAACATATTGCCGTCAAACCCGGAATTCGGGAACACATCTGAGTTATTCGGATCGCTCACTTCATCCGCAAAGGCCGTGTGACTCAGAATCCACTGTTCCAACTTAAGCCCCATGACAAAGCCGTAAAGACCGCAGGTCACAATGGTGAGCAGGAACCAGATAATCCACTTGCCGAAGAGCTGCATGCCCGTGCCGTTAAAGACCAGCCGTCTTCCGCTGTAAACACTGTGCCTGCGCTCCCAGCCGACGGCATAGCAGATAACCCAGGGACCCGCTAAACCGAGGGTTACCATACAAAGCAAAGCGCCGAACAGGTTGATGACAAAATACTCCAGGCCGCTTCCGTCAAACACGGACTTGCTCGGATCCGGTATCTCCCTGCTCACAGCTGTTGTCTCTGTTCTTTTAGGCTTCATCTCCGCCGCAAACTGTTCCGTCTTCTCCCGCGGATTCTCGGCAAAACTCTTGAAGGCCGCGAAGTCCTCATTCGGCTGAATGTCCGATTCGATGCCGGTGCCGCGCAAAAAGACGCGGGACAGCGCATCGAGCGCAAAGAAAGCCAGCGCAATGCTGAGAAGGGTAAAGAAAAGGTTTCCCCTGCCGGACAGGCGAAGCAGCAGGATGATCAACGCGAACACATTGGCGCCGAGGCACACAGCCATGCCGGTTGTCTGCTTCTCCTTCCTGCCGTAAAGCTGCACGCTTGCCACGACGCCGGCGAGGGCAAGCAGGCAGAAAAGCAGCTTGCTAACCCATAAGACAATTCCGAGCAGGCCGGACAGCGTGTAAGCAACGCCGTAGAGCAGCAAAATATTCGCAAAAACTGTGTAGCCGAGCCCGCGTAAACAGTAAAGTACGTAGCCGATGACCACAGCGGCAAAAGCTGCAAGCGGAGCCAGCGCCGCAAGGCGCTCCATATTGCCCGACGTCCAATGTTGCTTCAGCGCCTCGCCCTGTCTCGCCGCTTCCTCAGCGGTTTCACGCGCGGCCTGTGCGGTGCTGTCCGCCGCCCGATTCGCCTCCTGCCCGGCCTGTTCCGCTTTTTCTTTTGCATACTTGGCGGTATCCTCGCTTGCGCGGCGCGCCTCCTCGGCGGCCCTTTGCGCAGCTTCCCGGGCGCGCGCCGCAGCTTCTTCGGCATCACGCTCAAACCGGCTCTTTTCATGCGCCGCCTCGCCGTTTGCAGCAGTGCTCTCATCCGTGGTGTTTTCCGACTGCTGTGTTGCCTCACTGTTTGCAGCCGCACTCTCACCCGCGGTGTTCTCTGTCTGCTGCGTTGCCTCGCGGTTCTCAGCCGTGCTCTCACCCGCGGTGTTCTCCGGCGCAAACTCCAGCTTCTCCCCGCAGTTCGGGCAGAACTTTGCCCCGGGTACAATTTTTGTGCCGCAATTCGGACAATACATCGTTCCCTCCCCTTTCCTCATTCAAAGCGATGTCTACAGGTTCCTGAGCAGCCAGAATAGCAGAACGACCGCCCAGAGGACGCCAAGAAACAGAATTTCCCATCCCTTGAAGTCTGTGCGCGCAGTCCGGATATAGACCTCGGCGCGATATGTGCCGTAGAACACCAAGAGCGGCACAACCGTGAGACTCAGCGGATTTTCCCGCCAGGCTGTGCGCGGCTGTCCGTGCAACAATGCCATCGCCGCGTGCGTCATGCCGCAACCCGGGCAGCGATACCCTGTCACCAGGCGAAACAGACAGGGAATCCCGATGCCCGTGCACTGAATAAACAGCGCATAGGCGAGCCCGAGCAACACAAGGCGGACAGTGAGTCTTCTCACTGCCCGCCTTCGCTCTTTTGCTCCCCGAATCTCCGCAGCTCTCATACCGCCTCCGTCTTTGCGCATATAACGGTGTCAGTATATGCGAAAACAGAGGTGAAAAAAAGGAAATTCAGAATATTGTAAGCAACTTGGAACGCTGCATCTCTCACCCTGCATAGCGCATGCCGGAGAATACATCCTTGTCGTAATACTTGCCCTCTACTTTCCAGAGCGAACCGTCCGGTCCGTTTTCATCCGAAGCGATGTGCACGCGGACCACTCTGTCGTCCTCGAGGCGGAAGTCCACATAGCTCTTTCCGTCGCCCGCATAGAAGAAGAGTTTTGTGTCCGCCGGGAGCTCTACGGTCTCACCGCTCTCCTTGCCGTTCTTCACGAGAGACAAGGTAAGCGCCTGCTTCGTGTGAAGCTCTGTGACACCGAGGTACTGATAGCTGCCTTGCGCCTCGAGCTTGCCGCCCTGTCCCACGGAGACCGGCAGGCTCGCGGTCAGCGTGCTCAAGGTATCGAGCCGCGCATTGAGGAAGAGCGTCGCCGGATCGGTGACCCGCTGCAGGTCAAAACCTGTGCAGAGGTCCGGGGTGCCGAGCTCTGTGGTTTCGCTCATGTCTGCCAGGTTTACTTCGACAAGCTGCGAGTCATCGGCGATATCCCCGACGAATTCGCAGTAGAGGAAATCACCCTCTGTCGTCTTCACGAAGACAAGGCTCAGAAGGTCGCCCGACTCCTCCGATTTTTTGAATGTGTGCTCCTTGTTGTCAACTTCGACGGTAAAACTGCCGCTTTGTCCGCTCGGCGCGCTGACATGAATCCGTTTGCCGTCGATATAGGCCTGCTGATTCGGGACAAGAACCGCCGCGTACTGTGCGGGACGCGCTTTCACCCGGTCCGTGAAAAGGTCCGGAAAACTCTCATAGGAGAGCACCACGCGAATGTACATCACATAGTTTCCGTCGCTCTTCGGAAGATAGAGTTCCAGCCCCTCGTTGCCGAGTGCCCAGACCAGCTTATTCGCCGGGAAGCCCTCTTTTGCCAGCGCCGCAAGCTCTGTCATGCCGGTCTCCTGCGTCACCTGATCGACTGCGCTGTCGAACTGCTTCTCATCGCGCACAATCTGTGTGAGCAAAACGCGCTCACCGGTCTTGCTGTCATAAGTATAGTCCTCGGCATCCGCAGAATAGCTGTCGGTGCCGCGCACAAAGCTCAGATAATTGCTGTCGTTCCGGGTCAGGCGCACATCGCCCGCGTACCGATTCAGCAGCGAGTCATCCTCTGCGCTGTTTTGATGTGCCGCCGCATACGCCTCAAGTGCCTGTTGCTGGATGTCCGCATACGCGTCGAGTGCCTTGGTGAGCGCAGCGGTTGCGCCGTCCGGGACGGTCGGAAGCATGGCCCAATCCGGATACTCGTAAAACCGATCCTGACTTCCCATACCGGTCTCGCCGCCCGACTCGCGCTCCCGCGTCGAACGGATGCTCTCGATGCTCACGCGAAGCTGCTCCGGTGCCGCCGCCTGCTTGTCATCCTCTGCCTCTGCCTGCTTGCTCTCCGCCGCCGTGCTCTCCCCGGCAGACGCCGCACTCTCTGTCGTGGCTGCCGTGCTCTGTACGGACTTCGTGTCCTTTGCCGCACAGGCCGTCGCGCCGAGCGCGAGCAATGCGACGCCGAGGGCCAATGCCTTCTTTGACTTTTTCATCTCCGGTCCTCCCCTTTTTTATTTTAGTGCCTTACTACGATGATCGATGATCAATAATAGCCGCCGAAATTCTGCACCCAGTACATCTGCCCGTTCTCATAGCGGACACCGATGCCGATTTCCGTGAACTCCGGTCGCAGAATGTTCTCGCGATGTCCCTGGCTGTTCATCCAGGCCGTGACCACCGCCGCTGCGTCCGGCTGTCCCATTGCGATATTCTCACCCCAGCGACCGTAACCTGTCGCGCCGCGCTCCTGGTAGAGCGAGTCAAAGCTCTGGCCGTTCGGTCTTGTATGATCAAACAGTCTGATGATTTCCGACGCGCGCTGGTCCGCAATGCCCTCGAGCAGCGGGTTCTCCGTGAGTTCGCCGAGTCCGCGCTTCCGCCGCTCCGCATTGACGAGGCGCAGCACTTCCTGCCGCTCTGCCTCTATATTTTTGCTGCTCTCCTGCACAATCGGCACGCGCTTTGTGTGAACTGTGCCGTTTTCGTCCACCCAGGCACCGCTCTGATTCACACGGCAGTTGTCCGGCGTAACCGTATTGGTCAGAAGATAACCCGCCTGATCAAAGTAATAGCACTCCGCAATTCCGTTCCGGTCACCGTCAATCCACATCCAGCCGTTGACAGGGTACTTGCCGCCGTCCATTTGATACCACCATCTGCCGTTGGTCTGCTGCCAGGCAGATGCCCATGCTGTCAGAGGCATTGCCGCCAAAACGCCGAGCGCCGCAAGCACCCCTACAATTTTCTTCATGTCTCTCTCCTCGTTGTGCAATATGATTCCGAACCTGAATTGTAGTTTTTTTCAGACAGAATTGCAAGTTATCTTCTTTACTTTGATTTTACATTCTCTTATAGACAACTGTGCTGTATTCGGCTTTTCGTCGCTTGTTTCGCCACCTGTCTCACTGCCCGTTTTCTTGCGGGCTCAATAAGTTTTGATACTCTTCCGCGTTCAGATCCTTGCCGTAACAGGTTTTAAAGTACTGCCGGATCTCTTTCTCGAGGTCAAAGTTCGCCTGCTTCGGATATAAGGTGTTCGCGAGCCAGATTGCGCCGATCGGATACTGCGCGGGCGAAAGAACCCAGGAATGCGGCCGCGACGGAATCAGATAGACCTGCGTGTTTTTGATGGACGGAATTTCCTGCCAGCTGCTGTCGCTGTTCATCTGATTCAAAAAATTCGCCGTGTCCGTCAGAATCACATCCGGATTCAGCTGTTTCACATCGGCTGCCTCAAGTATCATGCTACCGCCGCGCTGTTGCGCCTCGGTTCCCTGCATCTCGACGACATTGTCCGCGAGAAGATTTATGACCTCACTCGTCTTGGCGCTCTTTAAAAGCACTTCATTTTCCATGCTCCCGCGGAAGCAGATGAGCTTCTTTTCTTTCTTCTTTTCCTTCTCCGCGACAGCCGTCACGCGCCGGTATACATCGTCCGTGTAGGCTGCGAGCTCTTCGCCCCGCTCCCGCTTACCGAGGAGATCGCCAAGCATGCGAAACGCATTGCCCTGTCCCGCGAAGCTCGAGTCGATTTCGACCACCGGCACACCGAAATCCGCCTGGAGCTTGTCCGCCATCGCACCGGTTCCGGTCTCCTTCTCATTGCCGTTCGACATATATAGGATGACTTCCGGCTGATACGACAGGAGCGCTGCCTTCTGGTCGCTCGCCTTGTTCTTTCCGATTGCCGGGAGATTTGCATAGGCCGAGGGCACATAGTCCTCTGCTTTCGGCTCCTGCCAAACCGAGACAAGTTTCTCCGGCGCAATCATATAGAGGTAGGACTGCGCATCGGTCGAGAGCACCGCGACCTTCGTGAGATCTTTTTTGACACTCACATCACGCCCCGCGGCGTCCTTGAAGTGGCGAAGACCGTTACTGTCCGCCTCTTCCGACTGATAGGCATAAGTCTCGCGCGCCTCGTTCACGCTCTCCGCCTGCGCTGTCTCACTGCTGTTTGCGCTCCCTTGCCGGTTTGCCTTCTGTCCGCAGCCGGCAAAAAGGAGCGCAGTCGCAAGTGCCGCGGCCGATAAAACATACATTCCCTGTTTTCTGTTTCGCATGATTCTTTCCTCCGTCCGGTCACACAGGTGCCTGAATCCGTGGTTGCTTCCACCGGTGACCGCCTCTATTTTCGCACGAAGCAGCGCGAAACTCCAGCCGGAAGGCGCTTACGTTTTTATGACTTTACTCTTCATCTTACAGTCTCTTCGCACAGCAAAAATCCCCGGCACTTTTGCATGCCGGGGATACGTCTTCCTTCTTACTCTTCTTCGCCCTTCAAAAGCGAAGCTCTCGCCTCGACCTCGCGCTTCTGCACATCGCCCGGGCACTGCTCGTAGCGGCTGAACTCATAAGAAAACTCGCCGAGACCGCCGCTTAAGGAGCGGAGGTCTGCGCCATAGCCGTAGAGCTCGGACGCCGGAATGTCCGCGTGAATCAGCTGCCTGCCGTGGTGATCGGACTCCATGCCGAGCACTCTACCTCTTCTGCGGTTCAGATCGCCCATCACATCGCCGGTGTTCGCATCCGGCACGCGCACCGTGAGCGCCACAATCGGCTCGAGCAGTACCGGCATCGCCTCGAGGAAGCCCTTCTTAAACGCGATGCTCGCCGCCATTTTGAATGCAAGCTCGGAGGAATCGACCGGGTGATAAGAACCGTCGAGCAGCACTGCCTTCAGACCGACCACCGGGTATGCCGCGAGCGGGCCCTTCTTGCAGCACTCCGCAATGCCCTTCTCAACCGCCGGGAAGTAATTCTTCGGAACCGCGCCGCCAAAGACCTGCTCCTCGAACACATAGGCCTTTTCAAGGTCGCCCGAGGGCTCGAAGCTCATCTTGACATCGCCGAACTGGCCGTGACCGCCGGACTGCTTCTTATAGCGTCCCGCCGCCTCAACCTTCTTCCGTATGGTCTCGCGGAACGCAAAGCGCGGCTTCTCGAGCACAATCTCAGCCTTATAGCGGCTCGCGAGTTTGCTCACGACAATTTCAAGCTGCTGGTCGCCGATGCCGTAGAGCAGGGACTGGCGATTTTCCGCATCGACCTCGGTGCGAAGCGTGCGATCCTCTTCCATGAGTTTCGCGAGACCGGAGGCAATGCGATCCTCATCGCCCTTATTCTTTGCGACATATGCCTTATAGGTATAGGGTTTCGAAATCTGCGGCGGATTGTAGAGAATCGGCGCCTGCTTCTTCGCGAGCGTGTCGCCGGTCTCGGTCTCGTTCAGCTTGGCCATCGCGCCGATATCGCCCGGGCGAAGCTCGGTGACTTCGATTGCTTCCTTGCCGCGGAGCACATAAATCTTGCCGCTCTTCTCCTCGACTTCCTTGCCGGTATTGAAGAGTTCGCTGTCCGGACGGAGCACGCCGGTCAGCACCTTAACCAGGCTGTACTTGCCGATGAACGGATCCGCGATGGTCTTAAAGACCTTCATCGAGAGATTCACATCCGGCTTATAATTGGCAACCAGATGCTCGCCTGTCGTCAAATCCACGCCGTTGTCCCGCGCCGCTCTCTCGGGCGAGGGGAAGTAGCGGACAATCGCATTCATCAGTGCGTTTGCGCCCTGCGCGTTCACACCGGAGCCCATCATGACCGGAACCATGTCACCGGTTGCGACCTGTTCGCGGAGCGTCGTATAAATTTCTTCCTCGGTAAAGCTCTCGCCGGAGAAGTAGCGCTCCATGAACGCTTCACTCGACTCCGCGACCGCCTCGAGCAGCGCCTCGCGCGCAATCTTTAAGTTGTGCTCGGAGTAATCCGGAATATCGGAATCCGTGTACGCCGCGCTGTGCTCCGCAAAGCGGCGGCCCTTCATCTTGACGACGTTGACAAAGCCCACAAACTTTTCGTTCTCGCGAATCGGAAGATGCAAGGGCGCGACGCGCTTTCCGAAGCGGGACTCGAGCTTTAAGAGTAATTCGCGGTAGCTCGCCTTGTCATCGTCCATATTGGTCACAAAGAAGATGCGCGGCAGGCGGAGCTTTTCGCAGAGCTCCCAGGCCTTGATGGTGCCGGGCTCCAAGCCGGCCTTGCAGTTGACCACAATCACGGCCGCATCCGCCGCCGCGACCGCCTCTTCCACCTCGCCGACAAAGTCAAAATAGCCGGGGGTGTCGAGGAAATTGATTTTCACCGGCTCCGCGTCCTGATCCGTATATTCGACCGGAATCAGCGCTGTGCTGATCGAGAAACCGCGGCGCTGCTCTTCCTTATCATAATCGCTGAGCGTTGTGCCCTGCGGAACGCTTCCCATTTTCTTAATCGCACCGCCGACAAAGGCGCAAGCCTCTGCGAGCGTCGTCTTACCGGCGCCTCCGTGTCCCATGAGCACAACGTTTCGAATCTGTGAAGTCTCGTAAACTTTCATTGTGAACAGCTCCTCCTATTCGTTGATATCCCGATAACAGCTGTTTTGGCCGAGCTTTTATCTCTGATTATTCTACTAATTTTAACAGAAAATTGCAAGGCATTTACAGCATAGCGCACAATTTTACCTTTGTTGACAGTCAAAGTCAGAGCCGATAAAATAGAAGAATTGTCAGGAGGTTGCATATGACTTACGGTTTCATCGGTCTCGGACTCATCGGAGGTTCCATCGCAAAGGCACTGAAAGCGGGGGAGCCGGACTGTCAAATTTATGCCTACATGCCCTCGCGGGAGATGTTGGAAGAGGCGCGCGCGGACGGCACGGTAGACCGCATTCTCACCGGCACCGAGCCCTGCCTCGCTGACTGTGACGCGGTGTTTCTCTGCGCGCCGGTGGAGACCAACAGCAGCTATCTCGCTGCGCTCCGCGACATTCTGACAGCGGACACGCTGATTACCGATGTCGGCAGCAGCAAACAGAGCATAGAACGGGAAGTGCTGCGCCTCGGCCTCGGCGCGCAGTTCGTGGGCGGTCACCCGATGGCCGGTTCCGAAAAGAGCGGTTATATCTATTCGGATGCCCTGCTCCTCGAAAACATCTTTTATCTGCTCTGCCCGACCGCCGAGACGCGCCCGGAGATGCGCAAGCGAATGGAAGCGCTCGTACACCGTATGCTTGCGAACCCGTATGTGATCGACGCCGCGACCCACGACCGCGCGGTCGCAACGATTTCCCATCTCCCGCATCTCATTGCGGCTGCGCTCGTAAACCTCGTGAAGGACACGGACAACGAGGCACACACCATGCGCTCGCAGCCGGCGGCTTTAAGGACATCACCCGCATTGCGAGTTCTTCACCCATCATGTGGCAGCAGATTTTTTCTGCCAACCGGGACGCTGTGCTCACCGTCCTTGACCGCTACATGGATGCGCTCGCGGGAATCCGCACTGCCCTGCAGAACGACAACATGCAAGCAATTCACGAGCTCTTTCTGAAATCCGGACGGTTCCGCGACCAGTTCAGTGACGCCGCAGGCCTACTCAGCGCGCAGTACTCGTTCTCGGTGCATGTCGCCGACAAGCCGGGTGCGATTTCAATCATCGCCGCGATTCTCGCCGCCGGAAACGTAAATGTCAAAAATATCGGCATCAATCACAACCGGGAGAGCGGCGACGGTGCGCTCCGCATTGAATTCTATGATGCCGACAGTTGCCAGAAGGCTGCCGCTCTCTTAAACGGCTACGGCTTTGAACTCGAGATGAACCGCTGATCTGCTCTACGCAGAGAAAGGAGTTTTCCATGCACTTATCCGCTTCCACGCCGCTCCGCGGCTCTCTCGTCATTTCCGGTGACAAATCTATCTCGCACCGCGCCGTGATGTTCGGCTCGCTCGCGACCGGCACGACCGAAATCGAGGGCTTTCTGCCGGGCGAGGACTGCCTCTCCACCATACGCTGCTTCCGCAGTATGGGCGTACGGATTGAACAGCGCGGCAGCTCTGTGACGATTCTCGGGCGGGGACTCCGGGAGCTCATGCCGCCTGCGGAGGCACTCGACTGCGGCAACAGCGGCACAACCACACGACTCTTAAGCGGCGTGCTCGCCGCGCAGCGCTTCTCTTCCGTTCTGACCGGCGACGCCTCGATTCAACGCCGCCCGATGAAGCGTGTCATCACACCGCTTTGTGCGATGGGCGCCGATATCAAGAGTATCTCCGGCAACGACTGTGCGCCGCTTTCGATTCGCGGCAAACAGCTCTACGGCGTTCACTTTAACTCGCCGATTGCCTCTGCCCAGGTGAAATCCGCCGTGCTGCTCGCCGGGCTCTATGCCTCCGGACAGACCACGGTCACCGAACCTGCGCTCTCCCGCGACCACACCGAGCGCATGCGCGCCTTCGGCGCCAAGGTCTCGACCGGCAGCTTCGAGGGGCGCCCCGCCGTCACCGTCTCCGAGACCGAAAATCTCTACGGCACCGAAATTTCCGTGCCGGGCGATATCAGCTCCGCTGCTTTCTTTCTGGTCGGCGCAAGCATAGTGCCGGGCAGCGAGGTGGTACTCCGGAATGTCGGCATCAACCCGACGCGGGACGGCGTTATTTCAGCACTCCGCGCAATGGGCGCAAAAATAGAGGTTCTGGATGTCCGGAACGAGGACAGCGAACCGGCGGCCGATCTTTTGGTGCGCTACGCGCCGCTCCACAGCACCGAAATCGGCGGCGAGCTGATTCCCCGCCTGATCGACGAACTTCCGGTACTCGCAGTCGCCGCGGCCTGCGCCGAGGGACGCACCGTGATTCGCGATGCCGCGGAACTGAAAGTGAAAGAGTCGAACCGCATTCACACCATGGCGGAGGGACTAAGCCGCCTCGGCGCTAAGGTCGCGGAGACCGAAGACGGCCTCATGATTGACGGTGGCGCTGCGCTTCACGGCGGCGAGGTCGAGAGCTACTTGGATCACCGCGTCGCGATGAGCTTTGCGATTCTCTCGCTCGTAACCGACGGGGAAGTGAAAATCACCCACCCCGAGTGCGTCAACATCTCCGCGCCGACCTTCTACGAGGACCTCGAGAGTCTCCGGAATTAAAGGCATCGAACTACACTTTTTCAGCTCTTCACAAAAAGCACTTGCATTCTGGCGCCGATGTGCTATTATAAACAAGTGCTTTACGGGATCGTAGCTCAGCTGGGATGAGCGTTCGCCTCACACGCGAAAGGTCAGGAGTTCGAGCCTCCTCGGTCCCACTTAATGTACAAATCCGGATGCACTGTTTGTTTAAGGTATAAAACTACTTCGGATTTGTTCTGATGATTGAGAGCGCAGACAAATAGTCTGCGTTCTTTTTTTATCTCAGACCTCTCACAGACTCAGAGCCATTGTACCATGCCAAGTCGGAAATATATTCTTTTACCATCCCCTTTGCTCTGCTCGTGAAAAGGCGTATTGAGAAAAGCGAGCAGCTCTGCCGAACTGATGACACGGGACACTTGTCTTTCCCTGTGTTCATGTGAGATGCAACTACAGTTTGACAAATTGACAAGCTGCTTTGGTAGCCTGCAAACGCGCAAAATGGCATGATTACGCTATCAAAAGCGAAAGGAGAACAGACATGATTCTGGCGGATAAGATTATAGACGAGAGAAAGAAGAACGGGTGGTCTCAGGAGGAGCTGGCAGAAAAGCTCGGTGTATCGAGACAGTCGGTATCCAAATGGGAGGGGGCGAGTTCGGTTCCGGATCTCAAAAAAGTCATTCAGATGGCAAAGCTCTTTGGTGTGAGCACAGATTACCTTTTGAAGGATGAACTAGAGCGGGAAAACCGAGGTGTCGCTGAACTATCCGGGAATGACACAGACAGCCCGCTGCGTCAGGTGAGCATGGAGGAGGCCAACGAGTTTTTGAACATGAAGCGGAAGACGGCTCCCAGGCTTGCGAATACAGTCACTATGTACATCATAAGTCCTGTCTTATTGATTCTGTTGGCAGGGATTGCCGAGAGCTCAAACTTCTCCTTATCGGAAGGTTTGGCCGCGGGAATCGGTTGCGCTGCGCTGTTTCTCTTGATTGCGGCAGCCGTATTTATCCGGATTGCCGATCGGAGTAAACTGAGCCGTTTTGAGTATTTGGAGCGGGAGCCGTTTGAAACCGAGTACGGAGTGAGCGGAATGGTGAAGGAGAAGAAGCGGGAATACGAAAACCGCTATTCTCTGGGCGTAGCCAGCGGCACAGCGCTTTGCATTGTGGCGGTGATTCCGCTCATCGTTGCGGGTGCTGTGGAGGCATCCGATTTGATTCTGGATGCGTGTGTAGCGCTGTTGCTCGCGCTGGTTGCATTGGGCGCAAACCTGATTACGCGTGTGAACACGATAAAGGAGAGCTATGACACTCTCCTACAGGAAGGTGATTACTCCAAGAATAAAAAGCGCACAAAGGCAAAGATGAGTACCTTTTCCGCTGTGTACTGGGGCCTTGCAACCGCGATTTATCTCGGCTGGAGCGCTTGGACACAGCACTGGGACTCTGCCTGGATTATTTGGCCGGTGGCGGGCGTCCTCTTTGTAGTGGTATTCAGAATTGCACAGATGTTGCTGAAGGTGGATGGGAACTAAAGGAAGCTTAAATCTAATCTTTTGATAAACTTTTTGCGCCTTCTCTTGCATATCTTGTCAGGCTGTGCTACAAACTATATAACATATCACAGCAAAGGAGAAATGTATGCAGGAGAACAAGAACCCCAAACAGCCCACACCGCTGATTCCCAATCTGTACTTTGTGATTCTTCTCATTACTCTGATTCTGAATGCAGTTGTTATGCCACAGCTGCAAAACGCGAGAATTAAAGAAGTTTCTTATAATGTCTTCATGGATCTGACGTCCCAGAAGAAAATTGACAAGGTTCAGGTGGACACAAACCAGATTGTATTCACGGAGAAGGGACAGAGCGCCATCTATAAAACCGGCGTCATGACAGACCCGGATTTGACCCAGCGGCTCTACAGCGCGGGCGCGGATTTCCGCACCGACATCGTTCATGTGCAGACGCCCACGGAGAAGCTCCTCTACAACTGGGTCATCCCGATTATCTTCATGATCATTTTCTGGCAGATTCTGAGCCGCCAGTTCAGCTCGCTCGCCTCCAAGATGGGCGGCGGCATGGGCGGCGGTCTCGGCGGCAGCCCCTTCGGCAACTTCGGCAAGAGCAATGCCAAGGAATATGTGAAGTCCACCGACGGCATCCACTTCCACGATGTGGCCGGGGAGGACGAGGCAAAAGAAAGTCTGCAGGAAATTGTGCAGTATTTAAAGGATCCGAGCCAGTACACCGCGATCGGCGCGCAGATGCCGAAGGGCATCCTGCTCGTCGGCCCGCCCGGAACCGGTAAGACCCTGCTCGCCAAGGCTGTTGCCGGTGAGTCGAACGTTCCTTTCTTCTCGATTTCCGGCTCGGAATTCGTCGAGATGTTTGTCGGTATGGGCGCCTCGAAGGTGCGCGACCTCTTCCAGCAGGCCAAGGCGAAAGCTCCCTGTATTGTCTTTATCGACGAGATCGATGCCATCGGCGGCAAGCGCACGGCCGGTTCGATTGGCGGCAATGACGAGCGCGAGCAGACCTTAAATCAGCTGCTCACCGAGATGGACGGCTTCGAGGGGAACTCGGGCGTCATCATCCTCGCGGCGACCAACCGCCCCGAATCCTTGGATCCGGCTCTCCTCCGCCCCGGCCGCTTTGACCGCCGGATTCCGGTGGAACTCCCGGATTTAAAGGGCAGAGAAGAAATCCTCAAGGTGCACGCAAAGAAGGTGCGTCTCGCGGACAATGTGAACTTCCACACGATTGCGCGCATGGCCTCCGGTGCTTCCGGCGCCGAGCTCGCGAACATCATCAACGAAGCGGCACTCCGCGCGGTTCGAAGCGGCCGCAAGGTTGCAAACCAGCAGGACCTTGAGGAGAGCGTGGAGACCGTCATCGCAGGCTACCAGAAGAAAAACGCAGTGCTGACCGACAAAGAAAAGGCGACCGTCGCCTACCATGAGATTGGTCACGCTTTGGTTGCAGCTCTGCAGAGTCACTCCGCACCGGTGCAGAAAATCACGATTATCCCCCGCACCTCCGGCGCGCTCGGCTACACCCTCCAGGTCGAAGAACACGACAAATACCTCTACAGCAAGGAAGACCTGCTGAATAAGATTTGCACCTACACCGCAGGCCGCGCCGCCGAGGAAGTCGAGTTCGGTGTGATCACGACCGGCGCCTCGAACGACATTGAGCAGGCGACCAAGATTGCGAGAGCTTTGATTACCCAGTACGGCATGGATCCGCAGTTTGGCATGGTCCAGCTCTCCCAGCGCGACAGCCGCTATCTCGGCGACGAAACACACTCGACCTGCTCGGAAAAGACCCTCGAGGAAATCGATAAGCGCGTCGTAACCCTGGTACAGGAGCAGCACGACAAAGCCGTTGCCCTGCTCCGCGAGAACAAGGACAAGCTAAACGAGCTCGCACAGTTCCTCTATGAGAAGGAGACCATCACCGGCGAGCAGTTCATGGACATCCTGAACCGCCCCTCGGCCTATGCTTCGCTCGCAAATCCGCTCCCCGGCGATGGCCTGCAGTAAGCCATAGTCTATGAAACAAAAAAGCAGCCTCTCGGCTGCTTTTTCTTTCCCAAAATATAATTCACATCTCGGCGGACAGGCGCATTAACACTTCCGGAAGCTCTGCGAATCGCTGTATCCTCTCCTCTTCCTCCGGGTGTCGACCCGCGGGATCAAAGAGCAGGGCGTGCATCTTTACCGCATGGGCACCCTCGAGGTCGTGTTTTACGGAGTCCCCGACAAAGAGTATCTCATTCATCTCGATGCGCTCCGCTCTTCCCGCGCGCGCCAGCGTTTCGTTTGCCTTCTTCGCGCTGTATTTGAAGAAGTGACGGAGCGGCTTGTCCACGCCGCACTCCTCGCTCGTCACGATGAAGTCGACGATGTCACCAAGTCCCAGTTTCTCAATCTTCTTGTACTGCACATAAGCGGTCATATTCGTGCCGATGCCGATCAGGAAGCCCCGCATCTGCAAATCCCGGAGCATTTCGACGGCGCCTTCCTGCGGCACCATCGCGTCCAACAGTGTCTGCCAGTAGCGCTCCGCGAGCGCGGTCGCGTGCGGAAAGACAGGGAGGTTCCGCTTCGAAAGCCAGAGTTCCGCGCGCAACACGCGGTTATGAGACGCCGCGATGGGCCCCATTTTCTCTGCCTGCTCGGTAATCAGCGCTTCTATTTCGCGGCGCGTCTGCTCTTCGGGGAGCTGAAACTGTTCTCTCGCATAGGCCGCCCAGGCGTCTGCGCCTGCCCGATGAGCCGCCTTGAAGTCGTAGAGCGTATCGTCGAGATCAAAAATAATTGCTTTAATCATGCTTCCTCTCAAACTTCACGCCGCAGAATGCGGCAGATTTCGTCCACGTCCGCGAGCTCCAAATCCGCATAGAGCGGCAGGGTCAGCACGCGCCGGGAAACAGCCGCCGCAATCGGCGTGCTCTCCGGCGTGTAGCGCTGTCCGAGGAAGGGAAATGCGTTGGTGCAGGGATAAAAGTACTTCCGCGGGAAGTAGCCTCTCGCCTGCAGGCGCTCTGCGGCCTCATCCCGCGTCTCCCCGTAGGCGTCCAGGAAAACGACGGGGAAGTAGGCGTAGTTCGGCGTCACATTCGCCTGTTGCGGCGGGAGCTTAAGCCCTGTGACACCCGTGAGTCGCTCCCGATACCGCTCATAGACCTGCTTCCGCTTGGCAATCTCCTCAGGAAAATGCCGAAGGTTGCAGAGCCCCATTGCCGCCTCAAATTCGTTCATCTTGCCGTTGCCGCCGATGCAGTAGGTCTCGTTCTCCTGAATGCCGAAATTTTTGAGTCGGAACAGTTTCTGACTCAGTTCCGGATCATGACAGCAGACCGCGCCTCCCTCAATCGTGTGAAACACCTTGGTCGCGTGGAACGAGAACATCGCGACATCGCCGAACGAGGCCGCACTCTTTCCGTCCTTTTTCACCCCGAACGCATGCGCCGCATCATAGATCAGCGGGAGATGATGGCGCGCCGCAATCTCCGCGAGCGCGTCGGTATCACAGAGCGTGCCGTAGACATGGACGGGCAGGATTGCCGCCGTGCGCGGGGTAATCAATGCCTCAAGCTTCGCCGGATCCAGGGTGTAAGTCTCGGGGTCAATGTCGCAAAAGACCGGTGTGAGTCCCGCGCGGACAATGGCCCAGGTCGTCGAAGCAAAGGTAAAGGGCGTCGTAATCACTTCGCCGCGTAGGCCGAGCGCCTGCAAGGCAAACTCGAGCGCGAGATGACCATTCTGAAAGAGCGTTACCTCTGTCACATCGAAAAAGCGACGGAGTTCCTCGGTCAATGCCTCGTGCTTGACTCCCATATTGGTGAGCCAACGACTCTCAAAAATATCGCGAATCTCTTCGACATACTCTTCGAGCGGCGGCAGCGAAGAACGCGTCACCAGTATTTTTTTCTCCATTCTCTCCCCCTGCCTCTCAGGCCTATGGCGGTCTCTGTTCCGTTACGCGAGAAAGGCCTTGACCGCGCTGTACACACCCTCGCCGTCCAGACCGTAGTGATGAATCAGTGCCTCTGCGGGGCCGGACTCCGTGTAGCGGTCATAGACGCCGACGCGCTTCAACTTGGCTGGGCACTGCTCTGCGAGCACTTCCGCAACTGCGGAGCCGAGACCGCCGATGACCGAGTGCTCCTCGACCGTGACAATCTTGCCGATTTCCTTGGCTGCGCGAAGCACTGCCTCCTCATCGAGCGGCTTAATGGTGTGCATGTCGATGACACGCGCTTCAATGCCCTCGGCCGCGAGCTTCTCCGCAGCCTCCATCGCAGAAGCGACCGGCAGACCCGCCGCGATAATCGCGACATCTTTGCCCTCGCGCATTGTAATTGCCTTGCCGATCTCAAACTTGTAGGTCTCGGGATTGTTGAACACCGGCGTCGCAAGGCGGCTAAAGCGCATGTAGACCGGTCCCTTGTGCTCATACGCGGCGCGCACCATGGCCGCGGCCTCAACATCATCCGACGGCACCATGACCACCATGCCCGGGATGGTGCGCATCAGCGCAAAGTCTTCGTTGCACTGGTGGGTCGCGCCATCCTCGCCGACCGAGATGCCACCGTGGGTCGCCGCAATCTTCACATTCAGCTGCGGATAGCCGACGGAATTCCGAATCTGCTCATAAGCTCTGCCCGCCGCAAACATCGCAAACGAGCTCGCAAACGCGACACGCCCGGTCGCGGCAATGCCGGCTGCGACACCGATCATGTTCTGTTCGGCGATGCCGCAGTTGATGTGGCGCTCCGGAAATGCCTTGCGGAACACCGCGGTCTTTGTGGAACCCGCGAGATCGGCATCCAGTACGAGAAAATCTTCATGTTCTTTTCCAAGTTCCGCGAGGGTTCTGCCGTAGCTCTCGCGGGTCGCAATCTTTTTTCCCTGACTCATAACATCTCCTCCGCCTTATCCAGTTCCGCCAGAGCCTTTGCGAGCTCCTCATCGTTCGGGCCCTTGCCGTGCCAGCCGACCTGATTTTCCATGAAGGAAATGCCCTTGCCCTTCACGGTCTTCATGACAATGGCCGTCGGGCAGCCCTTCGTATTTCTCGCCTCCGCGAATGCCGCGCGGAGCTGATCAAAGTCATTGCCGTCCGCCACATTAATCACATGGAAGTTGAAGGCCTCAAACTTCTTGTCAATCGGATAGGGCGAATTCACCTCGTCAATCGGGCCGTCAATCTGCAGATTGTTGTTGTCGACAATCACCACGAGGTTGTCGAGCTTCCGAAAGCCCGCGAGCATGGCTGCCTCCCAGACCTCTCCCTCTTCAATCTCACCGTCGCCGAGCAACGCATAGGTGCGATAGGACTCGCCGTAAATTTTCGCCGCGAGTGCCATGCCGACCGCTGCGGAGATGCCCTGACCGAGCGAACCGCTCGACATATCGACACCCGGAATGTGCTTCATGTCCGGATGGCCCTGTAAATAGGAGCCGATGTGGCGGAGGGTTAAAAGATCTTCCTCCGGGAAAAAGCCTCTCGCCGCGAGCGCCGCGTAAAGGCCGGGTGCGCAGTGACCCTTCGAGAGCACAAAGCGGTCTCTTTTCGGATCCTCCGGGTTCTTCGGGTCAACGTGTAACTCCTCAAAGTAAAGCAGCGTGAACACTTCCGTTGCCGAGAGAGAGCCGCCCGGATGCCCGGACGCAGCCGCATGTGTGGCGCGGAGTATACCTCTCCGCAGCTTTAGCGCATATCGTTTCAGCTCCTGATTATCCATGTAATTTGTCTCCTCCTGTCCCCAAAGTCTAAAACAGACTTTGGATTCAGTATAGCAAAAGCTTCTATATAAGAGAAGAACCTATCTTGCGAAAAAGCTTGCGCGAATCGCCCTGAACCAGACATCAAAAAAGCTCAGGCTTACACCTGAGCTTCATCGAGCTTTCGGCCGGACTCGAACCGGCGACCCACGCATTACGAATGCGTTGCGCTACCAACTGCGCTACGAAAGCAAAGTGACCGATCCGGGAATCGAACCCGGGTTTGAGCCGTGAGAGGGCTCCGTCTTAGCCGCTTGACCAATCGGCCTTGCCTTGTTGCTACCCTTTTCAGGGTAAATCGAGGCGACAAGATTCGAACTTGCGGCCTCAGCGTCCCGAACGCTGCGCTCTACCAAACTGAGCCACGCCTCGAACTGTTTCCTCAATGCTTTGACAGTATACTGGACAGCCGCAAACTTGTCAACAAAAATTTGAAAAGAAAAAAGGAAATCTCTCGCCGGATTGCAAAATCAGGTAGGACAATCTGAAATCGGACATGGCGAACCTCTTACAATCATCCGTCTGTATTTCCTCTGCAAACTGCTCGTCGTATCACAAAACATGTGCTGATCAACAAGTACCGAAACAGTCAGCTCCGATACCAATCCCGCCTGTTAACAGACTGCAGCGAAACAAAATAAAACGCTCTCCCCCTGTCTGCTTCCGCAGGCAGGGGGAGAGCGTTTCTTCTTGTCGCTATTACTTTACCACGAGGTTCACAATCTTATTCGGCACATAGATTTCCTTGACGAGGTTCTTGCCCTCGAGTGCGGCCTGCACTTTCTCGTCCGCCTTTGCGAGTGCGAGCGCCTCGCCCTTCTCGCAGTCGGTCGGGATGGTCACGGTCGCTCGGAGCTTACCGTTCACCTGCACGCCGATTTCGATGCTCTCGTCGACGGTCTTCGCCTCATCGTGCTCCGGCCAGGAAGCAAGCTGCAGCGAGCCCTCACCGCCCTGATTCTGATAAATCTCCTCGGCGATATGCGGCGCAAACGGATTCAAAAGCTTCACGAAGCAGAGAAGCTGCTCTCTGCCGATCTTCTTCTCCTTGCCGACCTCATTCAGGAAGGTCATGAGCGCAGCAATGGCTGTGTTGTACTTCTGCTCTTCGATGTCCGCCGAGACCTTCTTGATGGTCTTGTGAAGCGAAGCCTCGAGCGACTTCACTGTCTCCGGCACCACGATATCCTGCAGTGCAAACACGCGCTCCAGGAAGCGGCGGCAGCCCTTGACTGAGCTGTCGTTCCACGGCGCCGCGGAGCCGTAATCGCCCATGAAGAGCACATAGACGCGAAGCGTATCCGCACCGTACTGCGAGACGATGTCCAGCGGATCCACAATATTGCCCTTCGACTTACTCATCTTCTCGCCGTCCGCGCCGAGTATCATGCCCTGCGCCGAGCGCTTCTTATAGGGCTCCGGCGTATTGACCTCGCCGAGGTCGTAAAGGAAGTGGTGCCAGAAGCGGGAATAAATCAGGTGGCGCGTCACATGCTCCATGCCGCCGTTGTACCAGTCGACCGGCATCCAGTAGTTAATCTTCTCTCTGTCCGCGAACTTCTCGCTGTTGTGCGGGTCGCAGTAGCGAAGGAAATACCAGGAGGAACCCGCCCACTGCGGCATGGTATCGGTCTCACGCTTTGCCGCACCGCCGCACTTCGGGCAGGTGCAGTTCACGAACGACTCGACCTTCGCGAGCGGCGACTGACCGTCCTCGCCGGGCTTAAAGTTATCCATATCGGGCAGGCGGAGCGGAAGCTCCTCGTAAGGAACCGCGACCACACCGCAGTTCGGGCAGTGAATCAGCGGAATCGGCTCGCCCCAGTAACGCTGACGGTTAAAGGCCCAGTCCTTCATCTTGAACTGCACACCCGCGTGGCCGATGCCCTTCTCCGCGAGGAATTCGAGCATGCGCGCAATCGAATCTTTCTTGTTGGTCATGCCGTTCAGGAAGTCGGAGTTAATCATGACGCCGTCGCCGCTGTAGGCTTCCTTCTCGAGATCGCCGCCCTCAATGACAGGAATAATCTCAGCGCCGAAGCGCTTTGCGAACTCGTAGTCGCGCTGGTCGTGCGCCGGCACCGCCATAATCGCGCCGGTGCCGTAGCCCATCATGACATAGTCCGAAATGAAAATCGGAATCTCCTTGCCGCTGACCGGATTGACGGCCGTAATGCCTTCGATGCGGACACCTGTCTTGTCCTTGACGAGCTGGGTGCGCTCAAACTCGGTTTTACGGGAAGCCTCCTCGCGGTAAGCGAGCACGGCGTCCATGTTTTGAATCTTAGACGAGAACTTGTCAATCAGCGGGTGCTCGGGCGCAATGACCATGAAGGTCACGCCGAAGAGCGTGTCACAGCGCGTCGTATAGATTTCAAGCTTCTCATCGAGATCCTTTAACTGAAACTCGACGAAAGCACCTGTCGACTTGCCGATCCAGTTGACCTGCTGCTGCTTGATGTTCTCGGGATAATCCACCTCGTCGAGGCCGAGGAGGAGCTTATCCGCGTACTTCGTGATTTTTAAGTACCAGACATCCTTCGGGAGCTGAATGACATCCGAGTGGCAGATGTCGCACTTGCCGCCCTGGCTGTCCTCATTCGAGAGCACGACCTTACAGGACGGGCAATAGTTGACCAGGGTCTTATTGCGGAACACGAGTCCCTTCTCAAAGAGCTTTAAGAAAATCCACTGGGTCCACTTGTAGTAGTCGTCGCGGGAAGTGTCGATGACACGGGTCCAGTCAAAGGAGAAGCCGACGCGCTTCAACTGCTCCGAGAACTTCGCAATGTTCTTGTCCGTGATTTCGCGCGGGTGCGTGTTGGTCTTGATCGCATAGTTTTCGGTCGGCAGGCCGAAGGCATCAAAGCCGATCGGGAACAGCACATTGTAGCCCTGCATTCTCCGCTTTCTCGAGAGCACTTCGATGCTCGAGTACGCCTTGATGTGGCCGACATGCATGCCGGCGCCGCTCGGGTAAGGAAATTCCACGAGGCCGTAGAACTTCGGCTTCTCCGAAAAATCCTCCGCGTGGAAGATGCCCTCTTCCTCCCACTTTGCCTGCCACTTCGGCTCTATCTTCTGAAACGAGTAGTCCATCGCCTTTCCTCCGTCTTCTATCGGTATCTGAACTTAGATTGTAAATTTTCTGTTTTTATTTGTCAAACAGGGCACTCACATGAGATCAAAGAGCGAGAGTTGGTTTGACTCCGGGAGCTTGCCGAGTATACCGAGTTTGTCGAGCAGATCGCAGATGGTCTGCCCCACGCCGCTCCGCGCGCGGAAATCATCCTTCGAGATAAACTGCCCCTCGGCCGCCGCGCGCACAATCTGCTCCGCCGCACTCTCGCCGAGTCCGTCGATTGCCGTGAGCGCCGGCATAATCTTTCCATCCACAATCGTAAACTGTGTTGCCTTGACGCGGTAGAGGTCGATCGGCAGGAAGGAGAAGCCTCTCGCATACATTTCCTGCGCAATTCTGCCGTCCTTGACCATATCCTCTTCCTTCGGCGTCAGCGGATTTACCCGATTGCCGCTGTAGTCCCGCTTCTTTAATTCGGCGAGCAGGAATTCAAGCCGCTCCTTGCCCTGGCACATGCCCTCATAGCTGAAGCCGGTCGCTCGAATGGAGAAATAGGCCGCGTAGTAAGCGAGCGGGTAAAAGATTTTGCAGTAGCCGATACGCCACGCCATCATGACATAAGCCGCGGCATGCGCCTTCGGGAACATGTACTTGATCTTTTTGCAGGACCAGATGTACCAGTCCGGCACCTCGTGCTCCCGCATGTGTGCCTCCCAGTCCGGCGTGAGCCCCTTGCCTTTTCGGACGGACTCCATGATTTTAAAGCTCTCCTGCGGGTCCATGCCCCACTGTATCAGCGAGAGCATAATGTCGTCTCGCGTGCAGATGGCAGTCTGAATGGTCGCCGTGCCCTCGGAAATCAGCACTTCCGCATTGCCCTGCCAGACATCGGTACCGTGCGCGAGTCCCGCAATGCGGACCAAATCGGAAAAGCCCTTCGGCTTGGCCTCGATCACCATGTTCATCGCGAAGTCGGTGCCGAACTCCGGAATGCCGAGTGCGCCGAGCTGGCAGCCGAGGATATCGTCCGGTTTCACGCCGAGCGCCTCGGTGCTCTGAAAGAGGCTCATGACCTCCGGCGAATCGAGCGGGATGTCCTTCACCGGATCGATCTGCGTGAGATCCTGCAGCATGCGTATCATGGTCGGATCCTGGTGTCCCAAGATATCGAGTTTCAGGAGGTTATGGTCGATCGCATGATACTCGAAATGTGTCGTGATAATCGGCGAAGTCGCATCGTTCGCCGGGTGCTGCAAGGGCGTAAAGGAGTAAATCGACTCGCCCTTCGGCAGGACGACGATACCACCCGGATGCTGCCCGGTGGTGCGCCGCACGCCGACACAACCCTGGACTAGGCGGTTGATCTCGCACTTTCGCTTTCTTGTTCCGTGCTCCTCAAAATAATTCTTCACATAGCCGAAGGCCGTCTTCTCGGCGAGCGTGCCGACCGTGCCGGCGCGGAAGGTCTGTCCCTTGCCGAAAATGACCTCGGTGTAGGCGTGCGCCGAGCTCTGGTTCTCACCGGAGAAGTTTAAATCGATATCCGGCTCCTTGTCGCCCTTAAAACCGAGGAAGGTCTCAAACGGGATATCAAAGCCGTCCTTTTTAAGCTTCGCGCCGCAGTGCGGGCAGACCTGATCCGGCATGTCACATCCCGCCGTCCCCGCGAACCGCTTCGGAATCTCCGAGTCAAAGTCCGAGTATTGGCAGTTCGGGCAGACATAGTGCGGCGGCAGGGGATTCACCTCGGTGATGCCCGCCGTGTAGGCGACAAAGGAGGAGCCGACCGAGCCGCGGGAGCCGACCAGATAGCCCTCTTCGTTTGAGTGTTTCACAAGTTCCTGCGCAATGATGTACATGACGGCAAAGCCGTTTTTGATGATGGAGTTCAGTTCCTTTTCGAGCCGGTTCTTCACAATCTCCGGGAGCGGGTTTCCGTACTGCGCATAGGCCTTGCCGTAGCAGAGTTCCGTGAGCTTTTCATCCGAACGGTCAATGACCGGCGGGCACTTGTCCGGGCGCACCGGGGAGATGCGCTCCACCATGCGCGCAATTTTCTGCGTATTTTTGATGACCACCTCTTCACATTTCTCGGGGCCGAGGTAGGCAAATTCTTTCAGCATCTCCTCGGTAGTCCGGAAATAGAGCGGCGGCTGCTTGTCGGCG
>ERZ773076.329-NODE-329-length-25785-cov-15.007501_pt1 | contig 25785 bp, 24 predicted proteins | sample MGYA00580613_ERZ773076 | MGnify/ENA primary metagenome ERZ773076 (study PRJEB29015, sample SAMEA2738005) | human oral metagenome | biome: human oral; feature: human-associated habitat; material: dental | place: China | collected 2057 ...
TTGACTTCACGATCCCAGTCGTAAGAAAATCCAAGCGCATTGATTTGGCGTTTGAAGTTGGCAATGTTTTCCGCTGTAAATTCTGCTGGGTCATTTCCTGTATCCATAGCGTATTGCTCTGCAGGCAAACCAAAAGCATCCCAACCCATAGGATGAAGGACATTGTAGCCTTGTGCACGTTTGTAACGGCTGAGGATATCGGTTGCAGTATAACCTTCTGGGTGTCCTACGTGTAGACCCGCTCCAGACGGATAAGGGAACATATCAAGAGCATAAAACTTTGGTTTTGATGCGTCTGTTCCTGTCTTAAAGGTGTGATGGTCAGCCCAGTATTTTTGCCACTTAGGCTCAATTTCTTTATGATTGTAAAAACTCATGGTATCTCTCCAATATTCGTAATGCTTCTATTATAGCATTTTTGAGGGATTTTTAAAGATAGTAAGGGAAGTTTAAGAGACGAATTAACCTTAATGTATTTTGCATTTTTTTGCGTTTTTCATGCCACAAAAAGCAAAAAGTTGCTATACTAGTATCAGAAAGCAGGTGACTCATGTATCAGGAACGACGACTTGAGAGAATTTTGGAGCTCTTGGAAGAGCGAGGAAACCTATCTGTCAAAGAAATGGTTGAGGAATTAGGAGTTTCCAAAGATACTGTCAGAAGAGATTTCGACTGGCTCAGCCATAGGAATCTGGCTCAGCGTACTCACGGTGGTATTCTGCCAGTTAAAAACACCACTGTTCTTGGCTTCCAAGAACGTCAGAAAAGAATCACAGAAGATAAGAAAAAAATGGCAGACCTAGCACTTAGTTTTGTCAAAGACCAGTCTCTCCTCTTCTTTGATGTCTCTACCTTGATGCTTGAGGTTTCTCAAAAGCTAGATAAAAGCGTTACCGTCTACTCCCACTCTTTGGACAACGCCTTGGTCCTAAGCGGCAAAGAAGGAGTCGACTTTCATCTCTTGGGCGGAAAATTCTACAGCAAAAACCGCTTCTACTATTCACCTCACGAAGCCCAGTTTTTGCAACATCTACAATTTGATATAGCCTTCTTTGGAGTAGCTAGTCTCAGTCAAGGATTGGTTAGCTTTGAAGATGAAGAAGATGTTGCCGTCAAACAGCTAGCCATGCAGGCTGCCAGAACCAAGATACTTATTGCTGAATCTGATAAATACGAAAAGCATTCCAAATATATCTTGAGTAAACTTGAAGACTTCGACTACTGGATTACAGATAAGAAACCTAGTCCTGATTTGATTGAAGCCCTTAAAGACAAGATAACAATTTTATACGATGGGAAGGAAAGCAATTATGAGTAATATTCGTTTGATTATCAGTGACATTGATGGGACCATTCTCACTAGTCACCACCAAGTAGATGAGCAACTGATTGAAGTCATGCCAGAGCTTGAAAAGGCAAAGATCCCCTTTGTTTTAGCTTCTGCCCGTTCTCCACTAGGAATGCAACCAATTGCTCATAAACTGAGACTTCATGACAATCCTATCGCCTGCTACAACGGGGCCCTAGTACTTGAGGGGGATCGTACTATCATAGAACATCCTGTAGATAAAACTGAGATTCAAGAACTTCTTAGCTACTTATCCACAGATTATCCAAGTGTTTCTGTGAATATCTACTCTGGCAAGGATTGGATTACCAACCAACTAGACAAATGGTCTCAATTGGAAACAAGCATCACGGACGAATCTCCTATTCTTAAGGAACTCCAATATACCGTCTCAGATTTAAAGCCTCCTATCCACAAGCTATTGTTGATTGATGAGCCTGAAGTTATCCAGGACCTCCACCAAAAACTCCTATGCATGGATTTTCCACAGACAGCCTTCTACTTATCCAAAGATAACTACCTTGAAGTCACAGCCAAACACGTTTCTAAAGAGCATGCTCTCCTTGAGGTTGCCAAATATTATGACATCCCGCTTGAACAAGTCATGACAATCGGTGATAATTTCAACGATAGTCCTATGCTGGCTCTGGCTGGCCTAGGAGTTGCTATGGGCAATGCACCTGAGGGAGTCAAGGAGACTGCAAACCTAGTGACTGCCTCAAATGATCAACATGGAGTAACACAAGCTATCATAGAGCATGTTTTAAACTAAGCAAATATCTAATGGTGGGAACAATCTTTAATCGCCAACTCGAATTTTAGAACAAAAGGAAAGGTGCCCTAAGGAGCCTTTCCTTTTTTCAAGGAAAAAATCCTTCCTCTCTCGAAAAAGACCAAAAATTTCTAAAGGTAAAGGAGAAGACCCACAAGAATTCCAATGACATAGCCTGCCAAAACATCACTAGGATAATGAACACCACCTAGCACGCGCAAGATAGCCAAAATTGCTGCGAGAAAAAGCAAAGCCCCACCTAGCCACGGATTAAGCAATAAGGCAAACATGGCAATGGCTGTTGCTGAAAAAACGTGACGGCTAGGAAATGACTTACCGAGACTTTCCTTCTTAATAAGAGGCTGAATTTCCCAGGTCTGATAAGGGCGTGGGCGATTATAAAGGCTACGACCAAGAGAAAGAAGAAAAAAGCCTCCTCCCATGATAAGCACTGTCGTAGAAAGAACAAACCAGCCATTCCTTAGCCAAACCAAACTAAGAAATATAGGAAAAATCAGGTAAAAAGTCCTTGTTATAGCTTTATTAAGCCCCTCTAAAATACTAGCATAAGAACGCAATGGACCGCTAATCCTATCGTAAAATTGTTTATAATTCATCATCATCCGTTAGAAAAAGGGAGTGACACAGAACTAAATTAAAAATTAGTTCCTAGTCTCACCCCCAAAGTTTGATTAACTAGTCTTTAGAGGTTGAAGCCTCTGGTTCCAACCTTTTTGACTATATTAAAGTTCAGCGATTTGGTAGAGTTCAAGCTCAGCAGCTGTTTCTGAACCAAACATGTTAATCATGATTTTAACCTTGTTGTTTTCAATTTCTACAACACGGCCTTCTTGCCCCATAAAGGCACCATCGATGATTTGAACCATGTCACCAACCTTGATATTCGTATCAAAGACATCAACTGTTTGACCCATTGAAATCAAGATTTGACGAATTTCTTCTTCCAAAAGTGGTGTTGGTTTAGAACGGTTTCCGTGAGAACCAACGAAACCGGTAACATTTGGAGTGTTACGAACAACGAACCATGCTTCGTCTGTCATTACCATCTCAACAAGAACGTATCCTGGGAAGCGGTTTTCTTCCACTTCTTTAACCTTACCATTTTTCTCAACATTGACAGTTTGAGTAGGAATTTCAACGCGCAAGATATTTTCAAGCATATTATAAGTTTGAGCACGTTGTAAAAGGTTTTCTTTAACTTTGTTTTCGTATCCTGAATACGTTTGAAGGACGAACCAGCCCTTATCGAATGAATCTAACATTTTAGAATTCCTTTCTTCTTTTACTAAAATGTCACTTAGACTCAGAGGTATCTGAATGAGATAGCCATCTGAGTGGTAAATGAACGTGGGGTATCTGTTTTCATTCAAAGCCTAATAAAAAAGCCTCATGGCCTTTGTTTTCGCTTTTATCTGCACTTATTATAACAAAAAAGAGCAGGCATTCCTACTCTTTTTGTATTTTCTTTAGAAAAAGTTAATCAGTGCTGACATAGCGTGACTCAACAATACATCAAACGCAAAGATGATGACTGTGAAGAACGCAGTATACTCAAGAACTGAAATAAAATCGTGCCAGCGTTGTTTACGGTCTGGCCAAGTCGTGTCTTTCAAGACTTTGAAAATACTTCCAGTTTGTCTCACGGTGTCTCCTATCTTGTTTCTTTATGCAAGGTATATTTTTTACAATTTTTACAAAACTTGTTCACTTCTAGTCGTGTTGGTTTGGGAGTACTACTAACACTAATCGAGTAGTTTCGGTTCCCACAATCTACACACGCTAAGCTTGCTTTTTTTTGTGCCATAACGCCTCCGTCCTTTTTATCTTACCACTTTTAAACTTAATTGACAAGCTATCTGAATAGACCTGAGAAGGAGTCTGAGATCTTATCCCACAGGCTACTTGCCTGGTCTTTGACATCATTCACAACGTCAGAAGCCTTGTCTGTCCATGACTTATTATTGCTACTACGTGAATCGTTTGGGTTTGCTGTATAATCTAAGGTTTGACCATCAGCTGCATAAGCATTTTCAACAGTAAACTCAGTTCCTGGTGTATTTGGCAAAACATCTGCAGCGATATAGCTGAAAATAGTTGAAGCTGTTCCTGAGCTTGCTCCTGTTAAGTAGTGACTATCGTCAGTCTTATCAAAACCAATCCAAGTCGTCATAACCACATCAGGAGTATAGCCAATTACCCACTGGTCACTGGTCAAGTCCTTGTTGAATTCAGCCTGAACAGTCCCTGTCTTACCTGCCATTGTGTAACCCGTGTAGTTGGCATTAACAGCGGAACCATTTGAGAAGGTACCGAGCATCATGCTGGTCATCTGGTTAGCTACAGACTGGCTAACAACACGTTTAGACTTCTTACTATGGGTAGCAATGATATCACCACTAGCATTTTCAATCTTCGTGATGAAATAAGCTGTGTTCATCTCACCACCATTGGCAAAAGTCGCATAAGCCTGAGCCATTTGAAGAGGACTGGCTGTCACACCACCACCAAGGGCAATTCCCAATTCTTCTGGTACATTGTCAAAGTTAAGACCGAATTTCTGACCGTAACTAATCCCTTTTTGAATACCGATTTGGTTAAAGAGGTAAACTGCCGGAATATTGTAAGAGTTGGCCAAAGCTTGATACATGGGCACATCCTCAGTCTCAACACCACCATAGTTGGTTGGGGTATAGCCATTGTAATCAATTGGAGTATTAGGTAGGTCCTTATTGATGCTCCACCCTGAAGCAAGAGCCGGGGCATAGACTACCAAAGGTTTGATGGTTGAACCAGGACTACGCTTTCCTTGGGTTGCATAGTTGAAATTACGGAAGGTTGTATCACTTGTACCACCTACACGACCTACCAAACCACGGACTGCTCCAGTTGATGGATCAAGCGCTACACTAGCTGACTGGGCTGTGCTACTATCACTTTCTGATGTTGGGAAGAGATAGGTATTTTCATAGGTCTGCTGCATATTAGCTTGTGAGTTGGCATCCATCTCTGTGTAGATCTTGTAGCCATTTTTAACAATTTCATCCTCACTCAAGCCATAAGTCTTCGTAGCTTCTTCAATGACAGCATCAAAGTAAGACGGATACCTATAGTCATCACCAGTTCCTTGATAGGTATCATCCAAGCGGCTAGCCATATCAACTCCAGCTGCACTATCAGCATCAGCTTGACTCAACTTCTCATCATCTACCATATTGGCAAGGACAGTGTTTCGACGGTTGGTCGCATTTTGGATATTATCAATCGGATTGTAAATTTCAGGCCCCTTAAGCATACCTGCGAGTGTCGCTGCCTCATCCACCGTCAGATTGGCAGCACTTGTCCCGAAGTATTTTTGGCTGGCGTCTTCAACACCCCAAACACCATTTCCGAAGTAGGCGTTATTGAGATACATGGTAAGGATTTCTTGCTTGCTGTATTTCTTAGTTAATTCCAAAGAAAGAAAGAATTCCTTGGCCTTACGAGTTACTGTCTGTTCCTGAGTCAAAAAGGCATTTTTAGCCAACTGTTGCGTGATGGTCGAACCACCACCAAATCGACCCATGGAAACAATGGCTAGGAGGAAACGTTTGACGTTAATCCCACTATTTTTGTAGAAGGTACGATCCTCCGTTGCAATGACGGCATTCTCTAGGCTATCACTAATACTATCTAGCTCCACATAGGTTCCTTTTTGCCCTGACAATGAGCCAGCTTGATTGCCTTCTTTGTCATAGATAACCGTAGTAGCCTTCAAGGCATCCTGAAGCTCTGAAACATTGGTCGTCTTAGCGATATAGAAGAGATAGGAGCCTACTGTCAGAACCAACATGGCTACCAAGATAAAGAGAATTTTTCCAATATGATAGCGACGCCAGAAACGACGAATAGGATTTCTTGGCGAAAGAGTGAACTTGCTCAAGAAAGCCTGAACCTTACCTAAGGGTTTGGTCGTGTCAATAGGTTTCTTTTGCTTAGATCGTTGGTAACGCAAAGTCTCTTGACTTTCGCGTGACATATCTAGTTCTTCAACGGCTTGTTCAACCTCATCAGGCTTCTTGGCAAAGAGACCTTTTATCTTATCTTGTAAATCCTTCGATTTTCCAGCAGGCTGGGATTCCTTACCCTTTCCACTAGTTTCTTCTTTAAAAAATTTGTTTTTTAGATTATCAAAAAATGTCATAACCCTATTATACCAAGTTTTTACAGGTTCTGTCCTCTTTTAAACGTTCATGATATAATGAAACCATGACTTTACACGTAGAAATCATCAATCCCTATCCTGCAACAACTGTCAAAGAATTACTAGAAACCAAGCTCCTCATCCCTCGTAAGATTCGTCATTTCCTACGCACGAAAAAAAATGTCCTCATCAATGGAGAAACTATTAATTGGCAGAGTCCAGTTAAAAAAGGCGATAAGATTAGCCTGACCTTTGATACGGAGGACTATCCTAATAAAACTATCCCTATGGGAGACGCCAATTTGGTAGAGCCTCTCTATGAAGATTCGCATCTCATCGTGGTCAATAAGCCCGAAGGAATGAAGACGCATGGCAATGAACCCACAGAAATTGCTCTTCTTAACCATGTTTCGGCTTATTGTGGACAAACCTGTTACGTCGTTCATCGACTAGATATGGAAACTAGTGGGGCTGTGCTTTTCGCTAAAAATCCGTTCATCCTGCCAATTCTTAACCGGCTTTTAGAAGATAAGCTCATCCAACGTCAATATTGGGCTTTGGCAGAAGGAAGGTTTCAGACTAGGGAAACCGTTTATAAAGACAAGATTGGTCGTGACCGCCACGATCGCAGAAAACGTGTGGTGGACCCTCGAAAAGGACAGCGTGCTTATACGACGGTCACGCGCCTCAAAACCTTCAATGGTGCGAGTCTGGTCAACTGTCAGTTAAAGACCGGACGTACCCATCAAATTCGTGTTCATCTAGCTTATCACGGGCATGCTATTTTGGGAGATCCACTATATAGCCACCGACAAGCATCCCGTCTCATGCTCCACGCCCATTCCCTTAGTTTCACCCACCCCTTAACACTCGAAAAAATCACTGTGCAGGCTAGATCAAAAAGCTTTGAACAAGGGTTGAGAATTTATAACCCATAGAAGCAAGCTCACTCTCAGACATGGCACGAAAGGATTATCCTAATGATCCTCAAGTTATAAGATAGTGGAAGCTTGCAAATAAGTTGCTTATATTGGCTTCGAAAGCCTTGACCACCTTGATTCTCCCTGAACATTATGTTAAACTTTACATATCATATAATTAGAGGAGTATTTCATTATGAATCCAGCAGATCAATGGTTAGTAATTAACGCCAAGTATTTCCCAACAGAACAAGTTCAGTACATCCGCCAACGTCTTGAGGCACTTCCTGAACAACAACTTTCAATGCTTTACTCAATCAGCTTCCAAGATCCTACGATGATGCTTATTATCTCACTTTTTGCCGGTCCTCTTGGAATCGACCGCTTTATGTTGGGGCAAGTTGGTCTTGGTCTCGGTAAACTTTTGACATGTGGTGGTTGTGGTATCTGGTCAATCATTGACTGGTTCCTCATCATGGATGCTACTCGCCAATCAAACGCTCAAAAACTTTTTGCTGTTATTGGGTAATGAAAAACTACTTCACACGCTTGTGGGCCTACCACCAGCGTTTTTTTAGATTGTATCTCTTAGTTTTAATGGCAATTTACGGAGTCTACCTTTTACATCTCCCAACACCACTCAGCCTTATCCTAAAGCCTTTAGGACTCAAGGGGTGGAGCGCAGGTCTAACACGTGCTAGCGTTAGACTACTTCACCTAGATTGGCAGGGAGCTTGGGACTATAATCCACTGATATACCCTCTAGTGGTCTATATCTTAACCTATTTCTTTCTCTTTCCCATATTTAGTGACAAAAAGATTATAAAGAAATAAACAGTCCTATCCAACTCCCATTACACATCCCTTACACTATTGCTATAATTATAATCATCAAAATTTATAATCGAAACAACGGAGGCTAACTATATGAAACAACAAGATTGGATTGATTTTTTCCAAGCAGTCCACGGACGTAATCCAAGTATCCAAGAAATGGCTGACGCAGCCAAGAGAGGCGAGTTTGTCCGAGAAAGCTCTAAAAGACAAAAGCAACCTGTTGAAGCAAACAAACCTGAGGAAACGGTAGAAATCAAGGAACCCTTGACGCCTGTCGAACCAGCCAAAACTGAAGAAACAGTAGAAACAACACCCCCTAAAGAAGCCACAGAAAGTGTTGAACCTTCCGTTGAGAGCTATGATGTCGCTGAAGAACCCTTAGTTGATTCTAGTTTTGATGAAAGACAAACTTTCCAAACTCCTAACCCAGGTCAAGAATCTGCAACAGCCAACTTTCAAGAGCAAATTAATCCAATACAAGGCACTACTAATAAGTCTTTAAATTCCTTTGCTGAGCAAGCTAATGCAAGCTTCCAACAAACAAACAGCACCTTTAATGAGCCTTGGAAGAAGCCAGAAAAGAAATCCCCAACAAACCTCATCATGATAGCCATTGCTACCATCCCAGTTAGCCTTTGGGCTCTTGGATTGTTCTTACTTGGAGTTGTTGGAGACGAATCTAGTATGGGCTTAGGTTTGGCATTTTGGATTTTGATTGTGGGTCTACCAGTAATCATTATTGACATCCTACCAGCTCTTCTAAATGAAACAGATAAAAAATGGCCAATCTTTATCCTATCCTTTCTTCTAGGATGGACATTCATCGGTTGGGTTATCTTTCTTGTTGTTTCTATCAATACGAATAAGGAAGCAGAACGCATTAGACAGCAACAAATGATGATGCAGATGTCAGGTAAACAATGAAGTTCTGATATGTTTAACCCTTTTCACTAATTAACAATAAATAATAACAAAGAAAACCCAGAAAAAGTTTCTCGACTTTTCCTAGGTTTTTTTACTTTCTTAAATCTTAGTAACCCATCATTCCTGGATCCATAGCTGGCGCTGCTGGAGCCTCTGGTTCAGGCTTATTGGCAACAACTGCTTCAGTTGTCAAGATAAGACTAGCTACTGAAGCGGCATTCTGGAGGGCAGAACGTGTGACCTTAACTGGATCAATGATTCCAGCTTCGACCATATCTACCCACTCACCGTTGGCAGCGTTAAAGCCTGTACCAACTGGGCTATTCTTCAATTTATCAATGATAACTGAACCTTCATAACCGGCATTATAAGCAATTTGACGAACAGGTTCTTCCAAGGCGCGGAGGACAATATTACGTCCTGTAGCGTCGTCACCTTCAAGATCAAGTTCAGCAACCTTAGCAATGACGTTAACTAGGGCTGTACCACCACCTGCTACGATACCTTCTTCAACAGCGGCACGAGTGGCATTAAGGGCATCTTCGATGCGAAGTTTCATTTCTTTGAGGGCTGTTTCAGTGGCCGCGCCGACCTTAACAACAGCAACCCCACCTGACAATTTAGCCAAACGTTCTTGAAGTTTTTCACGGTCAAATTCAGAAGTTGTTGTTTCCAATTGAGACTTGATAAGGTTGACACGGTTGGCGATAGCTTCTGCGCTCCCTGCTCCTTCAACGATAACCGTGCTATCCTTTTCAACAGTTATTTTCGAAGCTTGACCAAGCGCTTCCATAGTCGCATCCTTAAGCTCAAGGCCAAGGTCTTCAGTGATGACAGTTGCTCCAGTTAATACAGCAATATCTTCCAACATCGCTTTACGACGGTCACCAAAGCCAGGAGCCTTAACAGCTACGACATTGAAGGTTCCACGAATCTTGTTAAGAACAAGAGTTGGAAGAGCTTCACCATCCACATCATCAGCAATAATCAAAAGTGGACGACTTGTCTTAAGCACTTCTTCCAAGAGTGGAAGGACATCTTGGATATTTGAAATTTTCTTGTCAGTCACAAGGATAAACGGGTTATCAAGGTCAGCTACCATTTTTTCATTGTCAGTTACCATGTACTGAGAAAGATATCCACGGTCAAACTGCATACCTTCAACCACTTCGAGTTCTGTCTCCATACCACGAGACTCTTCAATAGTGATAACACCGTCATTACCAACGCGTTCCATTGCCTCTGAAATGTATTCACCAACTTTTTCAGAACGAGATGAAACCGCTGCAACTTGAGCAATAGCTTCCTTATTGGCAACTGGTTGAGCAATGGCTTTAAGCTCTTCCACAGCTGTAGCTACAGCCACTTCAATCCCACGACGGATACCGATTGGATTAGCACCAGCTGTTACATTTTTTAGCCCCTCACGAACAATAGCTTGTGTCAAAACAGTGGCTGTAGTTGTCCCATCACCGGCAATATCATTTGTTTTTGAAGCCACTTCGCTAACGAGTTTAGCACCCATATTTTCAAAGTGATCTTCAAGTTCAATTTCTTTGGCGATTGTCACACCATCATTAGTGATAAGTGGTGAGCCAAAAGCCTTTTCCAAAACAACGTTACGACCTTTAGGGCCAAGCGTTACCTTAACTGTATCAGCTAAAGCATCAACACCACGAACCATTGCTGCGCGTGCATCTGATGAAAATTTAATATCTTTTGCCATAGTTACTCCTTCTTTATCTTAGTTTTTATTCTGATTAGCAAATGCCTAGGCTAGGACTGCTAAAATATCTGCTTCACGAATAATAGAAACGGAATCATCACCGTCTTTAACAGTGATACCTGCACCATTTTCAACAAGGACCTTATCGCCTACTGCAACACTAGGTGCAATCAATTCCCCAGTAAGCGTACGAACGCCCTCACCTACTGCCAAGACCTCTGCAGTCTTTGTAGCTTCATGACTAGCTCCTGCCAATACAAAGCCACTAGCTGTTTTTTCTTCTGTTTCTTCAAAACGGACGACGATACGATCGCCCAATGGTTTTAATGCCATACCAATTACCTCCAATTGTTATTATTAGTACCAACGTTTAAAACGTTGTTTTAGCACTCATACTTGGCAAGTGCTAATCTATATATTCATTTTAGCACTTGGTCAAAAATAGTCAAGAAAAAACTACCCAAAACATAAACTTTGGATAGTTTCTTTCTAATCTATTAACCAAGTACTAAAGCATCATCATTAAGGACCTGTCCACTATTTTTGTGGAAGAGATCCATAAGTTCTGCCACAGTTAGGTTTTTCTTTTCTTCACCACGCACGTCTACTACGATCTTACCATGATAGAGCATAACTAGACGATTTCCATATTCAATAGCATGTTCCATATTATGGGTAATCATGAGGGTCGTTAGCTCTTGTTCTTCGACAATCTTACGAGTTAGGTGCATGACCATATCACTTGTTTTAGGATCTAACGCCGCAGTATGTTCATCTAAAAGCAAAATCTTTGGACGGACTAGGGTTGCCATAGCAAGTGTTAAAGCCTGGCGTTGACCACCTGACAAAAAATTGGCATCGGTCTTCATACGATTCTCAAGACCAAGACCAAGGTCTACCAAAGCTTCCTTGAAAAGTTGGCGTTCGCTTTCGGTGATTGATTTTTTAAAGAAGCTACGTTTCTTGCCACGACGATAGGCAATAGCCATATTTTCTTCGATAGAAAGGTTGGTTGCTGTACCCATTCGAGGATCTTGAAAGACGCGACTAATATCCTTAGAACGCACATCTACAGATGCTTTCTTAATAGATTGTCCTTCTAGTAAGATATCTCCCTCATCAATGCTGAGGACACCAGCGATGGAATTCATCAAGGTTGATTTACCAGCACCATTTCCTCCGATAACAGAGATGAAATCTCCCTGCTCAATGTCAAGATCCAAACCACGTAGGACGTGATTTTCATTGACTGTTCCTTTTTCAAATGTTTTATGAATCTGTTGTAAACTAAGTAAGGCCATTACTTGTCACCTCCTGTAGTCAATGATTTATTAGGCTTGATTTTCAATTTTCCTCGCACTTCAGGCACATAAAGGATGATAGAAAGCAAAATAGCTGAGGCCAATTTCAACATCTGTGCGTCAACGTTCATAGCAAGGATGATAACTAAGACCAAACGATAGAGAACAGCTCCTAGAACAATTGACCAGAGACGTTTGCCAAGTGGTAAATACTTAACAATAACTTCAGCCAAGATGATAGCAGCCAAGCCGTTTACGATTGTACCAGTACCCATGTTCATATCTGCATAGCCATTATTTTGGGCTAAGAGGGCACCTGAGAGGGCAATCAATCCATTAGAAATCATATATCCAAGAATTTTCATGCGGTCTACCTTGATACCATTGGCTTCACCCATAGCAAGGTTATCACCTGTCGCACGAAGAGCTAAACCAACCTGTGTATTGAGAAGAACAACCAACATGAGCACAACTAGGCTAACAAAGATAAGCCCGAGTAGAATGACACCATTTAGCTTAGACAAACCAAGCCCCATAACCATGGTCACCAGCGTGTTATGCCCTGCAAGAGAGACATTGGCGCTACCAAGAACCAAAAGGTTAACTGAATAGAGACCGGTCAAGGTGATGATCCCCGTTAAGAGAGCCGGTATTTTCATTTTGGTATGCATAAAGCCAGAAACAGCTCCTGCAAACATACCAGCTACAAAACCACCAATAGTCGCAAAGATTGGGTTAATCCCACGAATAATCATGATAGTTGTCGTCGCAGCACCAAGTGGGAAAGCCCCTTCAGCTGTCAAATCAGCAAGGTCCAAGATACGGAAGGTAATGAACACCCCAATAGCCATAATTGCCCAGAGAAGACCTTGAGAAATAGCTGTCAACACCACATTTGAAAAACCGTTTTTAGATGATTTCTTCACTTGAAGCTTGATGACCCCCTTGTCTTTTTTAGCGATGGGTTTGTCATCTTTCATTGCAGCATTAGATTCCTCATCACTCATACTAGACATGTCAATGCCAAGTTCCTTAGCCATGTCATGATTAACCACAACATTCAAAGTCTTGGGATATTCCGCATCGACATCCTTGATTTTCTCACCTCGAATGACACGACCTGCCAACTTACCAGTTTGACGACCAAGTGCTTCATAGTTAGTTCCGTAGGTAAAGAGAACACCTTTTTCAACACTTCCAGCATCACTACCGACAACTGGTATCTTAGTTTCCTTCGAAAGGTCGACCAAGGTATTGATAGCACTAACAATGGTGTTGTCCGTCGGGATGAAGATAACTTCTGTCTGACTCATCAAGCTCTTAGCTGTGTCTTGGATATCATTGGTTGATGAAATCCCCTTAACAACTGTCTCAATACCAGCTTTCTTAAAGTATTTCTTGGCTTCTTCAACCTGAACCTCTGAATTACGCTCACTGGTCGTGTACATAATCCCAACTTTTTTAGTATTCGGAAGGACCTTTTTCAATAATTCAACTTGTTTATTGATAGGTGACATATCACTCGTTCCGGTGACATTGCTACCAACATTGTCCATAGACTTAACCAACTTAGCTGAGATTGGATCCGTAACAGCCGTAAAGAGAATGGGCTTGTCCTTTGTCAAACTACTTAAAGACTGGGCCGCAGGGGTTGCGATAGCCAACATGAGATCGTTATCTTCAATGAGCGATTGAGAAATCGTCTGTAAGTTAGACTGATCTCCTTGCGCATTTTGATAATCAATCTTGATGTTCTTACCATCGACATAGCCTTCCTTTTTGAGTTCTTCAATGAACCCCTTACGTGCTGCTGACAAGGACGGGTGCTCCACATATTGGAGAACACCAACGTGAACCATTTTTTTGTTAGAAGCATTGGAACATGCAACCAAGAGGACAGCTGTGAGAACAGCCATCATGCTGATCAAAAATTTCTTCATCTTGTATACCTCTATTTTTTATTCTATCTATTTTCGATTCCTTTTTCTGAAGCGGTCAGACTACAAACAAGCGTCTTCGTCGTTTCATTGTTCACTTCAAGGAAGCACTTTCCCAAGTCATCTATCAAGTAAACACAGGCACGCTTCACATCTCAGCGACAAGTAACCAAGATATAGAAAATGCGTGTGGTAAAAAGAGATATCAAAAATAGACCACGGCATGGAAAAACCAGCTAGGACAGGCCCAACTGGTTTTCTACATCTTGACTAGCACAAGCTAGCTTATGTCACCGGTTAGACCTATTCATCTAATCGGCTAATCCACCACAAAATGCTTTAGCTTCATAGATACAAACTGACTGACGCTTGTATCCTGAAATACAAACGTCCTATCTAAAGAAACTAAAGTAATAAAAAGCTTTAAGATTTCCCAAATGGATAGCTTTATTAAGCATGTGATGCCTCCGTAGTTAAGATAGTTTTAAGTTTACACTATTTAGACAATTCTGTCAAATTGGAATTTGTCCTCTTTCCTCTCAACTCATCATTGTCACCCCAAAAGAAAAATCTTTTCCTGCCTCTGCAAGAAAAGATTTTTAAGAATTAAGCATTTTGTTCCGTTGTCAAGATAGCAAGTGTTTCAATCAAGTTATCTGCATTAACTTCAATAGTATCACCAGTTGCCTTGATTTTAACTTCAACGACACCTTCACTGGCTTTTTTACCAACTGTTACACGGATTGGAAGTCCAATCAAATCACTATCAGAGAATTTAGAACCGACACGTTCGTTACGATCATCCGTCAAGACATCATAACCTTCAGCCGCAAGGGCAACCTCCAAGCGGTCTGTCAATGCATTGGCCTCCTCGTCCTTAGTGTTAACTGTAATCAAGTGAACATCATAAGGCGCCAATTCTTTAGGGAAATTAATTCCCCAGGCATAACGGTATTGACCTTTTGGTGTCTTGTTAACAAAGAGACGTGCATGTTGCTCGATAACTGCTGATAAGATACGGCTAACACCTATACCGTAACATCCCATGATAATTGGAACTGCACGACCATTTTCGTCAAGAACATTAGCCCCCATGCTTTCTGAGTAACGCGTACCAAGTTTAAAGATATGACCAATCTCGATACCACGCGCAAACTGAAGAACACCTTGACCGTCTGGCGAAATCTCACCTTCTTTTACTTCACGAATATCCACGTATTCCGCCTTGAAGTCACGCTCTGGGTTAACCCCTGTCAAGTGGTAACCATCTTCATTGGCTCCAACAACAGCATTAGCCACGTCTTGAACCTTACGGTCTGCAATGATACGAACACTTTCAGGAAGGTTAACTGGACCAAGAGAACCGAAGTTAGCACCAAAGACTTGACGCGCTTCATCTTCTGTAGCTGGCTCAAGGAAGTCAGCTGCAAGGAAGTTCTTCAACTTCACATCATTAATTTGATCATTACCAACAAGAAGAGCCACTACTGGTTCGTCATCAGCGATGAAAAGCAAAGTCTTAATCGTTTGTTCTTCTGGAACATTCAAGAAAGTAGCGACGTCGTCAATTGACTTGCAATTTGGTGTTTCAACACGAGTAACTTCTTCTTGTGTCACAACCTTGGTCGCTGGTGTGTAGGCGTTTGTTGCCATCTCAAGGTTAGCGGCATAGCTTGATTCTGTAGAGTAGGCGATTGTATCTTCACCCGATACCAACCATGATGTCAATTCTTTCTTGATTTCTTCCATGACATCTTCTGGGATTTCGTCCAATGAAGCAATTGACTTATCAAGAACGACCCAGCGATTAAGGTCTGTACGCTCAGGAGTAACCGCCATAAATTCTTGAGAATCCTTACCACCCATGGCACCACCATCACCGATGATACCCTTAAATTCAAGACCAGCACGTGTAAAGATAGCCTCATAGGCCTTACGGTAGTCTTCATAAGTGACATCCAAATCTTCATAGTTTTGGTGGAAACTATAGCCATCTTTCATGATAAACTCACGTGTACGGAGAAGACCGTTACGTGGACGTTTTTCATCACGATATTTAGATTGGATTTGATAAAGGTTAAGTGGCAATTGTTTGTATGATTTAACCGAATCACGAACCAAGGCTGTAAAAGTTTCTTCGTGAGTTGGACCCAAGATAAAGTCAGATTTATCACGGTTTTTCAATTTATACAGGTCTTCACCATAGGTTTCATAACGACCTGACTCACGCCACAAATCGGCTGTCAAAAGCGCTGGCGCCAACATTTCAACCGCACCGATTTTTTCAAATTCCTCACGCATGATAGCTTTGAATTTTTCGATAGCACGATTTGCCAATGGCATATAAGCATAAATACCAGCAGAGATCTGGCGCACATAACCCGCACGTACCATAAGGGCATGACTGATAACTTGAGCATCACTTGGCATTTCACGAAGTGTTGGAATCAACATTTTACTTTGTTTCATCATTTACATACTAAGGAGGCTGGCCCTTAGGTCAAGTCCCTTAGACTTCCTTTCATTTCATTTTTTGTTTCTAATTAAAAGAAAGCACGCATAATATCATTCCAAGTAACAGCAATCATGAGGACAACCATGACCACAACACCTGCAAGTGTGATATAGCTTTCAATTTCTTGATTAAGGGGTTTACGACGAATGGCTTCAATAATGTTCATGACAATTTTACCACCGTCGAGGGCTGGGATTGGAATAAGATTGAAAATCCCCAAGTTAATAGAGAGCATTCCCATAAGACTGAGAATATCAACCAGCCCATTTTCAGAAGCTTGAGCAGACATCTGGAACATGGCAACCGGTCCACCAAGCTTGTTCAAACTAAAGTGAGTAATAAGGCCCTTTAGCGCCACAAGAATGGTTGTTGTCCCTTCCCAAGCCATTTGGAAACCACCAAAAATCTTATCTTTTAGACCTGTCTTTAAGGCAGGAGAGACACCCAAAAGATAGCTACCTTGGCTCTCCTTCGGTTTAATAGATACCGTTTCTTCTTGACCGTTACTTCTCTTAACTGTTACAGAAAGGCTGTCTCCTTTGGAGAATTTTTGAGTATTACTTGTCAAAGCTACTTTTAAACTATCCCAATCCGTAACCTGGTCCTTATTGATAGCCTCAATGGTATCTCCATTTTTCAAGCCTGCTACCTGAGCAGCGCCACCATCAGCCACTTGAATACGATTGGTTGATGTGTCGTGGATACCTCCTTGAACAAAGGCTAAGATAATAAAAACAAGCACTCCAAGAATGAAGTTATTCATAGGACCAGCAAAGTTGGTTATTAAACGTCCCCAAATGCTAGCATTTTGATATTGGACGTCCTTTGGAGCGATACGAAGTTCTGTACCGTCTTCCTCAACAATAGTAGCATCATGGTCAACGTCATAAGTCTTGGTTTCATCTAGAACTAAACCAGTAATGGTCAACTTATCTTCTAAATCATAGGCAGTAACATTCATAGGCAAAGCTGTCTGGTCAACCTGACGATTAGAAAGATTAATGCGCCTTACCTTACCATCAGTCCCAATCGTTAGACTAGCAGGGCTACCCGTCTTAATCTCAGTTGTATCTTCACCCCAACCAGCCATACGGACATAACCACCCAAGGGGAGGATACGAACAGTATAAACAGTACCATCTTTACCAGTGTGGGCAAAGATTTTCGGTCCCATTCCGATGGCAAATTCACGAACCAGAATGCCCGAGCGTTTGGCAAAAAAGAAATGGCCAAATTCATGGAAGACGACAATTACACAGAAAATCAGTAAAAAAGTAATAATAGCTTTCATTTAGACACCTCCACCCCTAAAAAAGTCCTAGGAAGTGCATAATTGGGAAAACGAAAATCCAGCTATCACAACGGTCCAAAATACCACCGTGCCCAGGAATGAGATTGCCTGAGTCTTTAACGCCGAAATGACGTTTAATGGCTGATTCTACCAAATCACCAAATTGACCGAAAATACTAAAGAAAATCGTACAGATAAGCAACCAGAAGAAGTTGTGTGGGGCATAGACTCCATGGTTAATCAAACCAAAGACAAGCGCTACAATGATTGCTGATAAGATACCACCAACACTACCTTCAATGGTTTTGTTTGGTGATACTTTGGGCAACAACTTATTCTGACCAAATTGGCGACCAAAGAGGTAGGCTCCAATATCTGTCGCCCAAACAATGAAGAGGGCAAAAAGAACTTTTTCCCAACTATCCAAACGTGCCGCAATAAGATTTTGGAATCCAAAACCAACATAAAAGGCAGATGCGATCGGATAGGCTGCATCGTCAAAAGAATAGTGGTCGCTATTAATGACAATCCCCGCTAAAATCAAAAAAGAAATAATAGCAAAGCCTGTCACACTGGCATTTGTCGGAAGACTGATAAAGTAATGGTCAATCGGCACTGCCAAAATAAAGGCTGCCAACATAGACAAAACACCTTCGATAGAGAAAATCTCCAAGTGCTTCATACGAAGCATCTCAGACACTGCAACCATGGCCATAGCCCCAACCAAAAGTTGGAAAGGAAGACCACCGATAAAGAGCAACGGGAGGAAAATGGCTGCTGCCACACCCCCGCCAATTAAACGTTCTTGCATGAGAGGTCCTTTCTAGACGCCACCGAAACGACGGTGACGTTTGTTGTAGTCAGAGATAGCTTGGCGTAGCCCTTTCCGGTCAAAATCTGGCCAGAAAACATCTGTGAAGTAAAACTCACTGTAGGCAGACTGCCAAGGTAAGAAATTACTTAGACGAAGCTCACCACTGGTACGGATAATTAAATCTGGATCACGATAGAGGTATGGCAACTTATCCGTCATCAAATGCTTCGCAATAAGATCTTCATCAATAGCCTCAGAACTAAGTTTACCTGCTTCAACTTCTTTAGCAATGGCTTGAACAGCAGACACAATCTCCGCACGGCCACCATAATTAAGCGCAAAGTTAAGAACCAGACCCGAATTATGTTTAGTCTGCTCAACCGCCTTTCCAAGAGCCTCTAAAGTCTCCTTAGGGAGACGACTGTTGTCCCCAATCGTTAAAATACGAACATTGTTTTTATCTAATTCTGGTACATATTTGTTAAAAAATTCAACTGGCAAATTCATGATGAATTTTACTTCATCTTGTGGGCGTGACCAGTTTTCAGTTGAAAAGGCATAGACCGTCAACACCTTGACTCCAAGTTGTGACGCTTCGATGGTTACCTTTTGCAAAGCATCCATCCCAGCCTTATGACCCATCACACGTGGTTGCAGACGTTTTTTAGCCCAACGGCCATTCCCATCCATAATAATACCAATATGGTTAGGAATATTGTCTAGAACCTCTTGATGAGATTTTTTTCTAAATTTAAACATGGAATATCCTCTAAATATAGTTTACCCTTTATTTTACCATATTTTTAGAGGTTCTGAACAGTTTTTAACACTGAGGAGATTAGAAAACGTAAAAAGAGGCTGGAACAAAAGTCACCACCCTCTAAATTGTAATAATAGGTTCACAACTTACTTTTCATCAGAAGACTCAATGGCTGAATCTTCTTCAATGACAGTCTCTTCACTGGTTTCTGCTTTTTCTGAACTTGGTGCAGGCGTAATCACTTTCATGATTGAACGACTCAAATCGAAGGTCAAGAAAACACCTTCAGCATCCAAAACGATACGATTATTTTCTTTATCAACCTCATCAACAATAGCGATCAAACCACCGATTGTTTCAACTTCAGCACCTTTAGCAAGACCTGAAAAGCGGTCTTCTTGAGCTTTTGCTTGGCGACGACGGCTATAAGCGATATAAGCAATAAATGCAATCACATAAATAGCAAGAATAGGCATCATTTTCATATTTCGTGTTCCTCCAATAATTCACTTGGCTACTACTATATCAGATTAAATCTGGACAAGCAAGACAAATCTTAAAACAAATCACATAAAAAACACTTTCCTCAAAACGGAAAGTGTCTAATCATATTACAAGTCTGCTACGTTGTGATAAACTTTTTGAACATCATCATCTGCTTCAAGTGCATCAACAAGTCCTTCAAAGACATCAAGGTCTTCACCTTCAAGAGTAACCTCAGTTTGTGGAATCATTTCAAGTTCTGTCACTTGAAACTCTTCCTGACCGTTAGCACGGAGAGCTTCCAATGCCTTGTGAAGGTCTGTTGGCTCAGTATAAACAGTGATAGTGCCATCTTCTGCTTCTACATCTTCAACATCTACATCTGCTTCAAGCAATTGCTCAAAGATAGCATCTGCGTCTTCGCCAGCAAATACAATAACACCTTTTTTATCAAACATATATGATACTGAACCTGAAGCACCCATGTTACCACCATTTTTACCAAAGGCAGTACGTACATTGGCAGCTGTACGGTTAACGTTTGAAGTCAAAGTATCTACAATGATCATAGAACCATTAGGCCCAAATCCTTCATAACGCCCTTCAACAAAGGTTTCATCGGTGTTACCTTTGGCTTTATCAATGGCCTTATCAATGACGTGTTTTGGTACTTGTGCTTGTTTAGCACGTTCCAAAACGAATTTCAAAGCTGAGTTTGACTCTGGATCTGGCTCACCTTGTTTAGCAGCTACATAGATTTCAACACCAAACTTAGCATAAACCTTTGAGTTAGCACCATCTTTAGCAGTTTTCTTAGCAACGATATTAGCCCATTTACGTCCCATGGGATTCACCTCTTCTAAGAGATGTTCTGACATCTCTGATTTGTTTTTTTCTTTTTTGAAAATAGCAGAACACGCTAAATTCACAATCCCTTACATTATATCACTTTGACTGCCGTTAGTAAAATTGAAATAAAGACGAGGGCTAATCACAGAAAAAAGACCAGCCTAAGCTGATCTTTTATGAACATTACAAACGAGCGTTAAGTTCTGCTCCAAGGTCTTCAAATCCTGGTTTTCCAAGAAGAGCAAACATGTTTTTCTTGTAAGCTTCTACACCTGGTTGGTTAAATGGATTAACAGCATTCAAATATCCTGAAAGAGCGATAGCAATTTCAAAGAAGTAGATAATGTAACCCAATGTGAAGGCATCTTGTTCAGGGATAGTGATGAACATATTAGGCACGTCACCATCTGTGTGGGCAAGAAGAACACCGTCTGTTGCTTTTTTGTTAACAAAGTCAACATCTTTACCTTGGAGGTAACCAAGTCCATCAAGGTCTTCAGCCAATTCAGGAATAACAACGTTCTTACGTGGTTTGTCTACACGAACAACAGTTTCAAAGAGGTTACGTGTACCTTCTTGAATGAATTGACCAAGAGAGTGCAAGTCTGTTGAGAAGTTTGCTGAAGTTGGGAAGATACCTCTTTGATCTTTACCTTCAGATTCTCCAGCCAATTGTTTCCACCATTCTGAGAAATATTGAAGTGATGGTTCATAGTTAACCAAGATTTCTGTTGTGTAGCCTTTACGATAAAGGATATTACGTACAGCTGCATATTGGTAAGCCTCATTTTCAGAAAGCTTATCTGAAGAATATTCTTTACGCGCAGCATTGGCACCTTCCATAAGGGCTTTGATGTCAGCACCTGAAGCTGCAATAGGCAGTAGACCTACAGCTGTCAATACTGAGAAGCGTCCACCGATGTCATCCGGTACAACGAATGTGTCCCAACCGTTAGCGTCTGCTTCAACTTTAACAGCACCTTTTTGGCGGTCAGTTGTTGCATAAATACGTTTGTTGGCTTCTTCTTGACCATATTTCTTAATAAGGAGTTCCTTAAAGAGACGGAAGGCAATAGCTGGTTCCGTAGTTGTCCCTGATTTGGAGATAACGTTAACTGAGAAATCCTTGTCTTCAACATATTCAAGCAAGTCTGCAAGATATGTTGATGAAATTGAGTTACCGGCATAAACGATTTGTGGTGCCTTACGTTCTTCTTTAGTTTGAAGGTTAGCAAAGTGATGATTCAAGAAATCAATTGCTGCTTTGGCACCAAGGTAAGAACCACCGATACCAATAACAACCAAAATATCGCTATCTTCTTTAATTTTTTCAGCAGCTTTCAAGATACGATCGAATTCTTCACGATCATAGTTTTCTGGAAGGTCACGCCATCCAAGGAAATCAGCACCTGGGCCTGTTCCTCTACGAATCATTTCATCTGCTGCAGTTACTTGTGCTTGAAGGAAATCCACTTCATGTGGTGCTACAAATTTATCCAAAAGTTTTGAATAATTAAATGTAATATGAGCCATTTGTCTCTCCTTATATATATTCAATTATAACCTATAGTTTACTCTTTTATTTGCCTTTTGACAATGTTTTTACCTTTATTCAGTCGAATACCGCTAAAATTTTACTAAAACTCTAACTCTGCTTCAAGTCCGTAGTGGTCACTAACCAAAGGTTGATTGTTGCCATCAAAAATAACACCAAGTCGGTTGACCGTCCAATCTTGACTAGCAAAGACATAGTCAATACGTAAAGGCTCTTCATTGCCCTTCCAGCCATCGATACCTGGTCTAACTGTATAGCTACCAGTTGTTTCTTTAGCCACTTCAAAACTATCTTGAAGATGGAGAGGGCTAGCCAAAATAGCTTGATAGCCTTCCTGACCTGCTGGATTGTTAAAGTCACCTGCTAGGATAAGTGGCTTTCCAATAGCTTTGAAACGTTCCTCAATACGTGCCCACTCTTCTTGGAAACCTTTGTCCCACCATGAAAGGTGGACACTAGCAACAGCCACTTCTCGGCCATCTACAGTCGTCTCAGCAACGGCTACACGGCGTGTATGGTAGTCTGTTGGATCATCAATATCTGAAACCAAGATTTCGCTAGCTGTCAATGGTTGACGTGATAAGACAGCAACTCCTTCATTAAGGTGATCATAACCAATGTGATTATAAGCCCAAGTCCAATGGTATTGAAGGCCTTCTTCGGCTAACTTTTCTACCAAAAGATGGACAAAATGATCTTGGTGAATCGGTGTCGCTGAAGGAAGGGCATGATAGTAGTCATCTGTTACTACTACTGAAGTCTCTATTTCCTGATTGACTTCTTGAAAACAAATAAGATCATACTGGGCTTTAAGAATCTGTTCCTTTAGGGTTTGGAATTTCCCTTCTGCATCTTCTTCCATCCAACTGTGGGTATTTAGAGTTAGAAATTTCATACGTTTATCCTTTTCTCTGTCTTACATATACTGACAAGAAGGTCTCTTACAAACAAAACAGCCCAAGGGCTGTCTGTTTGATTATGATATAGCCAATTAAAGTTCTACTTTTGCAACTGGAGCTTTTGCTGCTAATTTACCTGTATGTTCTACTTTAACTGATTTAATAGCATCTGGATTTGTAAAGACAACAACTGTAGTTGTTTCACGACCTGCCTCACGGATAGTAGCAAGGTCTGCTTCTACCAAGAGGTCACCCGCAGCAACTGTTTGACCTTCAGTAACTTTAACCTCGAATGGTTTTCCTTCAAGACTAACAGTGTCAAGTCCGATGTGAACCAAAACTTCAAGTCCATTGTCTGTTTCCAAACCAATAGCGTGTTTAGTTGGGAAGATACTTGCCACTTTACCAGTTACTGGAGAAACAATGTTACCGTTATCTGGTTCAACAGCGAAACCGTCACCCATCATTTTTTGTGAGAATACTGGGTCTTTGACATCTTCAATGTTGACGACTTGACCGTCTGCAACTGAGTAGACATCTTCACTAACACCTTTGAATCGAGCTTCTGCTTTTTGAACAGCAGTCATTTGGCTTGGAAGCGTTTCTGGAATCACTTCACCTGAATCAAGTACGTCTTGGATATCAGATTTCAAGACGTCAGCTTTAGGACCGTAGATAGCTTGAACGCCTTGTCCTTTCATAACAAGACCCATAGCCCCTTCAGCTTTCCATTGAGCTTCAGTTCCGACTTTTTCAGCGTTTTTGACAGTAACACGGAGACGTGTCATACATGCGTCAACGTCCACGATGTTAGCACGTCCACCAAGAAGGTTGATGATATTGATAACTTGTGAACTTGCTGAGCTTGTTCCAGCACCTGCTGATCCAACAGATTCTGCAGGTGCATCATCGTTTTGTTCATAGTTACCGTTACGTCCTGGTGTTGCGTAATCAAATTTCTTAATCATGAAGTTAGCGATGAAGAACATGATAACACCAAAGAGTACAGTTACCCAAATGAAGTTAACGATATCCATCGCCAAACCAGCGTTAATAGCGAGTGGTGTACGTGTCAAGAATTCAATAGAACCAAATGAGTGAACACGGAGGTGAACGATGTCAGCCATTGCAAAGGCAGCACCTTGTACAAAAGCGTAAATGATGTAAAGTGGAGTAGCCACGAACATGAACATGTATTCGATTGGTTCAGTTACCCCTGTCAAGAATGTTGCAAGGGCAGTCGCAGTCAACATACCTTTGTATTGATGTTTCTTGTCTTCGTCAACATTACGATAGATAGCTACCACCATACCCATCAAAATACCAAATGAACCAATCATTTGACCAACTTTGAAACGAGCTGGTGTGTAGGCTTCAAGAAGGTGTTTGTATTGATCTGGGTGAGCACCCTTAAGGTTAGCAAGGTCAGTAACCCATGCGAGCCAGAGTGGGTCTTGACCCAAAACTTTAGTACCTTTTGCAGCACCAGTCAAGACTTCATAAGTACCACCCAATTGAGTGTAGTTAATTGGGATAGTCAACATGTGGTGAAGACCAAATGGCAAGAGAAGACGTTCCAATGTACCGAACAAGAACGGTGCCAAAATTGGAGCAGTTTCTTTTGAGGTGGCAATCCACATACCAAAACCGTTGATTCCAGATTGGATAACTGGCCATACAATGGCAAGAACGATAGCTGCAATAGCTGAACGAAGAATGACTACGAATGGTACGAAACGTTTACCATTGAAGAATGACAAGGCTTCTGGCAATTTACGGAAGTTATAGTATTTATTGAAGGCAGTAGCCCCGATGAAACCAGAGATGATACCTACGAACACACCCATGTTAAGGGCTGGAGCTTCCATAACACTGATGAAGTAATCAGATACCTTGATTGATTGACCAAAAATGGTGTGGACTGTAGCAGCTTTATCAGCAAGCATATCCGAAGTGACACCAAAGATTGAACCAGTCATGCGGTTAATCAAGATAAATGCTAGACCTGCTGCAAAGGCACCGCCTGCACGTTCCTTAGCCCAACTACCACCAATGGCAAGGGCAAACAAGATGTGAAGGTTACCGATAACCCCCCAACCAATCTGCTCAAGAAATCCACCTGTAATAACGAGTGGTGCCACGTTTGGATTAATCATGGCAATCGTTTTACCAATAGAGATCATAAGACCTGCTGCTGGCATAACCGCGATAACAACCATGAGGGCTTTACCGAATTTCTGCCAGAACTCAAAGCCAAAGTTTTCTTTTAGCTTATTCATTTCATTTCCTCCTATGTTTGATGCAAACGTTTGCATACCTTATGTAATTATTATAGCATCTTTTACTATTTTGTAAAGCGCTTTCTTTAACTTTTTTTGATTTTTTTAAAGTTCTAAATTGTCACATTAAGTTAGACTTTTCAAGTAACTCAGAAAAACTTGGTAGGGTGATTGATAATTCAATGATTTCCTAGGAATTCTATTTCTTTTATCATCTATAGCTGATAAATAATTTTGAGAAATAGTAGTAAAATCCATTTGTTTCGGTAATCCATTTCGTCTTAATAATCCATTAGACTGTTCATTGAGACCTCGTTGGCCAGGACATCCTGGATCCGCAAAGAAAATATCAATGTCATCTGCATTCGAAATAG
>ERZ773076.330-NODE-330-length-25694-cov-12.183470_pt1 | contig 25694 bp, 30 predicted proteins | sample MGYA00580613_ERZ773076 | MGnify/ENA primary metagenome ERZ773076 (study PRJEB29015, sample SAMEA2738005) | human oral metagenome | biome: human oral; feature: human-associated habitat; material: dental | place: China | collected 2057 ...
TTCAGAGGATAGAGCCAGTCTTTATTTTCCTCATGCCATCTTGACTTCCAAAGGCTAACATAATCAGCGCTCATATGTTAGGGTTGTTTCAGCTGGATATTGATCACAATGGCTAGTAAGATAAGGGATAGTAAAGCAAGCGCAATCAGCCAAACTTTCTTTTTCTCGTTAGGTTAAAATTCTTCATTCTTTTCTCCTCCTACTTTCTGTTTAAAACAACTTTTTTACACTACTTTTCTTTCACTTCTATTTCCGAATGACGATAGCCATAGCCAAAGTAAATCAAAATTCCCAAAAGCAAGGCTATGCCAAAGGCCAACCAAGTGTCCCACGTGTACTGAGTCATAAATGAAAGGCAGATGACAATGGACAAAATCGGAGTTAGAGGCACCAGTGGAGTTTTAAACTCTCCTACCTTGGGCTGCCCCTTTTCCTTGCGCAACTTCAAAATGGCAAAGGCCAGCATAATCAGATAAGCCAAGGTACAGATGTTGAGGAAAGAAGCAATGCTAGCAAGAGAGAAGATACCCGCACAGATAGCTGAGGCAATCCCCACCAAGACTGTAGCATTTCGAGGCACTCGGCTAGAAGCAGTCAATTCCTTGAAAGACCGCGGTAAAATCCGTCACGCGCTATGCTGTAAATCATCCGAGACAAGGTATAGGTCATGGAGATACAGACCGTGATCAGGGTCAAAATAGCCACGATAGAAATATAATTAGCCGCCCAATCAAGTCCAATACTGCGAAGGGAAAAGGCTACTGCATCTGGAACATTTAGCTTAGTATAGTGGACCAAGCCTGTCAAGGCCAAGGTTACCAAGATATAGAGAATGGTCACGATCCCAAGGGAAAGGACAATGCCGCGCGGCACATTTTTTTGTGGCTCCTTAATCTCATCCACAGACATGGAAATCGACTCAAAGCCGAGAAAAGCAAAGAACATCAGAGAAGCACCAGCCATAATCCCCGTCTGACCACCATAGATTTGACCAAAGCCGAAAGGTGCAAAGTTGGATCAATTCTCAGGTCGGAGATGGAAAAGCCCAACGAGAATAAATAAAGCCAAAGCTGAGAATTTGAGGACGACCAAGGCTGAATTGAAGCGCAGGGCTGCTTTTGAGTTTAAAAGCACCACACCCGTCACAAAAAGAATGACCAAAATTGGCAAAATATCGACATAGGTCCCTGCTTGTGGGGCAAAAGTTCCATTTAATGCCTTCGGTAACTGAAAACCAAAACCACCCATCAACCCTTTTAGGTAAGAAGCCCAACCAGAAGCCACACCTGATATAGCTGTCATAAATTCCATGATGGTCAGCCAACCAGCAATCCAGGCCGGAAATTCCCCTAAAACAGCGTAAATATAGCTGTAAGCTCCGCCATTACATTAGCCGGAACTCGAGAGGCAAACTCTGCATAAAACAGGGCAGAGATGCTGACACACAAGGCAGAAATCACGATCGACACAATCAGAGCTGGACCAGCATAAGTCGCCGCTCCAATTCCCGTAACCGTGAAAATCCCCGTACCGACCATGGCTCCGATTCCCAAAAGAATCAAATCCACCAGTTTCAGATATCGCCGCATTCCTGTCCGGTTTTTACTAGCATCTTTTTTTCGAAAAATATTCATAGCAATCTCCCTCCAAGGCATAGATGGTTTATTATTTCATAGATTGTTGGATTTACCAAAGTCTCTTTTTATCTGCCCCTTTTTCATCGGGCAAAGAAAAGCAAAATAAGAAGCTGGGAAAACCCAACTTCTTACATAGAAACAATCGTACGATAACTCCGAGAAGTAATCATAAAGACAATGACATAGCTGATAAAGAAGATAGCACAGACACCTAGCGTCACAGCCAGCATGAGAACTGAGTTAAGAACACCGAGAGCAGACAAGATCAAGCTCAGCATATGATAGGCAAAGGTCAGATGGATAAAGGCAAAGGCCAGTGGCAGGAAGAAAACAATCAAGATCTGTTTCCGAATGGTTTGTCTGATTTGCTTCTCATCCAGACCGACCTTTTGTAGAATCACAAAGCGATCCCGATCCTCGTACCCTTCTGAAATCTGCTTGTAGTAGATGATGAGGATGGTTCCCAGCATAAAGACGATCGACAGAAAGATCCCGATAAAGAACATACCGCCCAGCATTCCTTTGATTTCTTGCTTATCAAAGGCTGTCGCCGAACCATTGACTGCTTGGTTTTCCGGCAAGGTCTGGCTAAAGAGATACAGCTTCTCTTGGTAAGCATCCCGCAGATTGCGCTGTTCTTCTGTTGATAACTTCGTATTGAGTCCACCATAATAATCAAGGTTCACAGCGTATTTATCCATCAGCGCAGAGAATACTTGACTTGGATTTTTAAGGACCATGTAGATTTTCTCTGGGATAATCATGTTCATCTGGTCTGGCAAATTGCCAAAGATAAAGTCTTCTTTGAGTACCTCTTTGATTTTAAAGGTCTGACCAGCCAGCTGCAAGTCTTGCTTGGAATCTAACTTCACTCCTTGCTGATAGAGTGCTACCTCGTCATCCCCAAGATTCAGGGTTTTCCCTGTCATACTCTGATAATCCGCTTCTGAAACCGCTAAAATATAAGTATTTGGTGTGACAAATTTCTGATTGGCATCGAAAATATCAAGCTGGTTACCGACGCGATTTTTCACTCCCATCGTATAGTATGGATAAATAACTTTCTTCGTGACCGGCAACTGCTGCTCATTCACAAACTCTGTCAGCACTTGATCCATCTGCTCACCCGTGACTCCTTTTCCTTGAATACTAAAATCATGAGGAAACATAGCTTTTTGCATGTAGTCACCACCGGCATAGATATTAGCTCCGCCTGATAAGGTCACCAAGACCATGGTTGATAGGATGGCAATTGTTGCCAGACCCACTGCATTTTTCTTCATGCGGAAAATCAGGTTGGAAACGGAAATCATATTATTGGGTTGGTAATAATAGGAATTCCTCTTTTTCAAAAATTGCAGAAAGACTGTAGTTCCAGCATTAAAGAGCAGATAGGTCCCCAGAATCACAAAAAGTACCGCAACAAAGAATGTAAAAATCGCTGATAAAGGATTGGTCACTCCTAATGCAAGAAAGTAACCGTATGCCAAGCTTGCAAGACCAAGCACCGTTTGCAGGAATAAAAAGCGACTTTTCTTTTCTCCGCTATTCTTTTCTTTGACCAATTGCAATGCATCAAGCTTTCTCAGGCGCAAACCATTGCTAATCATCAAGCAGAAAAAGACAAAGGCGTAGAAAACAGCAACTGCGATAACTACAGCAGGCTGAAAAGTTGACGCCAAGACGACCTTCATCGCGATGATTTTCAGCAAAAGAGCATAGATCAACTGGTCAAATAAGAGTCCAATCCCTAGTCCCAAGATAAGGCTGACCAGACCAAATACTAGTAATTCGATTACCACCATGACAAAGAGGTGGGATTTATTGAGCCCTAGCACACTGTAAAGGCCCAGTTCTTTGGAGCGATTCTTGAAAACAAAGCTATTAGCATAAAAGACGATAATGCTGGTCGTGATGCTGACAATAACCATCCCCAAAAATAGCACCATGGAAATAGCACTTGCCCCCGTCATTTTTATTAGATTAGGATTAAAAGTCAGGGAGAAAAAGATATAGGAGATGGCGATGGATAGACAGGTCGCTAGTGCGAAAGGATAATAAAGCTTACGATTTTTGATTAAGTTAGAAAGCGCAAGCTTACTAGTTAATCTAAGCATGAGCTTCCACCTCACTTGCCATAACTGTCAGAGTATCGGAAATCTCTTGGAACATCTGCCGCTCGGTCTTGTTGCCACGGAAGATTTGATTGTAAAGAATCCCGTCCTTGATAAAGAGCACCCGCTTGGCCCGACTGGCAGCTGAAGTCGAGTGGGTCACCATGAGAATGGTCTGGCCCTGGTCATTGATGTCGTCAAAGACATCCAAGAGAGCAGCTGAAGACTTGGAATCCAAAGCTCCTGTAGGCTCATCCGCCAGCAAAATCTCAGGCTCTGTGATAATGGCGCGTGCTACTGCCACCCGTTGCTTCTGCCCACCGGAAATCTCATAAGGAAACTTCTCTTGGAGTTTGTTAATCCCCAGCTCATTGCAGGTTGTCACCAGCTTTTGCATCATCTCGGTAATGGGGCAACGAGAGAGAACCAGAGGCAAGAGAATATTATCCTTGACCGACAGGGTATCCAGCAGATTGAAGTCCTGAAAGACAAAGCCTAATTTCTCTCGGCGAAAGCTGGATGCCTGACTGTTCTTGATGGTTGCCGTGTCAGTTCCATTGAGAAAGACGCGGCCCTCAGTCGGCTTGTCCAACATGGCTAGGATGTTGAGCAGGGTGGATTTCCCAGAGCCTGACTCCCCCATAATGGCGACATATTCGCCTTTTTCTACTGTAAAGTGAATGTCCTTCAGTGCCTCTACTTGGCTGCCCTGAAAGCGGGGTTTATAAATCTTTTTCACGTGTTGTACGTCTAATAATGTCATACTTGAACCTCTTTTTATTTATGTGTAAAATGGTTATTTAGCTTATCTTTCAATACTTTATTAGCTAGCTCTGCTCTAAGATTAGCTGAGTTGCCGCCCCCTACTGAAAGCAAACTAAAAAGATACTATTATCATACCAAAAATCCCGATAAGTTTTCATAAGCTAATCTTTCTTTTTGGACGCTAATCTTACATTTTTGTCACTTAGCGTTCTTCCAGTTAAAATCTGATGTTCACTTAGAGGGAGCTGGCTGTATGATTTGGCTTGCTTTGCAAGTGGGCCTCTCTAAACTTTCAGTTCCATTTGGGCAAAAGGTGGCGGGACGGAGCCTGGAACAAAAGTCCTAGCCTCTCAATCGTCTTTGGATTGTCGAGCAAGAAAGTTTGGAACGGGAGTCCATGGAACGATTGAGCAAATAAAAGAAGGTAAAAACACTCAATAAGTGTTCCCATAAGATAATGGATGGGAAATGCTCTTGTAGGCTAATATATGAAAAGACAAGAAAGGACAATTCCAGTAAGAAAAACAGGAAAATGGGTACCTTACGATTAAGTAGAATTTTAGTCCATTTAGACAGCTTCTGAGGCAATAGTCGGGCACTTATTTCTTGGGACATATGGGCTCCTTTAGTACAAAGAAATTAGCTTACAGTTCAGAGCTTTGTTTACATTTTTTTCAAATATTAGTATCATTCTAGCGTGGGCAAATGACATAATCAATTTGTCAACTTTGACTAGACATTTCTAGCCTTCTAACGTATTTTTCTAACAGGACCATCTAAGGTCTTTTGCATCCAGACAATATCATGCCATTGCTCAAACTTGTAGCCCACTTTTGGAAAATGAGCCACTTGGACATAACCACGTTTTTCATGCATGGCAATACTAGCCTCATTTGGAACAGCAATACAAGCTAAGAAACGTAGAAAACCGCGCTTTCTCAACTCTTTTTCAAGGGCATCGTAAAGTTGGCTTCCCAACCCTCGACCACGGGCATCTTTATGCAAATAGATGGACAATTCTGTCGTCCAATCATAGGCTGTTCGAGCATAGTAGGTTGAGGCATAAGCATAGCCGAGAACTTGTCCATTCTCTTCAGCGACCAGATAAGGATAATTTTCAAGGGTTTTATTGATACGATTCTCAAATTCTTGAACACTCGGAACCTCATATTCAAAGGTAATCGCTGTCTTTTCAACATAGGGTGCATAGATAGACTGAATTGCCTTCGCATCTGACAGCTTGGCTGGACGAATGGTTAACATCATTTTCTCCTCTGACTTGATTATCTTTATTGTAACCTATCAAAAAAGAGGGTTCAACCCTCTTTTAACAAGCTATGTCACTACATCAATGGTGCGACTAATTTTGCCAGTAAGCCCAAGGCCTTCTGATAGAAAGGAAGATTTTCGACATCAGAGACAGTCACTTGGTGACACTTGGCTTTTGTTGCTTGAAAATCTTCTTCAATCGCTAGAACTGACTCAGTCCTATAGAGATAGGTCGCACACTCAAAGTGGTGATAAAGACTACGATAATCCAAATTAATGGTTCCAACGGTTGCCCTACTATTGTCACTGACAAAGACCTTTGCATGAACAAATCCTGGGGTGTACTCATAAATTTTAACACCAGATGCTAGCAGTGTTGGGTAGTAGGTCTTAGCTAGATAGTAAGCTGACTTTTTATCAGGAATGCCAGGCATGATGATACTGACATCTACGCCACGCTCAGCCGCAAACTTGAGAGCATGGAGTAGTTCACCATCCAAAATAAGATAAGGTGTCATGATATGAACAAAATCACGCGCATGGTTAAGGATGTCAATATAGACATTCTCACCAACTTTATCTTTGTCCAATGGAATATCCCCATAAGGAACAACAAAGCCAGGGGTATCAAAGGCCTCATGTTTAACCATGTATGGCGTCACATCTAAGGTTTCGTTAGAATAGGTCCACATCTGAAGAAAGAGGACTAAAAACGTATCAACCGCTGGCCCCTCCACCATGAGTGCAGTATCTTTCCAACGACCAAAACGCTCAATCTTGTTGATGTACTCGTCAGCGAGATTAACGCCACCTGTGAAGGCAATCTTACCATCAATCAGCAAGATTTTCCTATGGTCACGGTAATTGTAATAGGTTGACAAGAAGGGTGTTACCGAGGCAAAAACACGAGATTGAATGCCAATTTTTTCCAATCGTTTCTTATAGTCAAAACTCAAAGTTGAAAATTCAATCATGCCGTCATACATGACACGTACTTCCACTCCTTCTTGAACCTTTTGTTTCAAGATAGCTAAGATTTCACCCCACATATCACCTTCATCAATGATGAAATACTCCAAGAAAATGTACTTTTCAGCCTTTAAAAGCTGCTTTTTCATTTCCTCAAACTTTGCTTCACCACTTGGAAAATAGGTCGTCTTAGTATGACGATAGACCGGAAAATGCCCATTCACATTTTCGAGATATTGAACCAGATTATAGTTGCTAGTGTGACGCTGTTTAAGCTCTTCAAGAGCCTGCTCATCCTGTTTTAAAATACCAGAACTGCGGTCAATATTGCTCTGAATAGCACGCTTCATCCCTGTGTAACCTATATCAAGTTTCGTATAGGCCAAAAGGAGGGTTCCGAGAATAGGGAAAGGCAAGACTATCAGGAGCCATGTATTTACAGCCGTCGACTCCATATCACTTTGAAAGAGATAGATAATGGCCAGAATACGAAGGACTACTTCTGTAATTTGCAGGTGTATCCTATATTGATGCAACCAGAGGTAAGACAGGGCCACAACAACAAGCTGCAGTAAGATGATTAAGATGATAATCGTAGCACGACTAAAGATTCCACGAAGAAAGCCACGACGACTCTTATCATAAAGACGTTCAATTTTAGCTTCGTTTTTGATAGCATGACTCCTTTCATTTTTAATTATTCTTATTATAACAAAAAATGAACTTAATTCATTACATTTCTTTAATTGTTATCATTTAATTTATCTAACAGAGCCTCTGCTACTTTTTCTGGAATGCCAAGGGCATGGATATCCTCAACAGTAGCTTTTTGGATAGCTGTCATAGACTTAAAGTGTTTGAGGAGTTTTTGTTTACGCTTAGGTCCAAGTCCCTCCACGCCATCAAGTTTAGAGCTGAAACTATTCTTGCTACGAACTTGGCGGTGGAAAGTAATAGCAAAGCGGTGAACTTCATCCTGAATACGGTGAAGGAGGAAAAATTCCTCGGATTGACGTGGCAAATCAATAACCTGCAAGGGATCTCCAAAGAGCAATTCGTTGGTTTGGTGCTTGTCATTTTTCTGAAGACCTGCAACTGGAATAGAAAGATTGAGTTCCTTGCGAAGCACATCCTTGGCGACATTGACCTGACCTTGACCACCATCCATGATAATGAGGTCTGGTGGTGTTAAACCATCTCGTTTGACACGACTATAGCGACGACGAATTACCTCACGCATACTGGCATAATCGTCAGGGCCTTCAACAGTCTTAATCTTATATTTGCGATACTCTTTTTTATTAGGTTTACCATTTTCAAAGACAACCATGGCAGAGACAGGGCTTGTTCCCATGATATTAGAGTTATCGAAAGACTCGATACGAACCGGTGTCGGAATCCCCATGAGTTTGCCTAGATTTTCAATAGCTCCTTGAGTCTTGGCCAAGTCTTTTTCGAGGAGATCAAATTTTTGGGTCAAACTGACTCGGGCATTTTTCGTCGCTAGATTAACCAACTGCTTTTTCTCGCCTCTTTGTGGTTTAAAAACCTTGACTTCATCTCCGACCAGAGCTTCGACAGACTCTTGATCAATGTCTCCAGGAATAAAAATTTCCCTAGGCTTGAGATGCCGACTATCCAGGTAAAATTGACCCATATAAGTTAGAAAATCTTCCTCGGCTTCATTGTAATATGGGAACATATTGACATCACGCTGAATGAGTTTCCCTTGGCGGACAAAGAAAACCTGAACACACATCCAGCCCTTGTCCACGTAGTAACCAAAAATATCACGGTCCTGCATGTCTTGACGGATAACCCTCTGTTTAGTCCTGAGCGTCGACACTGCCTCAATCAGATCCCGATACTCCGCTGCCCGCTCAAACTCCATCTGGTCAGACATGTTCTTCATCTTGGCCTTGAGCTGGTTAACGATTTTATCATCATGACCGTTTAGGAAATTCTTGACATCCTCAACCAAACCTTGCCAATAGTCCTCAGTGGTGTGACAGATGGTGTGGGCATTACATTGACCAATATGGTAATAGAAACAGACCTTGTTGGCAGGATTTTTACATTTCTTAAAGGGGAAAATACGGTCCAAAAGCTTCTTGATCTCATTGGCTGCACCAGAGTCTGGGTAAGGGCCAAAATAAAGACCACCATCTTTCTTAACCTGACGCGTAATCAAAAGTCTTGGATAGAGCTCCTTGGTAATCTTGATAAATGGGTAAGATTTGTCATCCTTGAGGCGAATGTTAAATTTAGGCATATTCTCTTGGATGAGGTTAATTTCCAAAAGCAGGGCCTCAATATTAGACTCGGTTACGATAAATTCAAAGTCTGCAATCTCAGATACCAGAAGTTCTGTCTTGGTATCATGGCTTCCACGAAAATAGCTGCGCACACGATTTTTTATATTTTTAGCCTTACCGACATAGATAATATTGCCGAATTTGTCCTTGTGGAGATAGCACCCCGGGTTGTTTGGGAGCAATTCCAACTTATGTTTAATCAGATCGTTCATGCTTTCATTGTAACAAAAAAAGAGCTGAAAAGCTCTTCGGAATCATGGCTATCATAGCTTTATTTGGACAAAATCTTCAGGATTTCCCCATAGCTTTTGACTTGATAGGTTGGAACAGCAAGAGTCTCATTGACTAGGTTTCTTGGATTGAACCAGACACTATCAATGCCTGCATTATTACCACCCTGGATATCAGCAGTTAGACTGTCACCAATCATGAGAGCTGAGCTTGGGTGAAAATCATGGACCTGATTGGCAATTTTATCAAAAAAGTCTGTAGACGGTTTGTGGCCCCCCCTCATCAGAGATGAAAACATCGTCGAAGAAAGGTAAAATACTTGAAACCTGAAGGCGACCACGTTGGATAAAACTAACACCATTAGTTGCTGCATAAATCTTGTGGCCACGGTCTTTGATATCCGCTAAAAAAGCATCAGCCTGAGGAAGTTCCTGCCCCTGTTGACTCAAAAAATGTTGGTAACGGCCAGCTAAGTGACTACCATCTACTTCTTTTCCAAAGTGCTCAAAGAGACGTGAAAAGCGCGTGTGAAATAATTCAGTTTTTGTAATCAAACCATGGTTGAGGTCTTCCCACATGGCACGATTCATAGGAATATAGTGGTCTTTATAAAGCTTGAGCTCTTGGGATGCCACACCAGCCTCTTCTAGTAGGAAAGTTAAGGCCAAATCTTCAGCACGGTCAAAATCTAGGAGGGTATGATCGAGGTCGAAAAGTAAATGGGTGTAGGTCATGGTATATCCTTTCTGACAGTTAAATCATCAGGGTTTATTTTACCATAATCTAGCTATATATAAACAAAGAAACACAAAAAGACGACCCACAGGCCGTCCTCTCTGATTTATGAAAAATAAGTATTGCTTACTTAATAGGCTATCATTGTATCTATTAAAGCTTAAAGAAACCTTAAAATAGGATATTCTTTTATTTTACTCTTGTAAAGTAGCTATGTTTTGAATTGGAAGTGTGATAGTGGTTTGAAAGTATTTTCCCTGCTGACTTGTGATGACAAATTGTCCTTTATGTAAATTAATGATTTGTTGAGAAATTTTTAACCCCATACCACTTCTTCTAACGCCAGATATATCAAAGTTAAACCCTTCAATATTTTGATTACTAATATTTTTCAGTCGTTCAGGTGAAACTCCAATTCCATCATCTCGAATAATTATTGTAAAGTTATTATTTGTAAGAGTGCCAATAATTATACTAATTTTACAGCCTGATTGATTATGAAGAACTGAGTTATAAATTAAGTTATGGATAACTCGAGAGATAAGTGCTTTTTCGACGTACATCGTTTTTCCTAATAGGTTGGAATCATGAGTGAATTCAAAATTAAATTCGTCCCAAATTTCTTGATTAATAATTTGAATAATAATTTCCTTAAAAAAAGGAACAATTTCGACAAGCTCTAAATTTAATTTTAAATTACCATTCGTTAAACGTGCAAAAATATTGAGGTCGTTTAATAAGTTTTGGATGTAATTACTCTCAATTAAGGTCGGTTTTAGATGCTTGAGAAGATTTTCATCATTTGTCTTTTCAATAGCTAAAGAGGTATTAGATACGATGACTGCTAGTGGTGTTTTTATATCATGAGCAATTCCAGAAATCCAATTCTCTTTGAATTCTTCATTTTTACGTAGTTTTTTGTTAGCAGAGTTAACCGCTGAAGTTAATCTATCTAATTCTTGAACAGAGTTTACCTGTTTGTTTAAACCGACAGGTAATTTACCTATTGCGTTAATAATTGGCTGGATGTTGCGATTTAAGAAAGTAACACTATAAAGGTATAGGAATAGGTAAAATAGGCAGTTAACAAATATGATAACTAAAATTAAAATCGGAAAAATTTGAATTCTCTTTAGATCAAAGTAATTATTTCCATATCTAAAGATACTTTCTTTTGGAAATGCAATTATATAAATATCTTTTTGTTCTTTTTTTATTTGAGTGAATATTGGATAGTCATCTAAATAATAACGTGAAAACTTAATGACATCGGCATAATCAAATTGTGTTTTTATATTTTTAGGTTTTTTGATATTAAACTTTTCATTTCCACTTTTTTGATCAAGAATCATAACCCATAAGTTGTGCTTTTTAATCAGTTTTTTTGCAGTTTGATTAACTTTATATGTTCCATTTGATGGGGTGATGTTCGAAGATACACCTTGTATGATATCTATAGGAGATTGTTGCCTAAGGATAAAGTTGGTTGTAGCTACTAATAGAACAAAATCGATTAACATTATGGTAAGAAAGGCGAGAATAAATTTTAATATACCTTTTTTGAAAATATTCATAGAGGACTCCGTAAATTCAGATAACTAACTTATAACCCAGCCCTTTGACTGTAATGAGATGATGTGGTTTTGATGGGGATAATTCTATCTTCTCTCTTATATTACGAATATGTACCATTAAGGATTTTTCATATCCGAAACTATCTATTCCCCAAATAGTATCGCAGATTGCTTCTGTTGACACAATATAGTTTTTATTGGTATATAGTTTTCTTAGAATCTGTATTTCAGTTGGAGTTAGTGATAAATGCTGTTCCTCTTTTTTTACACTAGCATTATTTAAATCAATGATACAAGAAGTTAAAGTTATTAATTCTGATTCTCCTTTATATGCTCTCCTCAGTAAAGCAATTATACGATAGATTAAAGTTTTAGGAAGAAATGGTTTTGTGACAAAGTCATCACCACCTGAATCTAATCCTTTAACTTCATCATCTGGATTATTTTTGGCTGTTAAAAATAAAATTGGTATATCAGAAGTTTCTCTGATGTACTGAGCAAGTAGATAGCCTTCTCCATCAGGCAACATTACGTCTAGGATAATGAGATCTATTTTAGAAATAGAAAAAATATCTATTCCTTCGCTAATACTGTAAGCATTACTAATATTCTTAAATCCCCTGCTCACCAAAACTTCTTTAATTGATTTACTAAGTGAAACATCATCGTCTACTATTAATATCCGTTTGTTTAATAGCTGCGCTTCGAAATTCATATATGCACCTCCCATAAAATTTGTTTTAATTATACCATAGAGTTATCTAATAAAAACCAATGAAAGTTACTTCAACTTTATTAATTCAAAAGTATAGAAAATATCCTGTTCTATCTTAATGTTATCTTTAAGATGATAAAGTAGAATTACATTGTAAAGAAAGGAGCAATCCTGGCTAAAAGGATTACAAGGTAATTAATGAGATGAATAATATTATTGAATTGAAAAACCTTAAAAAGGTCTATAAAGACACTACTACAGTGGATCTTAAGAAACTGACAGTCAGAGAAGGGGAAATCTATGGTTTCTTAGGTCCCAACGGCGCAGGGAAAACAACTACGATGAAAATGATCTTATCTTTAGTGGAGCCAACTTTAGGAGAGATTTTAGTCAATGGTCAAAATATCAAAGAGAATAATGATTACTTAAATCAAATTGGATCGATGATTGAGGAACCATCTTATTATCCAAATTTAACGGGATATGAAAACTTATTAGTATTTCAAAAAATGGTAGGTTTTGATGAGAATAATATTTGGCCAACTTTGAAATTAGTTGGATTGGCGGAGAATAAAAATCGTAAGAAATTAGTGCGAGCCTATTCCCTAGGGATGAAGCAACGTTTAGCCTTAGCTTTTGCTTTAGTTAAAAAGCCCCAAATTTTATTATTAGATGAACCGACTAATGGTCTTGATCCAGCAGGGATTCATGAAATTCGTGAGTTGATTGTTAAATTAGCAAAAGAAGAAGGCTTAACAGTCTTTATCTCCAGCCACATCTTATCAGAGATAGAACAAATTGCTGATCGGGTTGGTATTATAAATCATGGTTGTTTAGTTTATGAAGGAGAGATTCGAGAGATCAAATCAAATACTTGGATTGAGATTGGTGGCGATTTTTCGCAAAATAATATTGTTCAGCACTTAGTTGATTTCGGTTCAGTCAGAGTACGGGAAGCATCGGCGAGAGAGGTTAAATTAGACGATATGAGTAACGATCGTCTTGCGGATATTATCACCTATATAACAGACCTTGGCTTTAGAATTTTTCGTGTCACTAGAGAAAGTGAGACATTAGAAGATATTTTTCTGGAACTAACAAAGGAGGTATAAGATGAAAGGTGTGTACATTGAATGGTTAAAAAGTAGACGAACAAAATCTTTTTCAATTGTTACTCTTTTGATGATTGTAGCGACATTGTGGAATATTGTAACGTTTATGTCTTCTTTTTCGCATCCAGAGTTAAAAAATGTCAGAACTTTATTTAGTAATCAGAATGTCAACCTTCTCATGCTTCCGATTGCCGTTTCTGTATTTGTGAGTCGAATTGTGAGTAATGAACGTGAAGGGCAGACCTTTAAATTACAAGCGACAAATGGCTTAGGTTTGATGACGATTTTTAGACATAAATTTTTATTTACAATGGTCTTCTTCTTTGTCATGTCTGTTGTAGAAATTGTTGCTATCTGTTGCTTTGGAAAACAATCTGGTATCTCAATTCCTATGGACATTGTAGGAGTTCAATTTTTAGGACAATTACTATCCATTTTCGCTCTCGTTTCTATCTATTTAACGTTAGCAATGGTTCTAGAAAAACAAGGCGTATTACTAGCTTTAGGATTGTTAGGAGGTTTTTTAGGAATCATCTTAAATCCAAGAAGTTATGGTTTTGTTAGTTTGCTTAATCCGTTGACCGGAGCAGGCAGTTTAGCACCTTATAAGTATCACTTTCTTGGGGATGGGGCATATACCTACCTCTTGGATCAACAGTTACCTTGGAAACTAGTATTCTTTATGATTTATTGTTTGATGTTATACGGTTTAGCTAATATTCTTTTGAGAAAGAGAGGAAGTTGAAATGAGAGCTTATGTTTTTGCTGAGTGGAAAAAGACTCGCAAATTACAATTGTTCATGATTGGAATGGCATTTTTGATTTTTTCTAGCTTTATCGGTTTAGGAATTTATTTTGCTAATAGGGCTGTCTTAATTGATAAGACACAATCCCTTGTTTTATGGGGACAATTAACATTTTATAACAGTACACTTCTCTATCCTCCTATGTTAGCCATTATTGTGGGACAGTTACTGATGCCAGAATTTGAGAGAAAAAACATTGAGATGTTAAAAGCTAATCAAGTTTCAATGGATAAATTGTACTTTGGAAAACTATTAAGTGGCTTCTTTCTGATTCTTTCCGTCCAACTTTTTTTACTACTTATTTTTGTTGTAGCTGCCAAAGTTGACGGGATTTCGTTTGACCTCAGTTTAGCAGTTCATATTAAATGGCTTCTGTTATCAGTGGTGGCCTCTTTTCCGATAATGACGCTTCAATCCTTCGTAACCGCAAAGACTCGTAATTTTAGTAAAGCTGTTGGAGTTGCTACAATTGGTAGCATGTTAAACTTTGTGCTGATTTTTATTAACGAGAATCTTACAAAGTTTTTCCCTTATTCTCAACCAATGGTTGCCCTACGCAGTCGTTCTTTAACAGATATGTCCTTAATAGATTTGACGATTTTTCTAGTTGTTAATAGTCTATATAGTTTACTTTTCTATAAATTAACAGTGGCAGCTTTGAAGAAAAATAAATAATGTTTAAAATACAATTTTACTTAGGGACCTAATATCACTAATTCATGGTATACTGGGAATACAAGATTAATCAGACGAGGCATGCTATGAAAAATTTAAAATTTCAATCCGTTTTTGACATCATCGGTCCTGTCATGGTAGGCCCTTCCTCAAGCCATACTGCAGGAGCTGTTCGTATCGGAAAAATTGTTTCGGCCATCTTTGGTGATACACCCACTGAAGTAGAATTTCAACTTTTTAATTCCTTTGCAAAAACCTATCGAGGGCACGGGACAGATGTGGCTCTTGTGGCTGGTATTTTAGGTATGGAAACTGATGACTCCGATATTCCACATGCGCTTGATATTGCACACGAAAAAGGTATTAAGGTCTACTGGAAAATCAACAAAGATAGCAATGCACCGCATCCTAACACCACTCGTATTACTCTAAAAAATGCTAAAAAAACTATCTCTGCCACTGGTGTTTCCATCGGTGGAGGGAATATCCAAGTGACTGAGCTCAATGGTTTTTCGGTCAACCTCAAAATGAATACACCTACACTTATCATTGTTCACCAAGATGTTCCAGGAATGATTGCTCTTGTGACTGATATTTTATCTCGTTATGGTATCAATATCGCTCATATGACTGTTACTCGGGAAAATGCAGGTGAGAAAGCCATCATGATTATCGAAATTGACTCGCACCAGTGTGATGAGGCTGTCACTGAGATTGCAAGAATTCCACATTTACACAACGTAAACTTTTTCAGTTAAGAGAAGATTCCCATGTTTTACACTATTGAAGAATTGGTTCAACAAGCTGACCGTGATTACCAAGGCAATATTGCTGAACTCATGATTTCCACAGAAATCGAACTATCTGGACGTGACCGTTCTGAAATCCTATCTCTTATGACTCGAAATCTCGAAGTGATGAAAGATTCTGTTCAGGCTGGTTTGTCCCCAGAGAAATCACCGACAGGCTTAACTGGAGGGGACGCTGCCAAACTGGATGCCTACATCAAAAAAGGAAAGACCTTGGCTGATTCAGCAGTTCTTGGAGCTGCCCGCAATGCCATGGCCGTCAATGAATCTAACGCTAAGATGGGGCTAGTTTGTGCTACTCCAACGGCTGGTTCAGCAGGTTGTTTGCCAGCTGTTCTCACAGTTGCTATCGAAAAACTAGGCTTGAGCGAGTCGCAGCAACTGGATTTTCTCTTCACGACTGGAGCATTTGGGCTCGTTATCGCTAATAACGCCTCTATTTCTGGTGCAGAAGGGGGCTGCCAAGCCGAAGTTGGCGCTGCCTCTGCTATGGCTGCGGCGGCTATTACAATGGCTGCTGGTGGCACACCATTCCAAGCCAGTCAGGCTATCTGTTTTGTGCTAAAAAATATGTTGGGACTAATTTGTGACCCTGTAGCTGGTTTGGTCGAGGTACCTTGTGTTAAACGTAACGCCATGGGTGCAAGCTTTGCCCTAGTCGCTGCAGATATGGCTCTAGCAGGTATCACATCAGCTATACCTGTGGACCAGGTCGTTGATGCTATGTATCAGGTAGGATCAGCCATGCCAACTGCCTTTCGTGAAACTGCCGAAGGTGGCTTAGCAGCAACTCCAAAAGGAAAAGCACTAGCAAAAGAAATCTTTCGTTAAGAATCAGTCGACATCCGTAAAATACTAATTCAAAACTATAAAGGCAAACATCTTATTAGTAGATGTTTGCCTTTTTCAGATATGTCTAAACTTAAGATAAAATCTGTTGAATTTCTCGTCTAAGACTATCCTTATCTAAACCATATTCCTTAAGAAGATAATCTTGTTGTCCTACTTAGCCAAAACGTTCTTTTATACCAAGTCGATAAACTGGTATATTGACTTTGGTTGCCATAATTTCACAGATTGCACTACCTAAATCACCTATAATATTATGATTTTCAACAGTCATTACTGGTTTATCTAACAACAAAGTTTCCACCTCAGAGTGAATTACTTTAACACGAAAGATATCAATGACACCAACCGAATAACCTTCTTTTTCCAAAGAATTCGCTACTTCTAAACAAGGTGCAACCATTATTCCAGAACAAACCAAAGTAAGGTCGTTTCATCGTTTAAGCTCTATATACCCTTTAGAGAAATCTTCATCTTCCTTATATAGGGGGGCTGGTTTTTTCCGAATAGTTCTAATGTATTTTAAGCCACTCAATTGTAAAGTTTGTTGCAATACTGACTCAAATTGGACATCATCACTCACTTCAAAAACGGTAGCATTAGGAACTAAGCGAAGAAGACCAAGTTCCTCAAAAGACATATGGGTTCCACCATTCATCTCAGAACTGACATCAGCATCTGATCCAATCACAGTTGTACTTAATCGAGAATAACCAAGTGAGATAAACAACTAGTTAAAGACTCTCCTTGAAGCAAATGGTCTAAACGTGTGGAAGTAAGGTTTAAACCCTTGGATTGCTAAACTAGCAGCAAGGTCAACCATTTCTGATTCCATGATTCCATGATTCCACCATTAATGTATCGCATACCAAATGCTTTTCCTAAATTATTTGTTCCCATTGAACTCGATAGGTCTGCTTCTAATGCAACGACTTCCGGATGACTTTGATTAACATCAAGTAGGAAATCTCTATAGACTAGACGCATTTCTTTTGCTTCTCTTTTCATACCATCTCCTCCAGTTGCTTACGCAAGTCAAACACTGCTTTTTCTAACATTGCTTTTTGTTCATCTGAAGGGCGCAAATGATGATTAGCTGTCAAAGTTTCAAGTTCAGGAACTCCTTGGCCTTTCACAGTATCTATGACTATACACTTTGGCTGGTTAGATGTTGAGGATTACAATTCAATAATCGCATCGTAAATTTCCTTAATATCTGAGCCATCTACACGAAGCACTTCAAAGCCAAAGGCTTTAAACTTCTCAACAAAGTCGCCAGAATACCAGACCTCCTCTGTCGTCGGTAGTGCAAAATACTTCCTAATATAGTGAAACTATAATAAAAAAGCCACCATATGGTGACTTCATTCTTATCTACTTCTTCTCACCCTAGCCAGTCTTTTTCTTTGGCAATGCGGACGGCGTCTGTTCGATTACCTGCATCGAGTTTGGTCAGGATGGCTGTCATGTAATTTCGGACGGTTCCATTTGAAAGGAAGAGTTTTTCAGCAACTTCTTGGTTGGTTGACCCTTGAGCCACCATGGCCAAGACTTCTTGTTCACGTTGGCTTAGTGGGTTATTGTCAAAGGCGACACCTTCAACCAACTCTGGAGAGTACTCCTTGTGACCTGCTAGGACGGTATGGATGGTCGCCATGAGATCACTGATGGAACGTTCTTTGAGCACGTAGGCATCCACGTTGGCTGCGAGGGCTCGTTTGAAATAGCCTTTACGTTTGAAAGTAGTCACAATGACGACCTTTATTTCTCTTTGATTGGCACGGATCCACTCAAGAACATCAAGTCCTGTCTTTATTGGCATTTCAATGTCTAAAATGGCCACGTCTACCTCTTCTTTTTCCAAGAGAGCAATGGCTTCTTGGCCATCACTGGTCGAATGGACTTCCTCGACATCGTCCTCCAGCATGAGGAGTTGGCAGAGGGCATCCCTCAACATTGACTGGTCTTCAGCGACTAATAATTTCATGCTTTTCCTCCCTCTTTCAAATGTACACGAATAATGGTTGGATGCGATTGAGACAGGATTTCCAAATCTCCATCTACCAAACTAAGGCGTTCTCTGATACTTTGTAGCTCTTGTCCTGTGACTTCCTCAAAACCACAACCATCATCTTCAAACTCAAGAATAATACCACGATTACGGCTAAGACGAATCTGACAGCTATCAGCCTGGCTATGTTTGATGACATTATTGGCCAGTTCACGAAGTACCATAGATAAGGTAGACTGGCTAACGGGTGACAGGCTGTCTAAGTCAAGGCTACTGTCCACGGTCAGGACGATATCAGATAGGTCAAAGAGGCGCTCGAGTTCCAGTAACTCCTCTGCCACCGTTCGGTACTTGAGCTTATTGACAATCTCACGCACCTCGTACATGGAGTCACGGCTAATCTGGTTCAATTCTTCCAGATTTTTTCTAGCAGCGTCATACTGCTCCTTGTCCATCTGTTTCAGTGCCAACTCTGTTTTGAGACTCATCATGGCAAAGGTATGCCCTAAGGTATCGTGCAAATCACGACCGATACGGTTGCGTTCATTTTCAGCCGACAGGATATTGATGGTCCGGTTCTGCTCTTCCATCTTTCTCTCCTGACGTATACGGTTTTGAAAATAGTACATTCCCAACGAAAAGAGGAGAATAGCCATAGACATGAGCTGGGTACTCAAATCATCTGTCAATAGGAAGGATGATGACGTCAAAATCAAGAGGGTCGCTAGAAAGGATAAGAATCGATAAGATGATATGCTATCCTCAAAGCGCCAAACGAGAAGATTGACGTTGAAAAAAACAAACCACATCATGCCACCTTGAAAACAAATGGACATAAAGATAATGTAAGCTAGAGTGTAAAACCACAGAAAGGGAATCCACTTGCTATAGGCTTTTTTCAAATACACCATAAGGAGATAAGCGATGGTAAACAGTCCTGTCAAAACTAAGGTCCAAACTGGATAATACCCACCAAAGACTCCCAATACTGGGAAGACTAGGAAAATCAGACTAACAAAATAAGCGAAATCATTTTTCTGGTAAGTTCTAAACATGGTCACTTTCTCTGTAAGATTTGATAAAAAGGGCTAAGCCTGTAGCTATTGTAGCATAGACCAAGATAAAAATGAGTGATTTCCATGAAAATTCACCTTTTTTCGCAAAATTGACTACCAATTGATTGATATGATAGATGGGTGTCCACTCAGAAATGTGCTGAACCCATTTTGGAAACAAGGTTACTGGCATCCAAGAGCCACCAATAATAGCTAGCCCAAGAAAGACGATATTTCCGACGATAGCCATGATTTGTTGAGATTTAATTTGGGATAGGAGCAAGCCAAAGGATAAGAAGACTAGGCTTGACAAGAGTAATAGAGCACCTGAACCGAGCCAATGTGAGAATGGCATCTCAACATCACGCACAAAAGCTCCCACACAGAAAGTCACTAGGATAGCTACCATAAAGTTCATAAGAACACGGAAGATTTTAGAGAGATAATAGGCCTGAATACTGATTTTTGAATGTTCAATATAGGTTAGCCAATGCTCCGTTTGGTCCTCTTTAAGCATGTAGGGAAAGGTAAAGAAGCCAAAGCTGGACATAGAGAATCCTGTCATGGTCAACATATAAGACAAGATAAAGGCTTTTTGTGACTCTGGGTCAGGACTCATTTCCATACCTGAGTACAAGAGGAAAAATCCGACGGGCATTCCGATAGACATGATAAAGACAGGCCAACTGCGCCATGTTTTTATCCATTCGATTTTAAGTAGTGCTTGCATTACTTGTCCTCCCTTGTGCTATCAAATAGGCTATCTAAAAGTGTCTTATTTTGAATTTCAATGTCAGAAATGCGACATCCTTGAGCTTGTAAACTACTCCAAATATTTTCAATATCTTTAGTCATAAAGGTTACAACATCACGTTTTTCAGTTACTTCATAAATTGCTGCCAGTTTGTCAAGACTTGGCGCAAAGCGACTTGGTAAAGTAACTAGTTTTTCCTTTTCCTCGCTACGCATGGCATGTGGCGTAGTATCCCTGATAAGTTTTCCCTGATGAAGGACCAAGATACGATCAGCTGTGTGTTCTACTTCTTCAATATAGTGGGACGAATAGAGGATGGTGACACCTGACTTTTTCAGATCATTGATGATTTCCCAAAAGCGTCGGCGTGTTGTAGTATCCATCCCTGCTGTCGGCTCATCTAAAAAGAGAATGTCAGGCTTGCCAATTAGACAGAGGACAAAGGCAAGAAGACGTTTCTGTCCCCCTGAAAGTTTGCCCGCAAACTGCTGATACTGGTCGTCCTTGAATTGTAAGAGTGCTTGAATCTCTTCTTCAGATAATCCATTTTCAGAAATATCTTGGAAAAAAGCAATCAGTTCCCTGACTCTTAATTGTGAGGGAATGGTATTTTCTTGGAGAAGAACCGCAATTTGATCTTGCGCCTTCCCCTTTTTGCCCTTGATAAAGACTTGACCACTACTGGCTTTCTTATCACCAAGAATACAGGACATTAAGGTCGTTTTACCGGCACCGTTGGGCCCAATTAAGGCAAGACAGTCGCCTTGTCCCACCTCAAAGCTAATATGGTCTAAAATCGTTTTTCCTTTGATCTTTTTGACAAGATTTGTGACTTGAAGGACTGCTTCACTCATGTTTGTGATTTCCTTTCTTTTGGTAGAAGGCTAAAAAGACATAACAGGCTGCAACTGAGACGCCCATAACACTGTAGAGAACATCACTGCTGCCATGAAGTAGGTCATAGGCAAAGAGAATGGTCCAAATTGCCGCTAGGAGCATAATGCTCAATATTTTCAATAGTTTCATGCTGGATCTCCTAGTTTTTCAATTCATTAATGACAAGGTCGATAAAACTTTTAGCCATAGTGATGAGAATGTAGGCTGAGATAGACAAGCCAATAAGCATTCCCAGATGTGAGAAGATAGCTTCAAAGTTGCCCTTTTCAAAAATATCTGTAAACATGCTCAGTCTAGCAAAAACAGTTGCGATAACTGCGTAGATAAGGTAAGATGTTTTGATTTTCATGAGATGACCTCTTTCGTTTTTTATTATTTCTAAGTTATGACTAAAGTATATCTTTTTGGTCACTCTCTTTTTAGCACCAGATGTCATGACATGGCATGACATTTGTCATGTGACATGTGACATAAAAAAAGCCGACCTAAGTGTCAGCTTTTCATTTATCCTAATGACTATTTTTTGAATGGTTCTTCCACCATGATGAAAGGATAGAACCTGATATATTGTGCCAAATACTAAAGATAGTTGATGGGATAGCAGCTTGTGGCACAAAATATTTCATGGCAAGCGTTGCCCCCAAACTTGAGTCTTGCATACCCACTTCGAAGGTAATGGCTTTTTGTTGAGGTTCTTTCAAACCAAGGAGTTTTGAAAATCCAAAACCAAGGGCATAACCACAAAGATTGTGGAGCATGACAACTGGAATAACAAGAGCTGTCGCTGCTGTGAAAATATTGGCATGGTTGGCAGAAACAACTGCCCCAACAATCAATAGGATGGCAACCTGTGAAATCAAAGGCATAATCTTAATAATGGCATCGATTTTCTTACCAAAAATAGAGTGGATAACCACACCCAAGATAATAGGAACAACAACGATACGCAAGGTACTAAGGAAAAGGTTTTGTGCAGGCACACTGACATAATGACCAGCCAAGAAGGACAAGAGCGTTGGAATCATGAGTGGTGCCAAAAGAGTTGAAAGGGTTTCGATAGAAACATCCAAGGCGACATCCCCTCCTGAAAGAAAGGCCATTACACTAGATGAAGTTCCGCTCGGACAAGACCCAACTAGGATAACACCTGCTGCTGTCGCACCCTTAAGATGGAAAATCATACAGAGCAGCCAAGCCAAACCAGGCATGATGACATAGTGGGCAACAGTCCCCAGGATAACAGGGATTGGACGCTTAGCAATACGCTTGAAATCCTCAGTGGTCAAAGTAAGCCCCATACCAAAGAGAATCAAACCAAGCAAGTAGGCCGTATTGGGAATGACCCAACTACTTGTTGCTGGAAGGGCGTAATTAAAGATCGCCCAGAGAATAACAGCTACAGTAAACCATTTGCTGAGCCATTTACTAAAAGATACTAGTGCTTCCATAATGAAACCTTCTTTCTATTTTCACGATATAGTATAGCACTTTCATTTTGAATTTCAAGGCGTGTTTGGAATTTTCTGAAATTTACTTCAAAAAAATAAACCCTTGCAATTGAATTACGAGAGTTTAGAGATTTCTATCACACTTAATCCTTGCCTTCCGACTCCTCTTCAAATTGCTGAGCCCTTTCTTCACCCCACCACAGTGGTAACAATTCCCCCAGAGTGATGGTTTGACGTTTCTCGTAATCAACCATAAACTCCAAGTTACGATTATCGGGATGGAGCTCCATTAGGAATTCCCGACAGGCTCCACAAGGCATACCAGACGGTCCACCATGAGGTGGCTGGTCGCGAAAGGCGATAATACGCTTTACCTTGGTCTGACCAGTCTCTTGATACATATTGAAAAGAGCCGCCCTTTCGGCACAAAGATGGAAAACACCACAAGTTCCTTCCATACAAAAGCCAGTGAAGATTTGTCCATCTTCAGCCTCCACCGCAGCCACGACATGCTTAGCATAGACAAAGTCGGAGACTTCCTGTGGCTGATACAAGGCTTGAGCCTGTTCATACATTTTTTGCCAAATATCCATTTTTTCTCCTTTAAACACGATCACTTTCTCTTCTTATAGTTTTCTTCAACCATGTGACTAGAGCTAGAATGGCTAATAGTTTCATAGAACATGTCAAGTTGAGTTTTTAAGGGTGTCGTTTTATAAGTCTACAAACTCATCCAAATCTATTATATCATCAAATTGTTGGATAATTCTATCGGTGTCTACATGTGTGATGTAAATAATTAATTTACTCGTTTGTAACAGTCGATTCTCTATTTTTGATAACGTTTCAAGGTCAATACCAGAAGAAAATTCGTCTAAAAATAAGATATCCGTCTTCATCAATAAGGATCTTGCCAAAGCAACTCTCTTGGCTTCTCCACCTGAAAGTTTTATAGTATCATTTGAAAGCATTAACTCTAAAGACTCTCTATTAGCCCACTTAGATAATTCTACAAATTTCAATGCCTCAAACAGTTTCTCTTCTGAAACATCCTCAGAAAATAGAGTAAGATTATCACGAAGTTTTGCATTGAACATATGAGGGTGTTGGGGTACATAAGCTACATTATCAAAGATACTACTCTCTTTGATACTTTTAACATCAATACCATTAATTTTAACTGTTCCTGTGTAATCATTATACTCTCGTAGGATTGCTTTTAATAGTGTGGTTTTACCAGTTCCACTCTTCCCTTTTAATAGGTACTTCTTATGCTTATAAAACTGCCCATTAAAAGGGATAGCTTCCGAATTATTTTTAAAACGAAAATTATCAAATGATATAACTTCAATACGTTCCAGAGTATTAAGATTTCCCTCTATAATTTGAAATTCAGTAGAAAGAGTCTCTATAGTTTTCTTACCACTAATAAATTTAGCTAACAAATCAGAAGAAGCATATATTGGGTAAGAAATCCTGACTAATAATTGTGAGAATGCTATTAAACTCCCTAATGTCAGTTGACTATTTATGATTAATAGTCCCCCAATAATCCAACTACCGAAATAAAGAACATTTGAAAACAGCTGATTTAAACTGACAACAACATATTGAGATCTTTCAACATTTGTTTGGCGTTTAAGTAACTTTAAAGTTTGAATATCAAAGACTCTATTAATGTCAGAACTCTTGTTGGCAATTTTCCAATCAGGTATACCTTCGATAAGATCTTGAATAGCAGATACTGAAGTATTAGTAGTGTCAATTAACTCTTCTTGTTTCTTTTCTAAAGGAGTTTTAAAGAGTATAGCTACAAAAAGATTTGGTAAACTTAAAATCAGAGTTAAAGCTGCTAATAAAGGATTAAGATAGAGAGAAACAATTATAGCAATAATTAGTTGGCAGATTAAGTAGCCACCCCAGTATATGGAATAAAAATAATTAAATTCAATTTGATCTATTTGAGTAGTTAATGAGGCTAGAAGTTTGTCATTTTTATTTCCTGTGAGTAACTCTAAAGGTGTTTTCTGAATACCTTGGAAAATAACATTCCTATAAGCATATGCAGATTTCTTACTAATGATTGCTGTCAGTGATTGTTGAAAATAGTAGATAAGTGTTTGAATCAACAAGAACACAACTACAAAAATAGATGTAACAACATAGCGCTCCACTCCAAGTTTGATAGAGTCAATGATTAGTTGCATCAAATAGGCTTCACTTACCATTGCAATAGACAATAAGATAGTAAGTATTGAATATACTTGGATATCTTTTTTAACAACTTGATAAACAGATTTCATTAATCTCTCCTTTTAACATGTCAGAAAAATCAAACATTTCAATAAATAATAACATATTGCTGAGCCATTTACTAAAAGATACAAGTGACTCCATAATGAAACCTTCTTTCTATTTTCACGATACAGTATAGCACTTTCATTTTGAATTTCAAGGTGAATTTGGAATTTTCTGAAATTTACTTCAAAAAAATTAACCCTCGCACTTGAATTGCGAGAGTTTAGAGATTGCTATCACACTTAAGCCTTGTCTTCCGACTCCTCTTCAAATTGCTGAGCCCGTTCTTCTCCCCACCATAAAGGCAATAATTCACCCAGAGTGATGGTTTGACGTGTCTCGTAATCAACCATAAACTCCAAGTTACGATTATCGGGATGGAGCTCCATTAGGAATTCCCGACAGGCTCCACAAGGCATACCAGACGGTCCACCATGAGGTGGCTGGTCGCGAAAGGCGATAATACGCTTTACCTTGGTCTGACCAGTCTCTTGATACATATTGAAAAGAGCCGCCCTTTCGGCACAAAGATGGAAAACACCACAAGTTCCTTCCATACAAAAGCCAGTGAAGATTTGTCCATCTTCAGCCTCCACCGCAGCCACCACAAATTGTACCACAAAACAACCCTATTGCCACCTCTCAGAGGTAGAACG
>ERZ773076.339-NODE-339-length-25153-cov-5.810184_pt1 | contig 25153 bp, 22 predicted proteins | sample MGYA00580613_ERZ773076 | MGnify/ENA primary metagenome ERZ773076 (study PRJEB29015, sample SAMEA2738005) | human oral metagenome | biome: human oral; feature: human-associated habitat; material: dental | place: China | collected 2057 ...
CAGGCGGCCACAGCCGGTACCGGGTGGGAACGGGCGGTTCGCAGCCGGGCCCGCCAGGTATCGTCCCAGCCCACCTCGTCGCCCGCGTGTTCCAGCAGCGCCAGGGCGATCGCTCCGGTGACCGCGTCGCCGCGGGCCAGCAGCTCGTCGGTGGCAGCGGTGAAATCGACGTGCAGCCGCGCCTCGTGCAACTCCTCGAGTGTCTCCCCGGTGAGTTCGAAAATCTCGCGGGAACGCATTGGATCGGCGACATCCTCGGCGAGATCGTTCAGGTCGGCCAGCGGATCGTCCCAGTTGACGGCGGCCAGCAACACCTGCCAGCGTTGCCGGGCCGTGTGCGGAAACTCCGACAGCGCCGCGGCCAGTTCCTTCAGCCGGTCGCGCTGCTCCAACCGGGCCCGGAGGCCCTCCGGCAGAAGAGCGACGATCACGTCCTCCAGCAGACGTTGACTCGGCAGCTCCTCCGTGGAGTCGAGCGGTTCGTCAGCCGCCGCTGCCGCGATCCCGGCCACCACCACCAGCAGCATGCCCCACCGCAACCCGGAGCCTGCACTCCCCAGCGCCCACACCGCCGCCTGCCGGACGTGAAGCTCCTTCGAGGAGAGCAGCTCGAGGATTCGCCCGGCCACTTTCGGCGTCCAGAAACTCCACCTGGGCAGCGCCCTCACCAGTGCTGGTTCCGGCGCGGCCTTCGCCAGGATCTCCCCGAACCGGGCCCGGTGTCTGACCGACATCCGGGCCGGGGCGATGCTGGCAAGCACGAGAGCGGCCTCGCGACCACCGGCTGCCGCATCCGACAACGCCTCCCACGCCCATTCGTCGTCGAGGAGGTCGATCAGACCCGTGGTCGCCGCGAATCGCACGTCACGATGAACGGTGACGTCCATGGCCAGGTCCACCAGCATCTCGGCGGTCTCGGGACGGTGCAGGCGCGCCACATGTCGCACGGCCTGCTTGCGGACGCTCACCTTCCGCCACTGTTCGGTGGCGATGACCATGAGGGCCTCGGTGGTCGCAGCGGGTGACAGCTCGTCGATGACATGGGTCGCGGCACGCATCGCGGTCGGGGCAAGGTCGGTGTCCAGCACCGTCAGGAAGTCCGTCAGCGACCACTCCACCGCGGGCGACCGGAACGCCGCCGCCAGCTGCGCCTCCCGGATCCCGATTTCCGGGCTGTCCGGTTCGAGCGCCTCGGAGGTGACCCAGGGAAGCCGTCCCAGGACATCCACCGCGGCCAGTCTCCGCCACCGATCCTGGGTGGTGTCGTCGACGAACCGAGCCAGGGCCTGGGCGTAGGAACGGCTCTGCTCGGGCAACCAGCCATCGAAGGGCCCGGGCGCGATCCCGACGTAGGGGGTGTCGTCGTGCAGCCGCCCGGAGATCGGGATCTTTCGGTACAGGATCCCGGCCAGGTCGGGACGGTAGCGGCAAATGTGTTCCTGGACGCGTTCGAGGGTCGCGAACGAGGGGTCGAGTTTCAGCAGCCCCGCGAGCCTTTCGCTGCGGGTCCGCGGGACTGCAAGCCAGTTCAGGATCGCACGGTCCACGGTGTGGGGATCGTGGGACCTGATGGCCCGGCGCATGATGCTGGTGATCTCCGGCAGTTCCTGGCATCCGCGACTGAGGATCGCGACCAGGCAGTTCGCCTGGTCGTACTCGCCGCGGTCGGCCTCGGTCCTGAAGGTCTGGGCGAACCCCGTCACCACGGTCTTCGCGGCGACGATCGGGATGGGCAGGGACAGGTTTCCCGTCAACGCCCGCCCAGCAGCCGCGAGCGCGGCGCTGGAGCAGGAATTGGGCAGCCGGGTCAGCATGTCCACCTGTTCCTGGATCGGTGCGCCCAGCTGGGCACGGTGGATCATCAGCCGCCAGAGCGCGCCCTGCAGGTGCGCAAAGGTCTCGGACGAGGTGTCGCGGGCGGCGGTCAGCACGTCTGTCAGACTTCCCAGGCGTTCGGCAGGAATCAGGTCCAGGAGCTGTCCGCTGGCAATCGCCAGGGCGGCCATCGCGGCGTTGCGCACCGGGTCCTGTTCTGTGGCGAGGATTTCGATGCGGGCGAAAGCCACCACGATCGCTCGCGGATCGCGACTGCGCAGCGCAGACGCGAGAATCGCGTGCCAGGCCGCCCCGCGTTCCCCGGCGTCGCTGGAGTTCAGGCAGGGTTCTGCGACGGCGAGGGCCTGGTCGGGGGCGAGATGGGCTGCCAACCGCAGCTGCTCTTCGCGCCCCTGATTGACGGGCAGCCCCGCCATCCGGGCCGCCTGCGTTTCCCGTAGTTCCCGGGGCAGGGCGTCGAGCATCTCCTCGCTCCAGTCTCGGTCGCGCAGCTCGACTCCCTCGTAGGTATCGGCGAAAGCTTGGGCCCGTTCACTGGGTGGCAGTCCCCGCAGGAGGCAGGCAACCTCGTGTTCATCGTCACGCGTGGCGCGCAGGATACGGCTGCGCTGTTCCCGGGTCAGCTCCCGGAAACGCCGACGAATTCGCCCGCCGATCCCGTACCTGCCCGAAAAATGGTGTGCGGGGGTGAGAGCCAGGAGCCGGGACATGTCGTCGGGGGCGGCGACCAGCAATGGCCCCGCGACGTCGCGGAACAACGGTGGGAGTCCCCGCGAGGACTCCGCTGCGGACACCAGGAGCGCAAGTTCCCGCGGCCTGGCCCGAGCCAGGTGACGAACAGCGGGCGCGATCCACCGCCAGATGGTGGCGCGACGATCGGCAGGGGCGCCGTCGAGACGTCGTCGCACTTCGGCGAGCACGACATCGGGATGTCGATGGGCCAGGGCGGCCAGGTTGGGTACCAGATCACCCAGCTCGGGCATGTGGTCCGCGATGATGTCGGGGTCGCAGGCGATCAGCATCCCGGCGCGCTCCCGGTCGGACAGGGGCGCCGCCAGCAGCGCCGCGGCCAAGTCACGGCGACCCTCGTTGATGATCCGGCGACGAAGACGCCGTCGCTCCGCGATCGGTCGGGTGGTGTAGTCGGTGGCGAAGGCCGTCGGGTCCGTGGCTCTGAGGGGAAGCAGGGCCGTTGCCCGGATCCGGACGCGTCGCGAGGAGTGTTTCGCGAGTTTCTTCAAACGAGCCGTGTCGCCCAGCACCCGGGCGACCTCAACCGCCAGCAGGGCGTGATAGCTGGATTTTCCCACCAAAGCGTTGAGCAGCACCGGTAGCCGCGGGTCGTCGGCGTGCGCACGAAACAGCTCCACCACGTACCGCACCCGGCTGGAGTGCGACGTGACGGGCAGGCTGCGGTTCAGGGCCGGCAACGATGGCAGGGGCACTCGTTGAGGCTATCGGATGATCAGTCCCGCCGGGGGCTCGGGCCCGAATCCGCTGGAGGGATACTCGCGCAAAATACACGGTTGCGCAACACTCAATGCCGTGTCGAGACCGAGAAGACGCATTCGTCACGTCGAGTTGTTGCGCAACCGCTGTTTCACCGCCGCCAGGAGTCAGGTCAGAACGCCTCTGCCGCTGATGTGGCTCTGCAGTGCCTGGATGGTCGGAGAAGGACCGTCCAGAATCCCGTCCTGCGTCTGCCCGAACTTGGCCTGGAGTGCCCGGATGGTGGCTGGGCCGATCAGACCGTCCTGGGCGACACCCACGTACCACTGCAGGGACCTGATCACCTGTGCGCCCTGCGCGGCGTCGTCGGCAACCCATTCCCAGCCGCTGGCCAGGCCGGGATTCGATCCGGCCCAGGAAACGGGTTGGCTCTCTACCCTGCCGGTGGGGGCGAGTCCGAGGAAATCCTGCAGGGCCTTGGTCGTGGAGGTGCCCCACCAGCCGTCGGCGACGATGGTGCGGGCATTCGCGGCGGGAGAGCCGAAAAAGTTCACCGCTCCGAAAACGCCCATCGCGGGCACACCCACCGCGGCGGTGGTCAGTAGATGTCGGCGAGAGATTTCAGGGTGTTTCATGAGCTTTCTTTCACCTGTCTTCATGCGGGATGGACAGGCACCGGGCCGAGGGAAAAAGCAGGGGCCAACCGTCATTTCCCCGGCCCGGTGTCGTCGCACCGACTAGATGTGGCGGTTGATTTCTTCCTGGAGCGCGGCAATGGTCGGAGAGCCGTAATCCAGAACGCCATCCGTGACTTTGCCGTAGTGGGCCTGCAGGGCCCGGATGGTGGCAGGACCGATCAGTCCGTCACTGCTGATTTTCAGCCATGTCTGCAGGAGCTGGATCGTCATGGAACCGCGCGCGAGGTCATCGGGCACCCACTCCCATCCCGACCCCAGCCCGGGGTTCGCAGCCGCCCACGATTCGGGTTGACTGTCGATTTTGCTCGTCTTGAGTCCGCCACCGAATATGCCAATCCCCCAGCGTCGGGTGAGAAACGTTTTGAGGCCCGCCGACGTGCTTTCTCCCCACACACCGTCGACGGTCAACGTGGAGGCCTTCGCGGCGGGAGCTCCAAGCAGGTTCACCGCCCCGAGCACACCCATGGCTGGCACCCCCACCGCGGCGGTGGTCAAGAGGCGCCGACGTGACATACCGGTTCGTTCAATGGTCATTTCGATTCTTCTCCTCACGGTTTTCGGGTGCGTTTCACTGCCGGCAGACATATGTGCACACGATCGGCAATGAAGCATCACCCGGACACCCGAAAACGAAACAGGCGTCTGATTTTCTGGGCATTCATTTGTGGCCGGAACGGGAACCACCCGGATTGAATCATTCCGAGCGCCAACCGTCCGGAGAAACACCACACGATCCCTTGGATCGCATTTAACATGTCAGGCTTGCTGGTGCAACTCCTTGTATTCCACGGTAAAGGACGAAGGGGTCACCGTCGGCGCTCTCCACCGGTTCTTCTCGGACCCTCGTGCGACTGAAGCCCGCACCACAGGGCTGAAAAAATTTCTCAGCCACAGGAACGGAGCAAAAATCCCGCCTGCCCACCATTTGTCACGGTCACTTCGACACATTCGACTGAACCTGCTCAGCGATAACCTTATTCCTTGAGACCACAATCAATCGCGGAAACGGCCAGCAACGGGAGGTGGGTATGCCCGAGACCAAGGGTGAGGTCCGCCACGCCGCGGAGGAGCGCGTCACGATCGACATCCTCTGCCGCTGCATGATAGGTCTACTCCTCGGTGGATTCCTCGGGATCGGTCTGGTGTTTCTCACTGCATCCTTCGACCCGCGCAAAGCGCCGATCAGCCCCGTCCCCGAGGTACAGATCGGTGTCAGCATCATCGCCAGCATCCTCGTCTCGGTACTGGCAGGTTTCGTCTCCCGTGGGCATGCCGCTGCGTTGCTCTCGACCGGCACCGGCATCCTCCTGGTCGTCTTGTCACAGTCCCTGACCGTGCCGTTGAACTCCCCACTGCCCTGGATGGGGGGAGCGGTGTTCGTGACACCGGGGTTGATGTTGCTGTCCCGTCGATCATGGTTGCAAGATCCGTCATCCACCGATGATGGACCCGACGGGCTCAGACACGTGAAATCGGTGGTTACCGGGATCATCGCTGGATTGCTGCTTCAGATTCCTCTGGCCGGCCAAAGCATCATCGCTCAGACCGGGACAACGGCCTTCAACCCTTACCTTCCGGTTTATCTGCTGATCGTGGCGGTGACGATGCTCGGTTTCGGGATGGTCGTCAGCAAGAGTTTATTCGCCCCCGTCACCATGATTTCCACCTGTCTGCTGCCGGCTTGGGGCACCAAAAATGCCATGCCGATCCTGATGTTCGGTGTGATCATCCTGTCGGTGGCGATTCCCCTGAGGTTGAAGGCCGTCGGGTAGCCTTGCCCCGCGCACAGAGTCAGCGCGGACGGTTCCTGGCGGTGTGGTGGGCCTTCGCGGCGACCTCGTCGACGGGCAGCGACGCCAGGTCACCCGGCATGCCGCGGCGTTCGAGGGCCTTGGCGATCAGGAAGTCCGCGACCTTCGGGTTGGCGGGCAGGATCGGACCGTGCAGGTAGGTGCCGATCACGTTGCGGTACCGCAGCCCCTCCTGCTGGTCCTCGCCGTTGTTACCCGCGCCCCGCAGCACCTTTCCGAGGGGCTCGTGGCCGTCGTCGACGTAGGTGCGACCGGAATGGTTCTCGTATCCGACGACTTCCCCGAACTCCGGGGACTCCAGGGTGACGTTGCCGATCAGCCGGTCGGTTCCGGCGCGGGTGTCGAGCGGCAGGATACCCGCCCCCGTGATGATCTTTCCCTCGCCGGTGACGAAGGTGCGGCCCAGCAGCTGGTACATGCCGCAGATCAGCAGCATCGGCACACCGTCCTCGACGAGACGACCCAGCTCGTCGATGTGGCGTTGGAGGTCTTCTTGGATCTTGTCCTGCCCGGCGTCCTGGCCGCCGCCACCGAGGAAGATGTCCCCGGACCCGAGGTCGGTGTCGTCGCCGGGGTTGTGGTCGACGATCTCGGCGTCGATTCCACGCCATTCGAGGCGTTTCTGGAGCACGCACGCGTTGCCCCAGTCGCCGTAGAGATTCATGTCGCGCGGGTAGAGCTGAACGATACGGATCATGCCACTGCCTCCTGGTCCTGACCGAGAGCCAGCCCGGACATCAGTTTCCGCAGGGTCGTCATGGCGGTGTAGGTGGTGTAGATGCGTTTCGGTTTGCCCGGGTTGAGGGCGGCGAAACGGTCGAGGGCGCGCTGCAGGTCGGCCTCGATCTCCCCGACGGGCACGTCGTCGTAGGCCAGGCGCAACGCCATCCCGTCGGCGCGGGTGCCGGTAACCAGAGCGACGGAGTCGAGGGGGGTGAAGTCGACGTCCCACAGCCAGCTGATGTCGCGGCCATCGGCGTAGTTGTCGTTGATGGCGATCATGTTGTCCGCCTTGCCATCGGCGAAAGACAGCAGCGACAACCGGAAGCCACTGGGGTTTTTCACCAGCACCAGTTCTATCGGGACGCCCTTGTAGGTGATGGTCTCACCGCGCCCGAACGCGGGCCGCACGTTGCCGAGGGCCTCGAGGAGCTTCTGCGTGGGCACCGCGTCACCGACGATCCGCCGCACCAGCGTCAGGGCGGCGGCGGCGTTGATGAGGTTGTAGACGCCGCCCAGGCTCATCTCGACGACGTGCTCGGCCCCGTCGATCTCGTACGTTGCGCGTCGCCCGTCGATGGCCTTCAGCAGCACGTCAGCGCGGGCCTCGTGGTTGGCCCGGGCCTGGCCGCCCTTGAGGGTGTCGTCGGTGGGCATCAGCGCCAACAGTTCATCGGTGGTGCCGAAATAGACAGCCTCCGCCTTGGTACGTTCCCGGATGCGGTAGACACGTGGGTCGTCGCGGTTGAGGATCACCGCCTCGGTGGCGGCCTCGGCGTTCTTGGCGAGCATCTCGGCTGCGGTGTCGATCTCACCGAACCGGTCGAGCTGGTCGCGCATCACGTTGAGGAACAAACTCATGCGCGGCTTGACCTGGCGGACGAAATGCACAGCCCATGCCTCGTCGAGTTCCAGGACTGCGATGTCGGCGTCGAGCTTGCCGCGCCAGGTGACCAGCGGAAGCAACTCGGAGATCACGCCACGGGAGAAGTTCGATCCGGTGCGGTTGGTGAACACCTTGTACCCGACGGCCTGCAGCAGTTCAGTGACCACCTTCGTGGTGGTGGTTTTGCCGTTGGTGCCCGACACCAGCACGACACCACCGGGGAGAGGTTCCAGGGTGCGCCTGAGGTATCCGCGATCCAGCCTCTCGACCACCAGCCCGGGAAGCGCAGAACCACTGCCCCTAAGTCGTGCCACCTGTTTGACGAGCTTCCCGATCATGGTGCTGATGGTGTGACGAGGCATGAGGGGAATCCTAGCTCCTACGGGTCATCCGAACGATCGAGTCGCATTTCCCTCACACGAGCTGGGTGAGCCGGAGGGGCCAGGATCAAACGACCCGAATTGACACCACCCCGGCTCCGGAAGGAATGGCTACTCGTTTCCGGGCTGCCTGTATTCCTCGCCGTACTCCTCACCATTGGGCTCGGTGATCGCGTGTTCCGCGACGGGTTTCTCGGATTCGGGGCTCCCGGAGACGGGGGCTCCGGTCTTTTCGGCCTCGGAACTCTCGGGCCTGGTGTTCATGAACTCACGGCCCTTGTCGCTGAGGTCGCGGAAACCGCGGCTGATCTCGTCGACGAATCGGTTCAGGTGGCTGCCGAGCTGTTCGAGGAACTCCTTGGCACCGGGCGACTCGACATCCGGGTGGGTCTTGGCGTACTCGGCGCGCTGCTCGTCGTAGAAGGTCCTCGCCTTCTCTCCCACAAGCCCGGCGAACCCGGCGACGGCGTAGGCGGCGTCTGCCACAAACCTGCGCGCGGCGTCATCGAGCCTCTCATTGTCCGTTCTGCTTCGCGGGGTCTGCTCGGGAATCATCTCCCCCTCGGGAGCCTCGGCATCCCCGGGCCGGGGGTTTTCGACCTCGCTGGCTTCCTGGCCCCGTTGCTCTTCACTCATTTCTTCCTCCATTTCCCATAAAACCTCGAACTCCAGTGTTGTCGCGCGACCACGACGACACCAGAGCCGCGCACCCCTGAGTTTTCCCGGAACGTTCCCTGAGCCCAGCCCAGCAGTGCAGGAGTCGCCGGTGCGATCTCATCCGGTTTCATAATGGTGATCGAGGTCCCCAGGAGCCCACTGACTCCCGCACGCCGGCTCCCCGCACACGAGGCGAGCCGGCTCAGAAAACGCCGCTGTTGAGTTTCTTCTGCAATTCTTTGATGCAGGCCGAGGCCTCCCCGAAGTGCCCTTCCTGGGCTACGCCGCAGTGTTTCTCGAGAGCGAGAATGGTGCCGGCGCCCATCAGTCCGTCCGCGTCAATTCCCAGCCGCTGCTGGAGCGCAGTGATCACCGATGATCCCACAGCCTTTTCATCGGGGACCCACTCCCACCCCCCGGTCAATCCGGGGTTCTTGGCTTTCCAGGACACCGCCTGACTGGAGACCTGGCCGTCCACGGTGGTTTTGAGCACCTCCTGGAGGCGCCGGGTTGTGCTGGGCCCCCAATAGCCATCAACGGTCAGGACAGTGGAAGGCGGTGCAGCGTAGCTAAGCGCCGGGATCAATCCACCGTTGGCCCAGCTCTTGGAACCCGACGGTTCGGTAGTGAAATAACCGACGAGGCTGTTCTCGTTGCGGGCCTCGAAGGTGGTCAACCCGTCACCGCAGGAGACGGCGATTGCTCCGGGGAACCACAGGAGCGCACCGGGGGTCTTCTTGGCCTCGTTGAGATCAATCACTGTGCAGGCCTTGATCTGTTCACCCGATGTTGCCGGGAACGAAATCCCGAGCTGCGACAGCGCCCAGTGGATCAAACCGGGGCAGTCAAAGGTCTCCGGCCCGGAACCACCCGAGGCATAGGAACACCCAGCCTTGCTCGTGACCACCTGAAGGAAATCCCGCCCTGACACAGCGGCCAGGGCCGGTGGTATACCAAACAGGCTGGCCGCCCCCAGGCAGCCAGCAACCGGACCCCCGAGAATGGTGGCAGCAAGCAGGTCCCTGCGGGATAATCGTGGGCACGCAATCGTCATGGCGAACTCCTCAACCTCAAAGATTACGGCCGACCCCTGGCGGATCAGGTCTTTTCCCCAGAGAATCGAGCCCTGTTTCCACGCCGAGCCTCACGACGCTGCCGCGAGCTTAACACCGCGGAACACTGATCCACGGGGAAGCCTGAGCAACACCTGAGAACATCGGAGGTTCCAGAGGATACCGCCACCGGCCTTCTTCGGTGGGAAAGAGTCACGGCCCGATGCGCGTCGAGGATGCGACAGCGACCCGCATGGACAAGCGGGGCGTGGGTCCTGCTTCGGGTCCCACGCCCCGCGACATCGCTCAGAAGGTGCCGTTGTTGAGAGCTTTCTGCAGCGCCATGATGCAGGACGATTGCTCCGAGAAGCACCCATCCTGGGGGGTTCCGAAATGCTTCTGAATGGCCTTGATCGTGTTCGGACCGATCAGACCGTCGGGCTGGACACCCACTTTCTGCTGGACCGCGCGGATCACCTCAGAGCCCGTGGCAGATCCTTCGGGAACCCACTGCCAGCCACTGACCAGGCCAGGGTTCTTGGCCTGCCAGGTCTTGCTCTGGCCCGAGACCATACCGTCGATCGGGGTTCCCAGGACCGACTGGAGGAGCTTCGTGGTCGAGGCGCCCCACCATCCGTCCACCTGGAGCGAGCTGGGGGGAGTGGCCGGAGCATCTGGAGCGTTCGCATCGGGATCCGGGGTGACGGGCATCGGATCGCCGGGGGTCGGCGGAATCTGATCGGCGGACCCGGCCGCCAGGACCTTGAGCTCCGGGATCTTGTTCACGTAGCTTCCCGGGCAGCCCGTCGAGATGAACGCCTTGTGGGGCTCAAGCCAGAGCGGACCGAAACGTTGCCTGAGGTTCTGGATCAAGGTGTGCAGCCGCTGTAGGGTTTGCTCGCTCATATCGGGACAGCACTCGATGCCAATGCTCTGTGCGTTGATGGAGTAGACGCCGGCGTGGTAGGCGGTGTCTCCCAGATCGACGATCTGAGTGACTCCCTCGTCGCTGACCACGTAATGTGCCGACACCTCGGCTGCGTTGTCACCTGCCAGGTAGTCGACGATACCTTGATGTGTCTGACCAGCGGGTTCTCCCCACCAGTGGATGACGATGCCCGTCACTGAAGCAGCTGCCCCGGATGCGAAGGTACGGCCCGCATCGTAGTTGACCGCCTGCTGGAAGTTGTCGGCGAACTCAGCGGCATGGGCCGGCAAGGCCCCCGCACCCGCGAGCCCGAAACCCGCCAGACCCAGGACAGATGCGGACCGCAGAACCGCACGACGACTCAATCCGCGACCAGTGGAATATGAATCGATTGAATGCATGAACAGTTCCTTCCAGCTCGGCCCGCCACAAACGGATCCAAGCTGAGCTCGATTTAAATGAATCAGAAATGGTTGAGAAAATGACGGCAAATTCAGCGATGTCAGCGACATCAACTCACACTGAAAAATCCCTCTAGATTGGATGGTAGCCAGAAAATTCTACCGTCAAGTTTTCCAGCTTCACCGACCGGGATCGGGACACATCATGTCATTATGAAAAGCGCACCCGGCGGCGAAACCAGAATGTCGAAAAAATGGTGGATAATCTGGTGCGGACCCCGGCACGAAAGGGGTCCGCACCAAGGAGATCAGAAGGTTCCGTTGTTGAGTGCCTTCTGCAGCGCCATGACGCAGGAGGACTGATCCGAGAAGCACCCATCCTGGGTGGTTCCGAAATGCTTCTGAATGGCCTTGATCGTGTTCGGGCCAATCAGACCGTCGGCCTGGGCACCCAATTTCTGCTGGACCGCACGGATCACCTCAGAGCCCGTGGCGGAGCCGTCGGGAACCCACTGCCAGCCGCTGGCCAGACCGGGGTTCTTGGCCTTCCAGGACTGGGCCTGGCTGGCGACCGTACCGTCGACGGAGACCCCGAGCACCTCTTGGAGCTTGCTGGTGGTGGCGCTGCCCCAGTAGCCGTCAACATTCAGCGCCCCATCAGGGGTCGTGCTGCCGCCATCGCCGGTGCCCGGCGCTCCGCTGTAGTCAAGACCCGGAACCAAACCGGCCGCGGTCCATCCCGTGCCAGTGAAGTAGCCGACCCCGACCTCTTCGCTCTGCGCCTCGAAGGAGGTTGCCCCATCACCGCAGGAGATGCCGATGTGACCGGGGAACCACAGGATAGCGCCCGGAGTCGCCAGGCCCTGACCGAGGTCGATCGGATCGCAGGAGTTGTACTGCTCGCCGGAGGTGCGCGGGAAGGAGATTCCGAGCTGGGTGAGCGACCACAGAACCAGTCCGGAGCAGTCGAAACTCGAGGGTCCGGCATCACCCCAAATGTAGGGGCAGCCATTCTTGCTGGCAGCCGTCTGAAGGAAATCCGATCCGGAATAAGCGGCCGCAGCGGAGTTTGCACCAACAAGGTTGATGGCTCCCAGAACTCCCATTGCGGGGACACCGACTGCGAGGGTTGAAAGGATGCTCCTACGAGACATCCGCGGTTGCATAATCGTCATAGATCCATTCCTTGTTCGTTGACCTTATTCATTCAGCAATAGCGATCCGTGACGAATGGGCCCCTCCGCCAGAAGATCAAAACCTTGCGTGCATCGAAAACCTCACGACGCTCTGCGAGCCTAACACCGAGAGGGTCACTTCCCTGATGAAATCTCAGCTTCCTCCCAGCTTTCCCATCAGACCGTTTGTTCCGCACGAAAGGTTGAAGAAGAGCGACGGAGGCATCGATACCGCCGAGACTGCCGCCCGCCAGGCTCACACAAGCGATCAAAATAGGCTCTGACTAGGGGTTTTGCCCGCAGGCTTGGTCAGATCACAGATTCAGGCCGACACATGAACGGCCCCGACTGCGATCCGGATGAGTCGTCACCATGCCGACCGAAAGGATGACAAGCCCGCCCATAAGACTTTGCAAATGAAAATAAACCGTGGTCAATCCGAGCAGTCCCGAGCCCCTCCAGAGCCCCGTCGGCACCGGCTTCACGAACGCTTCGAACGCCCCGTTCCGACCTGACAGGACACCGATCCGCTCCCAGTTCCAGCCCACTCCCCGGAGCGCACGGTCTCCCGACCCGAGCAGACGTCAACGGCGGATCACACGAGACGCGACACACACCGTCGCCCTCGTAGCGCACGCAGATCGACTGGGGCGCAAGACATGAGACCTGGCCACTCGCCATCACGCAGGCGGCGCATCAGCAGTCTCAGGGACTACGGGCTCTGCGCTCCTCATCACAGGACACCGTCCGTCGAGGACACATCTCCCACGGCCACCCCGATGTGGCACACAAAAGACCTGGGTCGCCTGATCGTGCTGGTCGTCGCTAGTTCCAATTCTCCAGTTCCGGTGTCACCACCCGGCTCCCGGTGACCCCGGAGGCTTTCCCCGTTGTCTCCCCGGCACCCCCTGAGGCGACGGAGCCGATGGAACTCTGCGGTCGCGGTCGGTCGCGAGTCCGTTCCCCTGTGGATCCCACGCGCCGCGGCAGTCGATCAGGCGACCCAGGCGAAGTCGGAAACCAGGGTCCCCAGTACCGACCTCGTCTGTTCCGAGGCGCTGCGCTCAGTCACTCATGCACATGCCTCTCACAACTTTCCGGCATTGAGGGCCTTCTGCATCTCGACGATGCCGGGCGCCCCCTCCAGGAAACGTCCATCCTCTGTGACACCGAAGTGCCGTTGAATGGCGCGGATCGTGTCCGGACCGATCAGGCCATCGACCTCGGAGCCCACCGCCTGCTGGATCGCTCGAATGACAGTCGATCCCGTAGCGGCGGCTTCAGAGACCCACTCCCATCCGCTGACCAGGGCCGGATTGGCAATCTTCCAGCCGGTGTACTGCCGTGACACCACACCATCAACGGGTGTACCAAGCACCTCTTGGAGCTTGCTGGTGGTGGCGGAACCCCAGTACCCGTCCGCGTCCAAGAGTCCGTCGTTCTCATTGATCACGTCGGGCGGTGATGGAATTTCCGAGGAACCCGCAGCCAGGACCTTCAACTCCGGGATCTTGCTCATGTAGGTACCCGGGCATCCCGTGGAGGAGAACGCCTGATGCGGTTCCAGCCACAGGGGTCCGAGACTGCCGTTGAGCTTCTGCACCAGGTCGCACACCCTATTCACGGTGGCGTCATCCATCTCGGGGCGGCACTCGATGCCGATGCTCTGGGCGTTGATGTCGTAGACACCCGCATGGAATGCGGTGTCCTCCAGGCCGACGAGCTGGGTGACACGCTCCCCGCTCACCACGTAATGAGCGGAGGACCAGCGGGCGTTCTCGCCAGCCAGGTAGTTCACCACGCCCTGGTGGGACTGGCCACGAGGCTCCCCCCACCAGTGGATGACGATTCCGCTGATCCTGGTCGCCTCGCCGGATCTGAGATTGCGGCCCGGCGCGTAGCGAACAGCCTGCTGGAAGTCATCGGCGAAATCTGTCGCCCGAGCCGCGGTGGCGGTACCGGCCACTAACCCGCCAGCCACCCCCAGCATCGAGGCGGAACGCAGAATCGCACGTCGACTCGGCCCCTCGGTGGGCCTGGATCTGACCGGAATCACGTGTTCACTTCCTTCCTGCGGGGTGCTGGCTCTCATCACAGTGCCGAACATGTCGTCGCCGCTGCGAGCGTAACACCGCAAACCGGGTTTTCCTAAAGATTCTCAGCCTTCCGTCAGGAAAGAAACGGGTCCGGAGTAGGTCTCCGCTGCACCACACACCCGTTTCGTTCACCGCCGCCAGCCCCACCCAGAGCCCCTCAGGAAAGCGTCAAGTGCGTTCTGACTAGGACTTTTAGGAAATCCTGTTGGATCGTCACAACGGGATCAGAGAGAGCAGCCAGACCACGTCACCTCGCACACTGCAAGCCGCCACGCCGTCCAAAAGTACGACATCGCTCACTTCTCGATTCGTTATCTGAGGAGTATCTGAGAGCAACCTGAGACACCGGTCCGGGCCTCGGAGGAGGGAGCTATTCCCGACCTGCGCAGGTCGGCCCTCAGACGCGGGTGACCGCGATCCCCTCGGGGACCACCTGACCGTCGCGGTAGGGAATGACCGCATGAAACTGAGGTCCGTCGTCAAAAACCAGAGGCAGGAAGTGGCGGTCGCCCTCCCACATCGGCAGGTCACCGAGTTCAGCGAGGGGAACCCAACGCAGCGGGCCGTCGTCGTTGCGCTCCGGGGGCTCACCGACGAAGTCGTCGACGAGAAAGACCAGCCCGAACCAGTCGCTGCCGTCCGAACCGAATCCCGGCCAGGCGATGCTGCCGCGCAGCCGCGGGGAGGTCGCATCGATTCCGGCCTCCTCGTGGAGTTCTCGCCTCAGACAGGTGACGGCGTCCTCACCGGGTTCCAGCTTGCCGCCAAGGCCGTTCCATTTGCCGCGGTGGTCGTCGCCGGCGCGCTGGCGGTGCACCAGCAGCACCCGACCGTCGCGGACGACGTATCCAAGGGTGCCGATGACGGCCTGAAACACCGCTGAACCTCAGACCACGCGACGCAGCCAGCTGTGCCGGTCCTCGGCGCGGCCGAACTGGATGTCCAAGAGGTGGGCGCGCAGCTCGCGGGTGCGCGGGCCAGGCTCCCCGTCACCGACGACCTGCGCACCGTGCTCGGGAGAGTCGAAGCCGACGATCGGGGTGATGACGGCCGCCGTGCCGCAGGCGAAGGTTTCGTTCACCCGACCCGAAGCGATGCCGTCGCGCAGCTCGTCGATGGAGATGGGCCGCTCGACGGGTGTGAGGCCGTGTTCGGAGGCCAGGGTGAGCAGCGAGTCGCGGGTGATGCCGTCCAGGATCGATCCGAGCGCAGGGGTGACGAGCTGGTCGTCGGCGGTGACCATCATGAAGTTCATGGTTCCGCACTCCTCCAGCCAGCGGTGTTCGGCGCCGTCGAGGTAGAGCACCTGTCCGCAGCCGTGAGCGGCGGCCTCGTTGGCGGCGGCGAGGCTGGCGGCGTAGTTTCCGCCGCACTTCGCGGTGCCGGTGCCGCCGGGTGCGGCCCGCGTGTAGTTGGGAGTGACCCACAGCTTCACTGGGGCCGGATAGTAGGCGCCAACGGGCGCGGCGAGCAGGCCGTAGCGATAGTTCTTGGCCTCACGCACCCCGAGATAGGGTTCGTCGGCGATCTCGAAGGGACGCAGGTACAAGCTGCGCTCCCCATCGGGTTGCGGCACCCACGCCTGTTCCAGAGCGACCAGCTCGTCGAGGGCGGCGAGGAACAGGTCCTCCGGCAGGGGTGCCATCTCGAGACGTTCAGCGGAGGAGATGAAACGCCGCGCGTTCTTCTCGGGACGAAACAGCCACACCGAGGAGTCGGCATGGCGGTAGGCCTTCAGCCCCTCGAAGATCTCCTGTCCGTAGTGGAAGACCGCGGCGGCGGGGTGCAGCTGCCACTGGCCCGTCGGGATGATGCGGGCGTCGTGCCACCCGAGACCCTCGGTGTAGTCGGCAACGGCCATGTGGTCGGCATAGAACTTCCCGAACACCGGATCCGCCACGATGGCGGCGCGCTCGGCCTCGGGCGTGGGCTGGTCGGTGCGGTGGAGTTCGAACAGTGACATGCCCGCAGACTAGTCCACCGGTGGGACAGCGCCGGCATCACGCTCATTCCCGGGACGATCCACTCTGCGACAGCTTTATCTATTTCGACACAACAACAGCTATTCTGGACAAAAGTCAAGAACACAGCTCGCCGGGCAGGTTCCTCCTCCGGAACGCCCGCATTCACGGGCTGGCACTCATCCCGACTCTCCCTTGGACTTGACTTCCTAAGAATCCTGAGAGAACCTTTCCACGTTCATACCCAGACAGGAGATGCCGATGCGCAAGCTTGTGATCTGGCTCACCGCAGCCGCGGTGGCCATCGCAGGAATTGTTCTAGCAGCATCCGCAACGGCCGAGGGCGAGAAGCCCACAGTCGGACCGTCAGTGGTCGGAATCCACGCCCCTTGCCCCGTCACCCACCCCTGGCCGGGCGACAACGCGCCCATCTCAGAGATCAGCAACCAGCTGTCCCAGAACTTCGGGGTGACCCTGGCCGGTGACGGATGGACCGACGCGAACCGCACCCAGATCAGCGTCGTGTGGCAGGCCCTCGATTCCGTCTCCTGCACCGACTTCCTGCCCAACCTCAAGGCAAAGGTGTCTGGAACCATTGGCATCAACGCCGCCCACATCAGTGGATTCGCCTGGGGCGACTGGTCGCTGACAAAACCTGGGTACCTGACCTTCGACTTCACCAAGTGGAAGGAAGCCGTCGATCTCGGTGACATCGGGCGCCTGTCGCGCATCGTCATCCACGAGTTCACCCACATCTTCAACGCCGACCGCGACTCCAACCCCAAGTACTGGAGCGAGTTCCAGCACCTCGCCGCCAAGCAGGGCGTCTTCAGCTCCTACGCCGGCAGAAACAACCTGGAGACCCTCCCTGAGGTCGTCGGCTACTACGTGGCCCGCTGCGCCAAGGACAACCCCTACGACACTGGCCAGTTCAACGACTACTACGAGTGGGTCAAGACCACCATCTTCGCAGGCCGCGAGTTCGGCCCCGCGCCCGGCACCAAGGCCACCTGCGACGTGACTCCGGAGCAGATCCCCACCCCTGAGCCTTCCACACCCGACTGGGTGAAGGCGCTCAGCGGCGAGTGACCACCGGACTCCGGGTGTCGCTAGGCTCTGAAGCATGAGCAAGACCACCATGCCCTCCGTGCAGGGCCCCAAGGGATCCAAACCGACCCTCACCTTCCCCGGACCCGATGCCCCCGACGGCCTGCACGTGCAGCTGCTCGACGCCGGATCCGGTCCGGAGGTCAAGGCAGGCGACACCATCTCGGCCCACTACCTCGGACAATCCTGGAACGGATCGGTCTTCGACAACTCCTACGACCGGGGCCAACCGCTGAGCTTCCGCGTTGGCGTCGGTGAGGTCATCCGCGGCTGGGATGACGGTCTCGTGGGCCAACGCGTCGGTTCCCGGGTCCTGCTGTCCATCCCAGCCGAACTCGGCTACGGCGACCACGGCGTCCCGCAGGCCGGCATCAAGGGCGGGGCAACCCTGGTCTTCGTCACCGAGATCCTCAGCGCCTCCTGAGAAACCACTCCCCCACGGCCAGGTGAGCCGGAACGCGGCACAGGAGCGTCGAGTCGTACCCGACTGCACCGCCCAGAGCCTCTACACTTTCCGCGGGCTTGATGGGAAAGGAGCACGAGGTGGCAAGGACCGGGCGGCTGGCCTGGATCGTGTGGGGCGTCGGCATCCTCGCGTACTGCGCCGCAATCATGCAGCGCACCAGCCTCGGGGTCCTCGGGATCCAGACCGCGAACCACTTCGGCACCAGCATCGGCATCATCTCCACCTTCGTGATGGTCCAGCTCGCGACCTATGCGCTGGCGCAGCTGCCCGCCGGGGTGCTGGTGGATCGCTACGGGTCGCGGGTGGTGATGATCACGGGTTCCGGAGTGATGGTCGCCGCACAGGTGATCATGGCCTTCGCCGATTCCCTTCCCCTGGCCTTCGCCGCTCGCATCTTGCTGGGGATTGGCGACGCCTGCATGTACGGGTCGGTGCTGCGGCTCATCCCCGAGTGGTTCGCGCCGTCGCGGGTGCCGGTCCTGACGCAGCTCGCCGGGCTGCTGGGGCAGCTGGGGCAGGTGGCCTCCGCGACCTTCCTGCTTCCCCTGTTCAACGCCCAGGGCTGGATGTGGGCCTTCCTGGGCGCGGCCCTCGCATCCGTCGTGGCGGGGGTCATGAGCGCATTCTGGGTTCGCGACGTGCCGCCCGGCCGGACCCGCCCCGCCCCGAGGGAGGAGAAACTCTCCGACCTGCCCCGCGGCATCGCCGACGCCTGGCGGCATCCCGCGACCCGGCTCGGGTTCTGGGTGCACTTCACCAGCGGTTTCAGCATCAACGTGTTCGCGATGATCTGGGGCATCCCCTGGCTGCAACAGGCAGAGGGACGCACGGAGGCCGAGGCTGCCTTCCTGTTCAGTCTCACCGTCTACGGTTCCATCGTCTTCTCACCACTGCTGGGGTGGCTGACCTCGCGCCACCCGCTGCGTCGCAGCAACCTGGCTCTCACCGTCATCGGGGGCAACATGCTCGGGTGGGCGGCGGCGCTACTGTGGCCGGGCCAGGCTCCGTGGTGGTTGCTGATCTTCCTGGTGGTCGCGATGTCCGCGGGCGGTCCGGGCACCGGCATCGGATTCGATTATCCCCGCACCCTGCTGCCCCCGCACCGCCTCGGCGCTGCCAACGGCCTGGTCATCACCGGTTCCTTCACGGGCGCCACCGTGAGTCTGCTGGCCATCAGCGCCTTCCTGGGCTGGCTCAATCCCGCCGGCGACTACGCCGCCGAACAACTCAACCAGGCCATGGCGTTGCAGTTCCCGTTCTTCGCCGTCGGTCTGATCGGTATCTTCAGCACCCGCCATCGGCTGCGCACCATGATGCGTCCCCACGGGGTGATCGTCCCGACCTGGCGGGAAGTGGTGCAGAGAATCCGCGCCAGCAGGCATCACTGACAGCCAACCCCCTGCTGGTTGAGCCGGGCCGCGACGAAGGAGCGGTCCGAGCCGAAACCATGATGATTGTGAATCGTTCTGGGTTTCGTTTCTGTTTGGTTCTTTGTTCAGCGAGTGTTGGCTGGGTTGATTTGGGACCGGGGTGGTGGGTTATTTCGTCCCCGGTCGGGGTGTGGTGGCCGAGTCCTTGTCTTAGTCCTTTCGTTTCAGGAGAGCGTGCATCTTCCGCACCCTGTAGATGCCGTAGTTCTTCTCGCGCAAACGTTTGATCACGGCAATGAGCAACTCGTTGCGTAGGTGGCGCGCGGAAGCCGGGCGGGTTTTCGCGGCGCGATACCTACGGGAGGTCAGGAACCCCGGCGCCGCATCCTTGAGGACGCGGCGCAGGAACTCGACCCCGCGGCAGCGATGCCACACGTGCAGTGTCTCCGGACTCATCCCGGACAGACCCTCGATGTGTCGGAGCGCGGTCATCAGGTTCCGATGCTCGCCGGAAGCTCGGGCCTGGTCAATCATCCGCAGTACGCGCTCACGCATCCCGGGAGAGTACTTCTGGTTCATCGTGGACCATCTTTACTCCAAGAACGAAACGAAACCCAAGGCGATTCAAACGAAGTCAAGACCAGCAAATCGCAGGGGCGTCCTTGACGGGTAGATCAACCTAGCCCGTACCTCGTGAATACGTCTTCCGGTCACTGTCGTTACGAAGATCATGCTGGTTGGTGGTCTCACCTGCGAGACAGACGCAGCACATCGCGCTGCGGTCGCGCATCGCATGTACCTACCCATCCACTGGCGGAGTGACGGTCGTGAACAGACTGTCAACAATTGCTGCGGCGTGACGAGCCACAAGAATCTATGTCAATAGATAGTTATCTAAAGATGAGTGCCGCTGTTGAGAAACTGAGCACTAACGTCAACTCTTTCGAAAGAAACCCGAGAGAACTCTAGCGTAAGCACGCTTTTCGTACATACACTTCCAGCATGGGAGCAGGGTCCATAACCTGATCAGTCCAAAGGAGGATGCTATGGAACTGTTCATCGCTGAGGTTCTCGGCGTCGGCAACGAGGCTGCGAACCAAATCTTCACCATCGTCATGAATGCTGGAAGTGCGCTCTCTATCGCATCGGCGATCGCCACCCTGATTACTTTGGGGTGGGCCGGTATTGCATCGGTTGGTTGGACCACCTTCTTCATGACCGTGAAGAGCCTCGCGAAGAAGTACGGTACGCGTGCAGCCGTGGCTTACTGAGACTCATGGACCTGTGGCAGGCAGAATTTCCCGCCAGCCACAGGCCTGAGGTCGTAACCAGAAAGTGCTGAGCATTGATGAGAAATATCAAGATTTTCTTTCTCCTGAACAAGAATGCCGACCTGTCCACATCGCAGCTATGGACGTCTTTCGTAAAAATCAACGTATTCAGGTGGTATCCCGCCCTTATCATAATGCGCTGGATTTTACAGGCGGTCGTCAGCGGCATTTCACTCGCGATCGTCGGGCGGTACATAGACAAGGGTTTCCTGGTTTTTTTGGCTTCGACGGTTATTGCACTCACGACTCTATCGCCATTATTTGACGATATCGATGTTCACCTAAGACGTTACAAATCGAAATACTTGCACACCCTCATGAGGGAGCGAGAAAAAACTGGGATATTTCTGATTGACAATATCTTTTGGTTCTCAGTTTTTAGGAATCTCGGGACGATGATTTTCTGGAGCGAAGTCGCGATTCTTTCAGGGGGATGGCGTGCTGCTCTGCTTCTAGCCGTAGTCGCGCTGGCTTCATACACCATATTCATCGCCCATTCTTTCTTCAGAATGAGGGTGAATAGCATATCTGGAATGGTTTCATATGCCTTGACCGGAGTCGCCATCACCGCGGTTTCGGCATTAATTTTCTCCAGCGTATTTACCCTCATCTTAGAGCTCAAGACAGCAGCTGCAGAAGGTAGGGGAGAGGTCTTTGAGGGAGAAGCGATGGGTCTTCTATATGGCTCGGTGCTCAGCGCGGTGAATGACATCTATAGCAGCGCGGGGTTCTTTTTCTCGGGATCGATCATTCTGGTCATTCTCGTAATTACGGTACTTCTCGTGCGGTCTTCCCGTATGGGAATCATGACCCCTAGCGGCTTTCGAAGCCACTATGTCGACAGTGCACTCAGGTCGATAAGAATAACCTCCTTCGAACATGTGACCGCGGCTCAGCTGCGAGGCCTCTCGCCGCGTTACGGACACAGTGAGCTCAATGTGCTTGTTCCAATGGAGTTCTGGTTATTAGTTGGCTTTACCCTCTCGGTGATCCCCACATTGAGCAATCCGGCAGCGATTCTTTCGCTCATTGCAATACAGATTTATATATTGACCATGGCGGTGCATCGGGGATTCGCTGCTCACTACCCAGCCGTCTTCGAGTTCGGCTCGGCGATCAAAACCTTGCGAGTCTTCAGGCAAACAGATTCCTCCATGAGGATGAAATATTACGGGTCATCTGAAAAACTCTTGCGACACTTGAGCATTTTCCCGGCTTTCCTTCTGTCGGGTGGATATATATTGCTAGCAATTTTGCTCTCCGGTAATTCTCTTGATATCGGAATGCGTATCGCCACCTTGATTGGAGGATTAATATTCACTTCCATCGTGGCTTTCCCCATGCCCAGACTCTGCATGGCATCGCCAATCGACGCCATCGAGGTGCTTCTCCGGAAGGCGGATGCCCTGTCCCCGAGGATGAGTTTTGAGGATCTCGTCAGCCTGTCCGGATATCGAGCCCTCCGCGCCATTCGCATGATGCCTATTTTCTTGGTGCAGACGGCAATAGTTTTTACTCTCGTTCTCTTTCCTGTGCTCGGCTTTCTCGAAGGTGCGACCTGGTGGATATTCCTTGCCGGAGTCTTGGTCGCGCTCCCGGTTGGCGTTTTCATTGCCTCTCACAGATCAGGCGGGGTGAACTAAGTGAATCTTGCAATCTATAGGATTGGAAATCTGGTTCTGGTGTCAATTGCTGCCGTGATCGGTTTTCTATGTGGGCTCCATTTCGGCGGCAATTCCCCGCGTGTTGCCGCTCACAATAGACTCTCGATGTGGACGGTCCTGAGCAACAATCTTCGGGTTGGTTGTCTGATCATCCTCCTTTGCCTGATTTCCCTCGGGGTCGGTTCGCTCATTTTGATTGCATACAATCAAGTGATACTTGGAGCAGCGGTAAGTGGGGTTTATATGCAGAGCGGCCGGGACCCCATCGTCACTGGGGTCTTGCCTCATGCGTTACCGGAACTCGCCGCGACGGCAATATGTGGTGTTCTGGGATTCGAAAGTTGGCGCGCCCTCAGGATCATCAAGAGAAGAATCGTCTCCGGAGACATAATTCCCTTCGGCGCCAAGGGGATAATTGTCCTTGGCTGCTGCGCCCTGGGACTTTATCTTCTCGGTGCCATTATCGAATCTACGATCTCATACGTGAAGGTTGGTTGAGTGATGGAAACAAGTGTGCTTCTATTGCTGGAAGGGTTGACATTCGGTTACGATGAATCCCCCTTGTTTGATAATCTTGATCTCGATTTCCTCGAAGGGTCTTTGGTGCTGCTGAGAGGAAAGAACGGGGCGGGGAAGACGACGCTCTGTGACATCTTGACGGGTGTACTCAAGGCCGATTCTCGCCGCTGCCTGTGGCGCGACGAGGAGATCAACCAGGAGGATTTGCGTCTGCTGGTCGCCTACGCTTCCCAAGAACCTGAGTTCTTCCCAGCGCTCAGTGGCCTGGAGAACCTTCGCCTGCTCCAGCTCCTCTCCAACGAGACTCCCAGCTACCTAGAGAAGGCCGTGGCCTTCGCCCTGGAATGGGGGCTAGGTGGGGGCGATCTTGAGAGGAAGCAGGTCGGAAACTATTCGGGAGGAATGCGCCAAAAACTCTGGATCGCGGCACACCTGGCCACATCGCGCGAGTTTGTGATCCTAGACGAGCCGTTCACTCATCTCGATGATGAAACCACCCGGCAGATCGCTCGGATGCTGCACATCGACCCCAGAACTCGACTCCTCGTGAGTCACCAGATTCCAGAAGGAATTGAATTCTCTGACGTCATTGATCTCATCGGAGAGGAAGAAAAATGAAGAAATCTGCCAAGGCCCTGGAATATGGCGGATACGCTTTCGCGTTGGTACTCGCCATCACGATCTGCCTGACCGGCGCTTCCGCATGGTGGATTGCCGGCGTCGTGGTTTTCATCTTCGCTTGGGGTGGATATTTCCGCAAGCTGAGTGGGGACCGGAAAGAAAGCGTAGGAAACGGAGAAGGCTGATCCGCGCATAGTGCACTCAACACAATCCTCTCCCCGCTACGTAGACGTGACGCAGAGGGTGGGTAAAAACACTCTGCAAAAGCGTCGTTTCCCTGCTACGTGGACGTGACCCTGTCTCAGGCCCCGGGATGTGTGTGGGGTGTTTTCAACCCGGACTACTCACCCAGTGGGCTTACGGTCAGGCTCACCCAAATTCCATGCGACCTGAGGAACCCTGGCCGGGTGGTTCAGAACAGGCCCTCGGGTTCCTGGGGCTGGGCGTAGGCGGGATCGACCCCGTTGAACAGTGTCGAGACCGAGTTGCCGCTGTGGATGCGGGCGATGGCCTCCGCGAACAGCGAGGCGACGCTCAGCACCTTCAGGCCCGGGAAGTTCTCGGGGGCAGGGACGGTGTTGGTGGAGACCACCTCCGAGATGTGGGTGGCGGAGGTGAGACGCTCCACCGCCGAGCCTGAGAACAGGCCGTGGGTGCAGGCGATGGAGGCCTCGACGCAGCCGAAATCGGCCAGCCGGGAGACGATCTCGACGATCGACCCGCCCGTGGCGATCTCATCGTCGAGGACGATGGCCTTCTTGCCCGCGACATCACCGACCACCGACGAGATCACCACCTTGTCGTCGGCGAGGCGTTGTTTGTTGCCGGCTGCCACCGGCAGCCCGAGCAGACGCGCCAGCAGCGTCGCCTGTTTGGCGTTGCCGAGGTCCGGGGACACCACGACGTGGTTGCTGAGGTCGCGTCCACGGTAGTGGTCGGCGATGACGCCGAGCGCCGTGAGATGATCCACCGGCACGGAGAAGAACCCGTGCACCTGCGGGGCGTGGAGGTTCATCGTCAGCACCCGGTCGACGCCGGCGGTGACCAGTAGGTCGGCGACGAGACGGCCTCCCAGGGAGATGCGGGATGCGTCCTTCTTGTCGGAACGGGCGTAGGCATAGTGCGGGATCACCGCCGTGATCTGCGTCGCCGAGGCGCCACGGGCCGCGTTGACCATCAGCAGCAGCTCCATCAGATGCTCCTGGGTGGGCGGCACGAGAGGCTGCACGATGTAGACGTCGCGCTGCCGGCAGTTGGCGAGCAACTGGGCCTGAAGGCAGTCGTTGCTGAACCGGGAGATCTTCACATGGCTCCGGGGAACCTCCAGATGGTCGCAGATCTCATCAGCCAGCGCATGATGGGCGGATCCGGAGAAAACGACGATGCCCTTCACGGTCTCTCCTTGTTAGACGACTGTACGTCCCCACCCTAGTGGGGAGGCCGTCGCCGAGACCGTCAAAGGGCGCCGCGACACGGTACCCGTCACAACTCCTGTCAGTGATCGCCCGCCTCGAGACCAGCCTTCCCGTCATCCGCTGGCCCTACCGTCATCCGCCAGCCTTCCCGACGGAAACGCCACCTCAACCGTCAAACGCCAGCGCTACAACGCAAGCAAACGACCACAAGACAAGCGAACCCCGCACCGACCCCACGAGACAGGCAGACGCTATCCCCGACCCGCGAGACGACGGCGCAGGGCACGTCCCATCCGGGTGAAGTCGTCGCCCAGTTCGTTGTCGGTGACAGTGTAAGCCCAGGTGGCGCTGGGGATGCGGGACCCCAGCGATTCCAGGTCCAGCCGCCCGTCGACGACCGGGGCCTCCAGGAGGGTGGCGACGGCGTCGTCGAGGATGCTCTCGGCGAGTCCCTGATAGGCCGCCCCCATCTCCTTCTCGAACTCGGTCAGCGGATCCTCACGGGCCAGCACCCGCAGATGGATGCCCTCGCGCAGCTCGGCTGCGTGCCCGAGATGTGCACTCCAGGCGGCATCGATGGCCGCGACCAGCGCCAGTCGCGCCCCCGCCT